>Ga0209450_10000069_pt1 | contig 65174 bp, 58 predicted proteins | sample FrelakmetLWP11LW_FD_187149 | JGI IMG/M metagenome (GOLD analysis project Ga0209450, IMG submission 187149) | Freshwater lake sediment microbial communities from the University of Notre Dame, USA, for methane emissions studies - LWP11 LW (SPAdes)... | ecosystem: Environmental > Aquatic >... | reverse complement strand
CAAATGAGCTTGTGGGACTGGAGCTTCCGGTTTATAAATACCCATGCACTGAACACATTGTTGATCCTGATACTTATTTTATCCCGGGTTCGTTTGGGCAACCGCCTACCTGGGATGAGATAAATGAGATGTTCATGAGTGTTGGCGGATTTATTTTTGTCCAGCCGATATATGTTGATCAGACGGATGAGCTCTATAAGCTTGTGTTTGCAACCGTTGAATGCTCCGACTGTTCTGAAACAGGCACCATTAAAAGGCCTGATTTCTGGATTGATCTTCCATGACAGGATAGAATAACTGCAGCGGGTACGATTGAATTCGTTTTTTTGAAATATTATTCCCGTTAAAATTGTATGAAGACCACAATATGCTATTTTTGTTTCCCTGTTTTAATTATTATACTTCGAATGTCAAATTTCTTCAAAACCGGATCATGTTAAAAACATCTGTGAAAATTCCGGTTTTACTCATCTGCATATTTATCCTCACAACCTGTATAGATCCGTATTATCCGGAGTTAAGCAAATATCAGGCGCTTCTCGTTGTTGAAGGACTGATAACGGATGCAAATGAGCCTGCGACTGTAAAGCTTTCCCGGACATTTCAGTCTGTCGATTCTATTCCAAAAGTAATTTCCGGTGCCGATGTTTATATTACAGACGAGAGCAACATAAGAACAAACCTTTACTATACCGGTGAAGGGATATATAAAACATTTACATCATCCGGTTTTTCAGGTCAGACAGGTAAGACCTATACTCTTCATATAGAAACCATTGAAGGTGAAGAGTACATATCAGAATCATGTACTATGCTGCCGGTTCCGGGAATAGATTCTGTCTATTATACAAAGGAGGAGGCAATTGATAACAAAACAGGCGAAAATCTGAATGGGATAAAAATATGCCTCGATTGTGATAAGAACTGGGAGGATGATGGATTTGTGCGCTGGGAATATGAAGAGACATGGAAATTCAAGCTGCCATCTCCTGAAAAATTTATCTATATTTCTGAGGATGAGATCTATGAGTTAAGTAATGTCAGGGAATACTGCTGGAAGACAATTAAATCAAGTGAAATACATGTAAATTCTATTTTGCCGGGAATTAATCCCCTTCAGAATGAGCCGCTGCTTTTTATCCCTCCTGTTTTATCAGACCGTTTAACGATTCAGTACAGTATCAATGTCCGGCAATACTCAATATCATCGAAAGAATACAACTTTTGGAATAACCTGAAGCAGGTAAATGAAACGGGAGGTAATATTTTCGATACCCAGCCATACCCTGTAATCAGCAATATTTTTAATGTTCATAAACCTGAAGAAAAGGTACTGGGGTACTTTAAGGTATCTGCAGTAAAGGAGAAAAGGATATATATTATGCCTGAGGAGCTGAAGAATCTGGATATTCAGGAATATAAATATCCCTGTGATGAATTTATTGTTTCTCCGGATAGCTATCCTCCCTCAGGCTCCATGGGATCGCCACCAACATGGGATGAGATAAATCAGATGTTCATGGCTGTTGGTGGATTTGTCTTTGTCAGGCCCGTTTATACTGGGCAGACTAAAGTACTTTACAAACTCGTATTTGCTACAAAAGAGTGCTCCGACTGTGCAGAAATTGGCAGCATTACTCAACCTGATTTCTGGATCGACTTGCCTTGAAACGAGAAAAAGTCCAATACTGAATTCACTGAGAAGAAAAAACCGGGAATTTTATTCCTGTTGAAGTTGCCCTGAATTTGTATTGTATTAATTTTGCTTTCCGATTTTTATTAAGTATTATTTATGTTAATTGTCTTTCAAACCGGGTCATGCTGAAATCAGGAGTAAAAATTCCGGTTTGTGTTTTTTGCATATTCATCCTGACGAAATGTATAGATCCATACTATCCGGAACTTGGCAAATATCAGTCACTTCTCGTGGTTGAAGGATTGATGACGGATTCAGATACTCCGGTCGTGGTAAAACTTGCCCGTACTTTTCAGTCTGTAGATTCTGTCCCTGAAAAAGTCTCGGGTGCCACATTGTACGTTACAGATGAAAATGATAACAGGACAGACCTTTATTATTCAGGCAACGGTATTTATAAATCAGATTCCTCAGCTGGTTTTATCGGGCAGACAGGCAAAACATACACTCTTCATATAATGACAGATGATGGGAATAAATATCTTTCAGAACCATATGCAATGCTGCCGGCTCCCGAAATAGATTCAGTTTTTTATTCCAGAGAAGAAATGCTTGATAATACTACCGGCAATAATTTGGCTGGAATAAGCATCCGGCTGAATTCGGAAAAAAACTGGGACGATGAAGGATTCCTGCGCTGGGAATATGAAGAGACTTGGAAATTTAAGCTGCCATCACCCCAAAAATTTGTATATGTCAGCGATTCAGAGATCATTGAATTAAGCGATATCAGGGAATACTGCTGGAAGACGAATAAATCAAGCGAAATATTGATCAACTCCATACTGCCCGGTATTAACTCTGTTCAAAATGAACCATTGCTTTTTATTCCTCCTGTTTTATCAGATCGTTTAACAATTCAGTACAGTATCATTGTAAGGCAATACTCAATTTCTCCGAAAGAATATAACTTCTGGAATAATCTGAAACAGGTCAATGAAACCGGCGGTGACATTTTTGACACTCAACCATACCCTGTGATAAGTAATATTTATAATGTTGATAATCCTGAAGAAAAAGTACTGGGTTACTTCAAAGTTTCTTCGGTAAAGGAGAAAAGAATTTATATTATGCCAAAGGATATCAGAGGGCTGGGAATTCCCGAGTTTAAATACCCTTGTACAGAATATATAGTCTCCCCTGAAAATTATCCTCCCTCTCATGAGCTGGGACACTGGCTTACATGGGATGAACTGAATGAAATGTTCATGGCTGCCGGAGGATTTATATTTGTGAGGCCCGTTTATATTGGCCTCACAGATGGACTCTCCAAACTGGTATATGCACCCGAGGAGTGCTCCGATTGTACATTGAGTGGCAGCATCACACCACCTGATTTTTGGATCGATCTGCAATAATACGGAATGATAAAATGAAGAATATAGAAACATTTTTACAGAAATTACTCCTTATGTTAATGGTCACATTAATAAATCCGGCACTCTATGGGCAATCTGGAAATAGTCCTTATTCGGGACTTGATGAATTCAGTGAAAAGCTGGTAATGACAACTGACAGGGACCTTTATTTTACCGGAGAACAGGTGCTGATGAAGATATACAAAATAAACAGAAAGTCAGAGTCACCTTCAGGCCTGAGCCGGATAATATATGCCGAAATGCTTGATCGGTCAAATAATCCGGTTGCACAGGTAAAGATTTTTGCTGACGGTACTTCGGGAAATGGAAGATTTACGGTTCCTGACACTCTTAACTCAGGCAACTATATTATACGTGCATATACCAGGTGGATGCTCAATTTTTCCGAAAGCCTCTTCTCCTATAAGATCATTTCTGTTATAAATCCATTTAAAAAATTCACGGGAACTGCAGTTAATGGCATTCCTTCATCGTTACCGGGCCATGAGTTTATAAACAAAAATGGCGATAATATTAATTTAGAAAATGTAATAGGTTTAAGCGTAAAAAGTGATAAACCGGAATACCCTTACCGAAGCAAGGTCAATATAGACATTTCATCATTGGACCCGGCTCTTGATCTCAAAGAGACAGACTTATCGGTGTCGGTTGTAAAATCAGTTCTTGCAGGTTCAGGCAGGATCGGCTTAAAGGAAGATCTATCTGATGAAAATATAAAACCGTCTTTCACGAAGGATACATTGCAACTTCCAGAACTTGAAGGAGAAATAATCAGCGGTACTATGAGAGACAGAATAACAAATGAACCGCTTGCGAACACAAATATATCACTGTCAATCGTCGGAAAATATTCTAGATGCCGTTTTGGAAAAACAAATATAAATGGAGAGTTCATGTTTGCGGTCGACAGGCTTTATGGCATGAATGATATGGTTATACAACCAATGAATCTGAACAAGAATGGATATTATGTTGAACTTAACCAGCCGTTTACAAGCACTTTTATTGACTTTCCGGTACCGGAGTTTTATCTCGACAGCACAATGGCAGGGCTGATAAACAACGCAATCATAAGCATGCAGGTAACTAAATCATATGCATCATTCGTGCAAAAGCATGACGGAAGGCTGAAGCCTGAAAAAAAGACAGAATTCTATGATACTCCTGACAGAAGAGTATATCTTTCAGATTATATTGAACTTACGAATATACGTGAAGTTGTCAGGGAGATTCTTCCTGAAGTCATTGTTACAGGAAGAGACGAAAATGCAAGGATAAAGGTAACCTACAGGAATCCATACGGGAAATTTGAAAATCCTGCCCTCGTACTGGTTGACGGAGTTCCGGTCAGAAACATCGGGAAACTCCTGGAAGTAGCTTCCAAGTTCATGGAAAGGATAGATATAATTAATGTAAGGTATTTTTATTCCGATTTTGTCTTCGACGGTATTATAAGCTTTGTCACAAAGAAAGGCAACCTGAGCGATCTCGGGTATGACGATTCGGTTTTCAGGCAGGTCTTTGAGGGATGCAGCGAACCACAGGAGTTTTATTCACCAACATATGAAACTGACTCCCTTAAAAATGGTCATCTCCCTGATTTTCGAAATACCCTGTTCTGGGATCCCGTAATTAATACCGGTAATGGAGGAAAAACAAATGTTGAATTTTATACCTCGGATGAACCCGGGATATATCTGATCAGGGTTGATGGTTTAACAATCCAGGGAAAGCCTGTCTCAGGAAGAAGCACTTTCAGGGTGAAATAAATCTAAGGAGATTTCCAACACACGTCGTCCAACGTACCTTTCTTCGAGATCCGAAGCTTTAGCAGAGGATGGAGCGAAGGAGGACTCTCACTCTGTTTTGTACCCGGAGCCGGGATCGAACCGGCACAGCATCGCTGCCACTGGTGTTTGAGACCAGCGCGTCTACCAATTCCGCCATCCGGGCATAATAGGTCTTGCGGTCTTGCAGTCTTGCTTTGGCAGCCGAAGCTTTAGCGAAGGCTGGCAGTCTTGCAGTCATAATTGGCACCGCAAATATAAAATATTTATTGGATTTGAAGCCCTTTAGGGGGTGGGGGGTTTTAGCTTCAGCAGTTCTACCTTTCTGAACTCAACAGGATGGCTCTCTGCCTGAAGGCATATATACCCTTCCTTCAGGAGTGTTCCGTCGGGAACAGGATAATCTGCAGGTTTGCTGGTTCCACCGATCTGTGGTTCTGAATATGTAAGAACAGTATCTCCTTCGATAATGTGATGAATGATACTGTTACCAAGGACAACAAATTCAGCATGTACCCAGATATCTCCATTATAAGTCTTTGATGATGAATTGATGCAGTGCTGGGTGATTAACTTCCCGTCCATGACAATATTGGTCCCGGGAGTGCAAACATTTCCTGTTGTGCGTTCAGAAACGCCATCGCCGCCAAGAAGCTGACCCTCAATTGATACCGGGAAATCCTGGTCGAGGAGCATTGATGCAGCCGACTGTGAATGAAGCATGGCACCACTGTTCCGGAATGCCCATGAGGGTCCTCCAGGAACCTGATTCCCCGTAAAGCGATATTCAATCCTAAGCCTGTAATATGAAAAGGGGTCCTTATAAAAGATGTGTCCGAATTCGTTGTTAAACGTATCATACTGATCATAAGAAACTTTTATCACACCATCTTCCACCCTGAAAGTGTTCTTGTAATTTTCATTCAGTGGTGATCCCTTGATCTTGATATCCCAGCCGGTAAGATCTTTACCGTTGAAGAGCTGGATCCAGTTTTCTTTTTCAGCTTTTTTACTGATGCAGGAAGCTGCACCCAGCATCAATACAATTAAAAAAGAGGCTTTTTTCATATTTATTTTATTTAACCGCAAAGGACGCAAAAATTCTACGCAAAGATCGCAAAGAAGAACTTACACAGAGGTGTACTCTGAGCCCTGCGCTCTGAGCTATTTTGCCAGAATTTCTCTTATTGCTTTTTCAATCCCCGCCTGATCATACCCGCATTCCCGGTACAGCTCCTCCTGCGTACCCTGCTCGACAAAATAATCATGTATACCAAGTCTTTTAACATCAGCTACATATACATTGTCGCACATAAATTCAATGACTGCGCTTCCGAATCCTCCCTTGAGAACACCATCCTCTACTGTGAGGATCTTTTTGAATTTTCTGAAGACAGAATGAAGAGCTTCAGTATCAAGGGGTGCTGCAAATCTCATATCGTAATGCATAACCGAAAAGGATTCCATTTCGAGCTTTCTGACCACTTTGGCAACATCATTTCCTGGGTGGCCGATGCTCAATATGGCAATATCGTTGCCCTCGCTTATAATTCTGGCCTTTCCGATCTCTATCTCCTCAAATGGCTTTCTCCAATCGCTTATTATGCTTCCTCCTCTCGGGTACCGAATCGAAAATGGTCTGTTGTTTTTTTCCAGTTGAGCAGTGTACATCAGATTTCTCAGCTCCACAGCATTCATTGGTGCACTGACAATCATATTCGGTATTGACCGCATGAAGGCTATGTCAAAGAAACCATGGTGTGTCGCCCCGTCCGATCCGACAAGTCCACCGCGGTCGATGCAGAAAATAACACGAAGATTCTGGAGTGCAACGTCATGAATAACCTGGTCGTATGCTCTCTGAATGAATGATGAATAAATATTGCAGAAAGGGATCAATCCCTGGGTGGCAAGACCTGCAGAAAAAGTCACTGCATGCTGTTCGGCTATTCCGACATCGAATGTCCTTTCCGGGAATTCCTTCATCATTATGCAGAGGGAGCAACCTGTTGGCATTGCGGGCGTGATACCTGCAATTTTCTCATTGATCCTTGCAAGTTCCACGATAGTCTCCCCGAATACATCCTGGTAAAGAGGAGGAGCGTCCTTATCAGCAGGGGCCATAATCTCGCCTGTCTCTTTATCGAACTTGCCGGGGGCATGGAATGTTGTCTGATTTTCCTCGGCATATTTATAACCTTTTCCTTTAACGGTAATGCAATGCAGAAGCTTAGGTCCGTGAATCCTCTTGAGGTCTTCCAGGACTTTCGCAAGGTGCATCACATCGTGTCCGTCAATAGGCCCGAAATACCTGAATCCCATGCCTTCAAACAGGTTGCTCCTGTCGAGCAATGTACTTTTGAAACCGGCTTCAAGCTGGGCAGCAAGGGTACGGGCTCTGGGTCCGACTTTCCCTGCTTTCCCAAGCATATTCCAGACCCTGTCCTTGAACCTGTTATATGATCTGCTTGTAGTAATGTCGATCAGATATTCCTTCAGCGCTCCCACGTTTGGATCGATGGCCATGTTGTTGTCATTGAGGATGACGATAATGTCTGATTTTGCTGTTCCGGCATTGTTGAGTCCTTCAAAAGCCTCGCCGGCTGTCATGGCGCCATCGCCTATAATCGCAACAACCTGTCTGTTTTCTCCTTTGCGCTTTGAAGCGACAGCCATTCCCAGGGCAGCAGAAATTGAAGTGGATGAGTGGCCCGTGCCAAACGCATCATATTCGCTTTCAGCCATTTTCGGAAATCCGCTGATGCCCTTGTATTTTCTGTTTGTACCGAAAACTTCCCGTCTGCCTGTCAGTATCTTATGACCGTAAGCCTGGTGACCGACATCCCATATGATCTTGTCATAAGGAGTTTTAAACACATAATGAAGGGCTACAGTCAGTTCAACCACACCAAGGCTTGCACCGAAATGACCCGGATTGCTGCTTAAGGAATCAATAATGAACTGGCGAAGCTCAGCACATACCTTTTCAAGGTCGGCCTCATTAAGCTTCCTGAGATCCTCCGGAGTCCGGATACCCGTTAACAGGCTCTCTTCCTTGTTCATCATTTTTAAATAATCTGCAAATATAACAATTATTATTCCTTTATGCCTGGAGAAGCATCCGCGGGATTTTCTTAATTTTGCCTAAAATTTCTGTAATCATGAAAAGAAAATTTTTCCCTGCCCTTGTAACACTTCTTGTTGCTTTTATTGCATTCTCATGCGTACCGGGCAAAAAGTACAAAACACTTCAGGATACCAGCCGTCAATATATGGATGAAAGGGACCAGTTCAAGGCAGACAATCTGGGTCTCGAGATGTCCAACAGGGAGCTTGAAGCTAAGATTGCCGTGCTCGAGAAGCAATTTGGCTCCGTTAAGGAAGAGATAACAAAAGCCCAGGATGAGCGCGACAAGGCTTTAGACGAATATAACAAGGTCTCATCAAAATATACGGAACTACAGAATGCCCAGGAAGATCTGATTCGGGGCAATGTGAAGGAAACACAGAATCTTCTTACCGAACTTCAGACAGCACAGAAGAACCTTCAGGAAAAAGAGAATATAATGCGCCAGCTTGAGCAGACTCTTGACACGAAAAAATCCTCTCTCGACGAGCTTACTTTTGAGCTTGAAAAACGCAACGCCAGGCTGGTTGAACTGGAAAAAATACTCGATGCCCAGAAAAGAATTGCTCAGGATCTGAAAAACAAAGTCTCTGAAGCCCTTCTCGGATTCGAAAATAACGGGCTTACCGTTACCAAACGAAACGGTAAGGTTTATGTTTCTCTGGATGAGAAGCTGTTGTTCAAAACAGCCAGCTGGGACATCGATGCCAATGGAAAGGCAGCACTTAAAAAGCTTGCCGGAGTACTTGAGAGGAATCCCGACATTCAGGTAACAATCGAGGGGCACACTGATAATGTTCCATATAAGCCCAGCGCAAGCGATCTCCGGGATAACTGGGATTTAAGCGTAAAAAGAGCAACCACGGTTGTCAGGGTTCTGCTGGAGGGTTCAAAGATCGATCCGAAACGGCTTACTGCAGCCGGCCGCAGCGAATACCTTCCTGTCGACTCACGAAGCACCACCGATGCCCGTCAGAAGAACAGGAGAACGGAAATAGTTCTTACACCTGATCTGACCGAGCTGTATAAGCTTATTGATAAATATTAATAAGGCAGCCTGTCACTTATCTTCTGAGAACTCAAGGAGCTTGACTTTCATGTTTTCAAGTGCCTGAAGCAGATTTTCCTCCGGTTTCAGGAAATCCTGGTCTCCCCAGAAGGCATAGTCATAATTTGTTATTGTCTTTGAAAACACTGCATGAATAGGAGCCAGCTCTTCTCTTTCAAACCTGGCTACATTTTCAGTTCTTATACCTGTTACGGCTAGTTCAAAAAACACCTTGAACTGGCTGCTGAAAAGTTTTTTCTTCTTTTTTGAAGAAAACACCAGGTCGCCTCTTACATGATTCAGGAAATATCTGCCATTAAGCTTCCTGTAGCTGACTGAATATTGTACTGTAAGGGGCCATGTGTCAAAACCCCGTGATGAGCTTGACACGAAAGATTCTTTCATCTTTTTAATATAATTGGGGTGAAGCTCAAAATCAACATGAAGCAGGGCATAATCTTCAGTGTTGATATACATTGTCCCCCTGTACAGCGGAAGATCAATACCTTCCCGCTGTTCGAAATCAATAACATAGGCAGCTTCTTCGTCGGTCGAGACAATGTCTGTCAGCCTGTAAACATAATCCTGTATGTTTTCCCTTAGCATGAAATCATAGTTATTTCTCATTCCGTCGAGCTCAAGACAAGTGCTCAGGCCTGCTTTTAACCTTATCATAAGGGTATCATCACTTGAGGTATTCTCTATTTTTCTGCTCCTGAATATTTTAATCTGATCGTTCAGGAGTGAGCCGGCATAGGAACTTTTATAAATCTGGAGGATTGCTTCGGAGTATATCTGGAGTTCCTGTTTCTTTGTAACCCCTTCCCTGTAAAAGCCGGTGAGCAATGCAGGAGTGTTTCCATAGTTCCCGTTGATCGCGGAGGCACATTTGTAAATAATTTCCTGGGGGACACGTGTTTTAATAATTATCTCCGGAATTGAAATGAACTCACGGAGAAGTCCGATATTAAAATTATTGCCAATAGCCTGTTCGACAGGAATTTCCCTGCTCAGATATCCCATATATGAAAAGGAGAGGGTATCAGTAAGGGATTCCCTGGTAATTTTCAATCCGAATTCACCAGCCGCGTTTGAAACCATTCCCTTTCCTGTGTTTTTTATTACAGCTGTGGCATAGGGCAAAGGTTCTTTTGATTCAGCATCGGAGATTATACCGGATATATAAAACACTTCTTCAGTAGCGGCAGGATCAGTTTTGGGTGGCTGTGCAGGCTGTGCCCTGGAGATTATTATATATTTATCAATTACTGTATAAACAAGTGAATCATTTTTCAATATGCTGTCGAGGATAATTTCAAGCCGCATATTGCTGAATGAAAGATTTGTTTTTTTCTCCTCGTTTATGAGACGGCTGTCGTAGGTAAAATTGTATCCAGTACGCCTGGTGACTATATCCAGAGCAGCGCCTGTTTTCAACTGTCCTGTCCTGAAAGTAAAAAGCGAGTCAAGAATATTTTCCTGTCCCAGAACCGACTGATGGCAGATCAGCAGGATGAGCAATGCAACGGCTGAAATTCTTCTTACAATATAGCCATTGACCGACGGCATTATTAAGGTGCGGGTTATTTTTTTGATAGATGGTAAACATTCCCATCTTTCGTATAACTCAGGTTAAAGCTAGCACAAATTATGCGAATAATTGTATCACTTGACTGGCTAATGATCGGGGAGGTCCATGGATTGGAAAGGATAGATGGATCATCAGCTTTGATATCCATATTATAAACTCTTTTCAGATCTCTGAATACTATCTCAAGAGGTTGGCCGTCATAGTCGAGTTTACCATCCTTCCATGACATATAATTAGGATTCTGATTCAGGGCTTTCCCGGAATGATTTAAATCCATGGTCCCGATGTAGCCAGGTTCCAGCACCAGGCCAGGGTTCCCTGAATTATCGGAGAGCATTACTTTTCCTGTTGTGACAAAAACCTCGACAGCTGAATCAACATTTTCTGTAATAACATTGAAAGAAGTTCCGACGACTTTTACACTTGCCTTCCCGGCATCAATTGTAAATGGCTTTGACGCATCAGCAGATATTTCGAAAAATGCCTCTCCCGAGAGAGAAACCTTCCTGCTATTTTTTCCGAAGTTTGATTTATAAGATAGCTTCGTACTGTGATTGAGGGTTACCGTACTTCCGTCGGGAAGTGATATTTTCTGATTCTTCTGATCATCTCCGGTGGAAGCAATTATTGTTTTGCTTAAAAAATCACTGCTAAATGTATAGATGGCTGCTGTGCCAAGACCTGTGAGGATAAGTACTGCGGCGGCGATTTTCAAAAAACCTCTTCTCGTAAATACATGACTGACAGGCTTCATTGTTATAACCGGGGCCTCTTCATTCATCTTCGACCAGATCTTATTCCATGCCTTGTCGACATCTATTGGCTTACTGTCGGTCGTTCCTGAATAAAGCTTTTCCAGTTCCCTGTCAATCATTTCCTCGTTGTAAGTTTTCTCTTTCATCTTTCTTTAAGTACTTTTCTGAATTCCTTAAGCGCCCGTCCCATATTGGCTTCCACCGTTTTAACGGAGACGGAGAGCTTTTCTGCTATCTCTGTATATTTCAAACCCTCGAACCTGTTCATGCAGAATATCTGTCCGCATCTTTCGGGCAGCCTCTGAAGTATCTCTGCGATCTTCAGCTGCAGCTCGTTATACTGGATTATCTCAACCGGGGTCTCAGTATTTTGAGTATCTCTGGCCGTCATTTCCTGGGCATGTTTGTCGACTACCCTGGAGTGGTCGAGCCAGTGAAGGCAGCGGTTGTGCACGGCCCTGAAGAGATATCCGTTCAAAGAACTTTCTATTATCAATTTTTGCCTGTCCTGCCAGATCCTCACGAATAGGTCCTGGACAATTTCCTCTGCTGTATCGTGATCCTTAATTATTGTTTTTGCATATCGAACCAGGGAAACATAGGAGGATCTGAAAAGTGACTCGAACTGTCCTGCATCACCCTCTCGGATCCTCCTGATTATTTCAGTGTCCCTGATCATAGGCATTTATTTTTCCAGGTCATCCCTGTCTCTGAATTTCAGCTTCTTGCTAAGCTTGCGGATTGCCGATTCTATGCTCTGATCGGGTTCTATCACATTATATTCACCCCAGAAATCAGGATCAGCAAATGCGCTTACTTTTTCAGAAAATACATCGGTATATCTGAGCTTTTCCTTTCCTGCAAATTTAATAACTTCTTCGGCAGTACGATCAGTGACCGCTATTTCTGACATTGTTGTATAGTAGGTGTTAAAGAGCTTCTTTTTCCAGTCAACCTTGAATTTAACTTCAGCCCTGGAATATTCGAAGTGCCATTTACCATCCTGTTCACGATATTTTGTGCGGTATGTGGCAACTTCAGGGGTTACTTCCATTCCGAGCGGTTTTTTCCTTATGAAGATCGATTGAGCTGCAGCCTTATCAGAAAGGTTAAATCCGAATTCTGCTTCAGTGAGAGCATACGATTCCATTTCTATGTATAAGCTTCCCATGAACAATGGAACATCGACTGAAGGCTTCTGGATGAAATCAATTACATAGTGCGGCTTACCGTTTATTTCTATTACGCTGGCAAGCGAATAATTGTAATATTTCATAGCATCAATGGTAAGAACGGCTTCAGTATTTTTTGCAAGGTCAAGATTAAGCGAACTTAACGGACCACCCTGAAGCTTGAACAGAACTGTGTCCATCTTTTCAACATCCATGCTTTTCCTTCCCTTGTACATTCTTGCATTGTCATACCGGAGATCATTTGCATATGGAGCTTTCATGATTTCCACAACTGCCTCGCCAATAGAAACATATGTCCTATTCTTACGGATTGTCTCCCTGTAGAATGCGGTCATGAGATTCGGGATAGATTCATAGTTCCTGTTGATCCTTGTTATAGTCTTTGTTACAATCTCATAGGGATCTACCGGCTTCACAATGATCTCTTTAATAGGGATTGGTGCGGCTTCAAGGGAAATTACATTCTTGTAGCCTTTATCGCGGAGAGAAGTAATAGGGACCAATTTATTTTTATATCCGATGAATGAAACCTCGAGATTCTTGGATAAAAGTGATTCTCCTATCTTGAGAGTGAATTCACCGTCAATGTTTGTCACAATTGCAACATTGGCATCAGTGACGGCGACAGAGGCAAAAACAAGAGGCGCTCCCGTTTCAGAGTCTATTACCTTCCCTTTGATGGTAAGATATGGCTGCTGCTGGTCAGATTTTTTCCTGTCACCGGCAGCACCTGCGGTTGCTGTCTGGAATGTGAATACCAGGAGAAGAGCCGCAGCATAAAAAGTAATGTTCTTAAGTGTTTTCATGGCATATTTAATTTAAGTTGATACTGTAACTTTCTTAAAATTGGTTTCTTTTCAATCACAAGACCAGCACTATGCCATTATACCCTATTGTATTCCTGAAGATTATTTTATTATCTTACTTTTTTATTCAGGATGATGAGAAATCAACCGATCAAGGTTAATAATGCACTTGCTGCCGTATATTCCTTCATAGCAGGCACAATTCTCGGAAAGACAGCTGTTCATGGAATGCCGGTTGCTGCAGGTATAGAGCTTACAAATTGCTGCAACCTAAGTTGTCCACAATGTAATTCCGGATCAGGGCTTATGACAAGAAGCCGTGGATACATGAGCGTTGATCTTTTTGAAAAAATCATAAAAGAACTTGGGCCTTATCTTTATAACATTAACCTGTATTTCCAGGGCGAATCAATGATGCACCCGCAATTCTTCACTATTCTGGAGAAATGCAGTAACCTGCATATAACTCTCTCAACGAACGGACATTTCCTCTCCACGGAAAATGCTGAGAAAATTGTCCGGTCTGATTTAAGCGAGCTGATAATATCCCTTGACGGAATGGATGAAGAGACTTATTCCTCATACAGGCTAAAAGGCGATTTTGAAACAGTTCTGAGCGGCATAAAGAATATTTCAGAAGCCAAAAAACGGAATGCTTCAAGTCTGAAAGTGATAATTCAGTTCCTTGTAAACCGGAACAATGAACATCAGATCAACGCTGTCAGAAAGTTTGCCACAGAAATGAATGTTTCCCTTCGGCTCAAATCAATGCAGATCATTAACCGGGATTCTTATGACTCCTGGCTTCCTTCAATGGGCAGATACAGCAGATACAGAAAAGCAGGCAGCGGATATGAAATAAAAAGCAATTTTCCTGACAGGTGTGCAAGGCTATGGTTGAACCCGGTTATAACATGGGATGGTGCGGTGCTTCCATGCTGTTTTGACAAGGATGCTGATCATGTAATGGGTAGTATGAATGAAAATTCATTCAGGGATATCTGGAACGGAGAGAGATACAGATTATTCAGGAAGAATGTGATCACAGGTAGGCGTGCGATCGCTATTTGCAGGAATTGTACTTCAGGATTAAAATAGAGTAAGTCCCTTCCTCCCGGGGAAGGGATTCAGGGAAAGGTTTCTTACACCGTCATAACATCCTTTTCCTTCATAGAAACCACTTTATCGACTTTTTCATTATACTTCGTCGTAAGGTCCTGTACATTTTCAACGGCTTCTTTTTCCAGGTCCTCCGGAAGGCCATTCTTTAAAAGATCTTTCAACTCGTCATTTGCCCATTTACGTGCATTACGTACGCTGATTTTAGCTGTTTCGCCCTCATTTCTGACCTGTTTTACAAGCTGATGCCTTCTTTCCTCGGTAAGCGGAGGTATGTTAATACGGATTACTTCACCGTTATTTACCGGCATAAGGCCGATATTGGCTGCCATGATTGCCTTCTCAATGGTTCCGAGCATTGTCTTTTCCCAGGGCTGTACGAGAATTGTTTTCGGATCAGGTGTATTGATGTTTGAAACCTGGGCCAGAGGTGAGTTTACGCCGTAATAATCGACAGTTATACCATCGAGGAGAGCAGGATTTGATCTGCCGGCACGAAGCCTGGCAAGCTCATGCTCGAGGTGCTCAAGGGCATGCTGCATCCTGTCCTTTGTTTCTTCTATAATGAGTTCAACATCTTCATTCATATGCTGAAGTTTTCGTATTATATAAAAATTACACGCATAACAAAAATAATAAAATAGCTGTAAATGCAAACTAATCAATCTGAAATAAGGGTCCCGGTCCTGATGCCGTTAACCACTTTCATAAGATTTCCCGGCGTGTTCATGTCAAAAACCACTATAGGCATATCATTGTCACGGCACATGGTGAATGCAGTTGAGTCCATCACTTTAAGCCTGCGGCTAATGACTTCCTCAAATGTTATAGTTTCAAATCTCGTGGCAGCCGGATCTTTTTCCGGATCAGCTGTATAGACTCCGTCTACCCTGGTGCCTTTGAGAAGTACATCAGCTCCGATCTCGACAGCCCTCAGCGCCGAAGCAGTATCGGTTGTAAAAAAGGGATTTCCGGTTCCTCCGGAGAGAATGCAGATAGTTCCTTTATTCAGTTCCTCCACCACCTTATCCCTGTTGTAAAGTTCTCCCACAGGCTCCATTCTAATTGAAGTGAAAACCCTGGCTTTTCCTCCCAACCTTATGATTGTGCTTTCCAGTGCCAGGCTGTTGATAATGGTTGCCAGCATACCCATCTGGTCGCCCTTTACCCTGTCAAATCCTGATTCTGAACCTGTTAGTCCACGGAAAATATTACCGCCGCCGATAACGACTGCCGCTTCACAGCCTTCCCTTACGACATCGATAATCCCTCCTGCATATTCCTCGAGAACACCCTCGCATATGCCATGGTTTTCTTTTCCTGACAATGACTCACCGCTGAGTTTTAATAATATCCGCGAGTATCTCATAATGTTCTGGTCTTTTTTGTAAAGATATAATTTTTCCATGTACTCACCCCCTTAATGCCCCTTTCTGTTGCATGTACTCACCCCCCCATCCTTTTCTTATTTAACCATTCCCCCGTCCCTTCCCTTAAGGGGAGAGCCTGTCCCGCTTCAGCGGGAAGAAGGAGGTAGGGTTAAGTGCAAATAAAAAGGGTGTCTTTTTGGGCACCCTCTTAATATTGAATATGAACTTACGTTTAAAGGTTCAGTGTAAATCTCTTGAAAGCAGTAACCTTTACATCCTTGTCTACTGATTTCAGGTACTGTCCAATTGTCTGTTTATTGTCTTTTACGAACTCCTGGTTGAGCAGAGTGCTGTCTTTGTAGAATTTAGCGAGCTTACCTTGTGCGATCTTTTCAAGCATTTCTTCAGGCTTGCCATCACGTCTTGCCTGTTCCTTGCCGATCTCGATCTCCTGTGCAATAATATTCTCAGGAACATCTGCCTTGTCAACAGCCACCGGATTCATTGCTGCGATCTGCATGGCAATATCCTTATAAACCTGGACAGGGAGACCTGCCTTGCTGAAACCAACAAGTGTTGCAAGCTTGTTCCCGGGATGAATGTATGCCTGTACATGAGCAGCTTCAATCTTTTCATAGCAGGAGACTTCAAGCTTCTCGCCGATTATACCTATATATTCAACAACCTTCTCACCAACCTTTCCGCCATCAAGCGGAAGAGCCTTTAATTCATCGAGACTGGCAGGCTTTTTGGAAAGGGCAAGTTCATTTATTTTGTTTGCAAATGCAATGAAATCGGCATTTTTTGCCACGAAGTCAGTTTCGCTGTTGAGAACAGTCAGTGCACCAAACTTGCCATCGGCAGTTACTTTAGCCAAAACGACACCTTCAGTTGCATCCTTGTCAGCACGCTTGCTGGCGACAGCCTGTCCTTTTTTCCTGATTATTTCAATTGCCTTATCGAAGTTGCCATCAGATTCCTCCAGAGCCTTCTTACAGTCCATCATACCTGCCAGAGTCATTCTCCTGAGCTTGGCAACATCTGCTGATGTTATTGTAGCCATCTTAATTCTTTATTACTAATCACTAATCACCAATCACGATTCTTCTTCCTCTTCCTCTGTTTCTTCAGCTTCACCGGCAGTTTCTTCTTCAACTACACCGGCAACTTTTTCCTCTTCAGCCTCTTCTTCTTCCTCATCGTCTCCGGTTATAGCCTCGATGAGAGCAGCAGGAATATCCTTTGATTCGAGATCTTTTCTTATACCTTTCTTGTCTTTCATGCCCGGCTCCTTATCTTTTTCGATCTTCCTTTCATTGAGACCTTCCTCAATAGCCTGGCAGAGAAGCTCAATAATAAGTGAGATTGATTTTGAGGCGTCGTCATTTGCAGGTATCGGGAAATCGATATCTGAAGGATCGGAGTTGGTATCAACCATTGCAAAAACAGGAATGCCAAGACGTTTGGCTTCCCTTACTGCAATATGTTCCTTGCATACATCAACGACAAAAAGTGCTGAAGGAAGACGGGTAAGGTCGACTATACTTCCGAGGTTTTTCTCGAGTTTGGCTCTCTGACGGGTAACCTGAAGCTTTTCACGCTTCGACATGTTTGCAAAAGTACCGTCGGTTGCCATCTTGTCGATAGATCCCATTTTCTTGACTGCCTTGCGGATAGTCGGGAAATTAGTAAGCATCCCACCGGGCCAGCGCTCGGTCACATAGGGCATGTTAACCTTTTTTACTTTCTCGGCAACGATTTCCTTTGCCTGTTTTTTGGTTGCTACGAAAAGGACCTTCTTGCCTGATTTTGCAATATGCTTCATTGCTGAAGCAGCTTCATCGAGCTTAACGATGGTTTTTTCGAGATCAATAATGTGAATACCGTTGCGCTCCATAAATATATACGGAGCCATTGCAGGATTCCATTTTCTTTTGAGGTGTCCGAAGTGAACACCGGCATCGAGTAATGTTTTAAAATCTGTTAAAGGCATTTTATTTAAATTAAGTTTACATTCTTTAAAAATCAATTGCAGAGTAGCCCCGTCCTGCGGGAGTCTTTGCAATTTAGATACTAAACTTGCATCTTCTGGCTGAAGAGACTGATCCTAACGTTTACTGAACTGGAATCTCTTGCGGGCTTTTGGCTGTCCTGGCTTTTTCCTTTCCACCTCTCGCGGATCGCGTGTTACAAATCCGTTCGATTTAAGGATTTTCTTATTTTCTTCATCAACCAGAATGAGGGCCCTGGTGATGCCAAGACGAAGAGCTTCAGACTGGCCTTTTACACCACCACCATCAAGATTTACGTTAATATCGTATTTATCAAGTGAATTTAAAACAAGCAGAGGCTGGGTTACAACATACTGAAGAATCTCACTGCCGAAATACTCCTTATAATCCTTGCCGTTAACAGTTATCTTGCCTTTGCCATCGCTTAAATATACTCTTGCAACAGCTGCTTTTCTTCTTCCAAGGGCATTGATTGCTTCCATGTCTGTTCCTTACTTGTTTTTAATTTCAATTTTTTTAGGTTTCTGTGCCTCATGCGGATGAGTTGTCCCTGTATAAACATGAAGGTTCCTGTAAAGCGCACTTCCAAGACGATTCTTCGGCAGCATACCTTTTACAGCATTCTCAACCAGCCCGACAGGGTTCTTTTTCATCATTTCGGCAGCTGTGGTAAATTTCTGACCGCCCGGATACCCCGTATGCCTTACATATTCCTTATCACTCCATTTTTCTCCGGTCAAAACAACCTTTTCAGCATTGATGACAACAACATTGTCGCCACAATCTACATGGGGAGTATAATTAGTTTTGTGCTTTCCCCTCAGCATACTGGCAACCAGTGTTGCAAGGCGTCCGAGAACAGCGCCTTCTGCATCCACGATCACCCACTCCTTGTTAACAGTTGCCTTGTTTGCCGATACTGTTTTGTAACTTAAGGTGTCCACTTGATGTTGGTTTTTAATTGATATACTTGTACTTAACGAAAAATACCCTATTATTTCGGGATTGCAAAAATACAACATATTTATTAAAAAAAAAGAATATTGCGCAGATTTTATTTATGATACGAAAAAGTAAGCGTATTTTTAAGCTCCTTTTTATAAAAACCGAAAAAGTTAATGTAATATGAACGAGGAGAGTTTTTTACTTCAGCACGCTTTGAAAATCGCTGAAAACGGTATCGACACAGGCCACGGACCATTCGGGGCTGTTATAGCAAAAAACGGAAAAATATTAGCAGAGGCAAACAATGAAGTAGTTATTTCTAATGATCCCACTGCTCATGCAGAAGTGCTTGCCATTAGAAGAGCTACTTCATTTCTTAAGACACACAACCTGTCGGATTGTGTTCTTTATACCTCCTGCGAGCCATGCCCCATGTGTCTTGGTGCAATATACTGGTCAGGAATCAAAAAAGTTGTTTATGCATCCGACCGGAATGATGCAGAAAGATCAGGTTTCAGCGACCGGCTGATATATGACGAGATAAATCTTGATCCGGCAGAAAGAAAGATATGTTTCATTAAAATAAATGATGCCGGAGGGGAAAACGTTTTCAAAAAATGGGACAATTTTGAAAACAAGATCCCATATTGAGATGTCTGAGAATTCAAGGCTTGAACGGGATTTTTTCAGACGCGATGTCCTTCTGGTGGCCCCTGAGCTTATCGGAAAAATCCTGGTTGTAAGGACAGGAAAAAACAGTTTCAGAAGATATATGATAACTGAAACCGAAGCTTACCGCGGCGGTGCTGACGAGGCATGCCATGCCAGCAAAGGAAGAACAGCGAGAACTGAAATAATGTACCATGAAGGGGGAAAGATCTATGTTTACTTCGTTTATGGAATGTACTGGATGCTCAACTTTGTGGCAGGTGAAAAAGATGATCCACAGGCGGCACTCATCCGTGGTATTGAAGGTTACAGCGGACCGGGAAGAGTAACAAAAGCTTTAAATATCGACAGGTCATACTATGGTGAGGACCTGACTACCTCAAAACGCATCTGGGTTGAAGATACGGGAATAAGACCAGATATAAAAAACAGCCTACGGATTGGAATCAACTATGCCGGGGAGATCTGGAAGAGAAAACCCTGGAGATATTTTATTTGAATTAATTAATTGCACCACCTCCCCCTCTGCAGAGGAGGAGAAACTTAATATATTGAATAGCAACACTTTCCCTTCCTTTTCAAAGGAGAGGTGTCCCGATCAACGTATCGGGACGGGATGTTTGAATCACTAACAATACATTAACATAAATCAGGTTAAAATGATGTTAAATAGGGAATTGAATATCCTCATCTGATATTTTTTTGCGTTATTTGTTTTTTCATTTTAAAATATATCTGTTATGAATTCAGTCTGGGCCACTTATCGCCGCTGGAATAATATAACTGGCTGGTTTGTGTTTCTGTTATCAGCTGTCGTTTATATGATGACTGTAGAACCGACCGTCAGTTTCTGGGATTGCGGGGAGTTCATCCTTTCCGCCTTCAGGTTGCAGGTTGGTCATCCTCCGGGAGCACCATTATTCCTTATGGTAGGGCGCATAGCAACACTGTTCGCCGGCGGAGATGCTTCAAAAGCTGCAATGATGGTCAATATGCTTTCTGCACTCTGCAGTGCATTCACGATTTTATTCCTTTTCTGGACAATTACACATCTTGTCAGGAGGGTATTTACTCGTAATAATCCACTCGAAACCAGACAGATTCCCGCCATTATTGGAAGCGGACTTCTTGGTTCACTCGCCTATACATTTTCTGACACATTCTGGTTTTCAGCCGTTGAAGGAGAACTTTATTCAATGTCTTCCCTCATGCTGGCATTCGTTTTCTGGGCAATGCTAAAATGGGAAGAAGAAGCAGATGATCCACGATCAGGAAGATGGATTATCCTCATTGCGTATGTAATGGGTCTGGGTCTGGGGGTTCACCGGCTTAACCTGCTTGTGATGCCGGTACTTGTTCTGGTCTATTATTTCAGAAAATATGAAGTCACGACAAAAGGTGTTCTGAAAACATTAATTCTTGCAATTGGATTGCTTGGCCTGATGGTTTTTATCCTGATCCCCGGTGTGCCAAAAGTTGCAGGCTGGTTCGAGCTTCTTTTTGTAAATGTCTTTGGATTACCTTACAATACAGGGCTTTTCATATTCCTGATTGCACTGATAACCGGTCTGGTGTTCGGTATAAGATTTTCCCTGAACAAAAAGAAAGTTATCCTGAATTATGTGCTGACCTGTCTGACAGTTATATTGATAGGCTATTCTTCGTATGCCATGATAATGATAAGATCATCTGCCAGGCCGCCAATGAATCAAAATAATCCTTCAGATATCTTTTCTCTTGCATACTATATTAATATGCAGCAGTATGGAAGCTCACCAAAATTTCACGGGCCTTATTATAGTGCTCCCGCCCAGGATGTGAAGGAAGTGATAGGGGGCTATAACAAGATTGAAGGGAAATATAAGCCATATTACAAGCCTGATTATATATACAACGAGAATTTCACAACAATCTTCCCCAGGATGTATAGTCCTGAATCTCAACATAAGCCTTCTTATGAATACTGGGGCAAGGTAAAAGGAAGAAAATATACAGTTGGCTCATCCTCGGGAAGGGAAACGGTTGTCTGCCCGACATTTGGGGAGAATCTTCGTTTCTTTTTCAGGTACCAGACTGGTTTCATGTACCTGCGTTATTTCATGTGGAATTTTGCGGGAAGGCAGAACGACATCCAGGGGAACGGGAATAAAATTCACGGGAACTGGATCAGCGGGATAAAATTCCTTGATGAGATGAGGCTAGGTGATCAGGATAATATACCTGAAGACCTCAAAACCAATCCCGGAAGAAATACATATTTCCTCCTGCCGCTGCTAATTGGCATACTCGGCATCCTATGGCAGTATAGAAAAGACAGGAACGGATTTTTTCTTGTGTTTGCATTCTTCTTCATGACAGGAATTGCGATAATATTCTACCTTAATCAATATCCAAACCAGCCAAGGGAACGGGACTATGCATATGCAGGTTCATTTTATGCATTTACAATCTGGATCGGGATAGGATTCATGTATGTCTATGATTTGATGAGACGTATCTTAAGTCATAAGCTGTCTGCTGCTGTCACACTTGTCATTCTGCTGGCAGCCTGTCCCATGATTATGGCTGTTCAAAACTGGGACGACCATGACAGGTCAGACCGTTATACAGCCCGCGACATTGGAGCCAACTATCTGGAGTCATGTGCTCCCAACAGCATCCTTTTTACATATGGCGACAATGATTCTTTTCCTGTCTGGTATGTGCAGGATGTTGAACAGGTGAGAACAGACATAAGAGTGGCAAACCTGAGCTATATTCAGGCAGGATGGTATATCGACATGATGAGGCAAAAAGCATTCAAGTCTGATCCTCTTCCATTTTCTCTCGGAACAGAAAAATATATTGAAGGGACCAGAACACAGATGCCTGTCAATTCAACCTCTACCAAGATTGCAAATATTAAGGAGGCCGTCAGATTCCTCGGGCTTGACGACAAAAAATTCCTAATCGACATCAGCGGAAGGGGCGATTATGTTAACTACCTTCCAACAAGCAAACTGCAGATTGAAGTCGACACATCCGTCGTATTAGCAAACGGAACAGTTAAGAAATATTTCAAAGACAGGCTTGTATCACCAATGATATGGGAATATTCCGAATCAGATGCATTGAAAGGCGACCTTGCAATTATGGACCTTATTGCATCAAACAACTGGAAGCGCCCGATATATTTTTCAACCACTGTGCCAAGCAGCCAGTACAAGGGTCTGGAAAAATACTTCATACAGGAAGGTATGACCTACAGAATCGTTCCGGTGAAAATAAGTGAAAACGAGCCGGGAGAATATGGTATGATAGATCCCTATGTTATGTACGACAACATGATGAACAAGTTCAAATGGGGAAATGCCGGAGATCCGTCAGTATATCTTGATGAGAATAACCGCAGAATGTTTTGCAATTTCAGAAGACTTTTCGGCAGTCTGGGGAAATCTTTATTACAGATAGGTGATACTGCAAAAGCTGTTGAAGCTGTTACACGGGGACTCGAAATTGTTCCATCCACGAAGCTGCCGCATGATTATTTTTCGATAGACCCAGCAGAGGTACTGGTTAAAGCAGGTAAAAAGGATGAAGGTGAAAAGATATTAACCAGCATTGTTGAATATGCAGATGATCACCTTGAATATATTATAGGTGTAAAGAACACTGACAGATTCGACTTAGATACAGAGATTGCAATAAATATGCAGTCGCTGCTCAACGTTTACTATATGTCGGATGACCTTAAGCTGCCGGTTTTGAAGGCAACAGTTGAGCCTATTATCAATAAATATTATGGAATGCTTTATCCGCAGAAAAGGTGATAACGCATTTATTGCGACCTTTATTCCCTGCTGTATGGCTTTTCACTGAAGCCATTTTCAGGATCATAAGTTCTGAAAAGACTGTTTGTCTGACCTTTGATGACGGACCGGATCCGGAATCAACACCGGAGCTGCTTGACATTCTTGATACAATGAATGTCAAAGCTATTTTTTTCTGCAGCGGTACTGCATCTGAAAAATATCCTGAACTGGTTAGTGAGATAAAACGAAGGGGTCATATTGTCGGTAACCATGGATATAACCATCTGAATGGATGGAGAACATCTGTAAAAGAGTATTGTGAAAATACAGAAAGTGCTTCTAAGTATACATCTGACAGTATCTTCCGCCCCCCGTACGGCAGGATCAGGATTAATCAGTACAGGCGTCTGAAAAAATCTTTCAGAATTGTATTCTGGGATATTATGTCCTATGATTATGACATCCGCTTTGGAGCAAAACGTTCTCTGGGTTTGCTTAATAAAAAATTACGATCCGGATCGATAATAGTTCTTCATGATACTCCAACCTCAACCTGCAAGTATTTCCTGAAAGAGTTTATTGAAACAACAGCCGGTAAAGGTTACCAGTTTTGTATTTCAGTTTGAAATATTACATTTGAGATAATATAATTTTCTGCAAATGAACATTCTTGTCCTGGGTTCGGGAGGCAGGGAACATGCTATTGTATGGAAACTGGCCCAAAGCAAAAAGATAACCAGAATATTCATCGGACCAGGCAATGCCGGAACTTCAGCCTTCGGAACGAATCTGCCGGTCGATCCTGAAAATTTTGGGGCAGTAAAAGAAGCCGTCCTACAGAACAATATACAAATGGTGATTGTCGGTCCTGAGGCACCTCTGGTTGCAGGGATCCACGATTTCTTCCTTGGAGATGATTCCCTTAAAAGCATCCCTGTGATAGGCCCAGACAGGTCAGCTGCAAGGCTCGAAGGGAGCAAGGATTTTGCTAAATCATTCCTGACAAGGCACAACATTCCTACGGCTGCCTATAAAAGCTTTAATAAATCGAATAAGGGAGAAGCCCCGGCATTCATGCAGTCTCTTAATCCTCCGTATGTTCTTAAAGCTGATGGTCTGGCTGCCGGAAAAGGAGTGGTCATCATCGACGATCTGGAGTCTGCAGTTCAGGAGTTGAATGCAATGCTTGGCGGGAAATTCGGAGCAGCCGGACAGAAAGTTGTGATAGAACAATTTCTGAAGGGTGTGGAACTTTCTGTTTTCATCATTACAGACGGCCATTCTTATAAGCTTCTTCCTGAAGCAAAGGATTATAAAAGGATCGGCGCAGGTGACACAGGTCTGAACACAGGAGGGATGGGAGCTGTTTCGCCAGTACCGTTTGCAGATAAGACCTTTATGAATAAGGTCGTTGACAGAATAATCAATCCTACCATTAAAGGTTTGTCACAGGATGACATCATTTACAAGGGATTCATCTTCTTCGGTCTCATAAATGTTGAAGGTGAACCATATGTTATTGAGTACAATGCACGTCTCGGCGATCCTGAATCTGAAGTAGTTATACCAAGAATAAGATCTGATTTTTTTGATCTTGTTGACGGAGTGGCAGCAGGTAACCTGGCAGAGAAGACCCTTGAAACCGACGACAGATTTGTAACGACAGTAATGCTTGCTTCAGGTGGATATCCGGGTCATTATGAAAAGGGAAAGGTTATCTCAGGACTAGAAAATACAACTGAATGTGTTGTCTTTCATGCCGGAACAAAATTATCTGATGATAGTATAATAACATCAGGAGGAAGAGTCCTTGCAGTGAGCTCATGGGGGAATACTATGCAGTATGCACTTGACGGATCTTACCGGAATGCAGCTAAGATCACATTTGAGAACATGTATTTCAGGCCTGATATAGGATTTGATTTGAAGGGCAAATAATGTTAAGAATTTTCAAAGGGACAGGTCCGGGAGTTATTATGCTGATGGCATTAACTCTTTCGGTATTATGGATCAGCGCATTTATCGATCCTCAGGTATCGTCTGCGGCAATCTTCGATACCAGCCCGATGCCTCTTTACAATGTTCTGAAATTTCTTATAGGAAAATCTCCTGTTGCCGGAGTGATTTTTTCATTTGTGATTCTTAGCCTGATTCTGTTCCTGCTGGTAAATTTCAATACAAGCCAGTTTTTTATTAACGAAAGAACTTTCCTTCCTGCAACACTTTACATTTTGTTCAGCGCATTATTTTTTCATTGTCAGGCTTTTAATCCTGTTCTTCCGGGAGTAGTATTTCTGATGCTGGCAATAAGGAGGATAATGGATTCTTACCGTAAACCGGATATTGCTTACAACTTTTTTGATGCAGGTATCCTGATAAGCATTGGAAGCCTTTTCTATGCAGATATGATATGGTTCGGGATTCTGGTAATAGTAGGAATTGCTGTAATCAGGACCGGGAACATAATGGAAATCGGAATTGCTATCCTCGGGCTGATCACTCCGTATATAATTTTAACCGGTCTCTATTATGTCCTCGGGAAAGATCTGACCCTTTTTTATTCCGGTATCCGGCAAAATCTTTTCGGTGAATCTTCAGGCTACATTATAAGCAGGCTGACCTTGGTGGCAATAATCTATTCCGGCCTGATGCTGATCTTAAGTATAGTATTCCTTCTTAGAGGGATGAATTCCAAAAAAATCAAAGCACGCAAAACATTTTCCGTACTCCTGTGGGGCTTCTTTGTATCACTGATAATTTATTTCGCCCTGCCATCCGTTTCTTTTGAGATGATATGGATAACAGCGGTACCGGCCAGTTATATTCTGGCTCATTACTTTGTATTTGCGAAGAAGAAAATTTTACCTGAAATAATTTTTTCAGGATTCTTTCTTTTGATCCTGCTGGTGCAGGTGTTCAATATTATATAGGCAGGTTATTTTACCATCGACACAACACCCACGCCGGAGCCCTGCTGCCCGTCCCTGAAATCATAACTCAGGTGGTATATGCCGCTCCTGTTGCATGTGAGTTCTACCGATTTGTAAGTCTTTCCAGTCTTTTGATCATATGAGGAGAGAACGACCTGGTTGGCGTCATTTTTAATTGTAAGTATAAGTTCCCCTTTTGAATCATCTGCTGTGCACATTGAGAATTTGTACTTTGTGTTTTTCCAGAGCGACATCTGTGCCTTATAACGCATTTCACCGGGTGCAGGAGCTTTGGCAAGCTGGATCCTGAAATCTTTCAGGTATTTACAGTTTGGTCCTGCATTCATTACACAGCTGCTTACCAGCTTGTCGGTGGATTGTCCGTTCAGAATGAAACCTGCTGAAAGCAACACTAATAATGTGACAAAATATTTTTTCATACTAATTATTTGCTATTAGCTTGTTCCTGATACTTTTTGTGATCCCTATAATACCAGCCAATTGTTCGTCGGTCATGTCGACCTGGCTGGTCTCGGTCTGTTCAACCACAAGGGCGCCGTCAACCTCTTTGCTGACAGGCTCCCCGAGGGTATAGGTGATCCTTATGTCACGGAATTTTTCCTTTATATCCTGCAGATCCCTGCAAAGAGCTCCGAATTCAGGATCGCGATTGCAGTATGGATTTGCCAGCATTATAAGATCATTCAATATGATCTTCTGCTCGCCGATCCTGTCTCTCAGGACGGGATCAGGATATTCAGTCATAACCTGAGTTGCCAGATACTGGCCTTCGATCCAAACTCCGATGATCATCAGTGCAGAAAGCTGTCCGCGGTCATTTTCCCGCAGGTATTTATCTATCTGCTCATATGAATCGATCGACAGGAAAAGCAAGGAGTCGAGATTAGATTTATTAAGAGAAAGTCTCTTGATCGTTTCAAAATCAAAGAACTTGCCTACACTGATTCCTTCAGCCAGCTTCCTTATAGAAGAAAGGATGTCGATTGACGATCCGGTTTTTTCGTACATATTAAGGTACCCGAGATCAGCGCCCAGAATTCCAAGGGTGAGAGCCTTTTCAAAAGAGGTTGCCTGCTTGTTGGCATCTATCGAAGATGCCAGATAATCCGGAGAGAAGGGAACAGCCAGCACCTGAAGAAGATTTGCGATCTCGACAGGGGAGGTAATATTCTTGGCTATCTCATCGATCGCTTCAGCGCTAAGCTTCTCGGCTTCTCCAATAGGAATCGTGTCAGCTTCCGGGAAAACGAACTCAGCCTTTTTGTTAGATGAATTCCTGCAGGCGCAGCTTAGAAGCAAAAGCAGAATAAAAGCAAGAAAAGATCTTCCACTCATCAGTTACAGGTTGATTTATACAAAAATATAAAAAATCACATTACCAAGTTCTTGAAAAACCGCTTTCTTAACCTGAATTTTTCTATGAACATCACAAGTCTGGCAAGAAGTTCGTAATAAAGTGTCAGATAAAGCATTATAGTACTAAGGATTACAAGGCAAATATTGAAAATGAATGTATCAACCTTTATTCCAAAAATATATTTGCATGGTGCATAGAAATGAGTTCTGAAGCCAAGGAATCCTCTTTTTACAGGTTCCAGATAAACCGGGTTGGTGTTCTGAACGATCGAATTATTATAAATGAGGATCTTCTTCTTTTCATAGTATTTTGTCACGATCTCTTCCAGCTTGAAGTTGTAGTAATCGTTGCTAAGCTTATTGAGCTCTTGTTTATGCAAGTTGTAAAACCTGTCTTCCTGGTCAGTGGCAGAAATCCATACCCTGTTGAATATGCCATCTAACCTGTCGAGGTAAGCTCTGGCCGAATCGGCAATAGCCATGTTGAATTTATCCGGAGTCAGGTTATCAAGATACTTGAATTCCGGTAATCCGTCAAGGCTGGTCATTTTTGCCAGTTCATTCCGAAGGAGCGGAAGCCTGTCGGGATTATTGATCGCCTTTTTCAATTCAGGGATCCTCTGATCCTTGTTGAAATCGGCCTGGCTGATCTTTTTCTGAAGGATATAATATGTCTCTCCATTTTCGTTATACTTCAGCTTGCTGTAAAGGTTGTCCTTGAACTGGGAGACCATTAATGCCTCATAGGTCCACCGGGTAGGCATAAGCTCTGCAATAACCGGAACCTTGTCCACACTGCCTATTTTCCTGTTCAGCTTGTCAAAGGGGAACATGGCTCCGCTGAGGACCATCATTGGAATAATAAGAAGAGGGATAACAATGTAAATGGTAATGGCAGAATTAAATGAAGCAGAAATATTCAATCCCAGCATATTTGCACAGAATGCAGTTGCGAAAAAAGCCATCCAGTACTGGAAGAGCATCCCTTTTATGCCAAGGATCGGATTTGCAATCAGCAGGAACAGGATAGCCTGGACAGCTGAGATGAAAATCAGCAATACTATTTTGGCAGACAGGTAACTGTTTCTGCTCAGGTTCAGGAACCGTTCCCTTTTAAGTATCTTTCTGTCGCGGAAAATCTCTTCAGCGCTTATAGTCAGACCGAGGAACAACGCAACTATAAGGCTCATGAAAATGTAAATAGGTATATTTTCGTTTTCCGAAAAGATATAAACCTTTGAATTTGGATCAGGAATATATCTTATTATAAACGACAATATGAATCCGAGTATGGGTGCCTCGAGGAGGGTCAGTTGAATATATTGCCTGTTTGCCAGTTTACTCTTCAGATCTCTGGTGAAGTAGATTGCGAATTGCCTTGGCAAACCCGGCCTCTGCAGATTTTTATGCGGAGGCTCCGTCACTTCGGGAATGCTGGATAACGGATGCTTTTGAGTGAATTTTTCAGCCCATTCTGCCGGCTTCACTTTTCTCTTATCAGTATACTGGCCGAATTCATCCACAACCTGGGCTTCAATAATGTTGAAGATCAGTTCGGTGTTGACATTTCCGCAGGCAGGACACTCCCCAACGGTTGAATTTATCTGTGCATCGAGTGTTTTGAAATAGATTAAGGAATCGACCGGATTGCCGTAATAAGCCATACATCCATCCTGATCAAGTATGACGATTTTGTCGAACATTTTGAATATCTCGGAAGAAGGTTGATGGATTACCGTAAAAATAAGCTTTCCCTTCAGGGTGAGGTCCCTCAGGAGATCCATAAGGTTTTCAGAATCTCTGGAGGAGAGTCCTGATGTCGGCTCATCGAGAAATAGGATCGAAGGTTCCCTGATAAGCTCAAGTGCGATGTTAAGTCTTTTTCTCTGCCCTCCGCTGATTACCTTGTTAAATGGATTACCTACCTTAAGATCTCTCTTCTCAAGGAGTCCCAGGTTTGATAGTGTACGATCGACAATCTCTGTCAGTTCCTTTTTATTCTTTCCATTAAAGCACTGGCAAGCAGCAAAATAGAGGTTATCAAAAACGGTCAGATCCTCAATCAGGAGATCATCCTGCGGGACAAATCCCAGAACTCCTTCCAGCTCGGCACTATCAGAGATTACATCAAGCCCATTGATCTTTACTGATCCTGCAGAAGGTTTTTCGATACCGCATAATAGATTCAGAAGAGTGGTCTTTCCTGATCCGCTGGCGCCCAGGATCCCAACAAGGCTTCCTTCGTCGATAGAAAAGCTGACATCAGAGACTGCGGTATGCCCCTGTACAAAATTGTAGGTAAGATGCTCGACATTGAAAGAGAGTTTGTGCATAATGATATCAGACAGGAATGTGGAGCTGACATCGCTGTAATAGATCGGATAACCCTGTGATGACCTTAGCGTTGCGCCCTTGGCAAAAGAGTAGACCTGCCCCTGGTTTATTGGAAGTCCGTTGAGAAATAGCTGCTCGCCTGAAATATATTTTACAAAATAAAGGTCAACGCTGGCGATTCTCAGGAAACAGATTGTTATATCCTGGTAACCGGTTAGCATTCTCTTGCACAGATCGCACTCTTTATGTCCCGGATAAAGAACTAGGATGGTACTGTTGACAAGATTTTCAGGATCATTGTTTTTTACGAACTGTTCAGTTGCCGCAAATTCATCGGGAGATATCTTGAACACCTCGGCAACAGTATTGATGATGTTCATCCTCTGGGGAGTGAACCTGCGGTCGGCATTCACCAGCTCATAGAGGCGCATAAGTACAACCACCTTTTGCTCCTGGTTAAGAGTGCGGTTGATCTTTTTGCATATTCCGAGAACCTTTACAGAGTCCCTGACCGACGGAGCCACAGGTTCCTTTTCGGAAGATTTTTCAATCACAGGTCCTGCATGCTCATCGAATAGCACAAGATATTCCTTTACGCTTTCACTGGATAGCTGCTTGTTGAGAAACCCGGAAACATATTCACGCTCATCCAATATCATACCGCCATCCTGCTTGACAATAAGCGCGAATAACTCCATCAGTGCCTTCAGGATCTCTTCACTCATTTATAAAATGTGAAATGCCAAGGTTCAGAAAGCCGAAGATATGAAAATTCTAGCTTTTCTTTGCAGCCGGCTTTACAAATTTTCGCTGTATCCATCCCGGCACTATTATCGCTCCGCCAATAAGGAAAGGATAATAGCTGATTATCCTCCAGATAAGAGTCATTGCAAGGGCAACTCCGCCTACGTTGACCGGATCGACAGGCAGCAGATCGGAAATATACCTTCCCAGGATGATTTCCGCGAATCCGCTGCCTCCCGGAGTCGGGCTCACTATCATTATTATCCAGAGTACCATTTCCCTTGCAAATACCAGGAAGGTGTTACTTATTTTGAAGAATGCAAGGAGAATAGCAACAACAACCCAGTATCTCGATGTCCAGGTAAGGAAAGTAGATAGCAAAGCCTTAAACCAGAATTTAATGGATTCTTTCTTAAGCTCCCTGGAGCTTTCAATCAGATCACTACCGGCTTTGACTGCGGAAGATGCCCATCTTCTGAGAAATGGCATCCTGAAGATTGAAACGATGATCTTGCTGATTGCAGCAGGATTGATGAAAAGTCCATAACCGACAAGCAGAACCCATAAAAGTATTATTGTATACCCGATTATTGTAACCGTTACCAGATTATTTAAAAGCTCAATCCCGGTTCCCTGCAGCGAGGTGATGAATATTGTTTTTCCTCCGATTAAGAGGATAAGAATCGGCAGCATAATGACAAAATATAATTCATCGAGGAAAGATGTTACAAGTGTTACTGCGGTGCTGCGTCCTGTATTTATCCCCTCCTTGTGAAGGAAAATCACTGCAAGCGCTGTACCCCCGACCGTCGAAGGGGTTATGGCAGAACTAAATTCCCAGAGCATAATTACCCTGAAAGCCTGCCTCCAGGACAAATCATTATTAGTAAGAATCCTGATCCTGACCATATAGAAAAAGGTGCGGCATACAACCAGCATGAATGCTACAAAGAGCCAGAATGCAGATTTCCAAGTAAATACAATCTCATGAAGGATATTAATATTAAAATCCTTCACTATGATCCAGGCAACAACTGCCAATCCTATAGCTATAGGTATAATTATCCTCCGCGGGTGAAGCTGCCTGGCAATATCTGTATGAGTATTTTCAGTCATTAACTGCTAAAGATTCAACAAATTTGCCTCAATTCCAAAAATAGAAGGATCAGAGAAATTCATTAATTTTGAATTAATTATTGTAAAAAATACACTTAAAATGAAAAGAGCGAAACATACTCAGATTTTGATCTTAATCAGTTTAACAATCCTTACATGCTTAAGTTTAAACGCACAGGTCCGCGGACGGAATATAACAGACTTCAATTTCGACTGGAAGTTCTATAAAAGCGACATTACGAACGGACAGAGCATCACTCTCGATGATTCAGGTTGGAGAAGCCTTGATCTTCCCCACGACTGGAGCATAGAAGGCCCGTTTAGCAAGGATAATTCGAGCTGCACCGGATATTTACCGGGAGGGATAGGATGGTACAGGAAATCATTTATAGTTTCCAATGACCATAAATACCGCAAAGTTTTCATAAGCTTCGACGGAATATACAACAACAGCGAAGTCTGAATAAATGGCAATTATCTCGGCAAAAGGCCGAACGGATATATTACATTTATGTACGATCTTTCTCCATATCTGAAATATGGAACCAATAACCTGATAGCAGTAAGGGTCGACCATACACAAGATGGCGATTCCCGCTGGTACACAGGTTCGGGTATTTACAGGAATGTGAAGCTGATCAGCACTGATCGCATCCATCTGAAGCAGTGGGGTGTGAATTATTTAACAAGGGAAGTCTATTCCGAAAAAGCAGTTCTGTCGGTAAATTCCACCATAGTGTATGATTCAGGCACACCTGTGGTTACTATAACAAACACACTCTTGCTGGGAAACAAAGTTGCCGGCAAAGCAACAAAAGAAATTGATCTTCCTGTTGGGACTGAAGCGACTGTGAATCAGATAATTATTGTTGAGAAACCTGAATTGTGGGATGTTGATGATCCAACGCTTTACACTCTTGTTACCGAAGTTAAAGGCAAAAAAACCTTGATAAAATGACTACGACTGTTGGATTCCGATCCCTTGGATTTGATGCTGACAAAGGATTTTTTCTTAATGGCAGGAACCTGAAGCTCAAGGGCATCTGCATGCATCATGATGCTGGGACACTGGGGGCCGCTGTTCCGAAAGAAGAGATTGCCCGACGCCTCGATATCCTTAAGGAAATGGGATGTAATGCCATCAGAACAAGCCATAATCCAATCCGTTTTCGCCCGACTTCCTTGACCTGTGTGATGAAAAAGGATTTCTTGTTATCGGAGAAGCTTTCGACGAATGGGAGCTGCTAAAGAAAAAATGGCTCCAGGGATGGAATGTCGGAACCCCTGGAAAACAAGGATATGCCGAATATTTTGAGGAGTGGGCAAAAACCGACCTGAAGGATTTTATACTGCGGGATCGGAATCATCCGTCAGTCATAATGTGGAGCATCGGAAATGAGGTCGATTACCCGAATGATCCTTACACTCATCAGATCCTTAACACCGAAGCGAATCCACAAACCTGGGCAAAGTTCACCGAGTCATTGCCACATGCAAACAGACTTGGAGAAGTTGCAAGGGAATTGGCTGCAGTAATAAAGGAGCTCGACAAAACAAGACCTGTAACAGCAGGACTGGCTTCTGCGCTGATGTCGAATGAGACAGGATATGCAGACGCCCTTGATGTGGCAGGGTACAACTACCAGGAGTCGAGGTATGCATCGGATCATAAAAAATATCCTGCGCGACCTTTATATGGCAGCGAAAACGGGATGACTCTGGAAATGTGGAATTATGTGGCAGATAACGATTATGTAATGGATCAGTTCCTGTGGACCGGCTTTGAATACCTTGGCGAAGCAGGCCGTTTTCCAATGCGCTCCAATACTGCCGGAGTGATCGATCTGGCCGGAAACAGGAAAACCGAATTCTACTTCAGGCAGAGCCTGTGGAGCGACAAACCGATGGTCTTCTTAGGAACAACAGACCGGCTGACTGAAAGAGCTCCTGCAGGCCTCTGGGATCACAAGCGTGTCGAGCCTCTATGGAATTATGAGGATGGAAAGATGATAAGCATCAATGCCTTTTCAAACTGCGAGGAAGTCGAACTTCTTCTTAACGGAAGGTCGCTTGGAAACAAGAAAATGGCTGATTTTACAAACAGGTCAATAACATGGGAGCTACCTTTCAAAAAGGGAACGCTAAGAGCTATAGCAAGGAACAAAGGCGCAGAGATGGCTTTATTTGAATTAAAAACAACAGGATTTCCTGTGAGAATTTCTGCAATTTGTAATGAGAAATCATTGAAGGCTGACAAGAAAGACATTACCCATGTATTTGTAACGCTCTGCGATGAAGCCGGAAATACTGTTTATACTGCTGATAATGAGATAACCTGCGAAATAACCGGACCAGCCAGTCTGATCGGTATGGAAGATTCAAATCCGTCAAACATCGAGGATTACAAGGACAATAGACAACATACATTTCATGGTAAATTGCTGATCTATCTGCAATCTACAGATAAAACAGGACCTGTTTACGTTAAATTGTCGTCTCCGGGATTGAAGGAAACAACCGTGACATTGAAGGCCATTCAATAATTGTCCGTCAAATGGAATTATTATGTCGGTATTCGATGTGTAGAGACAAGTCTCAGACCTGTCTCTACACATATTTATTTTGATATTCCCGGGTTATTTTGTATTTTGTCATTGTCTCGTTGTTTATTACCCTGATGCCAATTAAATTCAGGAAACGGCATCGTATTGAATCCACACGATTACGGTGATATGATTATTCACGTGATGGCGCATATTTTGTAACGATTTGTACAAAAAACAGGGATTGTATATTTGGTGAAATAACGGTTGTAGAGACAGGTCTCAGACCTGTCTCTACAACGTCAACAAATAATATAAGGCCAACAATTAATTTATCAGAAATTGGGAAAATCGTATCGGATTGTTGGTTCGATTTACCAAATCATTATGAAAATATTATCCTGGATAAATTTGTAATTATGCCAAACCATATTCATGGCATAATTAAAATTTGTAATAAAAATCATGATAAAAATATTCATGGATTATCCGAATTCGTTCGTGCATTTAAATCCTTTTCTTCCAGGAGAGTTCATGAAAATGTACAAACATTTAAATCAAAAGTTTGGCAGCCTCGTTTCTATGATCATGTAATCAGAGATGATTCAGAAATAGCTCGGATCCGGAATTATATTGCGGATAATCCTAAGAACTGGATCATCGACAATAATTACATAATTTAGAAAGACGATCTTTTTGTCGTCAGTCGCGACAGGGTGGCTGATTTTAAAAAGTGGATAGATAAATAGTCATGCAAGTCATGCAGGTCCTTTCTTATATAGGACTGGCAAGACCTGCATGACTGCCAGCCTTCGCTAAAGCTCCGGCTGCCAAAGCAAGCTTTGCCCTCCATAGCTTTCTTTGGCCTCCGAAGTTAAAACGAAGGAGGCAGCGTAGGAGGGACTGCAAGACAATTTTCAGACTATTTCTTATCGTAAGCTACTGTCGTCTTCATCTCCCCACCATCACGACCGGGCATTACAGTATCCAGAAGCAATAGCTTGCCACCCTCAGTGAGCTTCCATGTTTCCGAAGAATTCATGGTTCTGGTTTCACCGTTCATGTCAAATATCATGGTTGATGCAATTGTAATGGATGCCTTGTCAGCTGACTATGTAATTGTTGATTTTCTAACAGAATTGCCGAATCCTGTATTCTCGCTCATAGTACCGTCGAGATTGTATTTGGCAGTTGATTTCATCTCATTGCCATCCCTGCCGGGCCTTGTGGTTTCAACCGTGAGGACTTTATCATCCTGTGTGGCAACCAGGGTGGTTGCTGCAAAGCGGAACTGACTCTCTCCGAAATTACTCTTCGATTCATTAAAAACCCATATGCCTGAAAAATTTGTTTGTACAAAAAGTCCTGCTGAAAGCAGCAGTAGAACAAAGGAAATTTTTATACTTTTCATTTTTGATAGTTGATAAAGGTTTATAATAAATATGACAAACTGATTATCTGTTTTATTCCACTGCAGTACCCAAATATAACAATATCCTTTAACTCAGGATACTGGTCGATATCCAATCACTTGAAAGATATGTAAATCTGGAATATAGTATTCTGCTTGAGCCTGTTTTTATACCTGTTTACGGCGTTTTTAGACCTGTTCATCAGAAGATGGCGATTATTGGTCACAATGAGCCATCCAGTGCTTGTTTAAGACAATATAAATGTTTAATTTTCACACCAATTATCTTAACCAGAAATGTCAAGATTACTGCGTCTGACAATATTATTTGTTCTAGTTACTTCCATTCTGTATGGACAGCAGGGTTCGCTGCAAACCACACAGAGGCAGAAGCGCCTGGCACTGGTGATCGGGAATGGTAATTATACATCCAGCATTCTTTCCAATCCCGAGAATGATGCAAAGGACATATCAGAGGCTCTGCACAATCTGGGATTCGATATAATGTTCAACGTAAACCTGGGTATAAACCAGATGAGAGATGCTATTGACGAATTCGGTATGAAACTACATGAATATGATGTTGCTTTGTTTTATTTTGCCGGTCATGGTATTCAATATGCTGGACGAAATTATCTAATTCCTATTGATGCCAAACTGACTATTGAAAGGATGATTCAGTTTGATTGCATTGAAGTTGACAGAGTTCTGGCATATATGGATGAGGCAAAAACTAAAGTGAATATCATTATTCTTGACGCTTGCAGGAATAATCCTTTTGAAAAAAGCTGGTCGAGATCATTGGGTGAAAAAGGCCTTGCATTCATGAAAGCACCCGAAGGTACGCTGATAGCATACGCAACAGCTCCAGGCGAAACTGCTTCTGATGGCGGTGGGGAAAATGGATTGTATACATCTGCAATATTGGAAACTATAGCAGTTCTGGATATTACTATTGAAAAGATGTTCAAGAATGTTAGGAACATCGTCTCTCAAAAATCACAAAATAGACAAACACCATGGGAATCAACATCTCTGATTGGAGAATTCTATTTTAATCCAAGTAAAATAACCGAACAACCTGTTCAGGCGAATCCCACCACGATTCAATATTTTTCATCTATAAGCCTGCCAGAAATTGCTGCTCCGCAGGTTTCAGGCGTAACATCTTCCGGAGCCATCGTGAATGTAAAAATAACCAAGGATGGAGGTGCTGATATAATTAAAAGAGGTATTTGTTACAGTACAACCAGGGAACCTTCCTATAAGAATGATACTAAAATCGATGGAGAAGGAGATTACGATGCATTTTCCTGTACTATCAACAGTCTTACTCCAAACAAGACTTATTATGTCCGTGCCTATGCAATCAATTCTGCCGGCACTGCCTACAGCCCGCCGGTAAATTTCAAAACTGATCCCGGGAAACCTGTAATAACGGCAGAAAATATTTCAAAGGTCACTTCAAATTCTGCATTTGCCAGTGCTCTTATAGCTGATGACGGAGGAGTCCCGATACTACTGAGGGGATTCTGCTGGAGCACATCACCTAATCCAACTGCGCGTAATAAAGATCTATTGACACAGAATGGAAAAGGGAAAGAAAATTTCAGCAATCCTGTCGGATTTCTTTTAGCTGATACCACTTACTATCTGAGAGCCTATTGCAGCAACAATGGGAAGGATACGGTTTATGGGAAGGAGATTAAATTCAGGACATTAAGGAGTGACCAGTTTATGGATATTGATGGTAATATTTACGGCTCCATCAAGCTGATAAGCTACACTTGGATGACCGAAAATCTTAAAACAACCAGATTGAATGACGGAACTGAGATTCCTCTTATAATTGATAAGATAGCCTGGAGGAGCCAGGTCTCACCTGGTTATTGCTGGTATGAAAATCAGGAGGTATATAAGGAGACTTACGGATGTCTGTATAACTGGGAAGCTGTGAAATCAGGGAAATTGTGTCCGATAGGATGGCATGTACCCACCGATGAAGAATGGGCTCAGCTGGACAATGTCAGCGGCGGAGGTGGCTATTCTGGAGGGCACCTGAAGGAGCGTGGTTTTGCACATTGGGTAAAACCCAACTATGGGGTTGAATCTGTTTATAACCGGTTCAAAGCTCTTCCGGGCGGCAAGCGAGATGAACTGGGAGAGTACAATAGAATCGGAACTATCGGTACCTGGTGGAGTGATGTTGATCCGAGAAAAGAAGTATCATGGATCAGGGAGATTTCTTCAAACTCCACGAACATGAAAAGAGGCAAAGTTGACAATAACTCTGCAGGATTTTCAGTCCGGTGCGTAAAGAACCAGGATTAAGGCTGTTCGGGATTCCTTTTTTCCACAATTATCGTGCATTTCATCGCCAGCGCAGCAAATGTGCCAACTGCTGCAAACACAGGTGCAAGGACTACTCCGATGGCACCGATTGTCACCGGGAATTCCATGATTGTTTCATCCTTTTCATTTTTAATTATGATCCTTCTGGCATTTCCTTCCTTTATGATCTCCTTTATTTTTGAAAGGACCTCATCTCCGGAGACTCTGAAATATTCCTTATTTGATTGATTTGTTTCTTCCATCTCTCTGACCTGATTAGTTTATAATTGAAAATTATCTTTTTACCTGTATTCGACTATCTCTGACAGACTTTTCCTTTTCTTATCTGACATTTTCCTGAAGCCGGGTTTCGTATATCCCAGCGGTATCATTCCGAATATCTCCTGGTCTGCATCGGGCTTAATTACTTCTTTAAGCAATGCCGGATCATAGTTGGCAATCCAGCAGGCACCTAAGCCTTCGTTCTCAGCAGCAAGCAAAATATGTGTCATTGCAATTGAAACATCGGTTTCTACAGAGTTAAAACCGTCAGACTTTCTGTTCCATGCCTGATTTCTTATGCCCAGGACAACAAGGATATGAGGAGCACTTTGCAGCCATTCACGGCTATAGCAGGCTTTAACTTTTTCAAGCAAGGCTTTCGATGAGACCAGGATGAATTTCCAGGGCTGAAAGTTGCATGCCGATGGAGCCAGCCTTCCTGCATCCAGGATCTTTTCAAGTATCTCTTTTGGTACCTGCTGCTCAGGATCATAATTCCGGATGCTTTCACGAATATGGATAAGATCAATATATTCCATTTACAGTCTTATTTTCTTAATCAAGCACTAAATTACTAATAAGTTCACTTTAAATTTGTCCAATTGAAGTTTATTTATGAAATTTGATTTTTCTGATTATACGGAATCCATCAGATTGTAAAACAATATATTATTTACTGACATGGCATTAAACGAAGTTCATATTCTTCCTACAAAAACAACCCCTGAGATCACTCTTAATCCCAAAGGGACAATAAAGATCAAAGGGAGGGCGATAGATGAAAGCAGGGATAAGGCTCCTGATGAGATGCTAAAATGGATAGAAGCTTATGTTCTCAGTCCTGCCGAACAGACCAGGGTAATTATAGCACTTGAATTCCTGAACAGCTTCAATACCCTGCTCCTGACATCCACATTAAAGAAGATATCTCAGGTTATCAGACAGGGGAAACAACTTCTTATTCAGTGGCATTATGAAGAAGATGATGTTGATATTTATGAGCGGGGCGAATATATTTCATCCACAATAAATATTCCCATAAAATTCTTTATAGCCGAGGATATCGACGAAATTTAGCCTAAAACAATTCCTCGATAAGGTAATCCTTATCAGACTGGAATTTCATTACCACATAGAATACAGAAGAATCATTTTCGATCTGGTATGTCCAGTATCCCATAACTCCGGCAGTTGCATATACTCTTTTAAGGTAAAGTCTGTCGCCGACGGAAAAATCGCATTTTTTGCCATAAGCGGCAATCTTTCCATAGGTGCTGTCTATTGTGGTTTTTATCCAGATAACGTTCGGGCCTGCAAAATCTTCACTGCCGGTATGACGGTAATCGAGGTAATTGCCCACATATTTTCTTGTTAAGAAAAGCTCATCTTCACCAAGAACCTCTTTGGCAGTATTTGACACGCTGCATGAAACACCAATAATGATTATTAATAAAAATAAAAGTTTTTTCATGCCTGAGAACTTTTCTGATTGTTGCAGATAGGTTTATCCGATACCAAATTTACAACAAATAAATTCAGTACCATAAAGAATTATTAACTTTGATCAAAACCCGGAATCATGAAAAAGATTTTATAATTATGATGATCAATAAAGTGAAAGCCGGAATCTCTTTGGTAGTGCTGACAATTATGTTCTCTGCCGGCATATGTCATGGTCAGATTGATTATGTCGTATCCGGAGATCAGAATCTTATGCTGGCTAAAACAAGTACCGATAAGGATTCCATAAATAAAGCATTAAAAGATGCCCTGGCAGCATATAGCAATGAAATAGAATTTAATCCGGGATCTGCCCATGCATATTCTGGCAGGGGGGAAGCAAAATTCATGCTTGGCGATTTCAGGGGCGCAATTATCGATTGCAGAAAGTCAACGGAGCTTGATCCTGCAGCTGCAGAAGCATATTGCATCCTGGGAAGAGCGGAACAGGCAGTTGGGGATTTCAGATCAGCAATAAGGGAATTTAGCAGGGCAATAGATATAAATCCTCATCATTCAGAAATCAATTTAACGTATTATTACAGAGGGAACGCTAAAAGTGAATCCGGGAATGATGCGGCAGCAATACTGGATTACAATAAATCGATTGAAATTGCTCCTGATGCATCAGCCTATTTAAAACGAGGGATTTCAAAAATGAATATTGTCGACAGAAAAGGAGCATGCCTCGACTGGAATAAATCTAAAGAATTGGGAAATCAGCAGGCGGATGAAATGATCAGGAAATACTGCAAATAAATTTTGAAGGGCTTAGCTCTCTGGAGATAGAAACATGAAAATTCTTTTAACTGGTGCATCGGGAACGGTCGGGAAAGAAGTTTTACTTCAATTGTGTGAACTCTCTGATGAATTTGAAATAACGGTTTTTGATAAAGAATTTTACGGTTCCGGGAATTTTTACAAAAAGTTTGACAGGAATTTTGATTTAATCTTTGGCGATATTTCTGAGAAAAAAGATATCTGTAATGCATGTGCCGATAAAGATGTGATAATACATCTGGCAGCAATTATTCCTCCCCTGGCAGACAAGCTTCCTGAATTGGCAGAAAATGTAAATATAAATGGCACCAGGAACCTGATAAGGTGTACCGAGGAGCTTTCTCCGAATGCATTTTTTATTTACTCATCGTCCATTTCCGTTTATGGCGACAGAATTGGCAATCCATGGATAAATACGAAAGACAAACTTATCGCCAGTGACAGGGATGAATATGCAAGAACCAAGATTGAAGCTGAAAAGATCATTATTAACAGTAAAATTAACTGGACGATATTCAGGCTTACGGCAATAATGGGAGTAAACAATCATAAACCTTCCCCGCTGATGTTCCATATGCCCCTCGATACTCCCCTGGAGATTGCAACGCCAAAGGATACGGGAAGAGCTTTTGTAAACGCGCTTAAACATCTTGATGTCCTGAACAGAAATATCTATAACCTTGGCGGGGGTGAAAAATGCAGAATATCCTATTCAGATTTTATTTCCCGCTCGTTTGAGATTTTCGGTCTTGGACCTCTTAGCTTTAAGAAAGACACGTTTGCCAGAAAGAACTTCCATTGCGGCTATTATGAAGATGGGGACCTGCTGAATGATATTCTTGACTTCAGACGGGATTCAATAGATGATTATTTTAATACCCTGAAAAAATCGATTCCTCCGGCAAAGAAAATTGCAACCGCAATATTCCGGAATATCATTAAGCTAAATCTTGAGAGAAAGTCGGAACCATTAATTGCAATAAAGACTGATAACAAAACAGATATTCAGCATTATTTTTAATCGATGTCTCCAACATACCTTAAGAACCTGGCCATTTCATTGGCTGGTCAATCTTCTTTGTAATCAAATGATTTATTCGGATATTTCGGCACAGGAGGTGTGATCACAGGCTTCTCTTTGATGAGCTTCTGAAGGTATTTAATAGCTGCATCAAGTTGAGAATCCTTACCATTAAAACTTTCATGAGGCAGATTATCAACCCTGATGTCAGGTTCCACACCCCAGCCTTCAATCAGCCATTCACCATCGGGAGAGTAAACCCCAGTTTCGGCAGCTATAGCGATTCCGTTGTCCACAAGCCGGTTACCAGATGAAAGCCAAATCTCCCCACCCCATGTTCTGACACCTATGAGTTTGCCAAGTCCGAGACGCCTGAATCCCTCTGAGAAAGCCTCACCATCTGAGGCGGTATTCTGATCCATCAGTACAACAAGATGGCCGGTAAAGGCATACTGCATATTGGGAACAGGCTGACCTATCCTGGGTGCCCAATAAAACCAGGCTTTTCGCATTAGTTTCTCAAGCACCCAACTGTCGATATTCCCTCCGCGGTTATGCCTCATATCTATGATAAGTCCCTGCCTGCCAATATTAGGATAGAAGGCCTTAACAAACTCATCAAAATCAGTGGATCCCATAGCCCTGAGATGAAGATATCCAATGTGATTTGCGGAGATATTATTTACCTCGAGTCTCCGGGTGTATTCCCACTCGCTGTAACGAAGACTCGAAAAGGCAGCTGCATTTATGGGTTTTACAACCTCTTCATAAGTTTCACCTTTAGCATTTTCCAGTTTCAGCCTTACCTGCATATCTGCTTTATTAATCAGAAGCTCATTCAGATGAGGCATGCTAAGTGTATTTATGCCATTAATAGCAATGATAATATCACCTTCATGTATCTTCAGATCTGGTCTTCCGAGAGGGGATAAATCAGAAGGAAAATCCGGATCAGAGTGAAAGATATGGTCGATTTTGTACCCACCACGGCTTTCATTGCGAGATAGAATAGCCCCGAGAAAGCCATTGGTGACATTATCTTCAGAAATTCGTTTGTCGCCTCCATAAACGAACATATGAAGTGCCGATAGTTCAGAGATCATCTGAGCAAGGAGATCATCTAGTTCATAACGGTCGGTAATGCGATCGGTCAATGGCTGGTATTGATGTAGATCTCCTGCCAGTCAACACCATGCATGTTACGATCGTAAAAATAATCTCGTTCCATTCGCCATGCATCTTTGAACATCTGTTTCCAGTCTTCCACCGGATCAATTGCAAAGATCCATTTTGTAAGGTCAATTGCATCCTTCTTGGTGTCAGGCTTTGTTCCGTCAGCATTCAGGACCACAATGCCGTTTTTATCCCTGATAAGAAGCTTTTTGCCATCACCCGAGATTGTAAAATAAATTATACCTGCAGCAATGTTTACCAGTTCATTATTCTTCTTGTTGCTTATTTTCAACGCATTGAGATTGACTGAATTGTCTGCAGCATTATATTCCGACCAGTAAAGCCAGTCGTCGTTGAGTACGAAATCGCCAATATTTGCTGCCTTCATCGGTACAACATAAAGTCTGGCGCTTAAATCAGTGAGATCCACTTCAACTTTGTCAGCCTTCTTTTTCGGTTTGTCCGTCTTCTTTTCATCTGCTTTGGCTGCTTCAGTTTTAGTAGTATCAGCTTTTAACGGGTTAAGTTCATTAGCATCAAGGAAAGGAAAGTCAGCGGAAGCAGTGAGTGCGACAGCATATAATTTTGCTGTTTTTTCGTAGTATGGTTCCGGTTGCCTGCTTCCCCATGGGCTTTTTACAGAAGTTACGAAAGTACGATCTGAAATGAAATAGAGCCACTTGGCATCCTTGCTGAATCGGGGTGTTCTGTTTTCCAGCCGCTCAGTGCTTACCTGATAGGATGAGTCAGATTTAACATTGTAAAGTTTTATATATCCATTCTGATTATCTGCAACATCGGTATAAGCTATCCAGCGACTGTCCGGAGACCATGAGAATGGACCCTGAAAGCCAAAGTCATTTTTTACAATCAATTTTGATGTTCCGGATTTTTTTGAAAAAAGCATAACCCTGTTATCCTTTTCATTGTATACAATAAAGCTGCCATCAGGTGATGGATAATAGTTCTCTATAAAGTTCTTTGATCCGCTTGTAATCATTAAAGGAGCGTTAAAGCCATAATTGTCAGTTTTCCAAATCTCAAACTCGCCTGATTCATCTGAAAGCATCACTATCTCATTTTCAGGATTGAGGTAAGTTGCGTTCTTGTACCTGATGCCATATTTACGGGTAACTTCAGACCACCTGCCACCTCCAACCGGCACGGAGAAAATGCGCCCGCGCGAAGTAATCACAACATGGTCTCCTTTATATGAAAGATCCAGTGATGTAATCTTCGATTTGGGATCTTTGATCCATTGAATCCTCCTCTGATCGAAATCTGAAGTCAGGTTAATATCAAGTTTTTCCGATTTGTCAGCAGCGATATCATATAATATTATATCAGCGCCCTGCTTACAAACTATCTTTCCGTCGTCGAGATCTGCATCTTCCAGATCCCAGCGAACCATTTTAGTATGTTGTTTAAGATCAGTAGCACCGGTGTTCATTGACTATAAATTCATCGTACCGTCGCGGTCAGAGAGGAAGAATATTCTGTCTTTCCAGTACATAGGATTTTTACTTGTACCGGGGTAATCTGACGTAAGTGGCTGTGCTTCATTTGTTCCATCAAATTTCCACAGGGACTGTGCAGTGCCTCCCTTATAGCGTTTTGTATGACTTCCCTGATCTCTCAACCGGGTGAAAAAAAACTCTCCTGCTGATGTATAAGTTCCCTGATCTGCCTGGGAAAGGGGGATCACTTCCGAAGTAAGGCTGGTTGGATTGATTTTCACCATCTGGGCATTTGGCAAAGTAGAATAACTTGAGGTTGAATACATTATCCTGCCATCATTTGTCCATTGATAAACGATTGGATTGCCTTCCTCATATGTAAGACGTTTTGGGGTGCCTCCTTTAAATGGCATAACATATACTTCTGACGGGCCTTCATACTGTCCAACAAATGCAATAAACTGACCGTCATGGGAAATACTGGCATGCGATTCAACGCCATGACTGGTGGTAAGCCTGACAGCCGCATTTGTAATAAGATTAAACCTCCACAGATCACCTTCGGCTGTGAAAATAATATCATTTCCATGAATGGCAGGATACCTGTAATAACCCTTCTGCTGTGCAAAGGTTGTAAGCCCTGATATTAGGAGCAGGATGATGATGAGAACAGATCTTAAAGATTTCATTTTATTGGTTTTACAAATGAGATATTTAGTTCAGATTAATAAAATCATTTTATAACCCGGGATCCTCATAGATGATCGAATAACTAAAATATTGTAAGACAATTATTCGATGGCCTACGACCATCTTTATTTAATACACATTCAATATCCTACTCTCCCTTTCTCTCCCTCTCTTTTATTTCTGGCGGTAGCTGATAAAAAGGTCGTATTCGTATCCTGGGATTAAGCTTGGCATATTAACTGTTCATTGTGTTAAAGTTACAAAAGCAATAAACACAAGTCAAATATATTTTAAGCCCTTCTAAGCTTTAGCGAGTGAAATTCTAATAAAAGAAAAAGCCCTCCTACGCTAAAGCTTCGGAGGGCGGAGGTGGAGATTAGGGGAATCGAACCCCTGACCTTTAGACTGCCAGTCTAACGCTCTAGCCAACTGAGCTAAACCCCCATGCTGACCAGGCAAATGTAAAAAAAATTTAAATATACTTTAACATACCGGCCCGCTCTTTGCATTTTGAAGCTAGATGGCTATTTTGTACTTTTGCCGGGCAATGTTGAAAAATCGAGAAAAAATCCCGGATTTTGATGATCTCCTTTTCGAATCACGGAACAAGGAATATGGAGCATACCAGCTGCGTAAAAATTATAACCGTGCCGTTATCACAGGGTTTCTCATTTCCTTATTGATCGTTTGCGCTGCAGTTATTATTCCTTCCCTGAATAAAAATAACAAAGAATATAAAATTGCCGGCAGTGGAAAATTTGTACAGGTCGAAATGGAAAACCTTCCGCCACCGGAAGAGTTGATATTTATCCCGCCGCCTCCGCCGCCTGAGAAAACGGAACCACATGAAGTAGAGAAATATATCGCCCCGGTTATAATCGACACCATTGTACCTCTTAACCAGAGCCCCATGATAACCGATGAGGCACTTATCCAGGGCCCTGTTACTGACCAGGAAACCTACAGCAATGGCTCAGGAGATGAGCTTCTTGCCGGAGAAGGAAGCGTGGGTGACGGAGAAGCATTATTTTTGGTAGAGGAGATGCCTACCTTCAAGGGAGGAGGTTTAGATAGGTTCCGCGAATGGATTTACAAGCATACCAACTACCCGCAGGAAGCAGTCGACGCAAAGATCAGGGGAAAAGTTACTCTGACCTTTGTAGTGGAAAAAGACGGCTCAGTGACCCACGTTGAAATTGTCAAGAGTGTTCATCCCCTTCTCGACAATGAGGCAGTAAAAGTAATTTCCGAATCGCCAAAATGGACACCAGGCCTTCAGCGGGGACAACCTGTCAGAGTACGATATGTTATTACTTTGAGTTTTATGTTATGAACATAAACAACAGAACATGTGAATATTATGTTGTTTTGTTTTTCAGCCAATTTCTTATCTTTAACCGTGAAAAAATAGAATTATGAAAAGGCATATACTTCTGATCTTTGCAGTAACAGTCATCCTGTCGGGATGCGGATCTTCCAGGAAACAACTGGAAAAAGGCAACTACGACGCTGCCATTGTAAAAGCTGTAAAAGACCTGCGCAAAGACGCGGACAATGAGAAACAGATTGCTGTACTTGAGCGTTCCTACACCGTTGTGAATGAACAGGACAACGAAAGGATAAGGTTCCTCAAAATGGAAGGCAGACAACAAAACTGGGACGAAATCTACCAGATCTATAAAAGAATGAACGACAGACAGACACTGGTAAGAACAGTGCTACCGCTCAATTCAGGCGGCAGGACCATCAGCTTCCCTTACGTCGATTATATGGCTGAGATGATCGCCGCCAAGAAGAAATCTGCTGACTATTACTATGCCCACGGCAACGAGCTGATGAAAACCGGCCTCAAGGATTCATACCGTCAGGCATTTTATGAATATGTAAGAGCCAAGGACTATGTGGGCGATTATGAAGGGATCGATCTCAAAATACAGGAATCTAAATATCTGGGAATGAGCCGGGTATTTGTATCTCTTCAGAATACGACCTTGATCAAATTCCCGCAGGATTTTGAAGAAGATCTTCTCTCGGTCAATATTCAGGCACTTAGCAGCGAATGGGTTGAGTTTTATACAATAAACCTCGACCAGAATACAAAATACGATTACTTCATAAATGTAAATGTGAGGAATATAGGAGTAAGCCCTGACCAGTCGGCAGTCAGGGATTCCGTTGTAAAGAAAAATGTTGAGGATGGTTTCACATATCAGCTCGACAGCAAGGGAAATGTAATGAGGGATACCGCCGGCAACGACATCAGAATTACAAAATACAAGACCCTCCAATGTGCTCTTATTTCAACATTGCAGACCAAATCATGCACAATTGAAGGCGATATTGAGATCATACAGATGAATCCGAATAAAGTACTCAAGAAAGATCCTTTGGGTGCCAATACCACTTTTGAGAATGTGTCTGCAAGGGCTGTAGGAGATATAGGCGCACTTAATCCTTCACAGCTGGAAAGAACGAAAGCCCAGATCATTCCGTTCCCCTCTGATATTGAAATGGTTCTGCGCTGTTCAGATGCACTTAAAAATGCCATCAGGGGATCAATTCAATCTAACCGGAGACTTATTATCTAAATGATCGAAACAGACCAGCCGGTTGAAAAGGCGATCCTTATTGGCATTAACTATCCGGGGCAGGACGAACAAGAGACTGATGATTATATCGACGAGCTATCCTTTCTGACTGAGACAGCAGGCGCTCAGCCGGTAAGGAGGTTTATCCAGAAGCTCGATCTGCCTGATCCGAGAACTTTCGTGGGATCAGGAAAAACAGATGAGATATCCCGTTTTGTGGGAGAGAACCACATTGATATCGCGATCTTCGACGACGAGCTTTCAGCCAGTCAGATAAGAAACATTGAAAAAGCACTCGGCTGCAGAATACTTGACAGGACGAACCTGATCCTTGATATCTTTGCACGGAGAGCCCGTACATCCCATGCACGAACTCAGGTTGAGCTTGCACAGTATCAGTATCTTCTTCCGCGGCTCGCAGGTATGTGGACACACCTTGAAAGGCAGCGGGGAGGTATAGGACTGCGGGGTCCGGGTGAAACAGAGATTGAAACCGACCGAAGGATCATCAGGGATAAGATATCATTGCTGAAAAAGCATCTCAAAAAAATCGATATTCAGATGGCTACCCAGAGGAAAAACCGGGGGAAAATGGTGAGGGTGGCTCTTGTAGGTTATACCAATGTAGGAAAATCCACAATAATGAATCTTCTCAGCAAATCGGATGTCTTTGCCGAGAATAAGCTATTTGCAACGCTCGATACCACTGTCCGAAAGGTTGTGATCGGCAACCTCCCTTTTCTTCTTTCAGATACTGTCGGATTCATCAGAAAGCTGCCTCACGATCTGATAGAATCTTTCAAATCGACGCTCGATGAAGTGAGAGAATCAGACCTGCTTGTACATATCGTCGACATTTCCCATCCCGGTTTTGAGGAACAGATAAAGGTGGTCAACGAAACACTCCGCGACCTGAAATCATCGGACAAACCCGCAATAATAGTATTCAACAAGATTGATGTGTTCTCGTATGAGTTGAAGGATCAGTATGATCTTACACCCGTAAGAAAAGAGAATTATTCACTTGGCGACCTGAAGAAAAGCTGGATGGCAAATGATAAAAACCATCCTGTTGTATTTATCTCTGCTAAAACAAAGGAGAATACAGAGGAGTTGAAGAAGCTCCTCTATGAAGAAGTGAAGAAGATACACATTACGAGGTATCCTTATAATGATTTTCTTTTTAAAACTGAAGAATAAAACTCTTTGTCTCTCTGTGGTCCTCCGTGGATCTCTGTGTAAGTTCTTGTATTTCTATTAGTTACACAGAGTGACACAGAGAAGCACAGAGTTACACAGAGGAAGCACTAATATAGTTTCTTTTCCACCATATACTCCGCGATCTGGATCGCATTTGTTGCTGCGCCTTTGCGGATATTATCAGAAACGATCCATAGATTCAGGCATTTTTCCCTCGAAAGATCCCTCCTTATCCTTCCGACAAAAACTTCGTCCCTGTTATGTGAAAGAACAGGCATCGGATATTTATTGGTTGCGGGATCATCATAAATTACATTGCCCGGGAATCCACCGATCAGCTTTCTGACTTCATCAATATCGAATTCCTTTTCAAACTCCGCATTCACTGCCTCGGAATGTCCTCCCACGACGGGTATCCGTGCAACTGTTGCAGTCACCATGATAGTCTGATCTTCAAGTATTTTGCGTGTCTCATCGATAAGCTTCTGTTCTTCGGTGGTATATCCGTCAGCCTGGAATGAACCTCCGTGAGGAAAACAGTTCATGTCTATCGGATGTGCATAGGCCATTTCGCCTTTTATGCCTTTCCTTTCGTTTTCCATCTGAGCGACAGCCTTTACACCTGTGCCGGTAACCGACTGGTATGTGGCAATAACCAACCTTCTGATTTTGTATTTTCTGTGAAGAGGTGCAAGCGCCATCACCATCTGTATTGTAGAGCAGTTTGGATTTGCAATTATCCTGTCGCCCTTTTTAAGCACATGACTGTTTATCTCAGGAACGATCAGTGGGACATTATTGTCCATCCGCCAGCATGATGAATTGTCAATTACTATTGTCCCGTTCATTACAAATTTAGGAGCCCACTCCTTTGATGCGGAAGCACCTGCTGAAAATATTGCAAATACAGGTTTTGCATCGACAGCATCCTGAACGCTGACCACCTTTACCGGTTTACCCTTGAAAATAATTTCCTTGCCTACCGATTTTTCCGATGCGGCAGGTATCAGTTCAGTTACAGGGAAATTTCTTTCTTCAAGGACTTTCATCATTGTCCGGCCAACCATCCCGGTTGCTCCAACAACAGCTGTCTTCATGGTTTTAAATTTGATTTTGTTTAAGTTAATTTCTATATTTACACTACGTTAAAAACGGTCAAAATTAACTTTTTTTTCAATCTGTCCCGCTGCATGAAAAAAGTTATTTTACTGCTTTTATTTTTTCCGTATTTATCATTCGGCCAGATCGCTTATGATTTTGAAGAAGCTTCTCTTTCGGGCTGGACTGAAGGAGTTGATGGTCACTGGAATGCAGATTCTGACGGAAGCATAAACGGAATTTATTCCCTGCATCACATATTTGATAATCCGTCTGCCGGATACGATTGCATCGGATTGCTGCTTAAGGATCTACATCCTTCGGAAGGTAATACACGTTGGGAATTCATGATAAGGCACGGATATGATCCGTCAGCGTCAAACAGCTGGGCAGTATTTCTGATGTCAGATCATGATCCGGCATCTTTTGCAAATGGATCCGCAGTCAGCGGATTTGCGATCGGAGTGAATCTTACCGGTTATGATGATACGCTTCGTCTGTTGAAAATAAAGAAAGGCTCGATCTCTGTTGTTGCAGTATGTCCTTTAAATTGGCAGAATGACATAGGCACTGACGCAGCATCAAAAATTATTGTTGAACGCGGTAAGACCGGTAACTGGAGCATAACAATTTACAATGAGGAAAATAAGCCATTGGGAAATGCTTCCGGTATCGACACCGAATTGTTTGATCCTGCATGGCTGATCTTGAATTACAGGTATACTTCAACACGCGACAGGCTATTCTGGTTTGATGATCTCAGGATTGAAGGGGTCTTTTATGAAGACCGGAACCCTCCTGAGATAATCGATAACAGGGTGACAGGAACAAATTCCATTGAAATTGATTTTAATGAAGATCCCTCAGATAATATTCTCAATCCTTCACTTTTTATTTTGGAAAATAATAATAACCAGGCTGTTGAAGTTCACAGAAATGGGCCTGCCGAAATAGAAATCAGGTTTGAAGAAAGATTCATTAATAAGACAATGAATAAACTGATTATAAAAAATCTTTGTGACCGCAACGGAAATTGTTCGGACAATATCGGAATTGATTTTATTCCTGTATGGGCTGAACCTGCCGATATTATCATTTCTGAAATAATGGCGGATCCGCTTCCTTCCGTGGCATTACCGGAGAAAGAATATCTTGAAATAACTAACCGGACAGACTTTACATTCAATCTGAAAAACTGGATACTTGCAGCTGAAAACCAGAAAGCAGTTATTCCCCCGGCTCAGATAAGCCCTGGTGAAATAATTATTTTATGTTCGACTTCAGACACATCTCTTTTCCACAAATATGGCAGGGTGGCAGGAGTTAAATCATTTCCTGCCCTTACAGATGAAGGCAGGATGATCTGGCTGTCAGACTCATCCGGGGAGTTTATTCATGGCATTGAATATTCATCGGAATGGTATGGTGATAAGCTCAGGGAGAATGGTGGATGGTCGCTCGAGATGATCGATACGGGATTTCCCTTTTATACCTCAGGAAACTGGGAAGCATCATCCTCAGGAAAGGGAGGTACCCCGGGGACGATCAATTCTGCATCAAGACGAAATCCTGATAATAGTTTTTATGGAATAGAGAATATTTTCCCTTCGGATAGTTCCACTATTTCACTTTCATTATCAGAAACAATTACTTCTTTTCCCACTATGTCTGAAAATATTTTTATTGATGAAATCAAAGTCGGCTCAGTTGAATCAGATGATCCTCTGCTGAGGAAGTTCATCATCCACCCGGCAGATCCTTTGATAGAGGGTCGGATTTATAATCTTTATCTGACTGGAAATATATGCGATTTCTCAGGTAACGAAATTACCAGACGCTCATTCAGGCTCGGATTGCCTGAACATGCAGGCAGCCGGGAAATTGTCTTCAATGAGATACTCTTTAATCCTTTTCCTGATGAGCCTGATTTTATTGAGTTTTCTAACTGCTCGGAAAAGGTTATTGATGCTTCAAGGCTCTGGCTGGCTTCAGTAAGCACAGAAACCGGCGACACATCGGAGGTAAAACCTGTCTCTGATGAACAGCGATGCATAATGCCGGAATCATTTTATTCAATTACCACGGACCGGATAAGTATAATAGAAAGGTATCCTGGTTCTGTGCCTGAAAATATATTTGACGTCACTTCACTTCCATCCATGCCTGATGATAAAGGGCACCTGTTATTGCTGAACAGGGAGATGGAAGTGATCGATGAGGTCATTTACAGCGATGACATGCACTATTCCCTTCTTTCTGACAATGAAGGTGTTTCTCTCGAAAAAATCAGGCCGGAGATTCTGTCGGCCGAAAGCAGGAACTGGCACTCTGCTTCGGAGAGTTCAGGGTGGGGGACCCCGGGAGCTGAAAACTCTGTTTACAGTCCATCGCCGGTTGCCGGCGACAGATTAAGCTTCTCTTCAGGCAGGATCTCACCTGATAACGATGGTTATGAAGATGTCCTTGTGATTGACCTCGATCCGGAAGGTCCGGGCAGCATTGTCACCATCACGATCTTCGATGAAAAAGGAGGATATGTGAGAAGGTTAAATGAAAACTTCCTTACAGGTGAAAAAGCTTCACTGGTCTGGGATGCCACAGCTGATGACGGTTCGCTGGTTAGTTCAGGTATTTATATCGTCCTTATAGAATTATTTAATGATAAGGGCAAAATTAAGTCATGGAAAAAAGTGTGCACTGTGATTCGTTAATCCCCTCCAAGGAGTGGTTTGGGATTATTTCTTTCTTAATCCCCTCTTCGGAAGGGTTTTGGGTTATTTCTTTCTTAATCCCCTCCTCGGAGGGGTTTGGGGTGGGTTAATCAAACAAAAACCAAATATGTCCGACAAACGAAAAATACTCCTTTATAATCCAGATCTTAAAGAACTTGCAAAAGTACTGCGAAGGAATATGACATTATCAGAAGTTTTACTATGGAATGAACTGAAGCAAAGAAAGATGCTGGGATATGATTTTGACAGACAACGACCAATAGGAGATTTTATCGTCGATTTTTATTGCAAAAAGTTAAGTTTGGCAATAGAAATTGATGGTGACACACATTTTTTTAGATATGATTATGATGAGGAAAGACAAAAGAATCTTGAAAATATGGAGATACACTTTTTAAGGTTTGATGATATAGAAGTAAAGAAGAATATATCGAATGTATTGAGGGTGATTGAAGATTGGATATGTCGGAAGAAACCCACCCCCGACCCCTCCAAGGAGGGGATCTTAAAGAAAGTGTGATTTGAATAAAAAACACTCCCCAGACCACTCCAAGGAGGGGAATCTGAAGAAAGAATGATTTGAATAAATTAAACCCACAACCAACTTCTCCATGGAGAGGATCTAGAGGGACGATATCATCTCCGTCATCAGCGCCGTCATGCGTTCTTCGGTTTTGGCGGCTTCGTCAAGAACTGACTGGTGTGTTGTATAAGCGATCTTCCCTTCAACACCGAGATCAGTAATGATGCTCACGGCAAAAACAGGCAGGTTCATATGCCGGGCAATGATAACCTCAGGGGTTGTGGACATGCCGACAGCATCAGCACCGATGATCCTGAAATACTTGTATTCGGCAGGAGTTTCAAAGGTAGGGCCGCTTGTGGAGAGATACACTCCCTTATGAATTTTTATCTTGAGATCCTCGGCGATTATCAGCGCTTTCTTTATAAGGTACTTGTCATAAGCTTCGCCCATATCGGGGAACCGGGCGCCAATGCGATCATCATTCTTCCCTATCAGAGGATTTGGCAGCAGGTTAATATGATCGGTTATGATCATAATGTCACCGATCATGAAGTTAGGATTAACACCGCCAGCGGCATTTGAAAGGAAGAGGCATTTGATACCCAAATATTTCAGAACCCTGATGGGCAACGCTATATGATCTTGTCCGTAGCCTTCATAAAAATGAAACCTGCCCTTCATCACGACTATTTTCTTTTTACCGAAATCACCGAAAATGAGCTTACCCGCATGTCCCTCGACTGTCGATACCGGGAAATTAGGGATATCCTTATAGTCAACTTCGATGCAGTTTTCCATCTTAGCAGAAAGGCCGCCCAGGCCTGTGCCAAGCACTATTCCTGCATCCGGATTAATAAATCCCCTTCCTTTAAGAAACTCTGTTGTTTCGTTTATTTTTTCTAACATAGTCAACTATCATATTATCAAATTCATCCCTGTCGTCATTAAGGAAACTGATTCCCACGGGAATATAATAAAATGCCGACCGGATCTGTTCTGCAATATTAGTAAATTCACTCAACCTTACAGCATCTTTTTCAGTTGTGAGAATATACTTCGTTTCTGATTTCAGCGATGTCCATGCGTCTGTTATCTTCTGAATATCCTTTAAAGTAAATTCATGATGATCACCAAAGGTAAGTGGAATAATTTCACCGAAGTATTTTCCGAGATATACTGAAAGCGGTTTTGGATTGGCAATTCCTGTGACAAGAACCATTCCGCGGTTTTCAGATCCGGTTTCTGTCAGGAAATCATTTTCGGGATTTTCACCATTAAAAACATTTACGGGCCTTTTATAGCTGAATGAAGTGAAATAGAGATTCTGATAGGGACTTTTGTTGATCTCTTTAACCAGTATTCTTCTCTGGATCGGGGAAATATCTTCAGGAGATTTGGTAATGAGAATTATATCAGCCCTGCTCATATTGTGTGCACTTTCCCTGAGGTTCCCGTAGGGCAACAAATGATCCCTGACCATCAGTCTTTCAAAGTCGGAGAGAAGGATTGAATAGCCGGGAATTATCCGCCGGTGCTGGAACCCGTCATCAAGTAATATTACTCCTGTAGCAGGCCGCTCCCGTAGGATAGTCTTAACACCTCGTACCCTGTTGCTGTCCACCGCGACAGTTATGTCAGGGTATTTCCTGTACATCTGCATTGGCTCATCCCCGATATCTTTTGCTGTGGATGCGGGATCGGCAAATCTGAATCCTGAACTCTTTCTTTTATAGCCCCTGCTGAGGATAGCAACATTGAAATCTTTATGGAGAAGGTCAGCAAGATATTCGGTATGAGGTGTTTTACCGGTGCCGCCAACGGTAAGATTTCCCACACAAATAACAGGGATGCTGAATTCATGCGATTTCAGAATCCCGGAATTATAGAGGAAATTCCTTATCGCGGTGACAAAGTAATAGAGTACCGAAAATGGATAAAGAAATATGCACCTCCTGCCGACCATGGATCAATGGATCTCTATAAAATAGGGTAGTCTTGCCTGGATCCCGGAAATAGTACTTATCTCCTTTATCTCATTGTAAAATCTGAAAGATTCTCCAAGCTCTTTCCTCAGGAGATTCATCTTTAAGTTGCCGCTGAACTGATTAATGAGCTTTGTATAAGGATCTTCAACAGCCGGCAATTCCCTGACAGAATATAATGAATCAATACCGGCCAGGTGTGCGGCACCGCTGATGGCATCCCTCAAGCCTCCTATTTCATCGACGAGCCCTATTTTCTGAGCGCTTGTCCCGCTCCATACGCGTCCCTGTCCAATACTGTCTATCGATTCAGCTGATCTGTTTCTGCCATCGGCAACTTTACTTACAAAATCAGAATAAACACTTTCAATGCTCATTTGTATTACATCTCTTTCGTATGTCTCAAGCGGCCTGAAAAGTGAAATAAAATCCGAGTTCTCGTTGGTATTTACTGTCTCATGTGTTATACCAAGCTTCTGCTCAAGCAATTTCCCCGCATTCGGTATAAGTCCGAAAACACCTATCGAACCTGAAATTGTTGTAGGATTTGCATAGATTTTTGTTCCTGGCGCAGAAATGTAATAGCCTCCGGAAGCAGCATAGTTTCCCATCGAGATTACAACAGGTTTGACTTCGGCTGCCAGCTTAAGCTCTCTCCAGATCACGTCGGATGCCATTGCATTACCACCCGGAGAGTTCACTCTCAGTACTATTGCTTTTACAGAACTGTCTTTTCTCTCTTTCCTGATAATATCGGCATAATTATTTCCTCCGATATTATAATCAGTACCCTTGCCCATTGCAATAGAGCCTGATGCATAGATCACGGAGATCCTGTTTTTAGATGAAAAAACCTTATGCGGATTTGGCACCTTTGTATATTTCGCCATAGTCACAAGGTTTATCTTATCATCAGTAGTCAGTCCGGAAAGAATTTTGATGGTATCATAGAGCTGATCGCGGAAAAGAAGCCCGTCGACGAGTCTATTCTCAAGAGCGCCTTTTGCCATATAGCCCGCAAGCTTGTCAGCTAGCTGGTTCAGTTGAACTTCCGGGATGTTCCTGTCTTCTGATATCTTGCTTACTGCATGATTCCATATTGATCCGATATAATCCTTAATCTGCTCCCTGTTCTCTGCACTCAGCTTATCCAGAAGGAATGGCTCCACAGCCCCTTTGAATTTACCATGGCGGATGACCTGAACATCAATCCCAATCTTTTCCAGTGCCTTCTTGTAGAACATTACATCTCCGCTCAGGCCTTTGAAATCAACCATAGAAGAGGGATTAATGTACAGCTTATCTGCTATGGCAGAAAGGTAATATCCTTCCTGCAGGAGCACATAATCTGAATAAGCTATCACAAACTTACCGCTCTCTTCACGGAATTTATCCAGGGCATTCCTGATCTCTTCAGTAGTTGCCCATCCTGAAGCAGACATTCCATTCTCGATCAGTACACCTTTAATCTTCGTATCCTTAGCAGCCTTATCAAGGTTACTCAGGATATCATTTAATCCGGGTGCCTGTGTAACGGTCATATTAATAAAGTCGAATCCTGCAAATGGATTCGGATCAGTCCGGTCCGGAATCGTAACGCCTGCATTGAGTACAAGAATCGAATTACTGCTTATGGAAGCCGGCTTGTCACCGGAAGCAACCATTATGCTCAGGCTTGAGAGCATTACAATAAAAAGAAGGAATGAAGCAAGTATGATACCTGTGATTGTAGCGAGTGTATAAATAAGAAAATTCTTCATTGGCTAATGCTTTAATAATGAGTTTTAAATATATAAAAATCGTAGGAATTTAACACGGTATTGTGCTATTTAATACTTTTGACATATATGATTCCTGCTCATGAAGAAGGTATTTCTTGGTCTGGGAACAAATCTTGGCGACAGGGAAGCCAATTTGAAGACTGCTCTCGAAAGCATAATTGAAAATATCGGGCCAGTTGTCAGTTTATCATCTGTATATGAAACCGAACCATGGGGCTTCCGGACGGAGGATCTGTTTCTGAACATGGTTGCAGAAGTTGAAACAAAACTGAAACCTTCAGGCCTTCTGGGCAGGATGCTGATGATCGAAGCGAATATGGGAAGGCTCAGGAGCGGGACAGGATACTCATCAAGGATAATTGACCTTGACATCCTTCTGTATGGAGAAGAAATAATGGATTCAAAAAGCCTTGTAATCCCGCATCCAAAACTCCATGAACGAAGGTTTGTCCTGGTGCCATTATGCGAAATAGCACCTGATCTTGTCCATCCGGTACTGAAAAAAAATATTAAAACACTGCTTAAGGAATGCAAGGACAAAGGAAAAATAAAAAAGTTCGGACATAATTGAAACAAACCCACCCCAACCCCCTCCAGGGAGGGGATCCTTTTCGTTAGGACTTGTAAGACTGCAAGACCGCAAGACTGCAAGACTGCAGGACAATTAGATCAATCCATTGTCGGCAAAGCTGTAATAATCTTTTTCCGAGATTATCAGATGATCCAGCAGCTGAATGTCCATTAACTCACCAGCCTCTTTTATTTTATGCGTGATTTTAGTATCCGACTCGCTGGGATTAAGATTCCCTGACGGATGGTTATGGCAGACAATGATACCTGAGGCGAGACATTCTATCGCATTCTTCATAACAATCCTTACATCGGTAACAGTTCCGCTTATCCCTCCCTGGCTCAGCTTCATCCTGTTTATCACTTTGTTCGATCTGTTCAGGAAAAGTATCCAGAACTCTTCATGAAGAAGGTCGGAAAGAAGAGGCTGGAAAATATCAGCAACATCTTTTGAGCACTTTATCTGAAGTATATCCTCCGCTTCCGAGAGCTTTCGTCTCCTGCCCAGCTCGAGGGCGGCAGAAATTGTGACTGCCCTTGCCGGGCCGATCCCGCGAAGCTTTCTAAGATCGCCAACTGACAGCTTGCCAAGACTGTTAAGGTTATTGTTGACCATGCTGAGTATCTCGCGGCCGAGGTCGACTGCCGATTTATCTTTTGTTCCGGAGCTTATGAGAATAGCCAGAAGCTCGGCATCGCTCAGGCTGGCTGTTCCCTTTTGTATAAGCTTTTCCCTGGGTCTGTCCTCAACAGCCCAGTCAGTGATTTTTATTGACATGCAGCGAAAATTTATATTCCAGATGCAAGGTAAGAATTTTTTAAACACCCCCCAAGCCCCACTCAAGGGGGGATAAAAAAAGGGGCTCATTATGAACCCCTTTCAATATAATACTTTTCAAAATTACTTCAGGCTGTTAACGTGTTTTGCAACAGACGATTTGAGGTTAGCTGCCTTCTTGGGATGAATGATGTTCTTCTTTGCCAGCTTATCCAGCATTTTATTCATTTGGGGAACAATCTCCTCAGCCTCTTTTTTACTTGTGGAAGCACGCAGATTTTTCAGGGCATTACGCATGGTCTTTGCCTTGTATTTATTGTTATCATTCCTGACCTTAGTCTGCCTGATCCTTTTTTCCGATGACTTGTGATATGCCATTTTATTAATTTATTTATGCTTTAATACTTTAAAAATCGTAGTCCATAGGGGAATCGAACCCCTGTTACCAGGATGAAAACCTGACGTCCTAACCACTAGACGAATGGACCATGCAAAGAACTTTAAAATGCGGATGCAAAGGAAACTGTTTTTTTTTGATCTGCAAAATAATTTCCTTAAAAACTTAGGGAATCAAGACTGTGGCCATCAAAATCTCCCGAGCTCATGAACAGGTAAACAGGATCCCTGAATTTGCAGCTTGCTAAAAATGAAAAAAGCTCATCTGAATTGTCATAAATGAGAAGATCCTTTTTCCCGAATGCTTCGTTCACTTTATCCCTTGAAAGAGGTGGAAGCTTTTTCAGCTGTATTGCATGCGGATTAAAATAAACTAATGCAAAGGAAGCTTTATCAAGTGTGCCCCTGTACTGAGGAAGAAAATCTATGTTGAGGCTCGAATATGTATGCAACTCCAGGCATGCAATTATTTCCCTTCCCTGGTATCTTGAAGCAACAGCTTCTACCGTTGCCTTGACCTTTGAAGGTGAATGGGCAAAATCGAAATAGGCTACCCCATTTTCATTTTCAAAGATCTTCTGAAGCCTTTTTGATGTACCTTCAAAGGTCTGGATTGCCTCATAAAATATATCCTCTGAAACTCCTGCGGCAAAGCATGCTTCACGGGCTGCCGAGAGATTCTGCATGTTATGCTCCCCGAAAACCTTAACACGAACAACCCTGTTGTGAGTTGCGGCATAGAAACCGGTCTTGTTCTGAAAATAACCATGAATCTTATATGGGATTTTACGGATATTGTTTTTTGATTCCTGGGCAATTTTCCTGACCTCAGGATCGCCCTCAAAATAGACAAGACATCCTCCGGGAGTTATTTTCTCAATGAAGATCCTGAACTGCTCAATATAGTTTTCATATGTCGGGAAGACATTCATGTGATCCCACGCAATGCCGTTAAGCACTGCAATATCGGGCATGTAAAGATGGAATTTAGGCCTCCTGTCGACAGGAGAGGTAAGATACTCATCGCCTTCCAGAACAGCGAACTCCGATTCATCCGACAGGCCTACCATGGTTTCATAACCATCGATCGTCGATCCTACCATGTAGTCAAATTTTATTCCTGCATGCTTGAATACATGCATTATCATGGCCGTTGTTGTTGTTTTGCCATGACTTCCTGCTACAACAATCCTCTTCCTGGTTTTTGTCTGCTCGTAGATATACTCCGGGAACGACATTATCCTGATTCCAAGCTCCCTGGCCCTTGTCAGCTCTGGATTCTCCTTTTTGGCATGCATTCCGAGAATGACAGTATCAATATCTTTGGTTATCAGATCAGCATTCCATCCTTCCTTTACGGGAAGAAGGCCATACCGGGCAAGTCTCGATCTCGAAGGCTCAAAGATCTCATCATCCGAACCGGTAACCTTGTATCCCTTTTTGTAAAGAGCGATTGCCAGATTGTGCATTACCGCTCCGCCTATTGCAATGAAATGGACTCTCATTTTAAATTTTTTAATCAAAGTTCAGAGTTTAAAACTCAAGGCCTTTTGCCAGGGACCTGGAACCCCGGCAAAGACCCGGGATGGCTGAGATCCTTTTCATAATACTATTTTTATCGGATGTAAAGTAAATCAAAAAACTTTATGCACAGGTTAAAGTCTTATATTTGCATCAAGCATTTATTCCGGCTATTGCATGAAGATTCCTCTATACCGGCATAACTACAAAGGTGGTAATCAGATCACTCTTCTTCAGAGCGGCGAACCTTTTTTTGCAGCTGTGGAAAAGATCATTGATGAAGCAAAGCATTTCATTCATTTCCAGACATATCTTATTGATGAGGATGAAACAGGGAAAAGGATCATCAATGCACTTATCAGAGCTTCAAAAAGGGGTGTCAGAACATACCTGCTTCTGGATGCATATGGTACAAAGTACCTCTCAGAAGAGCTGGTAGACAGCATTGAAAATTCAGGGATCCTCTTCAGGTTTTTTTCACCGACACTGGTTACAAAAGGATTTCAGCTGAGCCTCAGGCTTCATTTGAAAGTTGTAATGGCCGACGGAGTGGTGGCTGTGATTGGCGGGATGAATTTTGCAAACCGTTATCATGGCACAGATTCAAAGAAAGAATGGCTCGACTTTGCAGTTGCAGTGCGGGGACCGGAATGCGTGCAGATACTCTCCATTCTGAAACGGCTGTGGAATAAAACATTCATTCCCAGGGAAGAACGTTCCCTGGAGACAGTTAATATGCCTGTGTTATATGAAGAAAATGTGAAGCTCAGGGTTCTTCAGAATAACTGGTACAGGAACAAGATGGAAATACTGAAAAGCTACCGCTCGGCTGTCAGGCATGCCAGGAACAGGATTGTGATAATGGCCAGCTATTTCCTCCCGGGACGCAATGAGCGCAAGCTTCTCAAAAATGCCAGCCAGAGGGGTGTTGATATTACGATAGTCCTTGCTGCCGAGTCTGATGCTCCGATGTTCGACAAGGCAACACATTTTCTTTATGATTTCATTTTACGAAGCAGGATCAGGATCTATGAATACCTGCCTTCAAACCTTCATGCCAAGGTAGCAACCGTCGATGGATTATGGAGTACTGTGGGAAGCTATAATCTTAACCACGTGAGCGACTACGCAAGCGTTGAGCTGAATGTTGGGATCCTTGATGAGCCCTTTGCACTTAAGTTTGAAGAGCAGCTGCGGACGATCATTAAAAATGATTGCCGCGAAGTGACCTTCGAAGAGTATAACCGCAGGAGCAGATGGTATAAAAGGATTTCAGGGTGGTTCTCATACCAGATGATAAGGCTGGCAATGAGAATCATGTTCCAGCTCACATCAAAAAAGAAAAAGCTGCTATAGAAAAGAGCCCCATCCTTGCCGTCCCCCTTGGGGAGGACCGAGCGTTAAGAAATAACCCGGTGGGCTATTTTAGCGAAGGGGCCAGCTTGTCGGGTGGACTTTTCCATCCCCCCGGGTGGAAATAATAAAAGGGAGTCATTTTTCAGAACTGATGAAAGCTCATCGAAACAAATTCCAGTACTGTGGGTAATGCTGCTCTCCAGTATGTCCAGGTGTGTCCTCCGTCACGCATCCTGAATTCATGTGGTATATCTTTCTTACGCATTGCTATATGCACCAGTGAATTACCCTCATAAAGAAAATCATCGTCACCGCAGTCGATATACCACCTTACAAGACGTCTCTGACTGTCAGGCATATTATTTATCAGGCTGAGCACGCTGTATTTGTTGAAATATGATTCCAGATCAGCCTGGGAGCTTCCTTCAGAGCCTTTCCAGAGCATATAGCTTGAAATATCTTTTACGCTTGCAGGTCCTGTGGCTGCGCTGAGCGGACATGCTGCTGAAAACAGCTCGGGGTGATGCAGCGCATACACGAACGTACCCTCACCGCCCATCGACAATCCTGCAACAGCCCTGTATCTCTTATCAGCTTTAATACGATAGGTTTTTTCGATAAAAGGCATGAATTCCTGGAAGAAGAAATCTTCATAAAGCCAGGTTCCTTTTATATTATTAACATAACCCGGAGTACCGGTATTTGCATCCGGCATTACAATAATCATTGGTGTCGATAATCCTGAATTGATAGCTTTATCTGCAATATTGAGCACTTCTCCGAACTGGACCCATCCTGTCTGATCATCACCAAGACCATGAAGCAGGTAAAGTACAGGATAGCTGCGGTTCGATGTCTCATAATCAGGTGGAAGATAAATTGCATATTTTCGGTCCATCTTAAGTATCTTGCTTGGCAGAGAGAGGTTATCCATGACTTTTCCTGTCTGGGCCGAAAGCAGTGATGCAATCACTGAAAAGATAAAAATGAATGATATTTTTCTCATGATATTTGTTATTAGTGATGATATTCAATCTTTAAAGATATTGGATTTAAAAATTATAATTGCAATAAGATAAAAAGATTCCTCATCCCGAGTCCTCGGGATTCGGAATGACAGGTTTTTTTGATTTACAGGAGGCAGCAGGGAAAAATAGCCTCGCTATTTTTCCCTGCTGCCTCCTCCCCCCAACAAAAGAATGTTGTCATTCTGAACGAATCCTGCAATACAGGATGAGTGAAGAATCTCATAAAAGATTCAGAATATCTCTCTTAATAATTATAATATTGCAATAGTTAAATTAAAAGAAAAGGAATGAAAATTCATCTCTTTAATATATCAGATTTCAAGGTCGACGGAGGAGCAATGTTCGGAGTGATCCCAAAAACACTCTGGTCGCGTGTTTACCCTGCCGATGAGAACAATCTTATAGTTCTGACACTTAACTCGCTGATAGTTGAAACTGACAGTCATGTAATACTTGTCGACAGCGGCTGGGGTGATAAGCAGGATGAGAAATTCTTCCGTCATACACATTTGCATGGTGGTGAAGGCCTTATCGGAGGTTTGAAGAACAGGGGATTCTCTCCTGAAGATATCACCGACGTGGTACTGACGCATCTTCATGCCGACCATTGCGGCGGATCTGTAAAGAACAGGCAGGATGGACCAGGATATGAGCTTGTCTTTCCGGAGGCTCAGTATCATGTGAGCAGGACTCAGTGGGAATGGGCTTCTGCAAATAATCTCAGGGAAGCCGACGCATTTCTCGAAGAAAATATATTGCCGATCGCCCAGAGCGGAAGACTGAGCCTGGTCGACGAGGATGGAGAATTATTCAAAGGATTTTCGGTCAGGATCTGCTGTGGACATACTCCCGGGCTGATGATACCGGTTTTAGATTATAACGGAAGGATACTGGTTTATACAGGCGATCTGATTCCGACAATAGCGCATATACCTCTTATCTGGAATATGAGCTATGATATAGAATCCCTTAAGACCATCGGGGAAAAGAAGAATATTCTGCAGGAAGCTTTGGATGGCAATTATATCCTTGTTTTCCAGCATGATGCACATTTTGAATGCTGTACACTCGAAATGACTCCCAAAGGGATCAGGGTAAAAGATAAGTTTAACTTCGGGGAGATTGCTTCGTCTCCGCCGACCGGCGGATCCTCGCAATGACGGTTAAAACATTTTAACTAACCTTTCTCATTGTTTGTCATGTCATTTGTTTATACATTTGATAGTAGCATCCGCTGATTCAGTTAATTCATTCATTGTTAATAAAATAACAGCATTATGGCAGACTTCATTTATGAGAAACCTTTTCAGATCGAAAAGGACACTACAAAATACCAGCTTCTCACCAGGGATTATGTTAAAGTGATTGATGCTGAAGGAAGGAAGATATTGAAGGTAGATCCGCGCGGGTTGGAATTGCTTGCAAAAACCGCAGTTTCAGATCTTTCATTTTTTCTGAGGACATCTCATCTCGAAAAGCTGGCAGCAATTCTTGACGATCCGGAAGCAACAGAAAATGACCGGTTTGTGGCTTATATCATGCTCCGGAATACGGTGATCTCCTCAAAAGGTGATCTGCCGTGGTGCCAGGATACCGGCACCGCAATAATAATCGGGAAAAAGGGCGAACAGGTCTGGACAGGAGTTAACGATGCACTCTACCTTTCAAAAGGTATCTATGAAACATATAAGGAGAAAAACCTCCGATATTCGCAGGTTGTTCCCTATACAATGTTCGATGAAAAAAACACAGGTACCAATCTGCCTGCACAGATAGATATCTACTCGACCGAAGGGAATTCCTATGAGTTTCTTTTCATAACAAAAGGCGGAGGATCTGCCAACAAGACATTTTTATATCAGCAGTCAAAATCCCTTCTGACCGAAGAAGGACTTACAAAATTTGTGAAAGATAAAATAAAGGACCTCGGAACATCAGCTTGTCCTCCATACCACCTTGCTCTTGTTATAGGCGGCACCTCGGCTGAAGCCACCCTTAAGACAGTTAAAGAAGCTTCTGCCGGATACCTTGATCATCTTCCGACTTCAGGAAAAGTGAGTGGCCGGGCTTTCCGAGATCTTGAATGGGAAAAGAAAATTGAAAAAATTTGTCATGAGTATGGAGTGGGAGCGCAGTTCGGAGGAAAATATTTCGTTCACGATGTGCGTGTCATACGACTTCCGAGGCATGCTGCATCATGTCCGGTAGGACTGGGGGTAAGCTGCAGCGCCGACAGGAACATAAAGGCTAAGATCAACGATCAGGGAATATTCCTTGAAGAACTCGAAAAGAATCCTGCACGATTTCTCCCGGCGAAAGCACCCGAACTCGAAAAACCGGTTGAAGTTGATCTCGACAGGCCAATGAAAGAAGTACTGGGACAACTCACAAAATATCCGGTGAAGACAAGACTCAGCCTTACAGGAACCCTCATTGTTGCAAGAGATATAGCTCATGCACGCCTAAAGAAAATGATTGATGAAGGGAAGCCGATGCCTGCATATTTCAAGGATCATCCCATTTATTATGCCGGTCCGGCCAAGACGCCTGCAGGGATGCCCTCAGGAAGCTTTGGACCGACAACAGCGGGGAGGATGGATACATACGTTGAACTCTTCCAGAGCCTTGGAGGGTCACTTAT
>Ga0209450_10000067_pt1 | contig 65707 bp, 52 predicted proteins | sample FrelakmetLWP11LW_FD_187149 | JGI IMG/M metagenome (GOLD analysis project Ga0209450, IMG submission 187149) | Freshwater lake sediment microbial communities from the University of Notre Dame, USA, for methane emissions studies - LWP11 LW (SPAdes)... | ecosystem: Environmental > Aquatic >... | reverse complement strand
TCCTGCTGCCGGCATTGTCGGCAGCGCGTGAGCGTGCCAACCGTGTGAAGTGCGCAGCGCACCTTCGTGGCATTGGCCAGGCCATTTTCATCTATGCCGGCGACAACGAGCGCAAGTACCCGCGCACTGTGTGGGGCGGCACGTCCACGGATACGCCAACGGTGGTACCCGCCGGCGCCGCGGGCGATCCGTTCAGCGGCACGCCGGTCAACAGCGTGACGGCGTCGTTCTGGCTGCTGGCTCGCTATGGCCTGGTGGGTCCGGAGCAGTTTATCTGCCCCTCGAGCACGGATGTGAAGGACCCCAACGCTCCAGCCCGTAACCGTACGGACTTCAGCGGGGCCGGCAACAACAGCTACAGCTACTTCAACATGTACCAGACGTTCATCACCTGGGGCGACAGCCTGCCGCCCACGGTGCCCATCGCGTCGGACAAGAACGCTGGCGTGGTCGCTCCCGGCAGCACGGCGACCCAGGGAGCGATGGATGCCGTCAATTCCAAGAACCACAGCCAGAAGGGCCAGAACGTGCTCTTTGGTGACGGCAGCGTGAACTTCTACATCAACCCCTACTGCGGCAACGACAAGACCTACATCTTCGGTGCCGCGGCGGCCTATACGGGCGCTCCGACCTACTCGGTCGTTCTGCTCCCGTAATGTCCGGCTACAGCTCGAAACTGGCAAGGCCCGCTCCAACTGGAGCGGGCCTTGTCGTTGATGGGGGGTGTTGGATTGGGGTACCGGCTATGGGGCTAGGCCGCGGCGGCGCCATCCAGCCAGCGGGTCAGCAGCAGCGCCACGAGAGTGATCACCACCAGGGCGCCGGCAAGGATCAAGGTGCGATGCAGGTGCGTGGTACCAAAGATCGTATAGGCCGCCACGTAGATCAGCACCAGCCCGAACAGCAGCTTGAGGGACTTTTCGGGCATCCAGCCGGCGATGGCCGCTCCGAAGAAGCTGCCCAGGGCCACGCCCAGCGCGATCCATAGCGCGGTGGAGAACTGTACGTGGCCGTCGCGGTAATACTTGATGACGGCCGGCAGTGTCACCGGCGGGATCATCACGGCCAGGCTGGTGCCGTGGGCCTCCTGCTGGGTCATGTGCAGGGCCAGGACCAGGATGGGGATCATGATGCTGCCGCCGCCCAGGCCCATCGTTCCGCTGAAAACGCCCACGAGCAGGCCAAAGAGAACCAGGTAGAGTGGATTTGACATGGCAGGCGGCAGTATATCGGGCGGCGGAAAACAAAAACAAGTGATTTGATCTGGATCAAGGATTTGCCCGGTGGAGCGGGGGATAATAGAACGTATGAAGACCAGGACCCTCCGCAAGATCGTTCGGATTGACCAGGAAAAGTGCGATGGCTGCGGGCAATGCGTGCCGAGCTGCGCCGAAGGCGCCATCCAGATGATCAACGGCAAGGCCTGCCTGGCGGGGGATAACCTCTGCGACGGCCTGGGGGCCTGCCTGGGGCACTGTCCTCAGGGGGCCATTACCGTCGAGGAGCGCGAGGCGGAAGATTTCGATGAGCAGGCGGTCCACGCACACCTGGCGCGCCGACCCGCGCCGGCCAGGAGACCGATGGCCGTGATGGCCGGTGGGCATGCGCCGGGGCCGCACGGACAGCATGGACACCAGGCGAGCGGGGGCTGCCCCGGCTCACGGCTTCGGGTAATGGCCCCGGCTCCGCGCCCGTTGGGCGGGTCGCAGGCCTCGCGCCTGGGCCAGTGGCCGGTGCAGTTGGCGCTGGTGCCGCCGACCGGGCCGCTGTGGCAGGATGCGGACGTGCTGATCGCCGCCGACTGCGTGCCCTTTGCCATGGCCGATTTTCATGAGGGACTGCTGGCCGGGCGGCGGCTGGCCATCGCCTGCCCCAAGCTCGATGACGTGCAGCCGTACGTCCAGAAGCTGGCGCAGATTTTCTCGGCCAACGCGGTCCGCTCGGTGACGGTGGCGATCATGGAAGTGCCTTGCTGCGGCGGGCTTTTGCGCGTGGTGCAGGCGGCGCTGGCGCTGTCGGGGCGGGCGGACATCCAGCTTCAGACGGTCGTGGTCGGAACTGACGGGGCGCTGCGCCAATGAGCGCGTTCCGCCGCCCCCGCGCATCTGTTCCCTCCCCGCTTGCGACGAAGGGCCAGCGCATTTTCCCTCCCCCGCTCGCGGGGGAGGGCAGGGTGGGGTCAGATCCGACAGGCCTGGTGCGAGGCAAGCGGCCCGGCGAAGTCCGGCACAGAAGCAGAGAGCAGGAGCCACAGATGGACGCAGATGAAGAAAACCGATGGATGTCAGTCTGCGTGAGTCTATGGTTCCAGCCCTCTGTTGCGTCCTCGCCACGGCGCCGTGACGCAACGATCCATTGTCGTGGCGTCGCTGCGTCGTTGCGAGAGATGATTGTTTCGTGTTTTGGCGTTACGGCTGACTGCCGGCGGGGCAGGCGCTTGTCATCGGACGCTTGTATGCGTGCAGATGCTTCGCTGCGCTCAGCAAGACATAGGAAGCGTGTCGTCACGGTCTTCGTCGCGATGACGACACGGCTTCATGGCGGCACGTTTGTTCCCCGTATTGTTTCTGCACAAGCAACTACCAACCATCAACTACCAACTCATCTTTACTGCGGCGGGGCGCTCGCTGCGCTGAAACCCCTCCGGTACAAATCTCCGCGGGTGCTTCCCTGCCCTTGCCCGCGCGGGTAGAATGTGGGGTTTACTCTCCGGCTCGGCCGATAGGACTATCGACGAGCCCCATCGGACCGGCCATGAAATCCCGGACCGGTGAAGAGTCTCTTGAATTCGCGGATGCCGTCAGCGGCGTCTCCTGCGGCCAGTGCCCTCGCTGGCGTTGTATGGTCGCAAGCCACGCTGCGTGGAGCCCAGTCGGGTAGGAACCCGACTGCGGCAACCAGCGTCCGCGGAAGGATGGACTGCTCCCATGCCGCTGGACCCCCGCTTTTTGGCCGAATCAGGCCGCGAAATTTTTAACGGCAACGAACTGCTCATCAAGGGGACGCTGGAAACCGAAGGCGGCGTTCATCTGCTGACGGGTTATCCGGGTTCGCCGGTGTCGGGGTTCTTTGACATCCTGGGCGACATCCGCCAGGTCCTGGTCGAGCATGGAGTGCGCGCCTTCCAGGCCAACAATGAAGCCCTGGCGGCCGCCGCCCTTAATGGTTCGCAAATGCTGCCGTGCCGGGCCATGGCGGTGATGAAGAGCGTGGGGGTGCACGTGGCGGCCGACGCCCTGGCGCTGGCCAACCTGGCCGGGACGCACGCCCAGGGCGGGGCCATGGTCATCATGGGCGATGATCCCTGGTGCGAAAGCACGCAGGTGCCGGCCGACAGTCGCTTCATCTGCCAGCATCTGCGCATGCCGGTGGTGGAACCGGGCTGGCCGCAGCAAATCAAGGACTGGATCGACGCCTCGTTCAAGCTCTCCAACGCGGCGGGGCTGTACATCGGCTATATCGTGACCACCGGGCAGATCGACGGCGGGGGCACGGTCCTGTGCCGGCCGAACCATTTCCCGGCCATTAACACGCTGGCCAAGCGCACGCTGGAGTCGGCGCAGGTGGATTTGGGCAAGGTGCTGCTGCCGCCGCGCACCTGGCAGCGCGAGCTGGGTATCCCGGAGCGTTTCGCGGCCACGATGGCGGCGGCGCGGCGGCTGGGCGTGAACGCCATTCTGCCCGCCACGCGCCCGCTGGTCGGCGTGCCCAGCCCCCTGGGCTTTGTCGTGACCGGCTCGGGCGGCCCCTATCTGCGGCACGTGCTGGCGGACCTGGGACTCGATGGTGTGTTCCCCGTCCTGCAGATGGGCATGAGCTATCCGGTGGACATGGAACTGGTGGCCGAATTTTCCCGGCATTGCGGGGACATCATCGTCATCGAGGAGCGGCGCAGCTTCCTGGAGCAGAATATCCGCGACGGCCTGCGGCAGCTTGACCACCAGGAGGCGGTTGATATCAGCGCTCGCCTGTACGGCAAGCAATTTCCGGCGGCCGGCCGTGCAGAGGAGGCTAGGGCGGGCATTCCTGATACGCGCGGGTTGAATCCGTCGGTGCTGGCGCTGGCGCTGATCCCGCTTTTGCAGCGGTGCCAGCCATTGCCGGCCGAGCTTCGCAACGGCCGGCTGAGCGCGGCCCTGGAGCGTCTGCGCAGCGCCAGCCGGGTCAAGCTGGAGGTGGCGTCGGAAAAGATCGTGGTGCGCACGCCCACGTTTTGCCCGGGGTGTCCGCATCGGGACAGCTCGGCGACGCTGCTGGAGCTGCGCAAGGACCTTGCGGACCCGGCCTATATGCGGCGTGTCCACAAGCGCGGGCCGGTGGACCTGATCGCCCACGGCGACACCGGCTGCTACACGATGCTGATGTTCGCCCCCACCGAGCAGCTCATGCACAACTATTCGGGCATGGGCCTGGGGGCGGGCACCGGCAGCGGCATCGATGCGTTCATCACCAACAAGCAGATCGTGTTCATGGGCGACAGCACGTTCTTCCACAGCGGGCAGATCGCCATCTCCAACGCCGTGAAGGCCGGGCAGGACATCACCTTCATCATCCTGGAGAACGGCACCACGGCCATGACCGGCCACCAGGAACACCCCGGCACGGAGCTGGACGTGCTGGGCAACCTCTCGCCCATGCAGGATATCCAGAGCATCGTGGCGGCGATGGCCGGCACCAGCACGCTGAAGGTCACCAAGCTCTCGCCGGCACAGCGCGACCGCTATCGGCAAGTGCTGGAGAAGAACATCCTGGCCGACGGGGTGAAGGTCATCATCGCCGACAAGGAGTGCGGCATCACGCATCAGCGGCAGGTGCTGCGCCAGGAGCGGCAGATCGTCCGCCAGAAGGGCTATCTGCCCCACAAGACGCACATGAACGTCACGCCCGAGGTGTGCGAGAACTGCCTGGAATGCACCAGGCAAACCAGTTGCCCGGGGCTGACCATCCTCGAAACGGACTATGGCCCGAAGATTGATACCGACCTGACTTGGTGCGTCAACGACGGGGCTTGCGAGCGGGTGCGCATCAGCAACGAGTTCGGGTACTCGATCAAGCCCTGCCCCAGCTTCGAGGAAGTGACCATCGTCCGCGGCCGGCGCAAGCGCTACACGCTGCCGAAGATGGAACTGGACCAATTGCCCGAGGCCACGGCTCTGCACGATATGAGCCAGCCGGGCGCCACCTGGCGGGCGCACATGGCCGGCGTGGGCGGCATGGGCATCGGTGTGGCGACGGCGATTCTGGTGCGGGCCGGGCACAAAGAGGGCTATCGCGTGGTCTTCTCCGACAAGAAGGGGCTGGCCATTCGCAACGGGGGCGTGTATTCGCAGGTCACTTTTGTGCGCCAGGCAGCCGACGCATCAGAAAGCGCCAGCGCCCACGTTCCGCCGACCAGCGGGCAGATTCCCTACGGGCAGGCCGATCTGCTGCTGGGCATCGATATCCTGGAGGCAGCGCGGGCCATCGACCCGCGCGAGCAGTTCCGGGTGGCCCACCCGCAGCGCACGGCCGCGGTGCTGAACCTGCACAAACAGCCCACGGTGTATGCCCTGTTGGGACGGCAGGATTTTGACCCGGCCAAGCTGCAGCACAACGTCCTGGAGCACTGTCACCCGGAGCGCTGGTTTGCCAAAAACCTGTCGGAGCTGTGCGAACGGAGGCTGGGCTCCAAACAGTTTGCCAACATCATGCTGCTGGGGGTGGCGTACCAGTTGGGTCTGATACCGGTATCGTTTCATGCGATTGCCTGGGCGATCCGGGATTCGATCCCTCGCGAGCATCGCAAGAACCTCAAGGCGTTCAACATCGGGCGCAAGCTGGCCTTGGAGCCGCGGACGCTGCCCGATAGGCCGGAGCCGCGCACCTGGCAGCAGTTGTTGCGCAACAAGGTGCGCATTCTGGAGAAGACGCGCTGGCGGGCCCGTGTGTGGGTCAAACGGCTGGAGGACCTGGTGCAGCAGGCCATGGCCAGCATGCCTGCGCTGAGCGATGAGGCGGCCTATGACCTGACGCTGCGGCTCTACGATATCCTGCAATACCAGGACCATCGTCTGGCGGCCGATTATCTGGCCCGCGTGCAGCACATTTACGGCGGCGATAGCGCTGAGCACGGTTTTGCGGCCACGCACGCGGCCATCCTCAGCCTGGCCAAGGTGATCCTGATCAAGGATGAGCCCTATGTGGCCTACCTGCTGACGCGCTTTGAAAAGAAGCAGCGCGACTTGCAGAAATACAACGTGGACCACGCCAACGGCGAGCGGCTGGTCTATCGGCACTGCACCAAGCCCGAGCTGAACATCGGCCCCTGGCGGCTGCGGCTGAATCTGCATACGCGGGACTGGCAACTGAAGCTGGTGTCGCGGTGCAAGTGGCTGCGGAAGCTGCCGCGCTGGCACCAGCGCGAGCAGCAGTTCCGCGACTGGTTCTTGCAGCGCGTGCAGGGGCTGGCGGTGCAGCCGATGGATTACCCGTCGCTGGTGGCGGCGCTGCGGGCGCCGCTGGAGGTCAAGGGCTATCGGGAAGTGCGCTATCCGGCGATGGAGCAGTGCCGCCGGACGGTCGAGGCGCTGCTGCGGCAGATGGCCCCGGCCGGCCGGCAATTGGCGATGAGCAGCCGATAGCTTTGGGCCTGCGAAGCTCAGATATTGGCGCTGATCACGCTGCGCCAGCCCATGCCGCCGGAGACGCGATGCAGCATGTCCATCATCGCCTGGGCCGGAGGCATTGTAAGCCAGAGGCTCAGATACTTGTGCAAATCGGCCGGTACCCCGTCGCCCGCCACGGCCAGCGCGAAGCAGGTCTTGCACAGCGTACGCTCTTCCAATTCGTCGGGAATTGTCCGTGGCCCTACTTCAATGTGCACGTCCCAGGACACGTAGCCTCTGGCCAGTTCCTCGGGCACAAGCCTGGCCTGCGAGGCGGCAATCGCGTGGCTCCAAGGCGAACCGTACAGAATCAGGTGGAGCACTCTCGCACGCCCCAAGCACTCAAGAGCTTGCTCGGGCATTATGCGTGGCAGATTCAGCACGCCATGGGGGGCGGCCTGCCAACGCCAGCGCCGCCCGTAGCCCACGACCGTGACTGATTGCGGCCCAAAGAAATCCAACATCGAGCGCAGCATGCTTCGCGTCGGCGTCCAAGTCTGGTCGTCGGGCAAATGGAAGATCGTGGTGTACATTCTGATGCGGCAATGAGGATCGTTGGATCAGGAAGGCTCGGTGGCCAGGGAAATTGCAAACTCATCTGCCCAACGGTTGAGCTTGGTCCTTGCGATTGACCGCCTTGGTGGCTCATTCGGCCGGGAAACCCTTTCCATACAAGTCCATTAGCCTATACATTGCGGCGAGCGTGATCAGATTGAGAGCGGTCTCGCTCGGGACGAAGTGACTTAGATAGTTTTTGGTCATTATTATGAGATCTGTGCCCTCCGCAAATCTATCGTCATCGTTTGTGCGGCTGGCCGCTCGGGCGAGTTTTTCTTTCAAAGCGTCAAATTCATCGTCGTACTTCGAGTGATGGATCAGGCTCCAGGCAGACGCGGCCAAGCCAACCATCCCCAACACGCGCACCACCTGTTGGACACGCGCGATTACGGTCCATTTGCCATCCTTGAGTACTTCGGGAGCTCGCACGCATCGAATGCTACTATCACGAGACAAGGCCTGCAGCCTCACCTTCTGTTCTCCGCTGACAAGTCTGCCCGAGGCGGAAGCCTTGATCTCGTATATTTCTGCCTTGTTCTGCTGCCAGATATCCCCCACCTTTGGGCGAATGCCATCCTCCAACCCCGCTGCGTCAATCTGAGTCGTACCGGTCGGTCCCGCAGCCGGGGGCTTACCGATGGAAACGATTCGGTTGGTCGCATCATCAACATATACGTCTATGATCCAACCGTCGCGGCCTTGCAGTTTGGCGCTTATTCGTCTATGCACCTCGAGGCCGAATGCACCTGGATTGGTATCCCCCGGTGGTGGTTGCCATGCTTCATCCTTCATGTCTTGGATCACCCTTTCCACCAGAAGGGCCATTGCCTTATCTTTTCGAGCCGGGTTTTATCGCCGTGGCCACGGTGGAGGAACTGCTCGGATTGTAAGAGATAAGAGCCGTGTTGCCTTCAACCGTCACTACAGTACTGTTGCCGGCTACGGCGCTGGGGCGGATACTTGCCAGAACCTCCGATGGTCCGCTGGAACTCCAACGCACGGAGTCGTATTCCACCGTCCCCCCAACATCATTACGTTCATCGCCCCATCCGATGCCAGAGTAGGTAGATGCCATTCCGCCAGCCCCAGGGAGAACCACTGTTTCATCAATAAGGACGCTGACCGTGCTTTGGCCAATGTCGCGGTGGATTGAGATGGTGTGGAACGCCCCGTCACGCAAATCGCCGGAATTACCTAGGGTCGATGGCAGCGACGATGTAATGAGCCCGCCCTGTTCAATCGATCCAATCATCGAGGGGCCGACGAGGAAAACCCACTCTCTTACACCATCTCCGAACTTCAACTGGATCGCAGCGTCCGCCATAGGCGCGATGTCGCCCATCCGCACTGTGAAGTGCGCATCGATCTCTTTGTCTGAGGCAAACGCAATGGGGTCCGCCGTGGCTGCAAAGTAGCCACTGCCAGGACCACCTGTGCTGAGCAGGAAGCGGCCGGCGTCAGCAAAAAATGACGGGGTACCAGTCGTCGTGACAGCCCACCGGTCAGATTCAAGAACAGCACTGTCGGGTGGCACATCGCCCGGGTACTCCAGTTGGGCGTTGAACGCTCCGGTCTCTAGCACCAGAAACTCATCAGCCGCCAGCAGGGCCTGATCTTCCGGGCCAAGGACCAGGAACGGATCGGTCGCATAGTAGCCCGCTCCTCTCGTAACTGTCAGCGGCTGGTCGGCCACAGCGACCGAGACAATGTTAGCGCGCGGGTCATATATCTTGACGATGTAACTCTGGAACGCCCCTGGTGCTGAGCCAGAACGCTCTGTTTCCTGACCGCCTGGCATGCCCGCGCGTAGAAATCCATATGTCTCAGTGCCCTCAGCACCCCCAAGGTCTTGTGCCAGAAGGTCCATGCGAACGGCGGTAACGCGGACGGTGTCCTCCAAAGCAAATGCATCGCCATCCGGCATCACTCGAACCGTCACTGCCTGATCCGCAGTGGAAGCGCTTGGACGCACCGCCTCCAAGTAAAGCATGACACTGCCGCCCGACACGATGCCCAAGTCACTCATTTGATATTCGCCGGGCGCAACATAGTCCCCTCCGTCCAACACGCTACGGGCGTCGCGGCTACCATCACGCCGCCACAGGCGCAAGGAACCCTCTGGCAATACGAAAGGGCTATCCATGGATGGGTGGACCAGTGCGGGATCGCTTGCATCATACGTGATCTGCATCCGCGCCGTATTCGGATCGAGATAAGCCGGTAGGGATAGAACCACTGGCACGAAAGAGGTACCTACCGACGTGTCGTCGTCCGCAGTGACAGTGGTCCAATTGAATCCATCCACGTAGTCTGGAAGCCCGTCTCCATCGCCATCCCACGAGCTCACGAGAACCACCTTTCCAGGATAGCGATCATCTCCCGCGATGTTCTCCACGCTCTCCTCGAGCGATGAGCGATCTGGCGCATCCATGCCATTCGTATTGTCGGAGTCAATGTCCAGGTCCGGCAGTTCATGCACCGCCTTGATCATGAACTCCAGCCCGCTGGAGGAGGGTGCGCTGGTCCACGTCAGTTTCATGTTCCCCGTCAGGGTCCAGCCGTCGCTCAGGTCGGCGCCCAGCGGCTGGACCTCCTGATAGGTCGTCCCGCCGGTGCTCACGCTCAGAAGCGCATCCACCGCCACGCCATCCAGAACCAGGTTGGACATCTCGGCCGAACTGGTGCCGTTGACGGCCTTGGCCACCAGGATCAGGTCCGTCACCGGCAGCGCCGGGTCATAGTCATACTGTATCGTGCGCTGATTACTGCCACTGCCGATTGTGAAGGTGGCCACATGGTCGGCCGTCGAAATGAAGGTAAAGGGCTCGATCGCGCCGCTGGTCCACACAAAATCGCTCTGGGCCTGCGGAGGTTGGCTGGTATTGATGTTCAGGCCCAACTCCCAGGTGTTGGTGCCCCATACCTGGCCTCTACGCCATATTGCTTGGCCGTGGAAATCTGGGGATCAACCTCCGGCTGCAGCATGGCCGTGACCGCAGCCGAAGCAGACGCGGCCGACGAACCGCCGTTGCCGCTGGCCGACACGTGATAGAAATAGGACTGGCCCGGCTGCACGGTCGTGTCACTGTAGCTGGTCGCATTGGCCGCAGCGGTAAACTCGGCCAGGCCCACCGTGAACTGGGCATCGCGGGCCCGCTGGATCGCAAACCCGCTTTCGTTACTGGAGTTGTCCGCCACGACAGGTCGATGCGCGATGAACTGATGGCCGTAGCCACCAAGTTCGTCGGCGCCGCCGGCGCCAGCGGCGTCAGCTTCAGCCAGTCCACGTTGCCCACGTAACCGCCCGGACCGTTGGCATCGAAGCACACCCGCATGATCTGCTGGCCGGCCGACAGGTTCACCGTCCGGCTCTGCGTGGCATAGGTTGTCCATGAGCCGGTGCTGGGAATCGTCCAGGAGCCGGTCTTGTCCACGTCGTTAAACGCCACGTGGAAGCTGCCGCCCTGGCCGCTGGAGGCCACGCGGGCATCCAGGGTGTAATCGCCGCCCTGCGGCACGTTGATGGCATATTCCAGCCATTCGCCCGGAGCCACATAGCCCACCGCACGGGCACCGGTGGCGAAGGTCTCGATGTCGGCGTCGATGTTCGCACGGTAGCTTGAGCCGCCGGCGTTGCCGGCCGTGGTATCGTAATACGAGACGCCGTTGGAGCCGATGTCAAAATCCTCGGCCTGAATGGTCGTGCCCGCTGGATCGATGCTGGGGGCGCTGCCGCTAAAGGGCGTTTGCGTCGGCAGCGACAGCACGCTGGCGGGCACGGCCGTATAGGCCCCGCCATCGCGGCTCCAGGCCAGCGAGCACTTGGAGCCGCTCCAAAGCTGGAAATACTCCATGCGCACGTTGTAAGTCTGGCCGGCGGTCAGTTGCACCGGGGCGCTGTACTTGTCATAGACGCCGCGCCACCAGTAGTCGATGATCTTATTGTTGTCGATCCACAGGCGCACGCCGTCATCGGTGCTGGTCTTGAAGGTATAGCTGCCGCTCTGGGTGGGGGTCAGTGTGCCGGTCCAGCGGGCGGCGAAGGCCGCTCCCTCGGCGCCGGCGATGGGGCTTTGGCCGCCCCAGGCAAAGTCGATGTTGGCATCCGTGCGGCGGCCGACCAGGGACGTGAAGGCGTAGGTGCTCTGGTCCACGTTGTAATACTCGCCCTGGACGCTGAGCAGTTGTCGCTGTTCGAGTCTTTCCAATACGGCGTGGATCAAGGCTGCTTTGCGGCCAGCGCGCCCGGCCGCTGTTCCCGTGGCGAGGCGCATGAGTCTTTTCTCCTTCCCATTTCCCCATCCCCAACGCGGCTCGGGCACCATGCCTGAGCCTGTTCGGCAGGTAGAATATCGAAAGGCGTAGAAATGTCAACGGGAAAACGGAAAGTTTCGCGGTGCGAGTTGGATGGAGTCGCGGGCGGGGTTGGTCAGATGGCCACCGCCGGCTCGGCGGCTTCGGCGGTGCGGTTCTTGCCCAGTTCCTTGGCGTGATAGAGGGCCGCGTCGGCGCGGGCGATCAGTTGGTCGGCATCGACCGGGTGCTGGCCGCGCAGCGAGGCCACGCCGGCCGACATGGTGACGCCCGCCGGCAGCTTCAGCAGGGCGGCCGATGCCGTGAAGAACTCATCACGGATGCGCTGGACGACGCTGGCGGCCTCCGAAGCGCTGGCCCGGGGCAGCAGCAGCACGAACTCGTCGCCGCCGTAGCGGGCCGCGGCGTCCATGCGCCGCATGTTGGCCGAGATGACCCGCCCGGCCAGCACCAGCAACTGGTCGCCGACCTGGTGGCCGTAGGTGTCGTTCAGCCGTTTGTAGCAGTCCAGGTCGATCATCACACAGGACATGTCGTTGCCGTAGCGCACGGCCTCGGCGAACATCTGGTCCAGCAGCTTGGCCAGGTGGCGGCGGTTGTACAGGCCGGTCAGGGGGTCGGTGGCGGCCAGTTCCTCCACGCGCTGCAGTGAGTCCTGGAGCTGGGTGTTCTTCTGCTGCAATTCCGCCAGCGTATGTTCCAGCCGCTGCCGCAGCGATTCGTTTTCGCGCTTGATTTTGGCCAGCGTCAGGGCCTTTTCGACGACCAGGGGCAGGGTGAAAAGATAGTCGCCGATCTTGACCACGTAGTCGGTGGCGCCGCGGCGGATGGCTTCGGCGGCGGTGTGACCGACGTTCTCGCCGGTGACCATGAGCACCGGCGTGGCGCAGCGGGCGACGATCTTCTCCAGGACGTCCATGCCGCTGCCGTCGGGCAGGTTGTAATCGCAGAGGATCAGATCAAAGGCGGCCGCGTCCTGCCTCAGGGCATCGCCCGCGGTGCAAACACCGACAACGGTTCCCCGGCCGAAGCGGTCCTCCAGCGTCTCCCGCAGCAGTTCAAGCTGATCGGGGTCGTCTTCGATAATGAGCAGCTTCAGTTCGTCCAAGGCTGTTGTTCCGCGTTTGTGTGTCTACTCGACCGTACGATATCGACCAACACGTTGCAAACCTTTGCCGCGTGTGTCTTAATCTTGCCTCATCTTCGGCACTCGGCCGCCGGGCGATGCTGCTGGGGGTACTGGTGGATGTGCAGCCAGTAATCGGTGCTGGCCAGCACGGTCCGCAGGAACTCCTGGGCGCTGGCGGGCTTGATGGTATAGCTGTTAGCACCGTTAAAGGCCGCTTGTTTCATCTCAGCCTCATCGCTGACACCGGTCATCATTACCACGGGGATATCCCGGTGGGCCGGCGACTGCTTAATCTGCCGCAGCACCTCCTGGCCGTTCATGCCGGGCATCTCGATGTCGAGATAGACCAGGCCGGGTCGCGGCGCCGACTGGTGCTGCCCGCGCTGGAAGATGAAATCCAGCGCCGCCTGCCCGTTCGCGGCCTCGAAGATGGTGTTGCTGATCTTGCTCTGGCTGATGGCCTCGCGCACCAGCATGCGGCAATCGGGGTCGTCATCGACCAGCAAAATGGTAATTCCGTCGTTGTCCATACAGACCTCGCAATCAGTTGGCGGCCAGGGCCGCGACTTGTGGCGGCTGGGCCGTCGCCGCCGTTGCCAGCGGCAAGGTAAAGCGAAAGCGGCTGCCGGTGCCGACCTGGCTTTCAACCCAGATGCGGCCGTTATGGGTTTCGATGATGCTCTTGACGCTGGCCAGACCCACGCCCTTGCCGCTGACGTTGCCGGCCTGGACGTTCTTGCCGCGTCGGAAGACATAGAAGACCTTGTGCAGGTCCTCGGCGTCGATGCCGATGCCGGTGTCGCGCACGTAGAACTCGGCCATCGCATGCTGGGCGCAGCAGCCGATATGGATTTCCTTCACCGGGCCGCTGCCCATGTACTTGATGGCATTGTCGATCAGGTTCTGGAAGACCTGGCGCAGGCGCGCCTTTTCGCCGGTGATCGCCGGCAGGGCGCTGTCCACCACCAGTTGAATGTTGTGCGTGCGCAGGTCGTTTTCGAACATGCCGGCCACGTCGCGCACCAGCTGGGCCATGTCCACCGCTTCCACCTTCTGGCGGCGGGTCTTGATGCGGGACAGCTCCAGCAGTTCGGTGATCAGATCGGTCTCAGCCTCCACGTTCTTCTGGATGCGCTCCAGGCGGTGGATGACATCCTGGTCGAATTTCTGGCTGTACTTCATCAGCAGCATGCTGGCCATGCCCCCGATGTTACGCAACGGGGCATTGAGGTCGTGGGAGACGGCCCGCAGGAAGTCCTCCTTTTCCGCGATTTCCGCGGAGAGGCGCTGGTTGGAGGCTTCCAACTCGGCCGTGCGCTTCTGGACCTTGTCTTCCAGGTTCTTGTTGGCCTGGCGCAGTTGTTCCTGCTGCTGCTGGACTTGCTGGGCCATCTCATTGAAGGCGCGGGCCAGCGAGCCGATTTCGTCGGGACGATGCACCGCCACCTGGGCCCCGAAGTCGCCGGCGGCAATGCGACCAGCGGCGTGCACCAGTTGGCGAATGGGCAGCAGGATGCGCATCACCAGGCCGGTGACCAGCGGCAACGACAGCAGCAACGTCGCCAAAGCCATGCCCAGGGACAGGTAGATGACCTGGCGGACCTGCGTCTGCTCGCGCGTCTGGGAGACGCCCACGGCCACATAGCCCACCAGCGTGGTCGCGCGCGAGGCGGCGCCGTCGAGATGCCCCAGGACCGGGGCCACCACCTGCTGATAGTCACCCAGGGACGGAGTCTGGCCGGATTGAACCTGCATCACCGTATGGGTGCCCTGCCTGATGAGTCCCGGCAGGTTGCTCTCCCCCCAGTCGGGGTCGCAGCAGGCGATGGTCAGCGGCGCTCCGGAGCGATCAAAGAAGGCCACGTAGACGATGTTGCGGCTCTTGAGCAGGTCGCGGCCGATACGGTCCAGAGCGGGCACATCCTTATCGATCAGGGGGTTCTTGCTGGCCAGGGCCAGGGTCATGGAGAGCTGGGCGGCCTGCTGGCCCATGATTCCCTTGAGTGTGCGCTCGCTGCCACGGACGAAGACCCAGCAACTGGCCCCCAGCCCCAGGGCCAGGACCATGACAAAGGCCACGATGAGCTTGCCGCGCAGGCCCATGCGCGCCAGCCCGCGCCGCCACCAAGGCGCGCTGCGCAGCCAGTGTTGAGTCGAGGAGGGCAGATCGGTCTTTTGCGCCTGCTGGCCCATGGAAGCCTTCGCGAAGGTGGGCCGCTCCGGTAGCCACCAGGACGGGCGCGGACGGCGCCGGACCGGCGCTACCAGGGGCAGCACTCTCCGCTACCGCTTCATCGTCGCCACGGGGAAGGGGGTTAAGCGCCACGGGCGCCAGGGGCGTTTCAAGGACCACAGGACCGATAATAGTAGCTGGAGTAGTAAGGAGAGCTGTAGTAGTAGGGATACCGGTAATAGGGGTAGGCGTAGCCTTGGCCGTACCGGTCGCGGTTGGTGTAGTAATAGGCCGCCAGGACGTGGTTGTAGATCTCGGCCAGGCCGCTGACATAGCTGTTGGCCGCCGCCGCCTCGACGCGGGCGGTCTGGAGATTGGCGCGGGCGGTGCGGAATTCGGCGTTGTTGCGCAGGTCGGCGTCAAAGCGGTCTTTCATGTCGCTGACCGCCCGGGCGGCAGTGAGCATGCGCGTTTTGGCCTGGTTGGCCGTGGTATCGGCCTCGAGGGCTTCGGCCAGGATTTTGCTGGCGGTGTTGCCGGCTTCCATTTTTCGGGCGGCTACATCGAGGCGCTCCTTGGCACTGAGGTTTCCGGCCGCCAGAACGCGAGCCAAGTTCTGCTGCTGCTCGAGGGCCGAGCGATAGGCCGGGTCGGTCTGCTCCAGGCCGGCGATGACTTTATTGCGGGCCATCTCGTGGTTTTGCTGGGCCTCTTTCAATTCGGCTTTGGCGGCGCGGTATTCGGCGGACTGCTCATAGGCATTGCGCAGGAGTACGGGCATGGTATTGACAGCCAGTTCGGCCTGCGAGAGGCGCATGTTGGCCGCCGCGGCGTTGGCCCGGGCGCCGGCGTAGTGGGGGGCATCCAGACCGGTGGCGCTGCTCTGACCATTGGCGCGCTGGGCGCGGGCCTCGGGTAGTTCGGCGGCCGGCTGGACATCGGCCAAGAGGGCAGTGGCCCCCAGGAGTAGATAAACCCACAGCATGTGATGCCAGTTCATCGCTACCTCCCGCCTGTACCATCCATATTATATTGTACCCTACAAACAGGCAAAGTTGGGCAAAATGCGCGCCCGGCAGGCGGATATTCCGGCAGCCGGACCGGTTTTTGTCTTGCAGGCCATGGGCCAGCGGCTTAGCATGCTCGCTGGGACGCCCGTTGGCGCGTTCGGCCACATCAAGGGAAGGCTTGGATGAAGCTAATAGTCATTATTCCGGCCCTGAATGAGGAAAAGACCATCGCGCAGGTGGTCGGGGGTATACCTCGGCAGATTCCGGGCATCGACGACGTGGAGGTCATCGTCATCAACGATGGCAGCACGGATCGTACTGGCCCGGAAGCCGTGGCCGCCGGGGCCTTGGTCATCACTCTGCCGGGAGGCGGCGGGCTGGGGCAAGTCTTTCGCACGGGGATCGAGCGGGCCATGCAGCGGGGAGCCGACATCGTCGTAAACGTCGATGGGGACGGGCAGTTTGACCCTGCGGACATACCCCGCCTGGTGACGCCGATTGTGGATGACCAGGCCGATTTCGTGACCTGCACGCGCTTCAAGGACCCGGCGCTGTGGCCGCAGATGCCCAAGGTCAAATTCTGGGGCAACCGCGCCGTCACGGGCTTGATCAACTGGGTGTGCGGCGGAACGCGGTTCACGGACGTTTCCTGTGGCTTCCGCGCTTTCTCGCGCGAGGCCACCTGCCGCATGACGCTCTTTGGCCGGTTTACTTATACCCAGGAGTGCTTCATCGACCTGGTGGCCAAGGGGCTGCGGATCATGGAAGTGCCGCTGAAGGTTCGTGGTGTGCGCGAGCACGGCAAGAGCCGCATGGCCTCCAGCGTTTTCAAATACGCCACCAATTCGCTGCCCATCATCTTGCGGGCCATGCGCGACATCCAGCCGCTGAAGTTCTTCGGCGGGATCGCCATGGTGCTGGGTTTCCTGGGACTGATGGGCCTGGCCTTCGTGACCTGGTGGTATCTGACGCACAACAACCGCACGCACCCGTTCACTTCGCTGATTCCGATCAGCGGCGTGCTGGTGACGTTGGCGGTGCTGGTGGGGGCGCTGGCGCTGCTGGCGGACATGATGGGGCGTCATCGCCGCATCAGTGAGGAGCTTCTATACCTTGCCCGTCGGCGTGTCTATACCGATAGGACCCCTCGCCCCGTGAGCACGATGGTGCGTCCGCGTGCCACGGCATCAACCTCTGCCCCCTGAGCCCTTGCAAAGACACAACGCGTGGGCACACTCTCCAGCGCTTTATGAGCAATGTCTCCATCCCCGAAATGGCCGTTGCGCCCGTGGTCAGCGCCCCTGTGGGCGCGGCTGATCGCCGCTGGTTTGCCGCGCTGATGCTGGCGCTGGGGGCGCTGTATGGCTGTCTTTACAACGGCTACTGGATGCCGGGGGGCAGCGATGATGTGTATTACCTGGCGGTGGCCCGCAACATGGCCAGGGGGCTGGGCTTTCAATGGCAGGGGGTTCCACCGTTGAACATCCCGCCGTTGTGGCCGGCGGTGCTGGCGCTGGCGATGAAGATCACGCCGTCGATGGCACTGGTCCAGGCGCTGCCGCTGGTGCTGAGCTGGTTGGCGGCGGGTGTATGGTACTGGGTGTTGCGCCGGGTGGTCAGCGCGCCGCGGGCCTTTGTGGCGATGCTGACGGCGGGGCTGCTGTATCGCTGGTTCAGCGGGGCGGTGCATGCCTATAGCGAGGGGCTTTTTTCCTTGCTGCTGGGCACCAGTCTGCTCATGGCGATGCAGATTCGCGAAGGCCGCCGGCTGGCCTGGCGAGCACCGCTCATGGTGGCGGCGGCGTGTGCCATGGTGCTGACGCGATGGTCGGGGGTGTTTGCCTTTCCGCTGCTGGCCGGGGCGGTTTTTTGTGGAAAGATGCGCCCGGCGCTGGACCGGGCGACGATCCTGGGCGCGATCCTGGGGATCGCGATGGCGGTGTCCTATGTTTTGCCGCGACAATGGATGCGGCACGACATCGCCGCCGTGGCGGCCACGCAGCCGCTGGCGGCGGCGGCCGTCAAGTCGGAACAAGACCGCCTCAAGCGCATGTTCGAGGGCGAGCGGCAGGTCTACATCATGCGCGGTTTGAACGCCGGGGCGTGGATGACGGCGATGCTGTGGCCGCCGGAAACGGCAGGCATGGGTCCCGTGGTGGCGCATGGAGCCAACATCTTTGGCTGGTCGCTGCTGGTGCTGCTGGGGTGGCTCACCTGGCAGCAGGCCCGGGTCCGACAGTGGCTATGGCTGGGGGCGATGATCTACGTGGCGACACACATTCTGATCCTGAACAAGCCGGTGGGCAGGTACCTGGCGCCGCTGGCCCCGCTGCTGGTCCTGGGCATCTGGCAGGCACTGCGGCTGGCGGGTCGATGGCGATACGCGGAGAGCGCCTCTGTGGCCGGCGTCGCGATTGTGGTCTTCTTTGCCACCACGCTGGCGGCCAACGTGCCGGTGTGGGGCATCAGCGCCTATGTCTCCCGTTCGCCGCGTTTTACTTCGCTGTACCTGGCCGGCGAGTACGAGCGCTACCTGTCTCTGTGGACGTATCTGCGAGACCGCGGCCTGCAGGATGGCCAGTTGGCCATCGGCGCCGGCGCGCGGCCGCGCGGGCAGGCTCCGTCAGGCGCCCGCAACGTGCGCTTCATGCAGCGCATGACCGACTGGTTCCTGGATCGGCGACTGAGCGTTCCGCCGCCCAATCTGGCCAGGAAATTACCGCCGCGCAGCGAGGCACTGCTGATCTGGGCGCGGCAGCAGGGCGTGCGCTATTACCTGTATCGCCCCTGGGAGCAGCCGGCCCGCGCCTGGCACCTGCGGCGGCTGCAGCGATCTCGCTGGCGCCCGACGACCGAGCCGGGGACACCAGCCTATTTTGAGTTGTATGAAGTGACGCCCGGCGGATTTCAGCGGATCGAGCTGCCGCCGGCCAGCGCGGCGCTGGATCGCGTGCCGGGCCTGTAAGAACCGGCGGGCAAGCTGAGAAGGTGGCGAGCATCGAGGCCATCGCCAGGCTTGGCCGATGGAGCGCGTAGGTCACGACCATGCGTGTGCTGTTCGACATTTCGCATCCAGCCCAGGCGCACTTTTTCAAGCAGGCGATCTGGGCGCTGCGGCGTCGGGGCGACGCCGTGCTGGTGGTGGCGCGCCAGAAGGATGTGACCGTGCCGCTGCTGCAGCGCCTGGGCATCGAGCACGTGTGCCTGAGCGCCAAGGGCTCGGGCATTGCGGGCATGGCCAGCGAATTGCTGGTGCGCTACGTCCGGCTGCTGGCATTAGCGCGGCGTTTTCGGCCGGATGTCATGTTGGCGCAGACCGGCGTATCGATCGGCCTGGTGGGGGCGATCCTGGGAATTCCGCGGCTGGTGCTGGAGGAAGCCGAGCACGCGCGCCTGCAGCAGATCCTGGGGTTGCCGTTTGCCACCGCCATTTTCACCGGCACCGGCTATACGCGCAGCTATGGCGCCCGGCAGGTGCGCTTCCGGGGGATCTGGGTACAGTCCTATCTGCACCCCAACTATTTCCAGCCTGATCCGGCGCCTCTGCGGGCCGCGGGAGTGGACCCCGACCAGCCGCTGATCGTGCTGCGCACGGTGTCGTGGGGCGCAGCCCACGACCTGGGCCTGCGCGGAACCAGCGAGCCGGACCTGGGTTTGATCGTGCAGCGCCTGTCACGCTTCGGAAGGGTGCTGATCTCGGCCGAGGGGTCGCTGCCGGCGGCGCTGGAGAGCTATCGAAACCCCGTGCCGGTGGATCATATCCATGACCTGCTGGCCCATGCCCGGCTGTACATTGGCGAAGGCGGGACCATGGCCGCCGAGGCCGCCGTCCTGGGCACGCCGGCGGTCTTCTGCAATCACCTGCGCGTGGGATATTTGCTGGCCTTGGAGAAGCAGTACGGCCTGGCGTTCAACGTGGACTCACTGATGCAGGGGCTGCCGCTGGCCGAAAAACTGCTGGCTTGCGCGGACCTGGGCTGGCAGTGGCGTCAGAAGCAGGCCGCCCTGCTGGCCGACACGCAGGATGTTACGGCTTTTGTGGTGAATCTGATCGACCAAACGGTGAACTCTCGCCGCTGTATTTGGGCCCGACGGCCCAGTGCAGTTTCTCGGCCAGGCTGCGCCACTGGCGGTTGTGGGGGTTCTCGACCAGCAGCACATCGTGGAGGCTGCGGCGGATAACCACGCGCTCGCCGCCTGCCAGGCGGGTGCTGGCCTGGCCGTCGCAGAAGAAGGTGGTGCCGGCGTTGACATAGGTCGCCTCGATGAGGACGGTGCTCTGGTCCGAGACGACCACCGGCCGGAACGAAAGGCTGTGCGGGCAGATGGGCGTGATGCACAGGGCGCCCACATCGGGGCTCAGGATGGGCCCGCCGGCGGAGATGTTGTAGGCCGTCGAGCCGCTGGGGGTGGAGACGATCACCCCGTCGCCGAAATAGCGCACGCCCGGCTGGCCGTCCACGCCCATCTGCAGCTCGATCATGTGAAAGGGCGGACCGGCGGTGATGACCGCGTCGTTGAGGGCCATGGAGACAAAGCGCCGCCACCGCGACACGGAAGTGGGGTCGCAGATTTCCGTGGGGGCGTCGGCCGGCAGGACCGAGCCCTCCAGGGCCCGGCGGCGGCTGATGGGCAGGCGACCGGCGGAAAGGGCATCCAGGTGGTGCTCAAATTCCTCCGGGCTGAAGCTGGCCAGAAAACCCAAGCGCCCGAAATTGACGCCCATGAGCGGCACCTGCCGTCCGGCGAGCCTGCGGGCGGCCGACAGCAGCGTGCCATCGCCGCCCAGCACCAGCACCAGGTCAGCGGCGATCGTCGACAGGTCGGCGTCGCCGCTGCTGTCCACACCGGCCAGCCGTTTTTCGGCCGAGAGCCGCGTCGTCAGTCCGGCCAGCGTCTGCTGCACGCTCGCCTTGGCGGAGTTGGCAACGACATAGACGCGCATGGCTGGATTGTAACCGCCGCCCACGGCCGGCCCAAATAAAGAACGGTCGCCGCTTGAAGCGACCGGGTAAACGACGGCACAGGACCGGTTCTGCTTAGGGCTGCTTCGTTTCCGACCTGACCCGGTTCACAGCCGACCCTTGCATCGCACCCGGCCGCCTCTGGCGGCGACCGCGAGGCTGGTTCTTGTACCAGCCGGCGGGCGATTGAGCAATGTCGTCTTGCCCCTGACGCCTAGCCCCTGTCACCTGCTTTCAGGCTTGGGCGCGTAGGGGTTCTTGGCCGCCGTGACGGCCAGGACCTCGATCTTCTTGATGACCGGAGGCTGCTCGGGCTTGCCAGCGCGCTGGTCGGCCAGTTTGACGCCGGCGATGGCCTTGATGGTGTCCATGCCCTCGATCACCTTGCCAAAGGCGGTGTAGGAACGGTCCAGCGACTTGGTGGCGGTGTAGTCCAGGCAGACGAAGAACTGGCTGCCGGCGCTGTTGGCGAATTCCGGGCGCGGCGGCACGCCGGGCCCTTCGGCCGGATCGCCCAGCCGGGCCATCGACAACACGCCTTCCTCGTGCTTGCGGTCGGAGAATTCAGCGCCGATCTGATAGCCCGGGCCGCCGCTGCCGTCGCCGCGCGGGTCGCCGCCCTGGATCACGAAGCCCGGCACGATGCGATGGAAGGTCAGTCCGTCGTAGTAGCCCTGCTCGGCCAGCGTCAGGAAGTTGTTGGCGGTGTTGGGGGCCACGTCATAGTAGAAAATCATGGTGGCCTTGCCCTGGTCGGTGGTCATGACGGCGTAGCGCAGCGGCTCGATGCGCGTCACCAGGGGGCCTACCACGCCGGCCCGCCGGCCCTCGCGCACGCCGACGACCAGCGGGGTGCCCACGAACTGGTCGATGTTCTTGCCCTTGGGGACGGCGTAGAGAATGTAGGTCCCGCCGGTGGCGGTGGTCTTGAAAATGGTCTTCAGATCCACGGTTTTGCCGGCCTCCACGTCCGCGGAATTGTCGGCGTCGATGCGCTTGCCGGCGAAATCCGTCAGCATCAGCGTCATGGGCCCTTCGCCCTTGACGGTGATATCCAGCGCCTGGCCGGGCGCGTACCACATCTTGGAGGGCATCAGCACACTGAACAAAATGGCCATCAGGGTCGGAGTCATGGAAAGATCCTCGGGTTGAATTTACTGCGGATCGGTCGGTGGCGGTTCCTGCGGGCGCCGCTGCTCGGCGCGGCGGCGCTCGAACTGGGCCCACGCGGAGGTCAGGGTTTCAATGAGCCGCGGAATCTGCGGGGCGGCCATGTAGATGCGGCAGCCCACGGCCGCCGTGGGATAAAAACGGGTGATGAAATCCAGGTGGAAATCCGAAGGCGAATGCCCCACCATCACGGCATTGGCATAAACGCCGCTGAGCAGGTCGTCGGACAGCTTCAGCTCGTCGTAAATTTCCTGGATGGTGGGGCGGCGCTGCAGGTTGGGCCGCGGCAGCACCGGTGGCGGCCCGAAGCTCTGTTCGTATTTTGCCAGGTTGTCGCGCAGCACGGCGATGAACTGGTTGAAGACGTTGGGGCTGAGCACCACGCGGGCTCCGACCTGGCGCGGCTGGGCCATGGCCTGCAGGAAGTCGATGCAGAATTCGTCGGGACCATCCTGCACGATCACGCCGGTGGAAAAGACCCCGCGGGCGATGCGCTCCGGCACCCTGGCGCTGAGGCTGGGGTGCTGGAACTTCTGGCTGTAAACGTCCTCGTTGGGACTGCCGGGGTTTTCGGGGGTGCTGGCCATGGGTGTTGAGCAAGAAGACGCAGGAAAGGTAACTGAGGGTGCGGCAAATGCCAAGGGAGGAAGCGATGAAGCGACAGAGGGAAGAATGCCGCAGATGGCGCACGGATGGACGCAGATGATTGCCCATTGCCCCTTGGAAGAAACCGCTTGGGTATTACGCCTTTACGGATTACGCATTCACCGGCAACTGGCAACAAAAAACGCCCGGATGTTGCCATCCGGGCGGTTGTTGCCAAAGCAGTTGTGAAACAAGTCGCTCAACGCTTGGAGAACTGGAAGCGCCGGCGGGCGCCGCGCTGGCCGTACTTCTTGCGTTCCTTCATGCGGCTGTCACGGGTCAGGAAGCCGGCGCCGCGAAGTGACACCTCCAGCGTCGGGTCATACTTGATCAGGGCCCGGCCCAGTCCCATGATAATGGCATCGGCCTGGCCGGTCGGCCCGCCGCCGTCGGCGCTGACCAGCACGTCGAGCTTGCCGCCGGTGTTGGTGACCTCCAGGGGGCCAAAGATCACCTTGCGGTTGCGCTCGCCGTTGAAATATTCGTTGAGGGTGCGGCCGTTGATCTGGATCTTGCCCGAGCCGGGGCAGATGCGCACGCGGGCCACCGAGGTCTTGCGCCGGCCGGTGCCCCAGACGTAGGAGCGCGGGCCCTTGGGCGTTTCAGCGACGGGGGCCGCTTCGGCGGCGGGAGCAGGAGTCGTGGTTTCGGACATAAACAGGGTTCCTATCGTGTCGGGTTACTTGGCGGCCACCGGCTGCTGGGCGGCGTGGGGGTGACGCTCGTCGCGGTAAACCTTGAGCTTGGCCAGCAGGTGGCGGGCCAGCTTGTTCTTGGGCAGCATGCGCTTGACGGCCAGCTCGATCAGCCTCTCGGGCTTGCGGGCCAGCATTTCCTTGTAGGGATAGAGCCTTCGTCCGCCGGGATAGCGCGAGTAAGTGTCGTACTCGATCTGATCTTCCTTGCGGCCGGTGACCTTCACCTGCTGGGCGTTGACCACCACCACAAAATCGCCGGTATCGACGTGCGGGGTGTAGGTGGGCTTGTCCTTGCCTTGGAGGATCAGGGAGATCTGGGCCGCCAGGCGACCCAGGACCTTGCCCTTGGCATCCAGCAGGCGCCACTGGCGTTGTACTTCGCCCGGCTTGGGCATATAGCTGCTCATAGACGTTCCTTGCGTGCCAAAAGTCAAAACACCCCCGCCGGCGGGCATGGCTCTGACCGCCAAAAAGGGATCGCAGAGTTTAGCGAGGGACCGGTGGCTGTCAAGCCGCCAAGGCAGGCGTTTGGACGATCCTGCCTGGGCCCCGGAAACGGGCGAAAAGTGGGTCTGGCACCCGCCGCGGGCCGCAGGGGGTTATTCGCCGTAGACGACGGTGATGTACTTGGCGTAGATGCCCAGGATGTTGGTCACCTTGGAATCCACATGGTGGATCTTGGTGATGCCGCCATTCTTCATGGCGGTCGAGATGCTGGCGTCGCCGGTCACGATACCGATGATGCCTTGAGCCTGAGCTTCGCCGACCTTGGACGAACCAGCAGCCGAACCAACGGCCACCGGGCCATCCATCTGCACGTAGAGCGATCCTGTCATGGGGGTGACGGCCGAGCAACCAGCCAACAAGGCCAGCGACAGGACCGCCAGAATGGGGAGGAAGTGTTTCATAGTATCTCCTTTCCAAGCGCCCACGTGCGGGAGCCAGACCACAGGCGAGCATAGCTACCAACGGCTGAGTTTGTCCAGAACAATTCCGTCAGGAATTGCTGCGCCCGGCCGTTGCCCCATTGGATTGCCCAGCCGCTTTAGGGGCCGATCGTACCCACCAGCACATTGACGAAGCATTCGGCTGGGCCGGGGGCGCGGTCAATCAACCCCAGTTCCACAAGCTGACCGGCAAGCTGTTGCCAGCGGCCAGCATCCATCGTTCCCACCGGGACATTGGGGGCGGGTTGAATCAGCGGCATCTGGGCCTGGGCGCCGGCCGCAAACGTGTAGGCATCCATGGTCTTATTGAGCTGGCCCATCAACTGGTTGGCCGGGCCTGGGTCGCGCAGATATTGCTCCCAGCCTTCGCGCAGGGCGTTGGCCATGGACTGCACGAGGGGTAGATCCTGGCGGACGATCTGGCCGCGCGTGACCACGACGGCGGTGTAGGGGTTATAGCCGGCATCGGCCACCAAGAACACCTGCGGGTCGGCCCCGGCGCGCTGGGCCGCGATCGGCTCGGAGAATATAAAGCATTGCTGAACAAAGGACTTATCGGCCAGGAAGCGGGCGACCCCGCCGTCATAGGGCACGATTTTGGCGTTGCCAGAGCCATATTTCTTCTTGAGATAGGCGGCATAGGGCAGGCCGGTTTCCATGGCCACGGTCAGGTCGGCCGTGAAGATTTGGCCGATCTGGGTCAGTCCCTTCTGGCGATGGACCATCAGGCCCTGGGGGCAGGTCTGGTAGGTGGTGAAGAGGGCCACCACGTCGGCCCCCCGGGCGCGGGCCATGATCACCTCGTCAGCGCTGGCGATGCCGAACTGAATCTGGCCGGCGGCCACGCGCTGAATGACCGGGGCGCCCGCGCCGCCGGGTTGAATCTGCACATCCAGGCCATGACGCGCAAAGGCGCCGCTTTGCCGGGCGGCGTAGATGCCGCCGAACTCCGGCTCGGGCACCCAGTTCAGGGCCAGGGTCACTTTGCGGCCGGCGCCGCCGGTGGCGGCGTTTTTGCGGTCACAACCTGCCATCAGTCCCAGCGCAATGCTTAAGCCAAGTGCCAAGCGCAACATGTTTCTCCTTGCCTTTATGCCTCAGCAGGTTCTTACTGCTGTGACGGATGCCAGTGGCGCAGAAGGTAATGCCCCAGGGCCTGGATCAGGCCAAAGAGCGTCAGACCCAGCAATGACGCCAGCAAAACGGCCGCGAACAGCAGGTCTGTGCGCAGTTGCCGATAGGCCGCCAGGATGGTAATGCCCAAACCGGGATTGTCCTCGGCAAAACCTGCGAAGAATTCCCCGACGATGGCGCCGATGACCGCCAGCCCCGAGGCAATGCGCAGGCCGGTGACGATGTTTGGCAGCGCCGAGGGCAGCTTGAGCTTCAGCAGTTGATCCAGTGGCGAGGCGCCGTGCAGGCGGAACAGATCGCGCAAGGCCGGGTCGGTGCTGCGCAGGCCGGCCAAGGTGTTGGCGATTACGGGAAAGACCCCCACGATAAACGCGCACACGGCCACGGAGCGCATACCCTGGCCAAACCACAGGACCAGCAGCGGGGCGATGGCAATGATGGGCACGGTTTGGAAGAAGACCGTGTAGGGATACAGGGCCCGCTCGACCAGGCGCGAGGTGGACAAACCCACCGCCAGCAGGACCCCCGCCAGGGCGCTGAGGGCAAAGCCCGCCAGCGCTCCCTGGGCGGTGGCGCCGGCGGCTCCGGCCAGCAAAGCCCCATCGGCCAGCAGCGTGGCCAGCACGCGGGAGGGCGCCGGCAGCAGGTAGGCCGGCACGCCCAGCAGTCGTACCAGGACTTCGGCCAGCAAGGCCACCGCCACGAAGCTGAGGATAGGCGGCCACAGGGCCTGCCAGATTTTCATGGCGGGCCTCCTTGGCGCAGGGCCTGGTAGAGGGTGCGTGTGTAGGCCGCGAATTCCGCCTCTCCACGCAGGGCGGCGGTGCGTGGCTCGGGCAGGTCGATGGCGACGTCGGCCACCAGGCGTGCGGGGCGCTGGCTGAGGACCACAGCGCGCTGGGCGAGGAACACGGCTTCGGCGGTGGAGTGGGTCACAAACAGTACGGTCAGCCCGCGCCGCTGCCAGAGCTGGTGAAGCTGCTCATCCAATCGGTGGCGGGTGATCTCGTCCAGGGCGGCAAAGGGCTCGTCCAGCAGCAGCACCTGCGGGTCGGTGACCAGGGCGCGGGCCAGCGATACGCGCATTCGCATGCCGCCGGAAAGCTGGTTTGGATAGCGGTTGGCGGCATCGCCCAGGCCGACCTGGGCCAGGGCTTGCAGGGCGGCCTGGCGTCGCTGCGGGGCGCTGACGCGCATCAACTCCAGCGGCAGGGCGACATTGCGCCATACGTTGCGCCAGGGCAGCAGATGCGCATCCTGGAAGACAAAGGCCGTGGCTGGGCGGACCGGGCCGTCTTCGCCGTGCAGGGTGATGGTGCCGGAGGTGGGGCGATCCAGTCCCGCGACCAGGCGCAGCAACGTCGATTTGCCACAGCCGGAGGGTCCGAGGATGGCCAGGAACTGCCCGGCGGGGACTTGCAGGTTCAACTGGTCGATGGCCAGCACATCCGCGCTGAAGCGGCGTGAGATGCGCTGCAGGGCTACGCCGGCGGCCTGCGGGGGGTTGGATACGGTCGAGCCCATAGACGCTATTGTTGGCCGGACGGTCGCAACGGGCAAGCGGTTGCGAAGCTGTCACTGGTCCGTTCGGTGTGATCGATGCGTGGCTTTTGGCAGGGTATTCGTTAACATAGTGCCCGTCATGCGTTGTCCTTTCTGCTCGGCCGACAAGGACTGTCTGAAGGTCATCGACTCGCGCACCTGCGAGGGAGGCCGGGCGGTGCGGCGGCGGCGCTGTTGTCAGACGTGCCGCAAGCGATTCACCACCTATGAGCGCGTGGAGACCAACCTGCGCATGCACGTGGTCAAGCGCGACGGCAGCCGTGTTCCCTGGGAGCGCGGCAAGATCATCGCGGGGCTGGAGCGGGCCTGCTACAAGCGGCCCGTGGAGGCCGACCAGATTCAGAAACTGGTCGAGGACGTGGAGGAAGAGGTTTACCGGCGCTTCGACAAGGAAGTGCCGTCGTCGGAAATCGGCCGGCTGGTCATTGACCGTCTGCGCTGGCTGGACCAGGTGGCCTACGTGCGTTTTGCCAGTGTTTACCGGCGTTTCAGCACGCTGGAGGAATTGGTGGCCGAAGCGCAGACGATTATCGCGGCCAAGCGACTGGAATCGCCGGGACAGGGGACTTTGTTCGTGGAGCCCGTACCGGCCGCCAGTGAGCCGCCGCCGGCCAAGCGGCGGGCCCGCTCCAGGGGCGCCCGCGCGGCGGCCGGGGCCGGCTCGCCTGCCCTGGAAACTTAGGCACTGCACCATGATTCACCACCCGATGCCGCTCTTGCGCGCTGTGGCGCTGATGGGATTGACGTTGGTCGTGGCCGGTTGCTCCCCAGCCCAGAAGGAGCCGGTGCCGGAGCGTTATGCCAACGTGGGGCTGCGCCCGCTGCCGGCTTACCTGCGCGGCACGGTCCTGGAGATGGCCGACCTGGGCAACACCGAGGCCTATCCGGTTTCGGGCTATGGGCTGGTGGTGAACCTGGCCGGCACCGGCGGCAATGCGGGGCTGCCCACGTCGGTGCGCGAGTACATGCTGGACGAGATGAGCCGCCGGGGCTTTGGCCGCCTGACTGGCGATGACCGCTATGCCAAGCTCAAGCCCGAGCGCATCCTGGATGATCCGCAGAAGACCACGGCGGTGGTGACGGCCGAGGCCTTGATTCCGCCCGGGGCGCGCAAGAGCCAGCGCATCGACCTTTTGGTGCGGGCCCTGCCGGACACGGAAACCTCCAGCCTGGCGCGGGGCCGGCTGTATCGCACGGCTTTGCGCATTCGCGGGGCTGATCCGATGATGCCGCGCGGCAGCGTGAATATTTATGCCATCGGCGAGGGCGATGTGTTCGTGAATCCGGCGTTGTTGATGGCCGATACGCCGGCGGCTTCGGGCACGGCGCAGGCGTCCTTGCGGGCCGGGACGGTGCTGGGCAATACGTTTGTCTCGGAGAATCGCCCGTTGTGGCTGCGCTTGCGTGTGCCGGAATTGCGCCTGGCGCGGGGGATCGAGGGGCGCGTGCGCCTGCAATTTCCCAAGACCGAGGATGATTCGGTGCCGCGGGCCCAGGCCAGGGACGAGGGGATGCTGGATTTGATCGTGCCCATGAGCTTTGACGGTGATTGGGAGCACTTTGCGGGTGTGGTGATGCACCTGTTCCTCAACGCTACGGCCGAATTTGCCTCGGCCAAAGCGATGGAACTGACGGCCGAGGCGGTCAAGCCCGGCGCGCCGTTGATGGACATCTCCTATTGCTGGGAAGGGCTGGGCAAGCCGGCGCTGCAGTATCTGCCGCCGCTGTATCAGCACCCAGCGCCCGACGTGGCGTATGCGGCGGCGCGGGCGGGGGCGTTTCTAGGTGACAGTCTGGCCCAGCAGCGCTTGCTGGAGATCGCCCAGCAGGAAGGCAACCCCTTCCAACTGGCGGCGGTGAAGTCCCTGGGCGGCCTGCCCACCACGCCGCGGATCGAGCGGCTGCTGGGGCGGCTGCTGGACTCGTCCAATACGCTGGCGCGGGTGGAGGCGTATCGCATCCTTTGCCGGTACCCCCAGCAGAGCCGGATCAACAGCCAGAACGTGCGGGGGAGCTTCCTGCTGGACACGGTGCCCTCGGAGGGTCCGCCCCTGGTCTATGCCTCGCGGGTGGGGATGCCGCGGCTGGTCATTTTCGGTAAGCGGCCGGAGGTCCGATTGCCGATAATGTTTACAGCCCTGGAGTCAGCACTGACGATCAGCTCTCCCGAGGACGGTCGGCAGGTGTTGAAGATTTACTACCGGGGCAAGGACGTTGCCGCCCCGGTCAGCGCCTTGAGCAACCCGGACCTGCGCGAGCTGGTCTGGCGACTGGGCGGCGGCAGCGACGACGGGCTGCGCTTCAGCTATGCCGACGTGGTCGGCGTTGTCCAGAAGCTCAGCGAGCGTCGCGATGTGGCCGCGGCCTTTGTGTTGCAGGAAATGCCGCGGGTGCGGGGCGTGGTGGACGAGGCTCCGGTGATCCCGGTCCGGAGCATCCCGACCACCGGCCAGGCACCGCCGGCTGATGAGCCCAGCATTGGGGTGCGGCCGCAGTAAACGGAGTTTGCCAGTGCCGCCGAGTCGGCACGCCTTGTGGTGCGGCCGCGGGGCTGCACAGGATTGCAGGCTGTCGCCTGCACCACAAATGCCGGTCAAGGAGGACCGACCATCCATGCGACTGAAAAAACTCATCCTTCATGGCTTTAAGAGCTTTGCCGACCGCACCGACTTTCTTTTCGATGCGCCCATCACGGGCGTGGTCGGTCCCAACGGCTGCGGCAAGAGCAACGTCGTCGATGCGGTGAAGTGGGTCCTGGGCGAGCAATCGGCCAAGAGCCTGCGCGGCGACGCCATGATGGACGTCATCTTCAATGGCTCGGGAACGCGCAAGCCCTCGGGCATGGCCGAGGTGACGCTGGTGTTCGAGAATCCGCGCCGCGCCGATGGCGGCCGGCCGCTGAACCTGGACACCGACGAGGTGGCGGTGGGGCGGCGGCTGTTCCGCGACGGCACCAGCGAATATCAGATCAACAACTCGGCCACGCGCCTGAAGGACATCCGCGAGCTGTTCTTGGATACGGGCGTGGGCGTCGATGCCTACAGCGTCATCGAGCAGGGGCGGGTGGCGCAGCTTCTGGATGCCAACCCGGCCGAGCGGCGGGTGATCTTCGAGGAAGCCGCCGGCATCAGCAAATACAAGGTCAAGAAGAAGGAAGCACAGCGCAAGCTGGAGCGCGTCGAGCAGAACCTGCTGCGCGTGCGCGACATTGTCGAGGAAGTGCAGAAGCGGGTGCGCGGCGTGCGGGTGCAGGCCGGCCGGGCCCGAACCTACCAGGAACACAGCCAGCGCCTGCGCGAGTTGCGGCTGAATTACGTGATGCAGGAGTATCACGGGCTGTACAGCCAGAAGCAGGACCAGCAGCAGGCCCACGCCCAGGCCGAGAGCCAACTGGCGGCCGTCGGCGCGGAACTGCAGCAGCGCCAGCAGCAACTGGAAGCCCTGCAGCGCCAGTTCCAGGAACTGGGCCAGCAGAGGCAAAAGAGCGAGTACGACCTGGTGCAGGCGCGGGCGACCATGCAGTCGGCCGCCCAGCAGCAGCAATACGCCGCGGCCCAGATCGAGCAGAACCAGCAGCAGCTTCAGCAATTGCAGCAGGATCAGACCGATCTTCAGCAGAAGCTGGTGCAGTGCCGGCAGAACCTGGCGGCCGAGGAGGCGCTGCTGGCCGATTTGACGGCCCAGCTCCAGTCGCAGCGCCAGGTCATCGAGCAGCTCCAGGGGACGTTTGCCGATGGGCAGATCGAGCAGGGCGCCATCGCCCGGCAGATCGAGCAGCACAAGGCCGCGGTGCTGGACCTGATGCGGCAGATCAGCCAGGTCAACAGCCGCCTGGGCGGCCTGGAGATTGAGCGCAAGAACATCCTGTCGCAGCAGCATCGCCTGGGCGAGCGCAGCGGGTTGGTGCAGCAGCAACTGGCGGCGCTGACCCATAGCGCGGCCGAGCTGCAGCAGGCCAGCCAGGCCGTCACGGCCCATATGGCGGATTTGCAGGTGGAATTACAGAATTCCACGGCCCAGGCCGCTCAGTTGGGTCAGCAACTTCGCGACGTGGGCCAGCAACTGGCGGCCCAGCGCGAGCACCGCTCGGCGGTGGAGTCGCGCCGGCGGCTGCTGGAAGACTTGGAAGCGCGCCGCGAGGGCCTGGGCGAAGGTGTGAAAGCGATTTTGCAGCAGAAGGCCGAGAAGTTCGGCTTTGTGCGCGGGCTGGTGGCCGATCTGCTGCGGGTCGACGTGGAACACGCCACCGTCATCGAAGCCGCGCTGGACGGGCGCGACCAGTTCCTGGTCAGCAGCCAGTCGCCGGCCGAGGTGGCCGCGCAGCAGGTGGCCGATGACCTGCAAGGGCGGGTCAACATCCTCTGCGCCGGTTCGGCCGGACCGCAGCAGGACGGTTATGACTGGAACCAGCATCCGATTCGGATTCGCCGGGCGATCGACCTGGTGAAGTTCCAGCCCGAGGACGCGGCCGTTTCGCAGCAGCTTCTGGGGCGCACCATCGTCACGGATGATCTGCAGGAAGCGATGACCCTCTGGCAACAGGGCCCTGCGGGGTATCGCTACGTCACCAAGGCCGGGCAGGTCGTGGAGGCCGACGGCACGCTGCGTCTGGGGCCGCTGGCGGCGCTGGGGCTGTTGTCGCGGCGCTCGGAGCTGGAGGCGATCGCCAATCAGCTTCAGGAAGTGGACCGTCGCGTGCAGGAGTTGTCGGAGCAACTGGACAGCGGCAACGCCCAGGCCGCCGAATTGAGCCGCCGCCAGGAGGAACTGCAGAAGCAGATTCACCAGGACCACACGCAGCAGGTGGAATTTTCGGCCTGTTTGGCCCAGAACCGCGACGCTCAAAATGCGCTGGTCCGCGAGCAGAACGTGCTGGAGCAGGAGCTGGCCAATTTACTGAACCAGTCGCAGCGCCTACAGACCGAGGAGGCCGCGCTACAGCAGAAACGCGGGGCCTTGGAGGCCGATCAGGCGCAGCGCCAGGCGCAGACCCAGGACCTGGACCAGCGGCACGCCGAACTTTCGCAGTCGCTGCGGCAGACGGCCGAGCAGTTGACCACGGCCCGAGTGCTGCTGGGCCAGGTGCAGGAGAAGCAGCTTGGCAGCCAGCAGACAGCGCGTCGGCTGGAGGCGGCCATCGCCGAACACAGCAGCCAGTTGCAGCGCATCGAGCAAACCGTGGGGCAGTTGGGCTCGCGCCGCGCGGCCTTGGAAAGCGAGCTGCAAGGCGCGCAGCAGGCCGAACTGGCCGCCCGCCAGATGCAGCAGGACCTGGCGGCGGCCGTCGAGCAGCTTGGACAGCAGGTGCGCCAGGCCCAGGAGGAACTGGCCGGGCAGACGACTCATGCCGATGCCCTGTCGGATCAGTACAACAGCATCAGCGCCGCCCAGCACGAGATTCAACTGCGCCTGGGTGAACTGAATGTGCGCCTGGAGGGCCTGGTGCAGCGCACGGCCGATGAGCTGCAGTTGGAGCTGCCGGCGCACTACCAGCAGCAGGCCGCCGAAGGCTATCAGCCGGCCAACATGGACTGGGAGGCCATTGCCACGGAGATCAAGGAGCTGCGCGACAAGATTCAGCGCCTGGGCAACGTGAACCTGGACGCGATCAACGAGCTGTCCGAACTGGAGCAGCGCGAGCAGTTCCTGACCTCGCAGGTCAACGACCTGGAGCAGAGCCAGCGGCAGCTCCAGGAACTGATCCAGACCATCAACGCCCAGAGCGCGGTGCGCTTCGAGCAGACTTTCAACGCCGTGCGCGAGCACTTCCAGGGCATGTTCCGCAAGCTGTTCGGCGGGGGCAAGGCGGATATCTTCCTGGAGACCGAACTGCTGCAACAGAATGCAGCGACGGAGCGACGGAGCGACGAAGCGACAAAGGGGCCGGAAGGAACTGCGGCAGATGGAATAGCGATGGCCGAGCTGGCGCCGGCTCCCAAGTTCGATGTGCTGGAAGCGGGCATCGAGATCATCGCCCGCCCGCCGGGCAAGCAGCCGGTGTCCATCAGCCAGCTTTCCGGCGGCGAGAAGACCATGACTTGCGTGGCGCTCCTGATGAGTATCTTCAAGAGCAAGCCCAGCCCCTTCTGCATCCTGGACGAGGTGGATGCCGCCTTGGACGAGGCCAACAACCAGCGCTTCAACCTCATCGTCCAGGAATTTCTGGACCAGAGCCAGTTCATCATTATCACGCACTCCAAGCGCACCATGCAGATCACCGATGTGCTCTATGGTGTGACCATGCAGGAACAGGGCGTGAGCAAGCGCGTGGCCGTCAAGTTCGACCAGGTGGATTCCCAGGGCCGCATCAATCAGCACGCGGCGGCGTGAAGCGGGTCCTTTACCGCCAGCAACACCTCCAGCGGCGATATCTGCAGATCCTGAGCGATCGTGCGGCCAGTCGCTGCGATTGGACAAGGACCGGATCGTTTTGGAGAAATCGTTGCGCGGGCTGGCGCTAGGCCGGCTCGATCTCCAGGCTGATGTCCAAGGCGGCTGCCGAGTGGGTCAGCGCGCCCACGGCGATGCGGTCCACACCGGTCTGGGCTACGTCGCGCACCGTTTGCAGACTCACGCCGCCGGAGGCCTCCAGTTCCAGGCGGCCGCGTCGCGGCGAGCTGTCGCGCAGGGCCACCGCCTGGCGCATGGTGGGGCAGTCCATGTTGTCCAGGAGGACGATATCGACCCCCTCCACCGGCAGGACCTGGCGGAACTGAGCCAGCGTGGTCACTTCCACCTCGATGAGTCGCTGCGGCGCTTCGGCCCGGCTGGTTTGCACCAGCCGCGTGAGCACCGGCACCAGGTCGGCCGTCGCCACCGTGGCCAGATGGTTGTCCTTGACCAGCAGCCCATCGTACAGTCCGATGCGATGGTTGAACCCGCCGCCGCAGCGCACGGCGTACTTTTCCAGCAGCCGCAGGCCCGGGGTGGTCTTGCGCGTGTCATAGATGCGCGCCTTGGTACCTTCGATGCGCTTGACGAAGCGCTGGGTCTGCGTGGCGATGCCGCCCAGGCGCTGTAGAAAGTTCAAAATCACGCGCTCGGCCGACAGCAGGGAGCGCATCGGCCCGCGCACGCGCAGGAGGGGTGTCTGCCTGGCGTCGCTGTAGCGACCTTCGATCACCTCCAGGTGACAGCCGGGAATGGCCTGTACCAGCAGGCGCGGGTCATAGACGGCGCACACCATCTCCACGATCGGCAGCCCGCAGGCGATGCCCACTTCCTTCTGGTAAAGCGTTCCCACGCCTGTGGCTTCGGAATCGATGAGCATGCGGCTGGTGGCGTCGTCGCCGTGGGGCCCAAGGTCTTCGCGACGCGCCAATTCGATCAGCGGGCGCAGCACGTCAAAGGGGGGAAACTCGTACATACAAACCTCGTTCTGGGCATGTTATGCGCCCCGGCACCGGACTCAAAGCCTGGCTATTGACAGGGACACCCACCCTGGAGCGCCGTTTGACCCTCGGCCGGCTGACCGGGACAATAGAGGCATGGAACTGCTGGGTGTTGAGAACATCTTCCGAGCCTTGAACGATGCCCACGTGGAGTACGTGGTGGTGGGCGGGCTGGCCGTCAACGCTCACGGCTATGCGCGGCTCACCATGGACGTGGACTTGGTGGTCCGCTTGCAGGCCGACAACATTGAGCGGGCCTTCGCGGCCCTGGGGACCCTTGGCTATCGCCCGTCGGTTCCGGTGACGGCCCGGCAGTTCTCCGACCCGGCTCAGCGCGAGGTTTGGCAGCGAACCCGGCACATGCGCGTGCTGAACCTGGTCAGCGACCGTTTCCCCCTGACGGCGCTGGATGTGTTCATCAGCGAACCCTTTGATTTTGCGGATGAGTATGCCCGGTCCGTGCGGCTGCCTTTTGCGCCGGGAGTTGAGGTGCCGGTACTGCGACTGGAAGCGCTGCTGAAGATGAAGCAGTTGGCCGCCCGCCCACAGGATGCGGCCGATGTGGACGCCCTCAAGAGGATCAGTGGCCTATGAGCGATGAGCGGCCGACCCATGATCCGTGGCTGGATACAACCTGGGAAGGTGCGCGGGATGCGGTGCTGCGCCGCGGCCGGAATCTGAGCTTTCGCCAGAAAGTCATGTGGCTGGAAGCGGCCCATCGGCTGTCGCTGGCCATGCGGCCGCCGGGCAAGCAGGCCCAGCCACCTGTTGCGCCACCGCCCGAAAATCCCACAAAATAGCGAATTTCCGCTTGACGCCGGATCGGTGGGGCCGTGAGCTTCCCGGCTTCACATCGGACACGGGCACAAAAAAACGGCTGACGCTCGAGTTAACAAGCATCAGCCGCGGGCTATGGTGTCCGATCCGGATCCGTGTGAACGGATGGGATCGGTTTGCGCGGGCAACTTTTCAAAATCCCCGCCGTCACTGCTGCGTCGGGGCCACTTGGAGAGTATCAAAGCCCATGCCGCGCCGTGCGGGGCTCCGTTTCTGGCTGCAATCGTCGCGGCTCATCTCCACCTGCCGCTTCAAGGCGTCAGTTTGGCGGCTCAGGGGATGAAACCCGTCTCCCCCTTGCCGTGAAGCGGCCTGCTGCGTACCCTTACTATCTGCACTGCCGGATCAGGCCGTATGGTTGACGACGTGCGCAACGATCAATTCGTGCTCATCCGCATCGAGGGGATGCACTGCCATCGCTGCCAGCAGGCCATCCAGAAAGCCATCCAGGCCAATCCGGGCGTCCACGAAGTGGAGGTGGACTTCAACAGCGGGCAGGCCTCGGTTCTGTTTTCACCGCAGCATGTCGGCATCGCACAGTTGATGGATGCGGTCACAGAGGCGGGCTATCGGCCGACCGGTTTCACCCGCGGTAACGGCGGGATGTAAACGCTCTTTAGCTTCCTTCAACAGCTTGGCGTAAACTCCGGGCGATGGCCAGTTCCGCCAGCCGCGCTGATCTCTTGTGCAGATACTGGATCGCGTTGTAGAGGGCGCTGGCATCGTTCCAGGCGCTGAGCTGACGCAGGCCCTCGACCAGCTCCGTCAGCTCCTGGCGATAGGCGGGGTCCAGATCGCTGACGGCGGCCATGGATTTCTCCACGGCGGCGGTGTCGATGGCAATCTGGTTGCGCAGCTCGATGAACTGGTGCTGGGCGATGTCCTGGGGAGCGTGGATCACCGAATCCCAGACCATCTGCTTAACTTCCTGTCGCGTCAGACCATGGCTGGGCAAAACCTGAATGGACGCGGCCGCGCCGCTGCGTTTTTCCCGTGCCGACACATTGAGGATGCCGCTGGCGTCGACCAGAAAGGTGACCTCGATCTGCGGGATGCCCGCCGGCATGGGCGGCAGGCCGCCCAGGATGAAATGCCCCAGGCTGCGGCAATCCTTGGCCAGGTTGCGCTGGCCTTGGACCACGTGGATCTTCACGCTGTTCTGGCCGTCGACAAAGGTGCTGAACAGTTCCCGGGCGATGCAGGGAACATGGCTTCCCTTGTCAACCAGGTGAGCCACCGCGCCGCCGACCGTTTCGATGCCCAGCGACAGGGGGATGATATCCAGCAGCAGCGTGTCTCGACGCAGGCCCGCCAGCACCGCCGCCTGCGTGGCCGCGCCCAGGGCGACGACCTCCATGGGGTTTAAGGCGGTGTACGGCTGGCAGCCGAAGAACTCGCCCACGCGCTGCCGCACCAGCGGGATGTAGGTGCAGCCGCCCACCATGACCACGCGATGCACATCGTTGGCCGACAATTGCGCATCGCGCATCGCGATGTCGCAGCAATCCAGGGTTTTCCGCACATAGGGGTCGATGAGTCGCTCGAATTCGGCGCGATGCACCGTCTGCTGGAAGGCTCGGCCATCGCCTAAAGGCAGCTCCACTTCGGCCTGGGCATGCTCGGACAGGCGAATCTTCAGGGACTCGGCCGCCTGACGCAGTTGCTGGCACAGGGACGGGTCTTGCAGAACAGCGTCGCCATACTGCTGGTGGATTTGCTGGGCCAGGAGGCGGTACAGCTCGCGGTCCAGGTCGTCGCCGCCCAGGCGCGTATCGCCGCAGGTCGCCAGTACGCGCACGATGCCTTTCTCGATACGCAAAAGCGAAACATCGAAGGTGCCGCCTCCCAGGTCATAGACGGCCAGCGTCGAGTCCTTGCCCGCGTCCAGGTTGTAAGCCAGCGCCGCGGCCGTGGGCTCGTTGATGATCCGCAGCACCTCCAGGCCGGCGATCTGCCCGGCGTCGCGCGTGGCCTGGCGCTGGGCATCGTCAAAGTATGCCGGCACGGTGATGACGGCCTGCTCGACGGGTTGGCGGAGGTGCGCCTCGGCCCAGCGCTTCAGCTCGGCCAGCATGGCGGCCGAAACCTGCGGCGGGGCCAGGCGATGGCGGCCGACGACCACGTCCACCGTGGCCGCGGAGTCCGGCGACTGGGGCGTGGGGTGCGCTTCCAGGCGGTAGGGGAGCTGCTCCTGCTGCAGCTCATCAAGGCTGCGCCCCATGAGCCGCTTGATGGACGCGATGGTCTGGTCCGGCCGGCGGCTGGCGCCGTCGCGCGCTGCCTGGCCGACCGTCAGCGCGCCGGTGTCGGGGTCCACGTGAACGACCGATGGCAGAATACGCTGGCCCCGCGGGCCGCTGATGATGTGCGGTCCATGCTCATCGCTGTAGGCGATCAGCGAGTTGGTGGTGCCCAGATCGATGCCGACGATGATGCGACCCATACTTGTGGGGATTGTAGCGACAGTTGCGGCCAGGGCGTCATCGCAGCGCTAGCGGGCGACGCAAGCCAGCGGACGGCCGTCGGTGTCGCGCAGGTCAAGCTGGGTGTCGGCCGCATCGATCAGTTCGGCAGCGCCGCCGCGGGAGACCTGGACATCGCCGCGCACGCCGCGGGCATGTTGCAGCCGCAGCGCCGGCCCGCGACGCGGAGACAGCACCACGCCCCGCAGGCGCAGGTCGCGGGCATGGGTGGCGAACAGGCCGCCCTCTTCATAGGCGTGATCCCAGACCATCATGGCCGGCTCGGCCATGCGCGGGTCCATCTCGCTGGAGGCGGCCAGTTCCACCTGGTCCAGGGTCAGCGGGCCGACGGGCATTTCCGGCAGGCCGTAGATAAACGCCAGCGCCGGTCCCAGCACGTTGCGGGCGGTGACGTTGGCCAGGTGAAGGTTGCGGATGATGGGCGTGCGGCGGTCCACCGGCTGGGGCGCGCGGTCGGCGACATAGTCGCGCTGCGTGGGGGGGATGGCGCCGTAGCGGTAGTAGGTGTGCAGCACCAGCGGGCAGCCCACATCCTGCATGATCAGGTTGCAGCAGCGCAGGTCCTCAACGGCGCCGCCGCGCCCGCGCCGGCTTTTGACGCGGATGCCCCGGTCCGTGCCCAGGAAGATGCAGTTGGTGATGGCCACGCGGCGCACGCCGCCGCTCATTTCGCTGCCGATGACCACCCCGCCATGCCCGCTGCACAGGGTGCAGTTGCTGATGAGGATGTCCTGGCAAGGCTCATAGGCTCCCTGGCCGTCTTCGGAGGCTCCGGCCTTGATGGCGATGCAGTCATCGCCGACGTCGATATGGCAGTCGCTGATGCGCACGGCCTGGCACGATTCGGGGTTGATTCCGTCGGTATTGGGCGAATCATGGGGATTGCGAAGGGTCAGCCCGCTGATGCTCAGGTTGTGACAGCCCAGCGGATGCACGGTCCAGGCCGGTGAGTTCACCAGCGTCAGGCCGCTGATCCGCACATCACGGCACTGGGTCAGGGCGATCATCCTTGGGCGCGGATGCTGGCCGGCAGCGCGCACCCGTCGCCACCAGTAGCTGCCCTGGCCGTCGATGGTGCCCCGGCCGCTGAGCGTGATGCCCGTGGCGCCCTGGGCGTGAATCAGCCCGCTGTGCGTGGGCACCTGGCGTCCTTCCCACTGGGAAGTGACCACCGGGTAATCGTCGGGGTTCTGGCTGCCCAGGATCGTCGCCCCGGCCCGCAGGTGGAGTTCGGTATGATCGCCCAGGATGACCGAGCCGGTCAGATAGCGCCCCGGCGGGACGAGGATTCTACCGCCTCCGTGTTCGGCGCACAGACGGGTAGCCGCCGCGAAGGCGCGGGTGTCATGGCTTTGTCCGTCGCCCTTGGCACCGAGTTCTCGTATGTTGATGTAGGACATAGGCTGTCCTCCCTGGTCCACCTCTGCCCGGTGGCACGTTGACTGGCCGCCTAACACAGCTACCATCGCGCGCTGCAATGGCCATCCTGCAAAACTGGCTGAACCGCCTCTGGCACCGCGTCCGCATGGGCGGCCGCAGCGCGTCCCTATGGAGCCTTTGCCAGCGCCAGATCGGCGACCTGCGCGTATCCTGCGCCAGCCAGTATCCACAGGATTCGGAATTCGACAAGGCATGGCTGGAGCTGCTGGCGGCCCATCCCGACGGCTGCGCTTTCCAGGACCCGGCCTGGCAGCGCGCGGTCCAGCGCTTCTTCGTCGGGGATAACCTGCGTCTGCTGACGGTGCATCGCGGCCAGCGCCTGCTGGGGCTGTTGCCCCTGAACCTGGCGCCCGGCGGCGCCCTGGAAAGCGCCGGCGCCGGCGTCAGCGATTACCTGGACCCGCTGGTCGATCCCGCCCACGCCGCTGCGTGCTGGGAGGCGATGCTGGCGCTGCTCAGCGAGCGCTGGGGCCGAACACCCTCGCTGATCTTGCGGAACGTGCCGGCCCATTCGCTGTCGCGCAAGCTCCTGCCCGAGCTGGCGCCCCGACACGGCTTTGTGGTGCAGGAGGCGGCGCCGCAGGTGGTCCTGCAGATCGATCTTCCGGAAACGATGGAGCAATATTTCGCCCGGTTGAAGCGAGACGATCGCACCGAGCGCCGCCGCCGGCTGCGCAAAGCCGAGAACGAAGCCCAGGCCCGGATCGTGGATTGCGCATCATCCGACCAACTGAGCGGCTGTCTTGAGAGCGTGCTGGGACTGATGGAGACAGCCCCCGGCGAGAAAGGCCAGGCCGTGCGCCAGTACCTGCGGCCGCTGCTCGTGGCGGCCGGACCCGAGCTGTGCGCCCGCGGCCGCTTGTCGCTGGTGACCCTGATGCTCAACGGCAACCTGGCCGGTGGGCTGATCGTGCTGCCTTCATCGCACGGGCCGATGATGTACAACGGCGGTTTCGACCAGGCTCAGCGCGGCTGGGCGCCCGGTATTGTGGGCAATCTGATGGTCCTGCGAGAAGCCATCGGCCGAGGGCAAAAGGTTTTCGACCTGCTGCGGGGACAGGAACCCTACAAATACGACCTGGGGGCGGTGGAGCGCCCGCTCTATGAGCTGACGCTTCAGAAGCAGTAGCCGCGCCGCCGTGGCACATTCCCGATGGCTGTCCCGGCCGAGCCTTCCCTTTGCTTTCTGTGGCCTCCGCGCATAATTCCCCCCATGCCGTTGCCGGCCGTGACAGAATCGCTGCCTTCGAGTCTGACTGAGCCGATGCCGCGCCAACGGCAGGCCGCCCTCTGGGCCGCGGCGGTGTTTGCGCTGTTGTCGGCGGCGGCGGCGACCAGCTCGCGCGGGTTCTTGGAGGGCGACGCCTGCACGCATTATCTGATCGCCCGCTTTTCCCTGCAGGATGTGCGCGAGCTGCTGGGCGTGTGGGGCCGGCCGCTGGTGACGGCGCTTTATGCCCCCGGGGCCCAGCTTGGGGTGACTGCGGTGCGACTGACCAGCCTGGTCGTGGCGCTGCTGGCGGCGCTGTTGACCTATCGCGTGGCCGTCGGCCTGGGGCAGCGCGGCCCGGCGATCGCGGTCATTTGTCTGTTGGGCCAGCCGCTCTTTTTCCTCCACTCCTTCAGTGAACTGACCGAGCTGCCCTTCGCCGCGCTGCTGATTGCGGCTTTCTGGGCCTATCAGCGGCGGCGGTTCCTGGTGATGGCCGTATTGATTTCAATCTCGCCGCTGGCCCGGCCGGAGGGATACGGTTTTATGGGTCTGGCGGCGCTGGCGCTGCTGGCTCATCGTCGCTGGTGGTGGGGGGCGGTGCTGCCGCTGCCGCTATTGGTCTGGAGCTACAGCGGCTGGGTGCTGGTCTCCAACCGGCAAAACTACGGCCATGGAGCCTTGAACTGGCTGCTGTGGCTGCGGCACGCCTGGCCGTATTCACAAGCCAGCGCCTATCCGCCGGGTCCGCTGCTGGGCTTTTTCTGGCGATTGCCGGTGGTGGTGGGGCCGGCCTTCTTTCCATTCCTGTTCCTGGGCATCTATGCGATGACTCGTGGAAGCTGGCGGCGCCTGGACCACGACCGTCGCTGTCAACTGCTGGTGGTGGCGCTGCCGCTGTCGGTGCTGGCCGGGCACAGCGTGCTCTGGTGGTGCGGGCGCATGGCCAGCAGCGGGGAATTGCGCTATTTGCTGGTGACGGCGCCCATGTGGGCCCTGCTGTGCGCGGCCGGCTGGCAATGGGCGCAGCAGCACCTGCGCTGGCCGGCACCCCTGCGCTGGGTGGCGCTGGCGGCACTGCTGCCGCTCCTGGCCAATGCGGCGTATCCGGTGGTTCCGCTCAAGGCCTATGACCACGACCTGCTGGGCCAGCGCGTCGCCGCGTGGTATGCCCAGGAGCCCGCGCTGGCCGCCGATTTCCCGCGCGTCATGGCGACCTCGCCCAGCATCTACTTCTCGATGGACATTCACAAGAGCAACGCCCGGCGGGCTGTGCCCTGCAGCCAGCGCCTGGTGCTGCATCCGCCCGAGGGCGTGCTGCTGGTGTGGGATGAGCAGTATGGCCAGCGAAATTCCAACCGTGACCTGTGCGTCAGCCCCGAGCAGATCCGCGCCGGCGGCTGGCGTCATGCCTGGACCTTCCGCACACCCACGGCGGTCTACGAGGTCTACCTGAGCCCGCGCAGCGCCAGCGGCGCGCCGACGCCGCCCCTCCCGCATCGCACGCAGCTCGTCAGGAGCTGATCTGCCGGCGCATTTCGTCCAGCACGCGCATGTTCCCCAGCGAATCGGCCGCCGTGACCGGCAGCGGCGCCGCCTGGCGCACGGTGGCGGCAAAGGCGTCGGCCTCCAGGGCATACAGCTCCGCCCCGGCATCGATGGTAAAGGTCTGCCGCGGCGGGGCCGTGGCGCTGCGGGGGTTGTCCATGCGCGGCGGCGCGGAGTGGGCCACACTGTAGACCGCCCGCGTGGGCGGCGGCTTCCAGGGGATGGGGACCTCGATATAGCCGCCGTCGCCGCAGAGGCTGGCGGTGTTGTCGGCCTGCACATTCATGCCGCAACTGAACGTCGACAGCATGCCGTCGGCAAAGCGCAGCGTGCCCACGGTCAGCACGTCGACATTTTCCGAATGCCTATGCGCCACGGCATGCACGGCCACCGGCTCGGCGCCGGCCACCGCCCTGGCCAGGTTGATGCAGTAGCAGCCCACGTCCATCAGCGCGCCGCCGGCCAACTCGTGGCTGAAGCGAATGTTGCCCTGCACCTTGGCGGTGTAATAGCAGAAGCTGCTGCGCACCATGCGGACGGTCCCGATCGTGCCGCCGTGGACGCTGGCCAGCACCGCCCGTGTCAGCGGGTGGCAGCGATACATGAAGGCTTCCATCAGCACCCGGCCGCATTGCTCGGCCACATCAAACATTTCCTGGGCTTGTGCGGTGCAGGCGGCAATGGGCTTTTCGCACAGCACATGCTTGCCGGCGCGCAAGGCCTTGAGCGTCCAGGGGTGGTGCAGCGTGTTGGGCAGGGAGATGTAAACGGCTTCCACCCGCGGGTCTGCCAACACCTGGTCATAGCTGCCATAGGCGCTGGCGATGCCATAGGCCTGGGCAAAACTGCGTGCCGAGTCAGCGCTGCGCGAGCCGACGGCCACCATGGCGCCATGCCGGCCGGACGAAAGCCCGCCGGCGAACTGCCGGGCGATGTTACCGGTGCCCAGGATGCCCCAGCGCAAGGGTACGGACATAGTTCCTCCTTATGCCCTCTGAGTGTAGCACTTAGCGCTGGTTTTGTTATCCTCCAACAGCTCGGCGGATGGTTGGCAGGCGCGACGCGCTTGCCCGGTCCGCCGTCATGAGGAATCAGCGATGTCGCAGACGCAGCAGTGGTTGGACCGGGGACGAAAGGTACTGATCCAGAATTATGGTCGGCTGCCGGTGGTGATGGTGCGCGGCCAGGGGGTCTGGGTCTGGGATGCCGAGGGCAAGAAATATCTTGACCTCTTTGCCGGCTTTGGTGGCGCCATCCTGGGCCACTGTCATCCGGCATTGGTCGAGGCCGCCATGAGCCAGGCCAGCACCCTCTGGCACGTCGGCAATCTGTTTTACACCACGCCGCAGATCGAACTGGCCGAAACCCTAAACCGCGTGGCCTTCGCCGGGCAGGCTTTCTTTGCTCATAGCGGGGCCGATGCCAACGAGGCGGCCTGCAAGCTGGCCCGCCTGCGCGGCAACATGCTCTCGCCCAAGCGCTACAAGATCATCGCCCTGCAGAACAGTTTTCACGGGCGCACGCTGGCCATGATCGCCGCCACGGGCAATCCCAAGTATCGCCAGGGCTTTGAGCCCGACACGCCCGGGTTCGTGCACGTTCCCGGCGGGAATTTCGAGGCCCTGGCCGCTGCCGTCGACGAGCAGACCGCCGGCGTCATCATGGAGCCCATCCAGGGCGAAGGCGGCATCAATGTCTGGCCGGCGGATTATGCGGCCAAGGTGCGGAAGCTCTGCGACCAGCGGCAGATGACGCTGATCTTCGACGAAGTATGGACCGGCTGCGGGCGCACCGGGAAATGGTTTGGCTATCAGCATTGTGCCGGGCCGTCGAAAGAGGTCATCGAGCCCGACATCCTGACCCTGGGCAAGGCCGTGGGCGGCGGTTTGCCCGTGGGCATCATGTATGCCAGGCCGCACTTGGCCCAGTTATTGGGACCGGGCAAGCATGCCTCGACTTTGGGCGCCAATGGCATCTGCATGGCGGTATCCAAGGCGGTTTTTGACGTCATCGAAACCGAGAAACTGGTGGAGCATGCCCGTCAACTGGGCGAGCACGCCCTCCAACGCCTGGGGACCGACCAGCGCATCGCCGACAAGGTGGCCCAGGTGCGCGGCTGTGGCCTGTTCCTGGGGATCGAGCTGCGATCCCCGGCCTCGGGCCTGGTGGAAAAGGCCCTGCAGCACGGGCTGATTATCAACGTGACGGCCGAGAAGGTCGTGCGCCTGGCGCCGCCGATGAACATCACCGCCCAGCTCTGGGACCAGGGCCTGGACGCCGTGACCGAGCTGATCGCGGGGCTGTAGGCGTTGCTGGCCGGCGGCCGGCCGAGGGGGCGGGGGCGAGTCTCCATGATGCGACGAATCTCCATCCTGGCCTTGGCGCTAGTGGTTGGCGGCTGCAGCGCGCGCAACCAGGCGACGCAGCCGCCAACGACCGCCGGGCTGCCGGCCCAGGATGCCCGGCCGGGCGTGGAGGTGCTGGTCCACCTCTTGGTCTACCAGATCAACGTCCCGCTGGGCACGGTGTCCAACAGCGAGGAGTTCTGGAAGCACGTTGACGAGCAGTGCCTCAACGTCGCCACGCATTCGCTGCTGCTGAAAAACGGCGTGCGTGCCGGCGTGGCCGCGGCCCGCGAGTGGGACTATTTCAAGAACATTTTGGACCGCAGCGCCGCCCAGACCAGCTCCTGCGGCTTCCAGGGCGGCGGCAGCGGCACGGGCGATCTGGCCCTCAAAACCGAGGTGGCCGAGCAGACCCTCTTTTTCTTTAATCAGCGCAACCTGCTGGAGGGCCGATCGTTTGAGCGCAGCGACAACCTGCTGTGCACCGAGTTCCGGGCCAACCCGCGCAAGACCGGCGAAGTGTGGCTGCGCGTCTGCCCGATGGTGCGCACCTTGCGCAAGCGCTTTGTCTTCGACGAAGAGGACGAGCGCCGCCTGCTATACCGCAGCCCCGAGAAGGTCTATGACCTGGCCCTGGACGTCAGCGTGCCGCCCGGCAGCTTCCTGGTGCTGGCGCCCTCGACTGAGGCCCGCTGGAAGGTGAGCCTGGGCTACCATTTTCTAGTTCACGACACGGCCGCCGGACTCAATGAGCAGTTGATCCTGCTGGTGCCGCGGGTCTATCCGCTGGCGACGACCAGGAAGGCGGATGCCCGCTGAATGCCGGAATACGAGAGCGCCGCGCACGCAGTCAGCGGTTTTCAGAGCCGCAACCGTCAGGGGGCGACCCTGAAGGCGTGTAGCCACGAGGCATTGGTTGCCACCGACCAGTCAAGGCCGGTTCGCCGCGCACTTGTTGGAGGGCGGGTATGATATTCGCACCGTGCAGGAACTTCTCGGTCATCGCGACGTCCAAGACGACGATGATCTACACGCACGTACTCAACCGTGGCCCCACCGGGGTCCGCAGCCCAATGGACAGTTTGTAAACGAGGATGTTATGCCGATCCGCATAAACACCCCAGCGAACAACCGGGCAAGAATAGAAGTTATTCTCTACGCTGTATTTGCATTGATTCCGTCCCCGCATGTGCGGGCGCGATATACTGACCTCCGGAGTGTTTCCGGGGTGTTAGACGTATCCGTATAATTACTGTTGGGCGAAGTGAAACTCGATGATTACTACACTGATATTTGACCTCGACGGATTGATCGCCGACACGGAGAAACTGCATTGCCAGGCTTACCAAGAAGTGCTGGCAGAGCACGGTATTCATTTGTCAGATCGTCAGTATGAGGAACACTGGATTCGCAAGGGGAAAGGCATCGGAGACTTTGTTTCGGACCTCGGTTTGTGTGTTGATCCCGCCGTCGTTCGTGCACGAAAAGCGGAACGATATGATTCCCTCGTTCGCTCCTGTGTGCAGGCGATGCCGGGGGCACTGCATGCTCTTGCCTCACTGCAGCCTCACAAGACGCTTGCATTGGCTACATCATCGTATGAGGATGCCGCCTTTGCCGTAATTGACACGCTTCGCATCAAGGACTACTTTTCCTGCGTTGCAACGAACGCGAATGCCACGAGGATGAAGCCGTTCCCCGACATATTCCTGTGGGTGGCATCGAGTCTTGGCGTTGCCCCGCTCCAATGCCTTGTGTTGGAGGACGCCGAAAAGGGCATCCTCGCCGCCAGTGCAGCCGGAATGTTTAGCGTTGCGGTCCCCAACAGACACACTCGGGACAACGACTTCACCCAAGCGACCTTGGTACTGTCATCTTTAGCTGAACTGACCCTCGATAGGATCGAACAACTGGACAAGAAACGCCCAACCACAGCATGGAACGCGACGTCGTGAAGGCCGTGGCCGGCCTCGCCGACGCTGCCGCGGTCAAAGTTCTGCTTCAGTGCGTCCTGGCGGCTCAAACCATCCGTAGAGCACGGGCAACATCAGCAGCGTCAGGAACGTGCTGCTGATGATGCCGCCGACCACTACGGTGGCCAGCGGACGCTGCACTTCGGCGCCGGTGCTGGTGGCCAGGGCCATGGGCACAAAGCCCAGGGCCGCCACCAGCGCCGTCATCAACACCGGCCGCAGACGCGCCAGGCTGCCTTGCTCAATAGCCTGGCCCAGGGGAACGCCGCGCAGGCGAAGCTGCCGGATAAATGTGACCATGACCAGCCCATTGAGCACGGCCACCCCTGAAAGGGCGATCAACCCCACGGCGGCGGAAATGGAAAAGGGCATCTGCCGCAGCCACAGGGCGGCCAGGCCGCCGCTAAGCGCCAGCGGCACACCGGTAAAGACCAGCAGCGACAGGCGCAGCGAGCCCAGCGAAACGTAGAGCAGCGCCAGGATCAGCCCCAGCGCCAGGGGCACCACCACCAGCAGACGCGCCCGGGCCCGCTGCAGGTTTTCAAACTGGCCGCCCCATTCGATGCGGTAGCGTCCCTCTGGCAACTGCACCTTCTGGGCGATCTGCCGCTGGGCCTCGGCCACGAAGCTCCCCACGTCACGGTTGCGCACATTGACCTGCACGGTGATTCGCCGTTGGCCCCATTCTCGCGTAATGGTGGAGGGGCCTTCCACCTGTTCGATGGTTGCCAGGTCCGACAGGGCGATGCGCTGACCGCTCGCCGTCGGCAGCACCAGCGAGCGCAGGGCCTCCACGTCATGGCGATAGCGTTGCGGCAGGCAGGCCACCAGCCCGAAGCGCAATTGCCCTTCGAGAATGTGGCCCAGCTCCTTGCCGGCGATGCTTTGCACCACGTCCATGACCTGCCGGGCGGCCACGCCATAGCGGGCCAGGGCGGAGCGGTCCACCTTGACCTGCAGGACCGGCTGGCCGGTGATCTGTTCGGTGTTGATGTCGGCCGCCCCGCGGATGGAACCCAGCACGCCGCCGATCTCGCCGGCGGCGCGCGTCAGCACGTTAAAGTCATCGCCGTACAGTTTCATGGCCACGTCGGCGCGCACGCCCGAGGCCAGTTCGTTGATGCGCATCTCGATGGGCTGGCTGAGGGCGATGCGCTGCCCCGGCATGTCGCGCAGCGCCTTGTGCACCCGTTCCATCAATTCACCTTGCGTGGCGGCCTTGCGCCACTGCTGGCGCGGATGCAGCGTCATGAAGATGTCCGACAGCTCCACGCCCATGGGGTCGGTGGCCACTTCGGCGGTGCCGATGCGGCTCCAGACGTGTTTGACCTCGTTCGGAAATGTGCCCAGGATGACCTGCTCCATGCGCGTGTTGTAGCGAATGGATTCTTCCAGGTCGGTGCCGGCCAGGCGGGCGACGGTCGCGACCATGCTGCCCTCGGAGAGCTTGGGCACGAACTCCATGCCCAGCCCCCGGGCGATCATGGCCGTCAGCGCCAGCACGCCCAGCGCCAGCAGCACCATCGCGGGCTTCTGACGCATGGCCATGCGCAGCACCGGCCGGTACACCCAGGCCGCCAGCCGCACCAGCCACGGTTGACGATGCGCGATGCGCCGGGGCAACAGCACGCTGGCGAGTACCGGCATCAACGTCAACGAGAGCAGTAGCGATCCCAGCAGGGCGAAGATCACCGTCAGCGCCATCGGCCGGAACATCTTGCCCTCGACCCCTTCGAGGGTCAGGATGGGCAGATAGACGATCATGATGATCATCTCGCCAAAGAGCGTGGGCTTGCGCACCTCGACGGCGGCTTGGCGCACGATCTCCAGCAGCGACCGGCGCTGCGCCCGCCCGGCGTGTCGCACGATGTTCTCGATCTGGATGACCGAGCTGTCCACCACCAGACCAAAGTCGATGGCTCCCAGGCTCATCAGGCTGCCGGCGATGGCGAAGCGCCACATGCCGGCGAAGGCAAACAGCATGGATAGCGGGATGGCCGCCGCCACGATCAGTCCGGCGCGCAGGTGGCCCAGGAACACGAACAGCACTGCGACCACCAGCAGCCCGCCTTCCATCAGGTTGTTGCGCACGGTGCGGATGACATGATCCACCAGTTCCGTGCGGTCGTAGACCACGTCCACCCTGACGCCCTGTGGCAGGCGCGGGCTGATTTCCGCCAGCTTGGCCTTCAGTCGCTGCGTCACGTCGTGGGTGTTCTGGCCCATGAGCATGAAGCCCAGGCCCAGCACCGCTTCGCCCTGGCCGTTGTAGGTGACGGCGCCGTGGCGCACTTCCGACCCGATGGCCACCTCGGCCACGTCGTGGACGTGAATGGGCACCCCGTCCCGCGCCTTGATGACGATGCTGCCGATCTGCCGCGTGTCGCTGACCTGCCCCAGGCCCTGGACCAGCAGCATGTCGCCGTGGGCGCGCAGGCTGCCGCCGCCGGCGTTGAGGTTGTTGTCGCGCACCGCCGTCGTCACCTCGTCGAAACTCAGACCATGCTTGATGAGGCGCGCCGGGTCGATGCGCACCTGGTACTGCTTCTCATAACCGCCCCAGCTATTGACCTCGGCCACACCCCCGACGCTCAGCAGCGCCGGCTTGATCTGCCAATCATGGATGGTGCGCAGGCTGGTCAGGTCATGGCCGGTTCCACTGACGATATAGTGAAACACCTCGCCCAGGCCGGTGGCCACCGGACCCATTTCCGGCCGGGCGATGCCTTCGGGCAGCTCGATGGCGGCCAGACGTTCGCCCACCAGTCGCCGTGCGAACCAGATGTCCGTGCCGTCGGCGAAGGTGACCACCACCTGCGAGAGTCCAAACTTCGAGACCGAGCGCCAATTGATCACGTGCGGCAAGCCGCCCATTGCCTGTTCCACGGGCATGGTGATCTGCCGTTCGACCTCCTCGGGCCCCAGGGCCGACGCGGTGGTGTTGATCTGCACCTGCACCGGCGTGGTGTCCGGGAAGGCGTCGATATCCAAATGGGCCACGGCCACGGCGCCGCCGGCCACCAGCGCCAGGGACAGCCCGACCACCAACAGACGGTGACGCAGTGACCAATCAATGATCCAGTTGAGCATGGTTTGGCTCCCGTAGGGGCTTTAGTCGCCGCCGCAGCCGGCGCCCAGGTTGGCCTTCAAAATCTCCGCCTTCAGAACCTGGCTGCCGGTGCTGACAACCACTTCACCCGGCAGCACGCCGATGAGGATTTCCGTCAAGCCGTTGGCCGACGCTCCCAGACGCACCTTGCGAGCCTGGAAGATGGTGTCGCTGCTGCGCACGAAGACCATGTAGCAGCAGCCCTCAAACACCACCGCCTCCGCGGGCACGACCACGGCCACGGGCGTTTGCCGTAGGGTGATGGCGGCCTGGCCGAAACTTCGGGCCAGCAGGCGCCCGGCCGTGTTGGCCACTACCGCGCGCACGCGCACGGTCCGTGTCTGGTCATCCACAGCGGTGCTGATCCAGTTGATCTCGCCAGTGGCCGTCCGATCGGGCGTGGCATCGGGATGGAAAACCACGCTTTGGCCCAGGCGCACGCGGGCGGCGTCGGCGGGGCTCAGGTCGATGTTGACCCAGAGTCGCCGGGTGTCGGCAATCACGAACGCAGGCTTGGATGGATCCACGCGCTCGCCGGCCACGACCTCGCGGCCGATGACAATGCCGTCCAGCGGCGCCGTCAGCGGCACCAGGTTGGCGCTGATCGCCTGCCCTTCGAGGCTGGCGATGAGGGCCGGGGGCAGTCCCAGCAGGGCAATGCGCTTGTGAGCGGCGGTCATGTCGGTCCAATCCGTTGCGGGCACCGCCAGTCCCAGGTTGGCCAGCGCCTGCTGGGCGTTAAAGAGCCGGGCCGATGCCTCGTGGACGGCCGCCTGGGCTTCCTGAAGCTCCACCTCGGTGCGGAATCCCGATTGCGCGGATTGCTGCAGGCGCGCCAGCGTCTTGTTGCGTGCGGCCAGCGCGACGGCCGCTTCCAGCAGATCAGCCTTGGCCTTGCCCACTTCGGCGGCATCCAGCAGCGCCAGCACTTCGCCGGCGCGCACGGCCTGGCCGATCTCCTTGTCCACGCGTACAGCGCGCCCGGCGGCCGGACTGGCCACCTGGGCCATGCGCGTTCGGTCATAGTCCAGTTCGGCATTGGCCTTCAGCGTTGCGGACACCGGCGCCGTGGTGGCCTGCGCCAACTGGATGCCGGCCTTGCGCAAGGAGGCGACCGACGCAAACTGCACGCGACGCGCGTGCGTCTGGCAGGTCTGTGAATTTCGACCGGGCTGGCTGGTAGGTGGGGGCGCATCGGCCAGGGCCGCGCGGATGGCCGCCGCATCCGGCCGCCAGGGCGCGCTGGTGGGCCGCGCTTGCGTGGTGGGGATGACCCTGAGCAAGGCCGGTTCCGTGGGCGCTGGTCCCATTTGGGCGATCTGCTCGTTACAGAGGGTACAGCTCGATTCGGGCAAGCCATGGGGGGCGCACCAGTCCCCGGCCACGCCGCGCTGCAGGATCTCCGGATGACAGATCGTGCAGCGTGACTCGGGCAGGCCATGCTCTTTGCACCAGTCGGCGGGATTGGCACCGCTCAACTGCGGTTTGCAGGCGATGCATATGGATTCCGGTACGCTGTGCTCAGCGCACCAATCGTCCTGGGCGTGGCCGTGACCATGTCCATCGTGCTGGTGGCCGTCGTGGTCGGCCTGGCCTATGGTCCAGTGGTTGTGGTGGCCCCACCAGCCGATACCGACCAGCAGCGCCAAAGCCAGCACCGTCGGCACCTGTCGCACGATGCGCTCCGCGAGGCCGCGCGCCTCGGACGGTGGAGAGGGTTCGTAGGCAGTCGTTTCAATAGGGTTTTCCTGGCTCATGGTTGTTCCTTTTTGTATGGGGTCGTCGGCGCCGTGGCCGGCATGGTGGCAGGGCGGACAGCACCGTGGCCTATCGCTACCTCGAGCTGCACCACCGACTGGGCATAAGCCAACTGTGCCGCCAGGATTTGCCGGCGTGCCTGGACCACCCGCTGGCTGGCGCTGATCCAGTCGTGAATGCTGATCTGGCGGGCCGCAAATGCCCCTTCAAACAGCCGCCCGTTGCGCTCCACCAGGGGTTGAACGTCGCGCTGCTGGCTATCCAGGTCCGCATGAGACCGCTGCGCGTTGGCCAGGGCATCGGCCACATCGGCCCGCAATTGATGCAACAAAGCCACGTATTCAGCACGCGCGCGGTCGCGCTGGGCTTGTCGCAGGGCGACCTGCCCCTGGTTGCGGTTGAATACCGGCAATTCCAGCGACACCCCCAGTCCCAGCGACTTGTCCCCTTCCAGTTCGCGCTCAAAGGACGGGCCGAGTTTCAGTCCCGGATATTGCTCCAAAACCGCCAGGCGCAACTCGGCCTGGGCCTGCTGATATTCCGCATGCTTGGCCTTTAGTTCTGGCCGCTTGCGGAGCATGACCTGCTCAAGTTCATGTAATGTCCATGCTGGCATGGCGCCGGGCAGGTCGGGGGCCTCGGTCTCTTCCAACCGCAGGGGGTAGTGCGGCGGCAGGCCCAACAGGCAATTGAGTGACCGCTGCTGCGTCTGAAGGTCGCTGTGCGCCAGGCGGAGTTGTCGCTGGGCCTCGGCCAGTTCAAGCTGAGCAGCCGAGACCGCCAGTTCGCTGGCCTCGCCGGCAGCACGCTGACGGTTGACGACTTCCAGCGCCCGGCGGCGCAGATCGGTCTCGCTGTTGAGTAGCTCGATCCCTCGTCGGCCAAACAGCACCGCCAGACGCTGGCTGCGCACCTCGGCCACCAGGCGATACTCGTCAGCCAGGATCTGGGCTCGGGTTTGCTCCAGCTGCGCGCCGGCCGCATCGCGGCGGGCGCTGCGCTGTCCCGGGCGCAGGACTGCCGCCAACAGCTCCCCCTCCAACGCCGAGCCGGCTGCGGACCCAAGCCCAGCCCGCCAGCCCACGGACAGCTCCGGGTTGGGCCAAAGCCCGGCCTCGATGAGCAGCGCCTGGCTCTGCTGAATCTGTACCCGGCGGGCCCGCAAATCGGGGTTGAGCGTGAGCGCCACGGCCACCAGCTCGCTGTCATTCAGGCCATTGTCCAGGTTCCAGCCCGCCGGCGCCGGGGTCGGCCGGGCATCCGCCGGTACACGCTGTCGCAAGCGATCCAGTTCGGCCTGTGGCTCCAGGGGCTGCGGCTGGTAGGCGACACAGCCACCGACCATCGCCAGCAGCGCAACGACGGCGCAAGATTGCCTTCGCATAAAGCAGCTTTTTGTTGAAGTGGAATCGATTGACAGCGGCCGCGTAGCGCTCTGAGGGCTAAGCGTGGCCGCAGACGGCCAACACAAGCCAGGAATCAGCAGCGCAGGAAGACGCCTGCAAGCTGGGCCAGGGCACTGTCGGCCGACTCGACGCCGGGCGCATAGGCCGCCGACGCACGCAGGACCTCCATCGGCATCAGCCAGGTACAGTCAGCCCATGCCGTCAAATCCAAGGGCCGGCTCTGCGATGGGCGGGGTGGGGTATCCAGGACGACCGGCTTGTCGACGCAGTCGGTGCAGTCCTGGGACTGCTGAGGCGGCGCCGCGGGCGGCTGCTTTTCATCGCAGCAGTCGATGAAGAACGGCACCACCTGGCGAGACTGGCCCTGCTGGCATTCCAGCCACAAGCGGCCGGCGCTGCCGGTGGTCGGCAACAGGCCCAGTAGAATCAGTATGGAAATGGTACGGTTCAATCCGTTGGTCTTATAGCATCCGCGCGGCCGCAAAGCAATATCCGACCGCGCGGCGGCTAGCCGGCCCACTGGGCCGTCACGGTCACCGTGCCGGCCAGGCATTGCTAATGGCGTTCATCTGCTTCTCCTTGCGACACCGTTTGATGACGGAGCGCCGGCGTCGTTCGCGCCGGGGGGGTCGACGCCAGCGGCGTCATAGGCTCACCTGCACCACGCTGTGGGGCTCCAACGCGATCTTCCTGGCTTGGCCGGCAACGTGAAGCTCAAGTTGATGCTCCCGGCCGGCGCGCTCGGCAAGGCGGATTTTACCGGGACCGAACGAGAGCAGTTGCACACCCGCCGTGGGCTGACCGGTTTCGGTGATCGAAGCAAAACAACCGCTCGGCGCCGTGAACGGCGCATCGTTGTCACCGGCCTCCATCAGTTCCGCCGTCAGCGGGAACGCCGCAGCATCGCCGACGGCTTGCGCCGCCAGTGGATCGAAGCGCGACAGCGGGGCGATGCGGAAACGCCAGCGCGTGCTGGCGCGATTGCGGCGCGTGACGTTGCCGCAAAGCCAATGGCCATTGAGCGACAGCACGCTCCACAGTTCGGGCGCCAACGGCTGCGGCCACTCGCGGTGCCACGAGAACAGATGCAACCCACCGAAGCTCGTCACGGGCGCCTCGGGACTGCACAACACGAGAGAACCTTCGGCGCCGTGCACCGCGGCCCAGCGGTCAGCGACGAGATGATCGCGGAACGCGCCGGGGGCGACATCGGTCAACGGATTCAGCGTGAGGCCGCCGGCATCGCAGATGAAACTCGGTCGGGAAATGGCGGCCGGAAAGTTCATCGCCAACGCCTCGCAACCCAGGCCGTCGGGACGCTCCACCAACAGCTCCAAATCCAGATGCGGCGCATGGGCGAAGGCGCGGACGATCAACTCGATCTTCGCCTGCCGGCCCAACCATGCCCGCGCCGAGTAGCCCGTCACCAGCGGCCCCGACGGCAACGGCGTCAGCGATTCGAGCCGCGGACGCAACATCTCGGTCTGCCGGTAGAACTTGTCCTTGTCCGTAAACAACGCCGGTTTCGGGTCCTTCTCAGAGAACCCAAACAACCGGCATTCCCCCAGTAACGCACCGGCCGGCAAGAGCGACTTGCCGGCCACGCACCATTCGCCGACCGCACCCGTGACCGGGTCGGCGACCACCTCACTTTGCGCTCGGTTGGAACCTGGACCTTCGCCTGGCGCGGCGTGGTCCACGGCTTCGAGCCGGTAAAGTTTGTATCCCAGCGCCGGCACCGCACTGGCCAGAAACGAGAGATCGTAAAGGTGCCGGTGCGTGGTCTGGTGGTACTTGGCGTGGTCGGTGAGCGGATGATCCGTCTGGTGCGGCACGAGTTGACCCGTCGTCAGGTCGCGCACCTGCCAACCGGTTTTGTGACGAAGGTGCCGGACATGGACCCGCGCCATGGCGATGCCGGTTTGCGGCTGGAGCAGATGGTTCAACACGAGCAGCAACGGGCCATTGCCTGCCTGGAAATGACGGCCCAGCGCGGCCAGGTCGCGCCAGGCGTTGAGACGCAACTCGTCATCGGCGCGGTGCAACGGGCTGGCGGTCTGCTGGATGTCGTCGAGCGTGGCCGGCAAGTAACGGTCGCACAGCCCCTCGGTGCCGCACGTGTGTTCGTTGTAGCGCAGCAGCCCCTCGCTCACGGACTCGGAATCAAGCTGGCTCGCGCCCGCACCCGCCAGTTCACGCCACGCGGCAATCTGCTCGGCGCGACGTAAGGCCAACCCATCGCGACGAGCCATCGCGCTGAGATCCGGCAGGCCGAGACTGAGGTTGACCCACGCGTCCGGGAAGTGCCCGGTCACCAGCGGCAACCGGCCCGCCGCCCGCGTCTCGATGTCGCGATGGGCTTCGGTGTTCGTGGACAGCCGCAGCTTCGGCGCGCGCATCGTCCGGTTCCACCACGCCACGAAATCGCAAAGCCCCACGACCGGTCGGGAGAAGTCCGCGCCCATCGTCACCAGCGCAACCGGCAAACCCGGGTCAGCGGCCAACGACAGCCAGCGCGCCAAGGCTCCCGCGGCGGCCGCTGGTGAAGCGTCCAACGCCTGGAGCATCTTGCCGCCGCTGGCGTAAGCCCCGAGCAGAGGGTCTTGTGTGTGACGCCACACCTGCACCTCGTGCCGGCCATCGGGTCGCCACCGGAAGCAGCGCGGCACCCAGCCGTCATGGTCCTGCGACATTTGGCTATTGGCGCCCCACGTCAGGTAACGGAGGCCGGCCGCGCTCATCGCCGCGGCCAGGCGCGGATGCAGTCCCGGACAATCAATCTGGTGCGCACTGCCAATCGTGCCGCCCAGACGCCGCCCCAGCCGCAAAGCCCGGTCGCAGATGCGCATCAACTCCTCGGGATCGCACGGCGACTGCACCACGTTGGCCGTGAACCCGCCAATCTCGATCCGCCCGGCCCCCACGAGCTTCGCAAGCCGGCGTTCATCAGCCGGCCTGCGCGCTGCGAGCCAGTCGTCCACCAGCGCGGCGATCTCGATGTTCCAGACGAATTGCTCGCCCGCGGGCCGGTCGGCCGTCGCTTCGCAAGCCACGATCGCCAGGTCGAGGTCCTGCACGAAGCTCGCCCGCATCCGATCCGGCAAGTCCGCCCAGCCGAAATCGCTGTGCCCGAAATGGACAAGGTGCGCCGTCGCCAACGTTGCCGGCCACTGCGCGATCGTGTGCTCGGCGACCGAATCGTCATCGCGCAAATGCCACTCACCCGTCTCGCCAGCGAGCGCCAGCAATCGCCACGCGCCCCACTCCGGCAACTCCGCCAACCGGCAACCCGATGCCGGCAAGCCCGGCCCGGTCAACTGCGCGGCGTCGCTTCCCTTCACTAACGCGACCCGGCGTCCGTCGTGCAACACACACGGCGTCGCGAGCATCATTGTTTCTTTGGCAGGCGAATTCATTTCCGTCACCTTGCGGTTGCCGCCGGGGTAAAGTTGCTGTTCATGGTGTTTCCTTGCTACTGGTCCGTGTCGTGGTCGCGGGCGAGAGGGTCTGATGCGTGGCGGCGATCAGCCTGCGCGTGACCGTCTTCAAGCCGTCGTAGTCCCAGTGGTTGGCATCCAGCAGCTTCGCGCCGGTCGAGTCCACCGCCAGCACGTCCGGCTCGGCCGCCGCCATCTGGGCAATTGCCTGGTTGATCTCCGGGTACCCCATGCTCTGAAACTGGGTCATCACGATGGTCGCGCCGGGGAGCTGCTTCCTGATGCGCCCCAAGTGCGCAACGACCTGTGTCTTCCATGTGCCGATCGGTGTGCGGGCCAGCGCATCATTGATGCCCAGGCTGAGCCAGACGACCCACCGCGCATCGGCCGGCAGTTGCTTGCGTCCGGCCTCCGTGCGCTGGACGAACTTCCTCCAGGCCGACCCGTCCTCGGCCCACTCGGCGATCCGCGAGCCTCCTTGTCCGGTCTTGATCAGGTAGACCCGCTCATGTCCCGCGAATGCCCCCTCCGCCACGGCGTTGGCCAGTTCCAGTTCCCACCCGTGCGACTTGCCATAGTACCCCCCAAGTCCGGCGTGATCGCGCAGGTTGTTCACGCCAATGCGGAGATCCTCGAACGAGAACTCCCCATTCGTGAGATTCATGATCTGCACGCAGGCGCGCGGAGCCAACTCGGCCGGCTTGGCCCTGGCGTTGGGCCCGATGCCTCCGGAGTTGCTCTCGCCGGTGAAGACCAAGACCAGCGGCCGGGTCGTCGGCCGGGTTGCCGCGGCCGCCTCGGCATTAGGTGCTCGAAGACCAGCCAGTGCAAACAGCACCGCTACTAACGCTGTTCTGGTGATTGCGTTCATCGGCTTCTCCTTGCGGCTGCTGCCGCCATGGTTGGGCTACTGTTCATCGATCATTCAACCGGCGTTTGCCGGCCTGTGGCTTGCGATGCGCCAAAGATCCAGGCGACCCTCATCCCGCACGAGCGGCGCGGGCTCAACGGCCCGGTCGCCGCGCAGGTGCTCGCGCTGATAGAGCAGGCCCGGGCCTTGGTTACCGTAGAAGACCGGCACCTCGGTCTTGTCGAAGTCGGACCAGCAGGTGGCCACGTCGTTGCCCCGCGGCTCCAGCGCGATGACCGTGTCGCCTTTCCAGGTGACGCGGTAGTTCCAAGTCCGGTATCCGGGGTTGCCGACCCCGATTTCCTCGCTGGCGATGGGCAGGGGGTAACTCATCTCGATGCGGTCGCCGGCGCAGCGCGGTCCACAGTGCAGATAGTTGCCCACCATCTCGACCGTTCCGCGGGTTTTCTCCTGGGCACTCAGGAAGGTCCCGGTGATCTCGACCGTTTGCGGGATGGCGACCTCGACCCCGTTCACCGCCAGTCGCAGCGCGGCGCGATCCACAAAGTCCGGCACGCGCAGGCGCACCGCCAAGTCGCGCCGCAAGGTCACCGTGGTCCGCCCGCGGTACGGCTTCTGGCAACGGACCTCGGCCTCGGGCAGGTCCTTGTCCAGATGCAGATGCACCGAGACGGTCCCGTCTTCGATGCGGGCGGCGTTGCGCCACAGCGCGAAGAGGGCGTGGACGCCGGAACCGCCGCAGCAGTTCTGCAGGACGCGGATGCGGTCGCGCAGGTCCGGCCCGCCCCAGACGGCATTGAGGGTCTCGCGATAGGCCAGCAGGTGGTTGGGCGAACTCCAGCCGGCCCAGGCGCCGACGCAGCGGCGGGTCACTTCTCGCCAAGTGTATTGCTCGGTGTCGGGCCGGCCGTCGTCTTCGCCCAGCCAGGAGAGGTCGCGCACCTGGCTTTCGACCAGATGGTTGCGCATCAGACGTTCCAGACCGTCCCAGTGTTCCGCGTGGCCGTGGTTGGCCAGGGTCAGTCCCAGGCAGGCCAGGTCCATCAGGGCGCAGGTTTCGCAGGCGACCAGGTCGCTGGGCCGCCAGTTGGTGATTTCCGGGATAAAGCCGAAGGCGGTGCCCAGGCTCCAGGTGTGGCGATACAAAGCCTCGGCGCGGCTGAAGAGTGCGACGTCGCCGGTGGTCAGGGCGTAGTCGGTCAGGCCGGTGAGCGTGCGGAGGTTGCCATGGACGTGGGCCTTGGGCCCAAAGCGGTTGTCGGGCGTGAAGACCCGGCTGCTCAGGACCTGCCGGACTAGGATGCCGGCGGCCTTCAGCGCCGGCTCCGAGCCCAGGAGACGTGCCGTGACCATCAGGCTCTTGATGGCAAAACCGCTGAAGGAGGAAGTGTCGCCGCTACCCTGCGCCGTTTGCAGCCGCGCCAGATACCCCTCGGCCATGCGCCGGGCCAGCCGCGCTGCTTCGGCATCATCATCGGCCACCGCCAGGGTTGTCAGGGCATAAAGGTGCAGGGCGCAGTCCTCGACTGTGGCCTTGCACCAGGGCCTTGCCGGCCGGTGGAACAACCCGTCACCAGGATCGATGGCGCCGATCAGCAGCGTTCGCCAGCGGTCCTCCACCGCTAGCCGCCGGCCGGTCATCTGGCGCAGCATCACCGCGGCCTGGAGCTGGCGGGCCAGCACATCGCCGTGGTCGGGCCAGTCGTGGGCGGCCGAGGGCGGCTGGGTGGCGAAGACGTTGAAGTAGGGCAAACCGTTGCCGTCCACGAGGCGATCCAGGTAGTTGGCGCTGGTTGCAGCCACGGTTTCCAGAGCAAAGGACGCGGCGGTGGGATCGTGCATGTTGGTTCCTTTTTCGGGGCCCGGTTCGTGCCGGGCGGTTCCTTGGTGGATGGTTTGCGGCGAGCCAGCCAGCGCTCGATTGCGGGTGAGGCACGGGGGAGTCGCCATCGAATATCCGCGCATGTTCGTGAGTCGGGTCGCAGTTTTCAAGGCGATATGGTCCGAATGCCTCGGCACCATGGTTCCTTGCCACTGGCAAGACGGCGGCCGCATGCTATGCTCTGGCTGGCCAATCAGGCAATGGTGAGCCATGACTCAGCAGAATAGCCCGGATTCCGCACGCCCGGCTTTGGACCCCGAGCCGCCGCATCGTCCGGCCGATGACCGCGAAGAGGTCTATTTTCACGGCCCCCCGGTCTTGCGGGCGGAAATGGGGAAACTGTTCCTCTGGTGGCTCTTGGGGCTGGCCTTGATGGCCGCGCCGGCCGTGGCCCAGGCCATGGACCTGACCATGCCGCCCTGGGCCTGGGTGGTGTTTATCGCGGCGGGCCTGATGGCCGTGCTGCTGCCGGTGCTTTTGATCCGCACGATTCGCTATCGCATCAGCAACTATCGCATCGACTATGAGCGGGGGCTGCTCAGCAAGAGCATCGATACCCTGGAACTGTGGCACGTCGAGGACATCAAGTTTCACCAGACGCTGCTGGATCGCATCCTGCGCGTGGGCGATATCACCGTCATCTCGCACGATGACACCACCCCGCAACTGGTGTTGCGCGGCATGCCCAGCCCGCGGCCGCTGTTTGAAACCCTCAAGCAGCGCATCATTGCCGTGAAACGCCAGCGCGGCGTCATCAAGATGGACATGCCCGACCTGGGCCACGCTCCCGGCTAATAGCCGACCAACCCCAATGTGCCACGGATGGCCACATCACCCCAGCCGCCAACGCCCGCCGCGGCGGGATCGCGCACTGGAGGCTCTTGCCACGGGCCGTTAAAGTACTGGCCATGCCTGCGTCGAACACACAACCTCTGCGGCTTGGTCTCTTTGGGATCGGGTTGGATGCGTATTGGCCGCAGTTCGCCGGCCTCAAGGAGCGGCTGGAGGGCTACCTTGCGCGCGTGGCGCAGAAGCTCGGCCGGCCCGGCGTCGAGATCGTCAATCTCGGCCTGATTGACACGCCGCAAAAGGCGATGGAGGCCGGCCATCGTTTCCGCCAGGCCGACGTGGACCTGATCTTCCTGCACGTGACGACCTACGCGCTGTCGTCCACGGTGCTGCCGGTGGTGCGGCGGGCCAAGGTGCCGGTGATCATCCTCAACCTGCAGCCCACTCCTGCCATCGACTACGCGAACTTCAACAAGATGGGCGATCGCACGACCATGACCGGCGAATGGCTCGCTCACTGCGCGGCGTGCCCGGTGCCCGAGATCGCCAACGTCTTCAACCGCGCCCGCATCCCCTTCCACCAGATCACGGGAATGCTCGAGGACGATCCCCCGTGCTGGAACGAGATCGATCAGTGGGTGGAGGCCGCGCGGGTGGCGCATGCGATGGAACACAACCGCATGGGCGTAATGGGCCATTACTACTGCGGCATGCTCGACATCTATTCCGACCTCACGCAGCAGTGCGCGGCGTTCGGCGGTCACGTGGAGATCGTGGAGGTGGACGAAATGGCCTCCCTGCGGGCGGGGGTCAGCCAGAAGGAGATCGACCAGCGCGTCCGGCGCATTTCCGCGAGGCGTTCGACGTGCAGAGCGACTGCGCGATCGAGGAACTGCAGCGAGCCGCGCGCACTTCGGTGGCCATGGATCGCCTCGTCGAGGAGCACCAGCTCGGCTCGCTGGCCTACTACTACATGGGAACCGGCAACCCCGCCAACGAGGACGCGATCAGCTCGATCATCCTGGGCAATTCGCTGCTCACCGCGCGCGGCGTGCCCGTCGCCGGCGAGATGGAGGTCAAGAATGTCCAGGCCATGAAGATCATGGACTGCTTCGGCGCCGGCGGCTCGTTCACCGAGTACTACGCGATGGACTTCCCCGATGACGTGGTGCTCATGGGCCACGACGGACCCGGCCATATCGCCATCGCCCAAGGGAAGACCAAGGTTCGCCCGCTACAGGTTTACCACGGCAAAGTGGGCAGCGGCCTGTCAGTCGAAATGAGCGTCAAGCACGGGCCGGTCACACTGCTCTCGGTGGTGCAGACCGTCGGTGGCCGGCTCAAGCTGCTGGTGGCGCAAGGCGAATCCGTGCCCGGCCCCATCCTGGAAATCGGCAACACCAACAGCCGCTACCGCTTCTCGATCGGCGCGCGGCGGTTTGTGAACGAATGGAATGTGCATGGCCCGGCCCACCACTGCGCCGTGGGCGTGGGGCACATTGCCGACAAGCTCGACAAGTTCGGGCGGCTGTTGGGCATGGAAGTGGCGCGGGTCTGCTAAGCAGCATAGATATACAGGAGCAAGCATGACGCCGAATCCGCTTTTGGGTGTGGTTTATCACTGGACGGGCGGTCTGGCCGCGGGCAGCTTTTACGTGCCGTACAAGGCGGTGCGGAAGTGGTCGTGGGAGACCTACTGGCTCGTCGGGGGCGTGTTCAGTTGGCTGATTGCGCCGTGGGTACTGGCATCCATCATGGTGCCCAATGTCGTGGCGGTGCTGGTTGAGTCGCCGCCCAGAGCCATGTGCTGGGCGTTTTTCTGGGGCGCAATGTGGGGTGTCGGTGGTCTGACGTTTGGCCTGAGCGTGCGCTACATGGGCATGTCGCTGGGCTACGCGGTGGCGCTGGGCTACTGCGCGGTGTTCGGCACTCTCATGCCGCCGATCTTCAAGGGCACGTTCCTGGCTATGCTGTCCACGGCCAAGGGTTCGATCATCGTGGGCGGAATGCTGGTGTGCGTGGCGGGAATCGCGATCTGCGGGATGGCCGGGCGAGCGCGCGATCGCGAGAAATCGCGCGCGGGCCCGGCCGAGTTCAGCTTCTTCAAGGGGATTCTCGTGGCCACCCTCGCCGGCATCCTCAGTGCGTCCATGTCCTATGCCATGACGGCGGGGGATCCGATCGGCCAGGTCGCCGTGGCCAAAGGCGCGCCGGTCTTGTGGAGCGGCCTGCCCAAGCTCATCGTGATCCTGGCTGGCGGATTCGTCACCAACTTCGTCTGGTGCGTGTTCCTGAACTTCAAGAACCGCACCGGCCGGGAGTATTTCTCGGCCAGGCTGGACGAGGCGCCGGTCGAGCCTTCATCCGAGGTCGGCGCAGTCGCCACGGCCGTCGCCCAGCGCACCGCCACGCGCGTGCCGCTGGTCGCGAACTATGCCTTCTGCGCCATGGCGGGGGTGACGTGGTATCTGCAGTTCTTCTTCTACTCGATGGGCGAGACGCAGATGGGCGCCTACCAGTTCTCGAGTTGGACGCTGCACATGGCCAGCATCATTATCTTCAGCACGCTGTGGGGCATCGCCCTGCGCGAGTGGAAGGGCGCCAGCACTCGCACGAAGCGTCTGATCTCGCTGGGCCTGGCCGTGCTAATCGCATCGACACTGGTTGTGGGCCTGGGGAACTACATTGGCAAGTAACCTGGCGTATAGAAGGAAGTCGCATGACACCGAGAATTGGAGCCGTCCTGATGGTGTCTGTCGTGTCTTGTGCCGCTTTCGCCGCCGAGATTCGGCCGCTGCAACCAACCCGGCTGCGGACCGAGCAGCGGCATGATGAGCCGTGCGTCGCGACTACACAGCCGCGGCTGTCGTGGTGGGCAGAGGGCGATGGGCGCGGCCGGCGGCAGACAGCATACCGCATCCTCTGCGCCAGCCGGCGGGAGTTGATCGACCAGGGCAAGGCCGACCTGTGGGATTCGGGCAAGGTCGCGTCGGGCGAGTGTCATCTGGTCGAGTATGGCGGCAAGGTACCGGCGGCGTGCTCGGAGGTATGGTGGACCGTGCAGGTATGGGATGAGGCCGACCGCGCCTCGGCCTTCTCGCCGGCGCGGCGATGGTTCGTCGGGCCGCTGACGCAGGATGACTGGGCCGGCGCCAAGTGGATCGCGGGCGATCCCAAGGCGATGCACGGCTTGCCCAAGGGGGGCAATCTCGAGCAAGCGCAGCCGATGCCGATCTTCCGCAAGGGCTTCACCCTCGACAAGCCGGTCCGCCGCGCCGTCGCATATGTCAGCGGCCTGGGCTACTACGACCTGTCCATCAACGGCCAGCGCGCGGCCGACTTCGCGTTCGGCCCCGCCTGGACCGACTACACCAAGCGCGTCAGCTATCAGGCGCACGATGTCACCCGCCTGCTGAAGGCGGGTGACAACGCCGTCGGCGGATGGCTCGGCAACGGCTTCTACAACGTGCCCGGCGGCCGCTATGTGAAGCGGACCCGTAGCGACGGCTTCCCGAAGTTCTTCCTGATGCTGCACATCGAGCACGCCGACGGCACGACCTCGCGCATCGTCACCGACAACTCGTGGAAGTGGACCGAAGGGCCAATCCTCTTTACCTGCATCTACGGCGGCGAGGACTTCGATGCGCGCCGCGAGCCGCGCGGCTGGGATGCGCCCGGGTTTGACGATTCATCATGGAAGCCGCCCGTCGTGGTCGATGCGCCACGCGGCGAGCTGGCGCCGCAAGCCGTTCCGCCGGTCGTGGTGACGGAGGAATTCGTCGCCAAGCCGCCGGACGCGTCCAAGCCGCTCGTGCTCGATGCGGTGCAGACGACCCATGGCCGGCCGTGGATCAAGGTGCGCGGCGAGGCGGGCTCGCGGGTCGTCATCACCTACAACGAGCGAGGTCCGGGCGGGGGCTCGCCCGGCACAAGCTTCACCTACATGCTCCGCGGCCAGGGCGAGGAGACCTGGCATCCGCGCTTCAGCCACACCAGCCTGCGCGGACTGGCCATCGACCTGCTGCCCGCCAAGCCCGGCGCTTCTCTGCCCGAGTTGCTCGAGGCCAAGGTGCAGGCGCTGCGGTTGGGCGTGCCCGAAGCGGGCGGCTTCGCCAGCAGCGATGAAACGCTCAACAAGATCCACCGGCGCATTGACTGGTCCATCCGCAGCAACCTGTCGTATGTCCTGACCGATTGCCCGCACCGCGAGATCCTCGGCTGGCTCGAGGTGCTGCACCTCATGGCGCCGTCGCTCCTCTATCGCTACGACGCGGCCACCTTTTACGCCAAGACGGCCCGGGACATGGTGGACGCACAGCGGCCGACGGGCTTTGTGCCCACGATCGCACCCGCCTACACGCAGTTTGGCGGCGCGTTCTGGGACAGCCCCGAGTGGGGCGGCGCGGTCGTGCTCGCCCCATCGTGCTCACGCCTGTTCACGGCCGATGCCAAACCCGTGAGCGGGCATCGCCATGCAATGGTCAAGTGGTGCGACTATCTCACGGCCATTGCCGCGAAGAACGACGGCGCCGTGAAGTACGGGCTAAGTGACTGGGGCAATCCGAGCAAACCCGCCCCCGTTCCCATGGGTCTGACCGGGACATGGGTGCTCTATCAGTGTCTCAAGACCGTGGCCGCCGTCGATCGCGACGCCGGACGCCTCGATCAGGCCAGGGCCCTCGACGAGCGCGCCGCCAAGGTGTTTGCCGATTTCCAGCGGCTGTACTTCAAGGCCGACCCCGGCACGTATGGCGGCGACGATCAGACATCGCTGGCCATCGCCATCGCCGGGGGGTTCGTTCCCGCGGAACACCAGGACGCCGTCCAGAAGCGCCTGGTCGAACTCGTCGAGAAGAACCCGCGCATACGCACCGGCGAGATCGGCCTGCCGTTCCTCCTGCGCGCTCTCACCGACGCCGGCCGCGCCGATTTGGTTTACGCCATGATCCGCGACGCCTACGGCAACCAGGCCGGCGGCCTGGCGCAGACTTCGCTCTGCGAATTCTGGAACGGCGGGGGCACCGCCAACCACTGTATGATGGGCCACGGCATGGAATGGCTCTACTCGTCGCTGGCCGGCATCCGCCCCGACCCGGCCGCCCCGGGTTTCGCCCGCTGCATCATCGCGCCGCACATTGTGCTCGGCCTGGAGTGGGTGGAGGCGCACCACGACTCGCCCCGCGGGCGCATTTCGGTGAAATGGTCGAAGCAGCAGGACAAGCTGCTGCTCGATGTGCGCATTCCGCCGGGCGTGACGGCGCTGGTGAAGATGCCCACCAGCGACCCGGCCGCTGTCACCGAGTCGGGCGGGATCATCAAGGCGCGTGATACTCAGCCCGGACTGGCTGCGTTCGAGGTTGGCTCGGGTTCGTACCGGCTGGCCGCGCCGCTGCCCAGGAACCATGCCGGATCGGGCCAATAGCTGGGCTACGCCGCCGCACAAGAGCAACCACGTCACATGTGCCACGGATGGCCACATCACCCCAGTCGCCAACGCCCGCCGTCGCGGGTGGGACGATTTTTCCATTACAGAAGCCGGCGTTTTCCGGCCGAAGACAAGACTGACATGGAGGTAAGTCATGGAACCGGTACTTTCAGCCCCGTCCCTGGAACTGCATAAACGACAGCGGCCGCTGCAGGCCGTGCTGGTGGACTGGGTGCGCCCGGCCGACCAGATCGCCGCTCTGGCCGACGGCCAGACGCTGCCCTGCGCCAATATCAACGGGCAAAGCATCCAACTGCTGGACATGCGCGCTGGCGGCATTCGCTCGGCCTATGCGGCCGGGACCGTCATTCGCTGTGACCAGGAAGTCTGGGTGCAGGCCGGTTGCGGCCACGTGGTGCTGCAGCGTCTGCGCGACAGCCAGGGCCACGAGTGGAACGCCCATTCTTACTTTGCCCGCCAGGGCATCGCCGCGGGCCACTGCTTTGACCTTGTGGCCAGTGTGGCGACCCAGGCGGCCTGACAAGCGCATGGCCGTTGGCCGTGGGGCGGCGTGGGGCGGGGCCGACTTGACAGCGGCACCGGCGCGTCTAAATTGACGATAGAGTCGCCGCTGCCGTGGCAAGCAGCGGGATGAGCCATTCCGCAGTAGCTCAATGGTAGAGCAGCCGGCTGTTAACCGGCGGGTTAGAGGTTCGAGTCCTCTCTGCGGAGCTTCTTTTCAGGTTGCGGATCGGCAACCGTCCAGTTCACAGCAAAACGCCCTCGGAGAGACCTCCGGGGGCGTTCGCTTTTCCGCCAGTAACGGCAAGGGTTTACGTCGCGTCTGACCCCGC
>Ga0209450_10000066_pt1 | contig 66150 bp, 37 predicted proteins | sample FrelakmetLWP11LW_FD_187149 | JGI IMG/M metagenome (GOLD analysis project Ga0209450, IMG submission 187149) | Freshwater lake sediment microbial communities from the University of Notre Dame, USA, for methane emissions studies - LWP11 LW (SPAdes)... | ecosystem: Environmental > Aquatic >... | reverse complement strand
GGTGTCAGCCCGCCAGCTGGCGGGCTGACACCCCCTTGGCTTGCTCCCCTGCAGGCTGGCTCCTCTCTATCCCGACATAGCATGTCGGGACTTAACGCTCGTCCCTAAATACAAAACAACCACCATGCTGCGCATGGATTAAATAAGATGTCTGTTTCTGAACGCAATGCCAGGCCATGTTTTCAGATATTTTTCGAACTCAAACGCTTTGTATTTATCACTGAATGCAATATAAGTGTTCAGGCATACCGGTGTTTTGTCAATTGTGTAGTGTACCTTATGAGCGTTATGTTCATGGATCCTTCTTTCAATATCTGATGTGCAGCCTACATAGGGTGATCTATCCGAACATATGGGAATGTAGACATACCACATCATATCAATAGTTATTTTAGCGAGACCTGAAATAAAGATACAAATTTCAGTGGACTGCGTCCACCGACTTTGTACACCGGAGCTTTAGCGCAGGTGTAAGCCCGTAGAATCTTTAACGATACAGATCCGGATAAAAGAAAAAGCCCTCCTTCGCTAAAGCCTCGGAGGGCGAAGGTGGAGCTGGCGGGTGTCGAACCCTCATCCCCAAAGACCCTCAAAGGATGACCTTCCTGAAGCATTCAAACACTTCTGGAAGCCATCATAATAAAACACCGTACCTTCCCTGATTATTTGTACTGCGCAAGCGAAGTTTTATTAAATGGTTTTATCTGTTTGTGTTGTGATTTACAGGCTTCCAGACATCTTCTGACCGCAGTATCTTTCCCTCAACAGCACTATAAGGCTTATTTCTTCATAATTGTGCCAATTTTTGGAAAATTTTTCGATGAGCAGATTTTTGGATATTTTTTACGGGTCAGGATTATGGAACTTTTTTCACCTGCTCTGGATTTTAAAAGTATTTATTCATGTAGCACCCCTTGACGCCAAAGGCGGGTATACGGTGGGGGTGGGGGGATGGAAAGGGGTGGATACAGTGGGTGCTGGACATTATTGATTAAAATAAAAGCAAGGATATAAAATGAAAATACAAGACATCTTTCCATATGACGCTGCAGTACTGCGTTGCAAAATATTTATCTATAATACTCCCGTAATCCTGGGCCAGAGGTTTAGTTAAAATAAAAGAAATAATTTTACTAGGCCAATGACAAAACAATCACGACGCAAATTCAGTGCTGGCTTTATGGCAAAGGTTGCCTTAGAAGCCATTAATAATGAGAAGACACTGGCAGAGTTAAGCCAGCAGTTTGAAGTATATGCAGTAACCATATTCAAATGGAAAACTGAGTTTTTAGAGAATATGGCCATTGTATTTGAGTATGGCCGCAAAAAGAAGTCAGACCAAAGAACACCGGAGTTGGATGATCTCCATGCACAGATCGGACAATTGAAGGTTGAGAATGACTTTTTTAAAAAAAAGTGCCAGGAGACTTGGGATATCGGACAAAGATTGGAAATGATTAAACCACAACACAAGGAATTGTCGATAAGGAAGCAGTGCGAGATTCTGATGGTCCCCAGAAATTCGTTATCTTACCCCCGACAGACTTGAAGGGGTATTCGGTGAATTCAACTATTGAAAAGTAATATGACCATTAAAATTAATCCTATGAAATACCAGTTACATTCTGTTTTATCATTTGTGCTATTAGCAAGCATGGTTAGTTGTGCAAACTTCACTCCTGTCAATTTGCGTTGCGAATATTTGACCGAGCCGATAGGTATCGATGTTTCTGTTCCCCGCTTTTCGTGGAGAATCGAATCAGCAAAATCATTCACTCAGGAGTATTATCAAATTGAAATTGCAACTGCCGTGGAATTGCTGGAGAGCGGAAAGGCCGATATCTGGAATACAGGCAGAATTGATAGCGATAAGATGCAGGCGGTATTTGCCGGTAAAGAATTAAAATCATTTCAGAAATACTATTGGCGGGTAACAGTAGGCCAAAAGGAATCTCACATGAATAAAACGTCAGAAGTTGCGACGTTTGAAACAGCCATGATGACTCGTCCTGACTGGCAGGCACGATGGATAACTGATGGGTATGATAAGGATTATAAGCCTTCTCCCTTATTCCGAAAATCATTTATTGTTGAAAAACAGATTAAGCGGGCTCATGCCTATATCACGGGTGTCGGATATTATGAATTGTATATCAACGGGAAGCGTGTTGGTGAAAACAGGCTCGATCCGGGGTATACCCATTTTGATAAGCGGGTATTATATACTACCTACGATGTTACTTCATATTTGAGTAATGGCAAGAATGCAATCGCAGCAGTTTTAGGGAATGGCTGGTTTAATATCCAATCGTTGGCAGTCTGGCATTTTGAGAAAGCCAGGTGGCGAAACCGTCCGCAAATGATATGTCAACTGAGGATTGAATATAAAGACGGAACAATCGGGACAATTGGTTCCGATTCAACATGGAAGACCAATACCGGAGCTTATTTGTTCAATAACCTCTACAGTGGTGACACTTACGATCCCCGCCTGGAAGAAGAGAACTGGAAAACTCCCGGATTTGACGACAGTAAATGGCCTGATGCCCGTACAGTCAATGAACCTGCTCCGCTGCTGATTTCACAGGCGATGCCGGCAATTGGCATCAGCGAGGAAATAGTTCCGGTTTCAGTAACAGCATTTGGAGACAGAATTTATGTTTTTGATATGGGAGTGAATATTTCAGGAGTATGCCGCCTGAAGGTAAATGGCAATGCCGGAACAAAAATTACTCTAAAGCACGGAGAACTTCTTGATGGAGATGGCAGGCTTAACCAGTCAAATATTGATTGTTATTTCCAGCGCGATACAAACGACAGTCCTCAGCAAAAAGATCCGAATGAGATTTTTCAGATGGATACCTATTTCCTTAAGGGAAATGGAGAGGAAGTTTTTACTCCCTCATTCACGTATCATGGTTTCAGGTATGTGGAGGTTGAAAGTTCAGAGCCAATCACGCTGGGTGCAGAAAGTCTGACGGCGCTTTTCATTCATACAAAAGTTACTCCGGTCGGAAAATTCTCCTGTTCGAACGATTTGCTGAATAAAATCTGGGAAGCGACAAACAGGTCCTATCTTTCAAACCTGCACAGCATTCCTACAGATTGCCCGCAACGTGAGAAAAACGGATGGACTGCCGATGCCCATGTTTCTGTAGATTTTGGTCTGCTGAATTATGATGGCATAAAAGTTTATGAGAAATGGATGAATGATTTCATTGATAATCAGCGCGAAATTGGCGATATCTCCGGAATCATTCCCAGTGCCGGATGGGGATATGACAATATTGGGCCGGTCTGGGATGCGGCACTTTTCATAATTCCCAATGCCTTGTACAATTATTATGGCGATACCCGCTGTATAGAAACTATTTACGAAAGCTGCAAAAAATACCTCATGTTCCTGAATTCAAAGGAATCGAATGGTTACCTTAATTATGGACTGGGCGACTGGGTGTGGTATAAAACCAAAACGCCCAATGACTTTACGTCTACCTGTTTTTATTACCATGACAATGTCCTAATGGCCCGCTTTGCCAACTTATTGGGTAAGGATTCAAAAACCTACACTGATAAAGCGGAACAGTTAAAACAGCTTATCAATGCCAGATTCTTCAATAAGGATTCCTGCACCTATGCAAATGGATCTCAAACGGCTCTTGCCACAGCCTTGTACATGAAATTAGTCCCGGACGGGTATGAACAGAAGGTTGCCGACAGATTGGCTGAATCCGTCAGAGAAAGAAATCATCATCTTGATTTTGGAGTTATCGGCAGCAAATTTGTTCCGGCAATGCTCGCTAAATATGGCTATGCTGCCGATGCCTATAAAATGGCTGCTCAGGAAACTGCCCCTTCCTGGGGATACTGGTTGAAAGAAAAAGGACTGACTACCCTGGGAGAAACCTGGGAGTTTTCCCCTGATTACAAGGACGCATCGCTGAACCATATTTTTCTTGGCGATATTAGTGCATGGATGGTTAATACATTGGCAGGAATCAATTTTGATGAATCAAATCCCGGTTTTCGGCATGTTATTATCAAACCAAATTTTATAAATGAGCTGGATTGGGTTTATGCCGAATATCAATCAATTAATGGACTCATTCTGTCGAAATGGAAAAGGGAAGGCTCCCGGATAATCTTAGTGGTTTCCATACCGGCTAACTGCACGGCAACAATATTTGCAGATGATGAAAAAGAAGTGAATTCGGGAGTACATGAATTTGTATTTAATCTTTAGCAAACATGTTGAAATACAGAAATCTCAACCTGGGAAAGCAGTCGCTTTACCAGATCATGACTGCTTCAGGTGTCTTCATGAATACATAAATATAAATAGCTTATAGATAGTAATGACAAAAAGGGTTTTAATCATAGGATTTCTCGTTTGTAAGCTCAATTTGCTTAATGCTCAAATATATGACATTACGGATTTTGGAGCTAAAGGGGATAGTGCCACCATCAATTCAGACTTTATCAATAATGCCATTGATGAAGCAGCGAGGAATGGAGGAGGTACCATATATTTTCCTGCAGGCAAGTACCTGTCATACACAATACGGCTTAAAAGCAATATTTCCATTCATCTCGACCAGGGAGCAGTACTGATTGCTGCTGTTCCTGCCCTGACAAGGGGGTACGATTTACCCGAGCCTGAAACTGCCTGGGATATGTACCAGGATTTTGGGCATAACCATTGGAGAAACAGCCTGATCTGGGGAGAAGGATTGCAAAACATTGCCATATATGGGCATGGAACCATTGATGGAATAGGATTAAATGGAGGAGCTGATAAGAATGATCCGGCTGGTACCGGAAACAAGGCGATTGGTTTAAAATTGTGTAAAAATGTGACAATCAGGGATATTACTTTCTATCGTGGCGGGCATTTCTGCCTCCTTGCTACCGGAGTTGACAATCTCACACTCGACAATATTAAAGTGGACAGCAACCGGGACGGATTTGATATTGATTGCTGTAAGAATGTGCGTATATCCAATTGCACAGTGAACACCCCTGCCGATGACGCCATTTGCCTGAAAAGTTCCTACGCACTTGGTTATGCCAGAGTCACTGAAAATATCACTATAACCAATTGCCAGGTATCAGCCTATGATTTGGGCACTTTTCTGAACGGTACTTATCAAAAAACCTACCGACGCCGGTCAGTAAGCGGTCGGATTAAATTTGGGACGGAATCAAACGGAGGATTCAGAAATATAACCATTTCAAACTGTGTGTTTGACTATTCACGGGGACTTGCCCTGGAAACCGTTGACGGAGGTATTCTGGAGGATATTGCAATTACAAATATTACCATGCGTGATGTTATGGATGTTCCCTTGTTTATCAGGCTGGGTTTAAGGATGAGTGCACCCGAAGGGACGCCAAAGAGCATCTGTCGTCGTATTATCGTAAATAATCTTATTGCTTACAACGTCGATCCTACCCGTGGGATCATGATAATGGGTTCAAATGGTCATGATGTGGAGGACGTTGAACTCAGCAACCTGAAAATATATTACAGAAAAGGAGGAGGAGTTCCTCCTGATTCAACAAACAAACGGGGATATGTTTTCGGATACGTTGGAAAAAAAGGAGATATAGATATCGATGTCCCGGAACTGGATATGGCATTTCCGGAGAAGGTCAAAAGCTATCCGGAGCCTCATCAATGGGGAGCATTGCCTTCTTATGCCCTGTATGCCAGGCATGTTAAAAACCTCAGGGTACATCATGCGCAGTTTTTCTATGATGATAAGAATGAAATGCGCCCGCCCTTTGTCCTGGATGATGTAAAAGACGTAACATTTCAAAGTACAGATGCAATGAAGGATTTGCAGGCACCTTTCTTCTTCCTGAAAAATGTTTCAGGGTTCAGGGTAATCAGTTGCAAGGGAATATCTGATGTGCCGTTACAAGATTTCAGTATGAAAAAAATATATAAATAACATAAAATGAATTAGATGATTAAGAAAATATTCTTTTTGTGCTTTTGTTTTGTTACTTCAGCGGCTTTTGCAAAGGATTATAATATTCTGGATTTCGGCGCTTTGCCTGATACTGTGAAAGTGAGTACCTCAGCAATTCAGAAAGCTATCGATAAATGCACCGCCGAAGGAGGAGGAAATGTAATCATACCGTGCGGGAGTTTCGTTACCGGAACCCTTGTTCTTAAATCAAATGTAAACCTTGTACTCGAAAAAGGGGCCATTTTGTATGGTAGCAGAAACATTGCAGACTACCCTGATATCAGGACGAGTTTTGTTTCGTTCCGCACGGGAGGGCAAATGAGTCAGCTGCTTTACGCTGAAAACGCCATTAACATCAGTATTTCCGGCTTGGGAACAATTGATGGCAGGGGAGAAGGATTTCCGCATGTTCAGGGCGCTATAGATGAAGGCATTACCCGTCCGCATGTTTTGCAGTTTATTGCCTGTAAAAAGGTGCTCATTGAAGGGATCTCCATGAGGAATTCGGCTTGCTGGATGCAGCATTACCTGGCATGCGAAGAATTGACAATCAGGAATATCAATGTATTTAATCACAATAACTATAACAATGATGCAATCGATATTGACGGTTGCAAAAACGTCGTTCTCTCGGATATAATTATTGATTCGGATGATGACGGAATAACCTTTAAAAGCACATCGGATTATTTATGCGAAAACATTGTGGTTACCAATTGCATAGTCAGCAGCCATTGCAATGCCATAAAAATGGGAACCGAAACCAATGGCGGATTTAAAAATATTTCAATTTCTAATTGTGTGATAAAGCCTTCTGCTGTTAACAATAAGGTGTTTTTCGGCAAACCGGATGGAAACGGAGGGATAGCCCTGGAGATTGTGGACGGAGGGACGATGAAGGGAATTACAATCTCGAATATTACCATTGAAGGCACCGTTACCCCGATTTTTGTAAGGCTGGGCAACAGGGCCAGGCCATATAAACCTGACCAGGGGCCAATCGGAGTCGGATCGGTCAGTGATTTGATCATAAGTAACATACATGCCAGGGGAGTAAAAGGTATCGGATGTTCAATTACCGGTATTCCCGGATACCCTGTAGAAAATATTATGCTGAGTAACATTTCAATTGAGCAAACCGGAGGAGAAAAGAAGGAAATTGTATATGCGAATATTCCGGAAAAAGAATCATCGTACCCCGAAGGGTATATGTTCGGTACTCTGCCGGCTTATGGGTTTTATATCCGGCATGTTAAAAACATTACACTTGATGGCATGGATTTCCGATATCAGCAGCCTGATGCGAGACCGGCAGTATTCCTTGACGATGCCGAAGATGTAACAATAAGGAACTCCAGAATGCAGAGTGTTATGAATTCCGAAGGGAATGTGGTTATCAGGCAGAGTAAAAACATTTACATTCACGGGAACAGAATTAACGGGATGTCACCGGTTTTTGTCAAGGTTCTTGACGATACAACCTCATCAATTTGTATTCAAAACAATTTTATACCTCGCGAAACAGAACTCAGGCAAAACCTTAAAAAGGCAGAACTGAAAGTACAAAAGCTCACATTTGAGAATGCACAACCCCCATTTCCCGAGATAAAAAAAGCATTTGACAGCAAACAAATCCCTTTTCAGCCGATAGGTTATTTCTGGAAAGATTTCCCGAACAAAGTGGATGCCCGATTCAGAATAGCATACAGCAATAATGAAATATACCTTCAGTTCCTGGTTAAGGAAAACAGCATACGGGCCTTGGAGGTGAATGATTCTGCAGGTATGCCAAGCAATGATTCCTGCGTGGAGTTTTTCGTCATACCCGGCGATGATAGGAAGTATTATAATTTTGAATTTAACGGCATAGGAACCTGTTTGCTTGAAAAAGGGACTGAAAGACGCGGGAGGGAAAGGATACCCGGAGACATAACCCGGTTAATCCGCAGAGAAACCACATTGGGATCAGTTCCATTCATGGAAAAAAAGGGAAATTTTGAGTGGATGATTACGATTGCCATTCCTAATTCAATATTCTCAGAACAAGGAATAACTTCATTCGAAGGGAAAACCATACCTGCCAATTTCTTTAAATGCGGAAATGAGCTGACGCCTCCGCATTGGCTTGCCTGGAGTCCTGTACTTACGGTAACGCCGGCTTTTCACGAGCCTGCGTTTTTTGGAAATCTGATATTTGTAAATGAGAAAATTGATTAGAAGGATGAAAGTTCGGATTCAGACATATTATGAGCTGTTTATATTGGTTTTTTTAATAACTGCAATTCCTTCCAAAGGATTTTCCCAAAATCCGGGCCCCGACACATGCCGCATCGTATTTGGCTGGAGCGAATCAGGAAGCAGTAAGGTGTTGCTTGATTGGATGAAGAATGGGAAATTTACGTGGGGGCTTGAATTACTTGACAATATACCGGAAGAAAAAGTCAGGGAACTTCAGCGGCAAGGGTGGAACATCGTTTTATATCAGTTATCACACCCCGAAACGGTTCAGCGTTATTATACACAGAAAAAAAGAGCCATACCTGACGTTGAGGCAACCGTCAGGAAATACATCAGGGCCACAGACGGTAATGTAATATGGCAGAATATCCTGGAAGATGAATCCTGCGGAGTGGGGTTATCACAGGAGTTTTTAACCGTGAAACCTAAAACTCACAGAGAGGCTTACCAGTTGACAGAAAATTATTTTCGAAGATCGATTGCCGCAACTTCATTCGTGGGAGATCTGCCTCTTTGGGCGGTTGCCGGGTTTGCAAATACAGCTCATATCCTGGCCAGGCAGCCGGAAATTGATATGCTTACAATTGAAAGGGCAAATGATGATGTGGATGACCTTCAAACCGGTATATCATTCTTCAGGGGAGCCGCTCGTCAGTATGGCAAGCAATGGGGTGTTGACCTTTCACTCTGGTGGGGTTGCATTTACGGGTGTGTTCAGGACCTTCCCTATTTGTACCACAAGCGACATCTATATGTTTCGTGGTATTCAGGGGCGGAACATTTTAGAATTGAAGGCAGCGATCTTTTTTTTGACAGAAATACCGGCAAGCCAACCCAAATCGTGAAGTGTCTTGATGATTTCGGAAACTTTATTAAGACACATGAAAGAGGAACCCCGGAAATTTCTGTGGCTGTAATATTGCCGGAAGATCACGGATGGATAACACCTCCCTACTGGCGAACCAACAATACGGTCTGGAATTATGCGCATATCCCTTATCGTCAGGGTCAAAAGGCTTTAGATGGATTCTTTTCATCAGCATATCCCGGCAGCAATTTTTACATGGACCCATTTCCCCTCGGCAAAAACAAAACTGAAAATCCGCCTGCCTCACCCTTTGCATTATCCTGCATTTCACAAGAGTTTGCCCCTTCACCCGAGGATGTTTACAATGCTGAATATCCGGTACAGTTCGGCCAATATGAGAACAGGAGTGTCGCGAGAAAGGAATTGGAAAATAATCAGGTTGAAGTATCAGATTACCGTCCGATGGGTAATTCGCGCTGGGGCGATATTCTTGACGTTTTTACCTGCGGAGTTGAAGGCAAGGTATTATCTCAGTATAAAGTCATTGTTCTGCTTGACCAGATAAAACTCGATTCAGTAATGATACGGGAATTAAAAACGGCAATGAATAATGGGGCAACCGTACTTTGTTCAACCGGTGTTCTGACACCTGAGCATGCAGATTTTGCAGGTGCTGAAATCGAGCCTGTCTTACGGGTGGGTACAGCCTGGTCGTTTCTCAGTGAGAAACTGGTGAACGAACCGTTCCGGTATTTCCGTGCAAGCCTTACAGATTCAAAGGCTTTGGCAACCACTTCAGGCGGAGCCCCTCTGATGATAGAGAAACAATACGGAAAAGGAAAGCTGATTTCGTGCATGATTCCGTGGTTTGAAGGTGCCATGCCTGATTTGAGCAATGCCGCATTACAAATGTTTGACAGGGTTATTTCTGAAGTCCAGCCTGTAAGAATTGAAGGTTTGCCTGTCGAATATCTGAGCACAACAACTGATAATTCGTATAATGTGGTTCTCTCAAACAACAGCGAACAGCCCTGGAAAGGCCGGATTATTGTGCGCTCGGTTGCTCCGGAATTAATAAAGTGCAAGGAATTGCTCACAAACCAGCCGTTAAAACCAGTCAGAAAAAAGAGCAGGGAAACGAAGGTTGATATTGTTATTCCTCCTTATGAAGTAAGAGTTATTTCATGGTATAAAAACTGACATACTTGTCCGGGATGCATACGCCGCATAATCTGGTTCTTCGTCAATTTTAGGGATGTTCTGACCTCATGGAGAAAAACAGCCTGATGTGAGCCAAGTCTGATAATCAAACCAGGTCTGTTATACAAAGGTGTAGTTCTTTCGAAATTCAGAGGGATTTATTCCTTCTTTTTTCTTAAAGAGAGAAGAAAACTGACTTACATTTTCAAAATGTAATGCAAATGCTATTTCAGAAATAGTTAAATCTGTATTCAGAAGTAATTCTTTGGATTTAGCCAGTTTTTGTTTCAATATATACTGATTTGGTGAGAAACCAGTCAACTGTTTAAACTCTTTCCTGAATAACGAATATCCAATATTGAGATCGCTGGCAATATCAACCGGTGATAGTTTTTTGTCAAAATTTTCGCGAATAATCATACAGGCATGATTAATCTTGTCTCTTATCTTACTTTTCTTTGGCGCTATATTTAAATGTTTATACCTGATATTTGCAAGCAGGTGCAAAATGATACCGGCCATCAATTGCTGAGATCCATTTTTCTGGTTATCAGCCTGATCTAAAAGATCCTCATAAAGGCTTATTATAGTATCACTAACGCCTATTTTCAGGATTGGTTTCTCTTTTGGGAAGACATTATTCTTTACCAGGCGTTCCAATATTTCACCCTTGAATCCGACCCAGTACTCCCGCCACCCTACCTCCTTTTTAGGGTAATAAATATGTCTTACGCTCGGGTGAACCATAATGATTGTACCAGGCCTTATTTCGGTTTTCTGACAATATTGTGAAATGAAATAACCTTCCCCTTCTGTGATGTAAACAATCTGGAATTCATTTAAAATTCGACCAGCAGAGGCATTAAACAGATAACTGCTCAGATGTTTTGTGCTGTTGAGGGGATAGTTTTGATTGACAGCGACATTTTGAAAGCCAGTTGTAGTGCAAACTAACCCAAACGCATAATCATCCACTTTGGAGTAATCAAAATATTTTGCGTATTCATTTATGTTATTTTGCAAAAACTCACTCCGCAACATATTTACAGATTATTCAATTTCCCGTCATGGTAATAGTGTCAAATTTAATAATTAAATTGACATTGGGCAGAAAGAATGATCGTTTTCAACCAATATTTTTGTTGTGTTTAAATTGTTTAACCCTTTTAAATTCTGGTTAGTCGTGGGAGAATATTGTGTGATATGTTTATCCTTTATTTCCTGCAATACAGGAGGAATGATTTTTTCAAGAAAATACCTTATTAACAGATCAGATTACTAACCGTGTAATATCAACAGCAGATGTTCAAATCAGGATGTTTAAGTCATAGAGGGCTGCTTTTTTGTTCTGGAATAATGCCGGTTGTTATGCCTGTATGATTTTGTTCATTTTGCTTTGATGGGAGGATAGGTAAAATTCAATATATATTGAAACTGGAGGCATGACAAAATCTTTAATACTATTACTTCTTCTGTTGACATTTCAGTGTTTCGCTAACCCTGATCTCTACCAGAAACAATGGATGCGAAATGAGAGCAATGACGGGTATGTTTTGGGTAACGGAAAGATGTATGTTGTTGCAGGACTGGGACTTGAATTGACACGGAAGGGAAAAACAGATTTTTGTGGTGAAAGATGCTCTCTCTCTAAAATTGGATGGGTAATTGGGCCTTCATATGCTTTGGGTAACCTCGGGCACGGATGGGATATTGTGCCTGTTATTGACAGTCAGCGTTATAAATGGGAGAATGAAAAAATAATGAATCCTGCCGGCAACAATGGTTTTTGGGGTGTCAGGGGAGACATTAACGGAATAAGTTACACGATTTTGGACCTGCTCGACGATAAACAGTCACATCTGATTCGTAAAGTAGTAGTAAAAAACAATGCTGAACTGGGTAAAGACTTAGAGTTACTCATTCCGGTAAATGGCGATGTACGAAACTGCGAACACCAGATGTTCAATGGCATTGAAATTGATACGGACCAGATATTGCAATGGAGCGGAATGTGTGGACCCAATCTCAAACTAAAACCATCTATCGATTCGGCTCAAGTCAAGGAAATAATCAGTGAAAATGTGATTATACTTAGAGCAGCACCACGTTCTTTATGGCAAGATAATTCAACACGTATTCCGGATGACAGAATATATAACAGGATATTTAGGTCAAGAGTTGCCGTTACCACCATATCTGCAGTAAATGCAAAAGTTGAAACGGAAGAAGATGGATTCAGAATCGATTTTGGAGAAATTGGACCTGATCAAAGCCGGGAATTTTATATACACATCTATACATCGTTTGCCAATAATGGCATACAAGAGCGATCGGTAGTTTCGAAAATGGAAAAACTAGCCGCACAGGACTACGATACCCGGTTTGCCCCGACAAATGATAACAGCAGGTTGATTGTGTTTGACAGTGACTACAACGGGATGTTGGACAGAATCCTGGACGCATCATACAACCTGAGCATTTCATGCCACTCTGAAATGGGCGGGGTAATGGCACAACCGTATATGTACCCTTTATATTACGTGCGTGACCAGTATGGCTCAGTTCGGTTATTTACTGCTGTCGGAGATCATAAACGGTTAAAGGATATATTGGATTTTTATATAACCCAGCAAAACAGGGAGGGTATTCAAAATGCTTATAATCCTCTTCACAAGAGGGGGAATCCAATGAAATGGGACAGCATGGCAAATGAAAGGAACGGGGAACATCAAAAAGCAGAAGTTCCGAGCTACATCGTGCTTTTTGCAAAGGAGTACTACAACCTGACTTCAGATCTGAATACGATAAAGTATATATACCCTCGATTGGCTTATAATATTCGCATTCAGCATAAAAGCAGAAACGGTATTCTTCCGTATGCAGGGGATGAATCATATACCAATTTCAAGGAAACTGTCCCTCAGTTTCATCAGGAAATGACCGATTCCCACTTGCTTTATATATCTGCTGTTGAGTTTATGTGTGAAATGGCAAAAAAACTCAACAAGGAGAAAGATGAAGCAGAGTTCGCCGGTCTGGCCCGACAGGCACGTGAAGATTTAGCAAAGCGGATGTGGAACAGCGAGGGTAAGTATTTTATTTATGCACGCAGTGATAATGATAATGACAAGGAAATAGATTTCAGACCGGCCTTCGATCCCTTGATGCGGTGGAACTACCTGGAATTGGGATACTCCCCAAACGACACAGTATCAACAGGGTGCATGAATATGGTTTTATCAAGGCTGGTTAACCCAATCAGAGTGGTACCTGAGCACTTATTTGCTACAGGATCGGAGCCAGGATACCTGCTGTATGCTATGTCGAGAATGCAGCATCCTCTTACACATCAGGCTGCGGAGCTACTTGCAAGGTATAGTTCAGCCAATGGACTGATGTCGGAATTCTATTCATACAATAATGAATTCATAAATCCATTGGGTGGAGTAACCCGGCCATGGGAATCTTCCGTGTGTGCATATGCCATTTATCAATACCTTACGGGATTAAGGCTGGATATGCCTGATAAAAAGATTTCATTCCAGCCTCACCTTCCCGCGGATTGCAATGGATGGAAAAGTAATAATATCGATATGGATGCGGAAGGTGTAATCTGGTTTGAACTGAAAAAAGAAGGCAGCCTTATCAGATTTTTAGTATCCCGCAAAGGCGGAGAATCTCCGCTCGGACTGAATGTTGAGTTTGGATTATTCGGCAATAATCCAACACCGGTATCAGGGAATCTGAAAATTTCTCCCGACAAAGAGATATTAGTTTCTCAGGATGTTATTGCTCCGGCAAAGGAGATTTCGAAAATCGAATTTACATTTGAAATTCAAGTGCCGGATTAGTACAGATTCCGTCATCATCATGTTGACCTTCACTCAAAACAGTATCAACCGTCAAACCTGAAAAGGCTGAATTTATGAAACTGCCAAAACCAGCGACCATATTCGCGTTCGTGTTACTGCATGCTGTCCTGTCGGGCTACGGCCAGGAAAATCCCGCAGGTGGTCCTTCACAAAAAACACCATCCAAATCCCAGTATTTTACATGGATTAACAATACCAACGAAGGAGCGACACATGATCAGACAATGGTTAATCTGGAATTCTTCGAATGGCTCAGCCGGGAGTATGGTATGAAGTTGGATATTTATGCATTTGACGCCGGGGCAATAGACGGTTCCATGCGTTACGGCAGTATGAACAGTGACCTGTTCAGGAAACAGTTTCCATACGGATTTAAACCTATATCTGATCGGTTTGCACTGATGGGAACCCAACTTGGATTATGGTGTGGACCTGACGGCTTCGGCAATACCCCTGAAGAGGCAAAAGCCCGTTCTGAAATGATGATAAGCTTGTGCCGTGACTACAATTTCAGCCTGTTTAAAATGGACGGAGTGTGCGGCCCATTGCGTAAGGAGAAATGGGATGAATTCGACCGGATGATGACCGAATGCAGAAAATATGAGCCCGGGTTGATACTGCTAAACCACAGACTTGATCTTGGTCCAGGGACAAAGCACGCAACAACATTTCTGCTTGGCGGAGATGAAACGTACATTGATGTCCATATGACCAATGACTTTACGGCCTCACACCATCGGGCAAAGGCTCTGAAACGCGATTTGCCGGATTCGCTTACCCGCCTGACCGAAGACCATGGGGTATGTATCTCTTCATGCCTTGATTACTGGGAAGACGACCTGATTCTTCAGGCATTCAACAGAAATCTGATTGTTTCACCGCAAATCTATGGTAATCCGTGGCTGTTGAGTGATGAAGAGTTTCCGTATCTGGCTTATATATATAATCTGCACAGACAATATCGTGATATTCTGGTGGATGGATTAGCTTTGCCAAAGGATGTTTATGGCGATAACGCCGTGTCGCGCGGGGATGCCCAGACCAGGATGATAACAATGAGTAATATTACCTGGGAATCCAGGAAAGTCAAGATCGATATTGGATCTCAGGTTGGGTTAACAAAAGGAACAAGGGCCCGGGTAAGGCAATACCATCCCTATATACTTGATCTCGGTGTGCACGATGTCGGCAGTACTGTGGAGATAGAAATTCCTCCGTTCCGGGCTGTGCTGGTTAAAATAACAACGGCTGATGAGAGAGACAGAGTCATTATTAGTGGTATCCCATACAGGATTGTACAGAACATTGAGCAGGAGAATGTCGCGGTAGACCTTCTGGGCAAGCCGGGAAAGTCATACAATGTGACAGTAAGAAGCAATGACCCGGATTTGAAAACTGTTGTTGTTGAAGACGGTCACAAACAGAGCATAAACAGGAATTTCAGGCTGAACTTTGCAGGAGAGGATTATGGAATTGATTATCACAGATTTATAGGAAAAATGATGCCCGCACAAATTCCCTCAGATGTTGAGGCTCTGTATTACGCAACCGTATTTGCTGCAGATAATAATGCCCTTGAAGTTCGTTCACTTAAAAGGTCGGGCAAAACAAATATACCAGAGGTGCAACGGGCCAGAGATGCCTTCTTTGATCAGCAGGTTTTTGTAGAAAGAGAGTGCTGGGATAAATATTTATTCGATAACGATCATGAAACCTGTTTCTCAGTAAATATTCGGTGGGGAGATCAGCGAACCGATTATCGGTCGGAATTTTGTCTGGATATGGGGGAAAGTCTGAATCTCGACAAAATCACTGTTGAATGCCCCGAGGTATATTCTTTATCTCCTCTTAAACCGATGGAGGGCATAAATGCTTTTGTATCGAACGATCTAAGAAACTGGGATATAGTTCCATTCATTACAGGCAAAAAAATGGAAATCGATCTTTCAAAAGTGGATAGTTGCAGGTATATAAGGTTTGGACCAACTCCGCTAAGGATCAGTGAAATAGTTGGCTGTGTGGGTGGGCAACCTGTTAATCGGTCGAAATGGCGTGCCAATAATCTTTTCAGAGCATACGGTCGGGATGGGTACAATTGTCGTAAGGTTTGGAAAAACCAGTTTGTTCTGGATTATATTCCCAAAGGCTCTTATCTGTGTGTTGCCATCAACGGACTCCACGGAATAGACGGTGCTGTCGTTGCATTCAGGATCGACGGGCAATATTATGGTTCTCCTGACAGGGCCCCTTCGTTTTTATCAAACACCTGGGAATTCAGGAATCTCCAAACTCCTTCAAATAATACATTTTATCTGCCCCTGTCACCAGACATGACCGGAAAGCCAATAGAGGTCTATTTGCTTGGTATGTATCCGGATAAAATTGATCTGGACCCTCAGGTATGGATTTCTGCATACCCGATTCCATTTGAATCAAGATCTATAAAAGTTCAGCAATAAATTAAACTGCTTTAATATATGAATGATAATTTTCTTTATGCCGTATTAATGATTATATGCCTGAATGGCTGCAATGACGGGTCAATTGTTGACTCAAAGGAGTATCCGGTTGGAATGTATGTTGAGAATGGGCGGTTCATGGTAGAAGGAAAGGAGTTCTACGGAATAGGTGCCAATTATTTCGATATGTTCTTAAGGGGGGTGTCGATAGACGACGATAGCGGACTTACCGGAATGTGGGAATTGAAAAAGGTTGGTGTGCCATTCATAAGATTCTCAGTATCACCCTATACTCCGGATTCATGGAAACCGTATTTTGACAACAAGGAAGCATATTTTGCATTTCTGGACAGATTTATAGGTCAGGCCGAAAGATTGAACATTGGCCTGATTCCATGTTTATTCTGGCATACCCCGACATTCCCGGATCTCAACGGAGAACATCAGGATCAATATGCAAATCCTGATAGCAAGACAATAGCGTTTATTAAAACCTATACCCGGGAGATTGTTGAACGTTATAAGGACTCACCCGCAATATGGGGCTGGGAGTTCAGTAATGAATTTAGTCTTCAGATTGATATTCCCGGAGAAGGTTACATTCCGGCATTGCTGCCCGGATCACCGTTTCCTGAGCGAGATAAGATCAGGGATAAGCTATCACAAGAAGGTATGATTCTGTCATTTAAGATTTTCACAGAAACAATCAGGGAAATAGATAAAACAAGGCCAATATTTTCCGGAAACGATTCTCCCCGGGCGTCGGCATACCATAACACCAACAGTAACCCTTATGACGACTGGACTCCGGATAATGAGGACCAGTACCGGTATATGCTTGAACGTTACGAGTCTAACGTAAATACTTTAACGACCCGCGGATATTATAATTACGGGACTAATAAAAGAAACTACCCTATGGGTCTTACAGATTTTTCTGATTTTCTCAAATGGCTGAAAACAGAGGGGGAACGCCTCGGGAAACCTGTATTTGTGGGTGAGTTCGGGGGGCTTCCTCAATGGACAGAAGAGAGTAACGGATGGATAAGATATGTTGATATCAGGGTTGCCTGGAGAGAACGATTCGATGCTGTTGTTGACAACAGGATTCAGCTCTCGGCATTCTGGAATTACGACTATCTGTATTCGGACAATAAAGAGAAAATCAGCCTTACGAATGATCCCAACGGGATACTGGACATGGTAATAGAGTATAATAATAAGCTTGGTAGATTAATGCGTTGAAAGTATGAGAAAAAGGATTTGGCAATTTCTATATGATACTACCCTCTTCATGTACCCAGAGGCTTAATTGCTAAGTTCAATATTTGTTGGTTTGTGCTGCCTTTTCAGTAATGGATTCCCGGTATGCTTCATTTGGAGGTTCTTGATCGTTTGGCGTCCTATGAGCCTGAACAAGCGGCTGATTCGTTTAGGACCCACAGCCATATCTCCTGTCACCTTTCTTTAAAAAGTCATTCTCAAACTTCAACTGCCCGATCTGAGCATAAAGATCATCCAACTCCGGTGTTCCATGTGATGATGTCTTTTCATTGCCATGTTAAAAGACAGCGGCCATATTTCCTGAAAACTCTGCTTTCCATTTTGATATAGTTAATTCTTTACTTCATATTGCTGGCTAAACTCTGCCATAGTCATTAGGTTTTTAATGGCCTCTAAGGCAGGCTTGGCCTTAAAGGCCGCACTGAATTTAGTCGTGATTATTTTGTCATAGGTTTAGTAAAATTGTTCCATTCTATTCAAACTAAACCTCTGGCTCCGGATTTCGTGAGAATGTTATAGTGTTATCCTCAATATCATCGGATTTTACAAACAAATGCCAATTTTATAAATTTTAAAGTCAAAAACATGATGTTTGGTGATTTTGATTAATGTTAGATTAGTTAAGTGAAATATTCATATTCACTATAATATAAACAATATTATGAATTAGTTGATTTCTACATTTTCTTCTGTATCTGCACATTTAATTAATCAAACTTTAACCCAAATCAAATCATCAAGTTATGAAAATCAAAGAACCCGGATTATTATCCTCCTGTAAGGAAAGGATAATAAGGTGCATCATGCTGAGGAGCATAAGGGTGGCAGTTATTCTATTAACACTGGAATGCCTGCTGGCCGGTGCTTCGGAATTGTATGCAAATGAGAAATTAAACTCGGCCTACTCTGACAGCGAGCAGGAGAGGAAAGTGACAGGTAAGGTCGTTAACAATTTAGGAGAGACTCTGCCTGGTGTAACAGTTAGAGTTACAGGCACAAGCATCGGTACTGCAACTGGAAGTGACGGCACTTTTTCACTCACGGTGCCCTCATCAGCCAAATCCTTAACTGTCTCGTTTATTGGAATGAAGACTATTGAAGTCGAGTTGGGTACTGAGGAGACATTCACAGTCACCCTTGAAGAGAGCATTCAGGGACTCGATGAGGTTGTAGTGACAGGATATGGAAGTGTGAAGAAGAGAGATCTCACAGGTTCTATAGCCAGCATCAAGGAGAAGGACATGACGAAAATGGCACTTAATGATGCCGCAAAGTCAATGATGGGTAAAGTTGCGGGCGTTCTTGTATCTGAAAACAACGTACCTGGCGGTTCATCATCGCTTCTTATAAGGGGAAAGAGGTCAATCACCGCATCAAATAACCCATTGCTTGTAGTTGACGGAGTTCCAATTTCTCAGGGTGATCTCGGAGATTTTCCGGTATCTGACATTAAAAGCATAGAAGTGCTGAAGGATGCCTCTGCAACAGCTATTTATGGTTCAAGGGCAGCAAATGGCGTGATCCTGATCACAACAAAAAGAGGATATTCAGGCGAAGGGAGATTTGAATACAACGGTTATTACGGAGTGCAGACCCCATCCAACCTTCAGCCATACATGAATCCTGCACAATATATGGAGAGAAACAGGTGGTTTAACTGGAGCCAGAGCCTTTATGCTAATCCAAAAAACCCGACATATGCTGAAGACAAATTAATGAGGCCCTACTCTAACGGAGCTGTCGGAAATATTCCTTTTGATCCTTATACCAAAGCCTTCATAGATGCAGCATGGGCAGGCGGCACTTATAACCCCGGCCTTCTGGAAGGCACAGACTGGCGCAGCCTTTTGACTCGACCCGGATATGTAACAGATCATCAGCTGAGCTTTTCAGGCGGTGACAAAAACCTCAGGACATACATTGCCGGTGGCTTCTACAAAAATCAGGGCATGGGAATATATGATGACTTTCAAAGAGTAAGCTTTCGCGCAAATATAGATTTTACAATTAAAAAATGGTGGACAGTAACCTTCTCATCATCAAATACATTCATTAACAACCCGAGCCAGGGATATACAAATACCACATTCGGACCACGGGAATCTCTTTATAGTGTTTCATACAGCCTGATACCAATTTCGAAGCCATACCTCGAGGATGGATCAATTAACATTCTCCCGGGAAATGATTCCGGTATAGGTTCATTTATCAATCCGTTGCTTAACGAGAAAGGGCGGGAAAGAAATTACAATAACTACAGGTTCCTTGAAATCCTGACCTCTGACATTAATTTAGGGCACGGACTTTCATACAAGCTGCAGTTATCTTTCGACGGCAGTTTTACAAACGACGGGGAAGACAACAGACAGTATTCAATGTGGGGGCTTGGTAACAAAACTTCACTTGGTATTGGTGTAAACAGGGCTGATTACAAGGTTTCATCCAATATCAACTATCTGATGGAGAACATCATAAATTACAATCCCAATCTTGGGCCCAACCATTCGCTGAACGCAACTCTTGTTTCCAGTATCCAGAGTTTCAGAGGCGAGTACCTGTATTTCGGCGGCGACAACAACCCCATTGACTACCAGAAGTGGTACAACATGGCAGGATATCCGGACAACCGGAGAACATCCTCTGAACTGTCCAAGTCTGCCTTGCAATCATATCTCGGCAGGGTTAATTACACCTTCCTCAACAGATACATGTTTACAGGTTCTCTGAGAATTGACGGTTCATCGGTCTTTTCATCCGGCAGTAAATATGACTACTTCCCCTCCTTTGCAGTTGCATGGAAGATCAAGGAAGAGAGCTTCATGAAGAATATTAATATGATAGACCAGATGAAACTAAGATTTGGCTATGGTGTCACAGGAAACTCAGCTGTTTCACCCGGACAAACGCTTGGAACGCTGAGACAGACTGTCTATATTTTCCAGCAATCGATTGGTGGACCTGAAATACCTTTGTACGGATATGCTCCGCGAACACTGAACACAAGTCTTATGTGGGAAAAAACAGGGCAGTACAATATTGGTCTTGACTTCTCCCTCATGAAGGGTGTTTTTTCAGGATCGATCGACCTGTATTCATCAAAGACTTATGACCTCATTATGCCCAGAAAACTTCCGGTAGCTGCCTCAGGACTTGAGGATATTGTGCAGAATATCGGACAGACTTCAAACAAGGGTATTGAGGTTATACTTTCCAGTGTGAACATCGATAAGAAGAATTTCCGATGGATTACAGATTTCACATTCTCATATAATAGGGAGAGCATTGACAAGATCTATAAGGAAGGAGATGACATCGACAATGGTTGGTTTATTGGCCAGCCGATAAACGTCTATTACTCATATGATTTTATCAAGATACTCGATCCGGATGTCGATCCAGACGACCAGGCCATTATAGATGAAAAGAATACTGCCGAGGGATTGACAAAATACAAGGCCGGGGACGTTCTTGTCCGTGACATTAACGATGACAAGAAAATTACAGCAGCTGACCGTGTAATCTTAGGCCATACCCGCCCCGATTTTATCGGAGGTCTGTCTAACACTATTACTTATAAAGGCCTCGAATTCTCCTTCATGCTTTACGGAAAGTATGGAAATATGGTATCGATGAATTACGGCAACCAGAACACCGACAGGGACAATGCTCCTGTTGTAGATTACTGGACCCCGGGAAATGCAGGTGCCAAATACCCGAGACTTAGAGTTGGTCAGCCCACAGAGACAGGCTCAATAGGTTTTGTTGACGGTTCTTTCCTGAGGCTCAGGAATCTCAGCCTGACATACAATCTTCCTGCTTCAATAACCAATAAGCTTCATTTGAGTAAACTTGGTGTCTATGCTGCAGTTCAGAATCCCTATGTAATATGGAAGAACAAGAGTTTCATTGGAACTGATCCTGAAAATGCAACAGGTATAGGTGACAATCCGCAGCCAACAACTACCATGTTTGGTGTAAATATTGGTTTTTAATCCTATAATTCAGATAATTATGAAAAGTAAATTAATTAAATCACTGCTGATAATACTTGTTATGTCAGGCACCTGGATTTTTTCGGGGTGTGAAGATTTGCTCGATGAGCCGGTGATATCAAAAGTATCTTCAGAATACTATGATTCTGAAAATGGAATCAATGCTCTCATAAACTCGATGTATGGCAGGATGAGATGGCAGGGTACAGGTACTGTACAGTCATTTCTGAGAATGAACCAGTACGGTACAGACACATGGTGGGGTGTTGCTGCCAACAACAACACTGCATACCAGTCTTACGACAACTATTCCAGTGCATTGAACTCACTTGATGAAGGAACCATAAAACCCTTCTGGGAAGTTAACTACAGGATGCTTTACAGTACAAACATTGCCATCACAAATCTGCCCTCAGTAAAAAGGGAAACTGTTTATTTGAAAGATGCTGACTTCAATCAGGCATTTGGCGAAGCATATTTCTTCAGGGCTTATACACTTCTTCTTCTTGTAGAGCAGTTTGGTGCAATCCCGATGCCTCTGGAGGCAACAGATGAGGTATCGGATGAAATAAAGAGAGCTCCGGCTTCTGAAGTTTACAAACAGATAATAAGCGACTTCACCAAGGCTCAGTCATTAATGAAGAACTTCAATACTGTTGAATACGGGAGATTAAGCAAACAGGCTGCTCAGCACTATCTGGCAAAGGCCTATCTTGAAAGGGCAAGTGCAGTGTCAACAGCTGAAAAGGCAAGAAGGGGAACCCTGGCTACCGATGCAGACAGCGCGGCATTCTATGCTGACCAGGTCATAAACTCGAACCTCTTTACACTCGAGACCAACTTCAGCAAAGTATATGATTTTTCAAATGCCTATTCGATGACACCAGACCGCTCAGCTCAGTCAAGCAAGGAAAGAATCTGGGTCATAAAATACACGAAGACCTTCGATCTGAACGGCTTTGGCGATGATCCAAACGGCTTCATGTCAAATGAATCAACTTACCCGATTGACAGGGGAAATGAGAATGCACGGTTTGCATGGTGTGCTTCAGGATATCAGAAAGTGAACTTCGACGGCTTAGGGACAAGCAGGCATTATCTGCTCGGCCGTTGGGTTTATACAAATCCGACACCCCATTGCTTCGACGTATTCGGTTACAGCCCGACAACCCATGACGGTGTAAATGCAGGCCTTAACACACCTGCCGATAATAACAGGTATGACTCAAGAATGTACAAAACATTCAGATTCACTTATTTCGCATGGAAACAGGCAAGCAGCTACACCTGGCAGAATTCAGATCCATCGAACAACAATACCTATAACTGGGGGCTGGATGCTCAGTTTGTCCCCGGGCAGCAACGATTCCTTCAGAATGACACCTGTGTATCACTTACTCCGGAAAGGCTATCTCTCAATGATTTAAAAAACAAGTACAAGAAACGCTATCACGTATTCTCTCTTAAACAGGCTGAGGATTACGGACAGGTTAGAGTTGAAGACCTGACTGCATACATTCCTCCGCTGATTAAATTTGCCGATAACGAAAGGTATAACAGCACAGCAACCTTCGACAATAATGCATCTGCAACAAGATCAACGAAAGATATTGTACTTGCTCGACTTGCAGAAACATATCTCATTGCCGGAGAAGCCTATGCAAGAGCCGGAAAATACGGCCTTGCTGTTGCACGCACCAATGTTGTAAGGGAGAGAGCAGCCTGGAAAAATGGTGAGAAGAGACCATGGCAGGTTATGGAAGTTCACGGAGGCCCGTCAACCGGCGACATGTCGGCAAACATGAGAATAGTTGAAAGTGACATAAACACAATTGACAAAACTGTTGCCTTCTTTCTCGATGAAAGAGAAAGAGAACTCTCAGGAGAGATGAACAGGTGGGTTGACCTTACACGCTGCGAGAAACTTCTTGATTATGTTTCAAAATTCCATCCGCGCAATGATACAAAAACAAATGTGGTGACAGGTTCCGGAAAGTACAACCTTCGTCCGATTCCGCAATCGCATATTGATCGTCTCAGGAATCCGGGACCTCCTTCGGAGGAACAGAATCCGGGATACTTTTAGTGGTTGATGTCGAAGGGGTTGATTCGCTTTTCATCGGGTCAATCCCTTTCTTTTATTTAACCTGGTTTTATCTGATTATTACACAATATTCTCTCACAGAATGGGCAGGCCTGAAAAAATTATTCCAATACTGGTTCTACTTTTATTGCTGAATTCCATATCCGCATCATGCAAGGACAAGATTAATACAGAACTTTACGGAATTTCTTTCCCCGCCATAGGAGCGCAGCTCCCGGAAGGTCCGAAAGATGCTCACACAGGTGCCCTGTGGCTTCTTTATGAATCGGCATATTCTTATGCCAGAATAACTGACGCCAGCCGGTATGAAGTAGCCTATTTCTGCCTTTATTCAGGATCTATTTCTGCAGAAAAATACATTAATGCTCTGTCCGGCAAGGATTACGAACACAATGTTATTTATGCAGGCTTTGAGGGAAACGGAGCCAGGCAGCCAGGAGTAAAAGATGGTGTTGCCGGAGGTTTATGGGGAGCTGCCTGGCTCACCGTTTCCTTAACGAGATAAGATCAGGGATAAGCTGTCACAAGAAGGTATGATTCTGTCATTTAAGATTTTCACAGAAACAATCAGGGAAATAGATTAAACAAGGCCAGTATTTTCCGGAAACGATTCTCCCCGGGCGTCGGCATACCATAACACCAACAGTAACCCTTATGACGACCGGACTCCGGATAATGAGGACCAGTACCTGTATATGCTTGAACGTTACGGGTCTCACGTAAATCCTATAACGACCCGCGGATATTATAATTACTGGACTAATAAAAGAAACTACCCTATGGGGCTTACGAATGATCCCAACGGGATACTGGACATGGTAATAGAGTATAATAATAAGCTTGGTAGATTAATGCGTTGAAAGTATGAGAAAAGGGAGTTATTATATCGTTTTGGCAATTTTAATGCTGTGGCCGGCTGTTCAGTCTCAGGCCTCAATTACGGGCCAGGAGCCACGCATCGTGAATATGATCTATTTTGTCCGTTTTCTGGAGCCACGTGATCCGTTAATAACACCGGATACACTCTTTAAGGCAACAGAGCGCTCGGCAGATCAACTTGAAAAGTATGGGCTTGAAGGAACATTCTTATTACAATACGATGCTTTAATCGCACCAAATTACCAGATGTTGATGCGCAAACTCAGGGAAAAAGGGAATGATATCGGTGCATGGTGGGAGATAACTGAACCGCATGTAAAAGCAGCGGGGATGGAATGGAGGGGGCGCTATCCATGGGACTGGCATGTCAATGTGGGTTTTTCATCAGGTTATACAATTCAGGAAAGAGAAAAACTGGTAGATGTCTATATGAGTGAATTCAGGAAAATATTCGGGGAATATCCCACATCCATAGGATCCTGGTTTATTGATGCCCACACAATCAGATATTTTTACGAAAAATATAATATCCAGGCAGTTTGCATATGTCGTGACCAGATAGGCACTGACGGGTATACATTCTGGGGAGGATACTGGAACCAGGCATTCTATCCGAGCAGATACAACTGTTACATGCCGGCCCAGACCAAAGAGAATCAGATACCAGTCCCAGTTTTCAGAATGTTGGGCAGTGATCCGGCATACCAATACGATAGCGGCATAGGCAATAATGTGCAGGGAGTTATAACCCTTGAACCGGTATACCCTGAATCCGGTGGCTCCAAAGAATGGGTTGAATGGTTCTTTAAGTCGATGTTTACAGATCCCGCGCTGGGATTCAACTATGTGCAGGCGGGTCAGGAAAACTCCTTTACATGGTCGGCCATGAAAGATGGTCTGAGCATTCAGGTTCCTCTAATTGCCGATTACGCAAAAAATGGCATCATCAAAGTCGAGACTCTCACTCAATCCGGTCAATGGTACAGGAAGAAATACCCTTTGACAGCCTCCACTGCCCTTTCGGCATTGAGTGATTACAGGGCTGAAGACCGTAAAACAGTATGGTATAACAGCAGGTTTTATCGGGCAAACATGATATGGAAGGGAGACGAGTTTGCTATTCGTGATATCCATCTTTTCGATGAACAATTCAGGTCAAAATATTACGACCGGCCAACCTCTTCCACACAGTGCGTGTTCATGACCCTCCCGTTTCTGGACGGATTTTTATGGAGCACGAAAGATGAGCATTCTCAGATGCGTATTGCAATTGAGGATGAAAACGGAACCTGGAGCTATGCAAAGTGTGCAAATCCGGTTGTTGCAACTGACAATGAGGATTTGGTTGTTGTGGAGTGCCCGTTAAATCAAGGAGGGAAGGCAGTATTTTCATTTGAAAGACACCGGATATCAGTAAAAGTATCCGGTACGGGCAAATGGAAACTCGAACTGTATGCTCCCTTAGCCGAGAGAATTCCGTTCAAAACGATACAAAGACAGAACCTGAAAGCAGCTTTTGAGGATTTTGAATATCAGATTCAGCTTCAAAAAGGTGAATTCGGTAAACCGTCATCTTGTTCTGAGAAAGGGTACTTCCTTGATATCATACCTCAATCAAATCAAATCCGGATGTTGATGTCCAAAAGATAAAAACTATGAAGAAATACATAATAATCACAGCTGTAATCTTTTCCTTTTTTGCTTGTAATAAGCCTTCTGACAAAAATATTGACAGGTTATATACACAGTTCTCTAATCCGTCAGATTCTGCCAGGGTTTTTGTGAGATGGTGGTGGAACGGCAACAAGCTTACCAAGGCAGAAATCTCCCGTCAGCTTGACCTATTGAAAGCTGCCGGTGTGGGAGGAGTAGAGATAAACCCCATAGCATTTCCCGCAGCATCAGATCCGGTTGATTATAAAGAAATTGTATGGTTGTCTGAAGAGTGGCTGGATATGGTTGAGTATACATTGAAGGAAGCAAAAGAAAGAGGCTTAATATGTGATATGATTATTGGTTCAGGATGGCCTTTCGGAGGAGAATTCCTTACTACTGAACAGCAGACGCAGCTGATGACAATAGGAACCACTCCTGTAACGGGCCCTGCCCTGGTTAAATTTGCCAGGGAGGATCTGATTAAGAATGCAGAGCCCAGTTTGTATTCAAAACATAACAATACTCTTGAAAGTCTTGAAGGATTATTATTAGTACCAAAAAACCTTGTTGGTTTATCCGATATAAATGAAATACCGGTTGCTGGTAATGACTCTGTATCCGTAGAAATACCCCGGGGCGAATATGTACTGTATTCTTTGGTGAAGCTGACAGGGTACATGGCCGTAATTAATGGGGCGAAAGGGGCGAACGGGCCAGTTATGAACCATTATGACAAGGCTACTACAGAGTTTTTTGTTGGAAGAATGATAAAAGCACTGCAGAGCAGAATTGGCGATTTAAAGCAGTATATCAGGGCCCTTTTTGTTGACAGTATCGAACTGGAAGGTGCAAACTGGTGTAATGATATGCTTAAGGAATTCGAATTAAGACGTGGCTATTCACTGGAACCATATTTACCGTTTGTACTGACTAAAATTGGTGAGATGGGCAATGCTGTTGAGGATGCAAACGGCGCTATACTGTCGGATTCTTTGAAAGAGCAGATCAAACGCGTAAGATATGATTTCGAGGTTACAAAAAATGAACTGTTCCGCGAACGGTTTTCTCAGGTTGTGGAGGATATGTGCCGGGAAGCCGGCGTCAGGTCACGAATGCAGGCTTACGGACATGGATTTTGGCCTGTTGAATCCAGTATGAGTGTAGATATACCCGAGTGTGAAACGTGGCATAATCTGACCATTGGGAAAAACATGCCTGAGTTTGGAATACCCGGAGCATATTTCTACAATGGTGGAAATACAGAATTCAGTCGGCAAGGGAGAGCTTATACCTTTGCTAATAAATTTGTCAGCTCAGGCGCTCACCTGGCAGGGAAAAGTATAATAAGTTGCGAAGAACTGACCAATACTGAGATGTTGTTCAATGAATCAATGAATCAGATCAAACTTATTGGAGACCAAAGCTATTTGTCAGGTGTAACCCACTCTGTCTTGCATGGGTTTAACTACTCACCTGCAGATGCACCATTTCCTGGTTGGATTCAGTATGGTACTTACCTGAACGAAAACAACCCGTTTTGGCCCTTTTTCAGCAAATGGACAGAATACAAAGCTCGTTTGTCGGCGTTGTTTATGAACTCGGAAATGAATGCTGATATTGCCATTCTGCACCCAATCGCTGATTTATGGAAAGAAAATGGCGCTCAGCGAGATCCATTTCCTTTGATTGTGCATCCGGAATATGGTCCTGCTCTTTGGGAGGCAATTCACCAGAATGGAGGTGGATGCGATTATCTGACAGAAAAGATAATCCGGGAGGCGGAGATCAAAGATCAAAAATTGTGTTTCGGAACCAGAAAATACAAGGTGCTTATTATGATGGATGTTGAGAGCATAGAGCCAAATACAGTGTCTGTTATAGAGAAATTTCTTGAAGGAGGAGGAAAAGTTATTGCTATCGGAGCAACTCCAGGAAAATCTAATGGACTGAAAGATTCTCAAATAAATGATAAGAAGGTATTGGCAGCTGCAGAAAAATTCAGGAAAGAATTTCCCGACCGGTACATCGAAACGGATCGCCCAACCAAACCTCTGAATTTATGGTACAAGGAAATTGCCAGCCGATATAATTTGCCTCAATTCATGAGTTTTGACAAACCAAATAATTTCGTAAGTCAGATATCCTACAGATATGGTAATTCAGACATATTTTTCATCTGCAATATGAACGCAGCAAATGACTATTCGGTCAAAGTCAGATTTGATTTACAGGGACGTCAGGCATGGATATGGTCACCCTTCGATGGTTCGCGCAAGCTTTGCAATGTTGATGAAAATGGTAACTATGAATTGAATCTGCCTGCCTCGGAATCACAATTGATAGTATTGGAAGACAGGTTGCATGCGAGCCGGTCCCAGTGGCTGCTTTCAGAGAGTCCTGTTATCTGGGAACAGTCAAATGTGATTTCACCTAAGTGTATCTGGCACATGAAAATGGAACATCTCAATAAGTCAGATAACAGAGAGCTTGTAACCGAAAACTTGTTTGATCTGTCAGTGGAATCTGATTATAAGAACTTCGCCGGCAAAATAACCTATTCAACCACAATCGGACCAGCAAACCGAAGTATGAAAGGGATAGATTTCGGATTCGTAAACGGAGTATCACGTCTGAGTATAAACGGCAAGGAAACAGGTGTAAGATGGTATGGCAGGCATCGATATGATCTTCCTGATCTTGCCATTGACCAGGAGTGTAATATTTCACTTGAGGTGTTTACAACGGTTGGTAACTATTGCAAGTCTCTGAACAACCCGACGGCAATTAAATGGATGAGTCACCAGCCATATTATCCTTGCGGTGTAACCGAATTTAGCATGCTTCTTTCCAGGTAGTTTGAAGTGTACTCACCTTGTCCTGTTCATACACCGCCTCAGGAGGTTTCTATCCATACTTTGGTACATTGACTGGTTTAATAAGGCAATAATGACAGGATAGATACAGCCACAATCGCTCCCTGAGCGATGTCAGCTTCTAACATATTTGCCATCTTCATTATTGGAGATGCACTTTCCCCATTGCAAACCGCCTGTAATTTGTTTTATGCATCTTATGTACTTATAATAAACATATTATGCAGGTTAATTATAGACAGAACAATCATTTAATTAAGCTGTCAGGGGGAAATAATAGTAAAACAACAAATGCCAATTTTATGAATTTTAAAGTCAAAAACATGAAGTTAGGTGACTTTGATTAATATTAGTTTAGCATGGAAAAAAATCTCGTGATTTTAATAATGTCATTCATATGGTGAATCAAAAAAAACTGTCGAATCAGCCAGTTACCAGGAAATATATTCTTATAGTTACAGCATTGATATTATCGTTGAATGTATTTGCACAGGTTCGCACAGTTTCTGGAGTTATTGTCGACACTGACGGAGCACCAATTGTTAGTGCCGCTATTGCAATAAAAGGAACCTTTTCAGGAACAAGCTCTGATGCTAAGGGGAATTTTAGCATAACATTGAGTGAAGGTAACCTTACATTAGTGGTCTCCTGCCTGGGATACGTGACCAAAGAAGTCAAGGAGCCAGCTTCCGATACAAAATTGACTGTTGTGTTGGAAAATGACAACAAACTGATGGAAGAAGTAGTGGTAACGGCTTATCGTCAACAGAAAAGAATTTCTGTTACAGGTTCCGTGTCAGCTATTTCCTCTAAGGATGTCAAACAAGCGCCTGTTGCCAATTTTGCGACAGCCCTGACAGGCCGATTGAGTGGTTTGACTGTTAATCAGAATTCGGGTCAACCTGGTCGTGAAAATGTAAGAATGTTTCTTCGCGGAAGAGGTACTTCAGGAGATGCCAGTCCGCTGATACTTGTTGATGGAGTTCCGCGTGAAGATATAACCTCGATTGATCCTAATGAGGTAGAATCAATATCTGTCCTGAAAGACGCCTCTTCTACAGCTGTTTTCGGAGTTCGCGGAGCCAATGGTGTAATACTTGTTACAACAAGAAGAGGTAATATAGGGGCTCCGGAACTAAGCATAACGATTGAGCAGAGTTTGTTGAACTACACATATCGCCCTGATCGGATTCACTCGCTTGATTATGCAACGATGATGAACCAGGCAGAGATAAACGATAATCCCTCGAAAGCAAATGACCCGTGGTCGTTGACCTACACGCCGTATATGCTCGAAAGATATTCCAGGAAGGATAGTCCGCTTTATTACCCGGACAGGGATATTTATAATGAGTTTGTGAAGGATTTCGCACAGCAACGAAGGGTTAATATGAATATGAGTGGCGGAACTAAAGACGCCAGATACTTTATTAACTTATCTTATCTTCAGCAGGGCTCCATATTCAAACATGAATCAGAGGAGACACTTGGTTATAATCCTGAGTTTGCATTAAACCGACTCAATTTCCGCTCAAATATTGACTATAAAGTGACCAAAGGGCTTAATCTATTTATTAACCTCGGAGGGTATATAAATAATGTCAACTTCCCCCCCAACTCAGATAATCCACAGTACAGCGATCCGGATTTAAAATCTGTCAATAGGACACTCTGGCAAATTTATCGTCAAAGACCTACTACTCCAGGTGCCGTAACACCCGAAGGATGGGTGGATGATTATGGTAGAAACGTTCCTGCTGGTGATGTATTAACAGATCAATTTGGAACCAACGCCCGTGTATATGGAGAGCTAAACCAATCTGGCTATGTAAATCAAACCTTATCAACACTCAACTCAACTTTGGGAGCCTCTTGGGACTTAGAGTTTATCACCAAAGGCTTATCAACTAAGTTTATGATTTCTTACGACTTCGCCTCTAATGAGTTTGTTCAAGGATCCCGTCAATGGAGGTTTTGGGAGGTGACAGTGCCAAAGCGAGAATCAGAGAATGTTGTTGTCAAAAACCTTTGGGACTCGTATGATAGTGACCCTGCGCTTTCATTCAGACAAGGACGGGGTGCCGACTATAAGATGAACCTTCAGTATTCATTCGATTACAAACGGTTATTCGGCGGAAAACATGAAGTAACTGCATTGGTTCTATTCCAGCGAGACAACTGGGTTCAATCAACATCAGACCCACTATTGCCGTTCAATACGCTGGGGCTTTCAGGGTTAGCGAGCTATGTTTATGACAACAAATATATACTCGAAGTTAATGTCGGTTATAATGGTTCGGAGCAATTTTCAGAAGACAAAAGATTTGGTTTTTTCCCTGCTTTTTCAGGTAGTTGGAACGTAGACAATGAAAGGTTTTTCAAAAACATTAAAGCATATATATCAAAACTAAAGCTAAGAGCTTCATATGGGATGGTTGGCAATGATAAGATAGGTAATCAGCGATTTCTTTATCTTGACGATATCACTCTTAATGATGGGGGACCTTTTAGCTCACTCGGCCGTGGTGCGTGGATTGACTGGCAACTTATTGGTAATCCTGATCTTACATGGGAAACAGCAAAGAAACAGAATTATGGCGTTGATCTGAATTTTCTTGATGGGTTCACGCTAACGGCTGACTATTATAGGGAAATGCGCGAGGATATTTTGCTAACTCGTTCAACTGTACCTGAATTTCCTGGTATAGAAAGAGATAAAACCCCTCGTGTAAATATGGGCAAAATTAGCAATAAAGGTGTCGAAGTTGAACTTGGATACGGTAAGCCATTTAATCAGGATTTTTCAATTAGCATTAAGGGAAACTTCGGATTCAACCGGAATAAAGTTCTGGAATGGGATGAAACAGAACTTGAAACCGGAAAAGGTAAATATATGTATCCATATCGCCGTACAGGTTTTCCAATTGGGCAGCCATGGGGATTGCTAGTTGACTACGAGAGTGGTGCGGGCAACGGGTTTATTAATACTGATGAAGAGCTTGAATTATACAAGGGTATGTATGAAAGTTACTTTGGCTCAATGGTTCGCAAAGGAGATCTTAAGTATAAAGATATGAATGGTGATCGCAAGATAGACGAAAAAGATTTTATGCCTATCGGTTACGCGTTTGCCGCTCCTGAAATCACTTACGCAGGAATAATATCTGTTATGTGGAAAAATTTTGATTTGTCTTTGATGTTCCAAGGGGTCGCTCATCGCAATAGTCGTATTGCAGGTGAGGAGTTCAACGGATTCATATCTGGTGGATATCAGTTTCACGCCTGGACACAGGAGCGTTTCGAAAATGGTGAGGAGATTTTATATCCTGCACTAACGAAAAGTAGTTCCAACGTAAATACTTGGAATAAAAATGGTGGAAACAGCGAATTTGTTCTCGAAAACAGATCTTTCCTAAGATTAAAGAACATGGAAGTTGGTTATACTCTTCCTCAAAGGATATCCCAAAAAGGAGGTTTGAAAAATGTGCGGATTGCTGTAACCGGACAAAACTTGTGGACACTGGACTGGATGCGTTCCAGTTTCTCTGACCCTGAAGTAGAAAATGAAAATAACTACCCGATTATGAGAACTGTGAACTTTGTTCTGAATCTTAAATTCTAAACCACTATTTAGAGATATGAAACAACATATATCAAGCATAGTTTTTATTTCCTTGTTACTGCTTACGGGTGGTTGTGAAGATATTTTGAATGTAGCTCCAGATGGCCGTTTAGACCTAAAGGATATATTTAACGATCAGGACAAAACAGGAGCATTTCTTAATTCGTGCTATAAGAATTTACCCGAAAAGGGATTTTTTTATACAGATGAATATCTTAACCTGCCAATGGCTTGCAGCGATGAGGCCTTTTCGGCAATGGGCGAAGACAAACCGACGTTCACATATTATGCAGGCAACTCAACCGCCGACAGACACCCTATAAGAGACTGGCAGGGAAAAAGTTTCTGGACAATTTATTACAGTCAGATAAAACTATGTACCGATTTCATTAACAACATTGACGGAGCAAACATTTCTGATCCGGACCTGAAAGCAGAGTGGAAAGCGGAAGCGCATGTATTGAGGGCCTATTTTCTGTTTGAACTTATGAAGTGGTTCGGGAAGCTGCCTTACGAACCCCTGGGGTACCCTCAGGATTATGATTACTCCAAAGCCAGTCGTTTGTCCGCATGGGAAATAGCAACATATATTGAAGAGGATTGCCGTGTTGCAATAAATACTGCTCAGTTGCCTAGTACACGGGTTGATGATAATTCGGTAATGAGAATGACAAAAGCCGTCGCATGGGCAATTACCTCAAAAGCATACATGTATGCTGCAAGTCCGCTTTTCAATGAGAATGAAGATGTTGCAGACAAATGGGCAAAGGCATACGAAATGAACAAAGAGGCTGTAACATCGCTGGAAGGGTTTGGATACAGGTTATTTACCGAAGCTACAGACCCAACTGTCTTTCCTGGTAAAGCCGGTGCATTCCAGCAGTTGTTGACAACATCGATGGGATGGCCTTCGGACAAAGAGACCTTGTGGCAGGGGAGAGTTAACGGACGCAATCCTCTTATGGGTTACATCGGGGGTGATTGGTCTGGAGCCGGAAGCCCTGGAGCATCCCCGACGCAAGAGCTTATTGATGCTTTTGAAGTAGTCAGAGCAGATTTTCAACAGGCAGAACCGCTTCTGGATCTGACAAAACCATACATCGATGATCAGCATCTCAATCCCAATTACAACCCTGGTGCATTATTACTAGGTTATAGTGAAGCTGCCGGAGCTGATCCATACAGAAATCGCGATCCCCGGATGAAGGTCACTGTATTTTCCAATGGTGACGAAATATTGTGGAACAACCAGGTCCAAACAGTTGAATGTTTTGTAGGCGGACAACATGGCATCAATGAACGCCAGGATGAGCACCGATACACCAGGACCGGATACTATCAGCGTAAGTTCGTTAAGCCGGGGGCATCAAAGGATGTATCGGTTCAATATCCTTTCGTCAAGTTTTTCCGTCTGGCAGAAATCAAACTAAACTATGCTGAATGCGCTATTGAACATGGATCGAGTGCGGCGCTGCAAGAGGCCAAATCGCAAATCGACGAAGTAAGAGCAAGAGTTGGCATGCCCAAACTTCCATCAGGAATGAATCAAAATCAACTAAGGCTGAGAGTAAGAAACGAACGTCGCGTAGAATTGGCATTCGAAGAGAACAGGTTTTTTGATGTTCGACGCTGGCAATTACCTAATGGTGATCTGTCCTCTACAGATAAGTTTATGACTGCTATGAGAATCACTGTTGCAGATGGTAAAATGATATATCAGCGCAAGCTTATCAGAGATCGGATACCCACAAGTAATGCATTTGTAAATAAGTACTTATTGCTACCGTTACCTCAGGGCGAAGCGCAGACAATGACTAATAAAACCAAAGCTAACTGGCAAAATAGGGGATGGTAATCTAAAAAAAAGCATATGATTGGATTTTATAGATATACGGCTCTGCTTACCTTTTTAATACTGTCGATGACATTATCCTCGGCTCAGAGTGGTCCGCAGTCAGCTTTGGTAAAAATCACAGTAAAAGACGAACTGAATCGTCCTATCGATGGTGTCCGGGTAGTGGATCAGGAGAATAATGTATGGACAATATCAAACAGTAAGGGCATACTGTACCTGAATGTTGTACGGGGATTTAATTATCGTATTGTTGGACAAGGATATTCCTCGCAGTATTTGAATCCTGAAAGCAATGACACTACGATTGTACTGAAACCCGACATTTCAAATCGGGACGGGCTTCTAAACACGGGTTTTAATATACAGACTTGTAATATGTTAACGGGTGCATACTCTACCGTTATTGGTAGCGATTTAGAAAATGTACCATCGGCAAATTTTAGCCATTTGTTAATAGGAAGACTAAGCGGTCTTATCACTATGGAACAAGGCTCCGAGTTGTCTAAAGCCGTTGTGAACAAGTACAACCGAGGCATATCGAGCATAAATGGAAATCAGCCCACTGTTGTGGTAGATGGAGTGGTTTACGCAAACAATGACTATGAATTCATTTCAGCCAGAGAAATTGAAAGTGTAACATTGCTGAAAGATGCTGCTGCATCGTCAATTTATGGTTTACAAGGGGGAAATGGAGTTCTGCTGATAACTACAAAATCTGGATTTCAAGGACCTTTAAAGATTAATGTTTACTACGACCATTCAATTCAACAGATGAGCCATACACCCTTGCTTCTAAATTCATATGAATATGCCCTAATGAGGTTCGATGCATGGAGTAATGATGGATCTGTCGGAGCTCCACCTTTTACTGCCAGTCAACTCATAAAATTCAGGGATGGAGACGACCCGTTTTTTCCAAATAATAATTATTATGAAATGTTTGTCAGGCAGTTCTCACGGATGGATAGAACAGGCATAAATGTAAGTGGTGGAAATAGTGATGTCCGATATTTTACAAATATTAACTACATGCATCAAGGCTCTCCCTTCAATATGGAAAATGCCCAAACGGAATATGATGCATCACCACGGACAAACTGGTTTAACTTTCGAGCTAAAGTCGATGTCAAAATCACGGATTTTATTTCAGGTTTTGTAAATATATTCGGCAATCTCAGCAGAGAAACAACTGCGGGAAACAAATCTAACAGTTATATATACAACAAAGTGTTTAGTTTACCTCCAACCATGTATGGACCAACAACTTTGGGTAATGATTTTGGGGGAGAGGTTGTTACACCAATAACTGAACACGATCCTGTTTACGGACTTCTTAACAGATCAGGATATTCGACCCTGTCAGGATTAAATGTAATAGTTAATCCAGGATTAATATTCGATTTGGATTTTATCACAAAAGGCTTATCGTTAGACGGTTCAATATCATATAATACACGTTCCGACAGGTATCAAAATGCACTTCAAACATTTGAGCGGTATGTAGGAAGTTACGATCAGAATAATATGTTGGTTTTCGAGAAGAAAGGATCTGAGTTAAATACTCCTCTTATAAACACAGAAGATGGCAGTTTTGAATACAACATAAGCTATTATGCGAAAATGAATTATCAGCGCCAATTTGGCAAGCATTCTATTCAAGCATTAGCTTACAATTTCTTTCGTAATCAGCTTAAAAAGAAACCAGAAACCTATGAGACACCATCTGTACTGCTTCCATATGTTCGACACACATTGGGATTTAGTTTGATGTATGGATATAGTGAAAGATACTTTGTGAAATTTGATGCAGGATATTCTGGTTCAGATCAGTTCTCGCGTGAGAACAGATACTCATTCACACCTGCCATATCGGGCGCTTGGGTAGTATCCAACGAAAATTTTATGCAAAATATCAATTGGCTGAGCTTCCTGAAAATACGAGCGTCATATGGTAAAACAGCTAATGACGAGTTTGATTCAGGCGATAATAGATTCACTTACATGGACTACGTTAATACTCGTGGTGATGTTAAAATGTTTGCGAATCCTGATATACAGGCTGAAATAACCACATCTCAAAACATTGGAATGGATTTTGCTCTATTCAATCAACTATCCTTAAACTTTGACTACTTTAACAGAAGAGTCGATAATATGCTTATTGACGGAGGTAGCATCAGCCCAACCTTTGTAGGAGTAAGTTCTTCTGCATATCCTAAAATCAATAAGGGAGACATGACGAACAAAGGGTTTGAATTTGCATTAACCTATTCATGGAAAAGTAATATCGACTGGAAATACAGTATAAATGCATCCTTTTTAATGGCCCGCAACAAAATTCTGGCGATAGGCGAAATATCCCGTCCAACGGGAGATGGCGATTATGTTTACTCCCAAAGATCGACAGGTTACCCCTTGGGACAGATTTTCGGTTATTTAATTGATTTTTCTCAAAATAACGGATATATAACAACTCAAGATGAACTGACGAAATATGAAACCATGTATGAAAAAGGAGGATTAGGAACGCCCCGTTACGGAGATTTCATGTATAAAGACTTAAATAACGATGGAATGATTAACGAAGAGGACCTTTCCCCGATAGGTAACGGCAGTATTCCGTCTCATTATGCATTTATAGGTGGGAATGTTTCATACAAGAATATTGAATTAGATGTATTGTTTCAAGGAGTATTCGGCAGTATGTCAGGCATTGGAATGAATAGTGAGGTGAATAACGAAGGCGTATATTTAGACATCCATAAAAATGGATGGAGTCAAACAGCTGTTCAAAGCGGAAGTAAAATTGAATATCCGGCCTTGGCATACAAAACATATTCAACAAGCATGCACACTAACGATTTTAATGTGGTTGATTGCTCATATATAAGAGTACGAAACTTAACATTGAAATATACGCTGCCCGATAAATGGACGAGGAAAATAAAAGCTGAGCTCATAAAGGTTTCTTTGACGGGTAATAACCTTTTTACCTTCGACAAGTTGCCTACCAACAATATAGATCCTGAGACTCGTGACCTGCGAAAATTTCAGGTTTATCGTGTTTTCAATCTTGGCTTAAACGCCACGTTCTAATCATTTAATGATTGACATTTATGAAAATTGTACATAAAATCATATTACTAGTTTTAACATTTGGCTTTTTGGGGTGTACGGAATATATGGATGCCCCATTAGATGGGCGTATCAATGTTGAAGATATCTTTTCCTATGAAAAGCGAACCGAGGATAGGTTGTATGATAATTTTGCGCTTTTTCAGACACAAATTGTCGATCAGGGATTCCTGTACGGAGATAGAATGCTAAGCGCTTATTGCGATGAAGCATTTGAATCAAACTATAATTCCCGGGTTACAGATTGGTATCTGGGTCGTACCAACACTAGTTATAATCCTGCAGAGGGTCCATCATGGGATCGACTGTTTGAAGGTATCAGAGAGTGTAATTTATCATTGAAATACCTTACCGATCCCGAACTTGAGATTAACTATCCTCTGGTAAAAAAACAGGGATACATTGCACAATACTATGCCATGAGGGCACTTTACTACCTGACTTTAATAAAAAGATATGGAGGGGTCCCCATTCTCGATCAACCTACCGGTATTGACTATGATTATTCTGAAGTTACACGGGCAAGTTTTGCTCAATGTGTTGATTTTATTATTGCTTCGTGTGATTCTGCACTAAACGCTACGGAAGATGTGTCTTCATCCGGATTTCAATGGAGACATACATCTTATGATAAAAACTACAAACTGACGCGAGCTGTAGTTTGGGCTGTTAAATCCCAGGCTGCACTTTATGCTGCTAGCCCACTTTGGGAGAACGATTACGAAGGAACAGAAAAATATACCTGGGATAGAGTTGCCAAAATAACAAAAGAGGCTTTAGACCAATGTCTTACAAAAGGTTATAAGCTATTCGACAAGAATACTGCCTTCAAGGTAACAGGAATTAATTGTTATGACTCATTCTTTCTTTCCGAACCGTCTTACAACGATGACCGGGACAGGGAGACAATATATTGTAATACTCGACTAAGTTCTCGCACAAAAATCTGGAATCAAAATGGCATACCCCTTACTACGGGCCAGAATTCAGCCGGTGCGTGTCCTTCACAGGAGTTGATTGACTGTTACGAAATAGTAAATCCTGAAAGGACAATAGCTGTAAATATTCTCAATTTGTCCAATCCTTACAGTGACCCGGAACATCTGACTCCAAATATCACATCAGAGGCAGTTGCGCTGGGCTATAAGGATAACAGTGAAACTATGTACCAAAATCGCGATCCGAGATTTTATGCATCAATATATTATGATGGTGCGCCTTACGAAAACAATACAATGGACGCCATTTTTACGCATACAACAGGTAACTGTGCAATCACCAGTTCGCAGGCGAATTCAAAAAACACAAAAACAGGTTACTATCTGAGGAAGTATTTCAATCCAAAGTCAAACGTCGATAACCAGGTTGACGGATATTTCCGTGTGTTTCGGTTAGCCGAACTATATATGAATTTTGCAGAAGCTGCATTCCGCTCAGGAGGTGATAACGCTGACGTAAAGATTCCGGCCACCCCTGGACTTTCTTCTGCCGAGGTAGTTGATATGAGTGCTCGTGAAGCAGTTAATAAAATACGTGCACGGGTTGAAATGCCTCCAATTACTGAAAACGGTACAATGTTTTGGCTGCGATATTGCAATGAGCGCAGAGTGGAGTTTGCATACGAAGAACATCGTTTTTTTGATGTTCGCCGATGGTCCGATAAAAACAATAATCTGTTGGATAAAACCGATAAAGTTATCACAGCCATGGAGATATTGAAAAATCAGAGTTCTACTGTCTATACCCGCAAAATAGTGTCGGAGCGCAACACTTACGATTGGAAATACCTGAAATTTCCAATTAACAACAATGAGGCCCTTAAGATGCTCCAGCTGACAGGAGAGTATTGGCAAAACGAAGGATGGAACTAATCTGTTATGAGGATTAAAGCGTTAATATATTATTTATGTTTGACTTATACGTCTGCTTTATCAGGATGTACTGACCTGGATTCAGGATCATACATTGAAAGAGAGAATATGTATTCAGGTGAAAAATCATTTTCAAGTTATGTGATCCCTGTCTCATTAAATCCTGATCTGGTCGGCGGTGAAGATATTATTGGAGACATTAATCATCCTTCAAAATCAATATCATTATCAATTCCCGATGGTTCAGACTTGTCCAATGTTGTCGTTGAATTTGTTATCTCGGAAAAGAGCAAGGTTTATGCCAATGGCGTGGAGCAGAAAAGTGGCAAGGGGGCTATAGATCTGACACGGAATGTTGTGTACAATATTGTGGCAGAGAACGGTACAACTGCATCATATACTATATTCATAAAGGAGTTTCAGACATTGAAAATTCTTGATGAGGTTATTAACAATGACTTTAAAGGTGTGAATGCAGTTTATCACGGGTTTTGCTATATGCCAGAAAATGTTAATGCAGGTATGACAGAAGCAGATTGTCAGAAAGAATTTAAGATGATCAGAGAAATGGGACTTAATGTTGCCAGGACATGGTATTCTCCCGATTACCTGGTCGGTCCGACAGGTACCTTATTTTCCCCCTTTGATTTTAACAACCCGTCGATGGTGGCATTTTGCCGGTGGCTCGATAAAATGAAAGAACTCAATGTGGATGTTGCACTTCAAACTGGCTGGTGGTTTGGCGGTCACCCATTTTTTAACAAACCATATCCGGAATATTCTACGGATACTGAACGCTTTTGTTATTGGATGACAGAGTCTCTAAAGTATCTTGTTAACGTCAGGGGATATTCAAATATTAAATATCTGGTGTTTTTCACAGAACCAATCAATGATGGCATTCCAATTTATGATGCCGGGAATTACCGATATGCCAACGGTGGGAGATTAGGTTTCTATCGCGACTTGGGAAAGGCGATGCATCAGGCATTGATTAACGCTGGCCTGCGAGATAAATTTCTGATAATGGGTCCACAGACGACTGGCGGAGACAACGATACACCAGAGTTTCTGGAGTGGGCTATCTCAAACATGGATGATGTTTTTGATATATATACATATCATAGCTACAATGGTTTTCGATATCGTCCTGGGCGTTGGGAATATCAGGCATGGAGAGAGTATGTTGAAAGAGGTAAACGGATCATGATGACTAAAGGTAACACCAAGCCATTTTGGATCGATGAGTATGGAAATACTGACATGGCACTTCGAGACACTCCTGACTACGGTAACTACCTTGCACAATGTGTCGCTGCCTTTACCAACTATGGAGCCCAATCGTCATTTCTATGGCTTTTATTTGACCAGAAATACACTTATCCCCAATCAAATATTACAAACAATGACAGTTTTGTGGATGGAGTACATCGTTGGGGTACGGTGAAATGGCCTCACGACAACACCATAGACCGCCCCGGAATGCCTCGCCCTTCGTGGTACGCGTTTTCAATGATGAGCAGATACCTTGGAGGAAGGAATGATTCAAAAGTCTTCAAGACTGTTTCAATGTATGAGGATAGTCTGTTTATTACTGCGGTTCAGCCAAAGCCGGGTGAGTTTGCATTTATGGTTATAAATGGCAAGCATAAACAAACTGAATTTGCTGTAAATATCGATAAACAACTACCAAAGCAAACGCTGTACAAGCATTTGTACGATCCCTCAGACATTAACATAACTGAAAGTGCTACTATTCCGGGAGTGGGTAAGGTATTTGCAAATACAGAAACGATTTTTAAAGATATTCTCCCAAGTAGAGGAGTTGCAATTTATACAACCGAGAGTTTTTAATATTGTATTCACCCTAAGTAAAACCTTTTTAATAATAACCACTAAAAATTAAAATCAAAGCAAAATGAAAAACTTGAAATCCTTCTCATGGTTTATCGCCCTGTTCAGTGCGATGATCCTGGTCTTTTCATCATGTGAGGATGAGATAGACCCTTCGACTTTAGATGTTGTGTATACCGTAACCTTTAATACCAATGGTGGTACCAGCATTGACCCAATCAAGATTCATAAAGGCACTTCCATCATGTCTTTACCTGTTCCAACAAAAAGCGGTTTCGTTTTTATTGGTTGGTATTCTGACGCAGAACTGACAAAGTCGTTTTCAGCCTTTTCGACAGTTGAAGCGGATATGGTATTATATGCAAAATATGATATCAGTGCAGAGATTAAAGCTTTAAATCTTGAAATCAAGACTGTTGACAATGTTTCTTATTATGTTGTTAAGGGATTTACTGAAGCTGCAAAGAATACAGTTGAGAGTCTTAACATTCCTGATGAGATCTACTCAGTAACAGATAAAAAATATTTACCTGTTAAGGAGATTGCTGCAAGTGCATTCTGGTCCGATGGTGGCCTTACCCATTTGAATATTGGAGCAAATGTTGAAATCATGGGAGCCAGCGCTTTTGCTAATATCTTTGGCTTGAAGAGTGTAATATTTGTTAGCAATTCCAAATTAAAGAATCTTCCTGACAAAGCATTTGAACGTTGCGAGCAGCTTACCACAGTAAAACTGCCCGATGGTATTCAGAAAATTGGCCGTCGTGCCTTCACAGGTTGTGAAAGCATGATTACATTTACTGTTCCTGCTTCAGTTATAGCAATCGGAAGAGACTGTTTCTCAGGCTGTAAAAACCTTGCACAGTTTTATTGCTATCCTGTAGTTCCGCCCGATATGCGCGACGCTGCTGATGTTGCTGCAAAAACCGGCCCGGACAATGCAGGAGGAGATCGTATCTTTGGTGATATAGGTAACAATTACACCGGTATTGGTGGTTATACATACCAGAATGCTCCTAGCGGAAACATTAATGTTTATGTTCCTGCTAACTCATTGAATGCTTATACAATTGATGAGTACAAGAAGAATGGCGGTACAGATCCGACTTTCACCCCTGTATACCATATCGATGGAGATAATTCACTTAAGCAATGTCTTGGTGGCCAGTGGAAGTATTATGCAAACATCGGAAATTTAACAGGAAGTGCACCTGGTAAGGTAAGGTATAGAACACTTCCGTAAGAAGTCCGTTAGGTTAGGGTAATGACGGCTTCTCATGAGAGATTGCAATGAATAAAACAATCAATTTGTTGCAATCTCTCTTTAAAATTTTATTCTGAATATTATGAAAAAAAGGTACGGCCTAATTGTTTCATTGATATTGATTGCAACATTGTTATGGGGATGTAAGAAACCAACTCTTAATGATGATGATCCTGATATTTCAAATCCTTCCGCCAATGACATTCTGTCTTTTTCTTTGCCAATGAATATTAATCCCGGTATCAAAGGCGGTATTCAAACAGGTGTTATAGATAACCTGGAGCAAACTGTAACAGTTAAGCTTGATGACGATTCAGATATTAAAGCCCTGAAGGCCGTATTCACACTTTCAGAAGGGGCTGAGGCAAGAATAGACAGAACGATTCAAGAGAGCGGGGTAACGGTAAATGATTTCTCACAAAGTCTCATATATCGTATCAAGTCTTTTGACGGAACGGTCAAGGAGTATACAGTCAAAGTCATTCTGACCCCAGCTCCCAGCCGCAAGGCAGATCTTTTAAGTTTGACCGTTGGAGAGTCCACATTCTATCCCGATTCCAACAATAAAATATATATCAGAACCTCGGGAAGTGTATCTTCAATAAAACCGGAAATAATCTTGTCGTTAAATTCAACTGTTGCATTGGATCAACAGTATATGGACTTTACCAAACCCCAAACGATAAGGGTTACAGCCCAAGACGGCAGGACGACGAAAGAATATAATACAGTATACTGTCCGTCTGTCGGGCAAATTTCAGGAGGTCAGATACCTTCACTTGCATGGTGTTCAATCCCTGAAGATTTTACCTCTGTTGAGAGATACAAACAACTTAAAGATGCCGGGTTTGACTACTCTATTACCCAATACATGTCCAGTAAGGAAAAAGTACTCTCTGCCATTGAATGTGCAGCTCAAACAGGCATTAAACTTATTACAATATGTTGGGAAATCGATTACGATTTTGAAAATACCGTACTGCTGTTTAAAGATAAACCCGGCTTTGGCGGCTATTATGTTTCGGACGAACCGAGTGCCAATCTTTTTGCAGATAAAGGAAAGATGACAAGAGATATTCTTAGCCTCGATCCTAATACTTTGCCTTACTCAAATATGTTTCCCAACAAAGCTTCCACGGAACAATTGTCAGGTGTTGGCTACCCCCCGATAACTTATGACCAATACATCTCACGGTTTGATAGTGAAATTGGTTGTCCGGTTGTGTCGTTTGACTATTATCCGCTTATATACGTGAATAATAAGTACGAACTTCAGGATACATGGTTTGAAAACTTAGAGGATGTGGCAGCTCTCGCTGAAAAGGTCAATAAACCACTGTGGGCATTTGCCCTCTCAACTCCTCACTGGCAATTCACTGCACCAACAATTGATCATCTTAGAATGCAAACACTCGTTGATCTGGCATATGGTGCAAAATGTATTCAGTACTTTACATACTGGACACCGGTCTACCCTGGCAGCCCCTTTACTACGGCACCAATTAATCCTGATGGGACCGTCACCCCAATTTATTACGTTGTGCAAAAAATGAATAAGGAGATTAAGTCTTTAGCCGGACTGTTCTCATCAGCAAGAAGGATTACAACACGCTTTACAGGATCAATACCCAGGGGAACAACAGCCCTGGCACCATCCGATCTGCCATCAATGGTCCAAAAGATTGATACAAAAGGTATGAGTGCATTAGTTGCTTACCTCGAATCGGACCAATATAATATTTTGACAATCCACAATATAAATCCGGAAACCTACATTTCGTTCGATATTTCTTTCGCTTCAGACAATGTTTACAGGGTGATGTATGACGGATTCAAATATCCGATAAGTGGTGAGCTCATACCTTCATTGGCTCCCGGAAACGCAGCAATATATGTATGGCATAAGTAACAAGAGATAAATAGCAAGAGTAGCAAGAATGGAATATTTCTCTAGCAATAAAATAATTCTTATTAGTAATAACGATTAAATAAATTTGCCATGGAACAAAAAATCAAAACACTGATTTGGGCTCTGTTAGTCGGCTCACTGGTAATCACATCATGTAAAAAGGAACCGGAGCCGGAACCTCCGAAACTTATTGAGATAACAGGACTGACCAAATTAACTGGTAATTTGAAACTTGGGAAAGCCGTTCAGATTGATGGTGTTGGGTTTGAACAAACCGACATCATTAAAATTATTGATCCTGTCGAGACTGATACTCTGTTAAGAGTAATGGAGATCATTGTTTCCGACTCCAAGCAGAAACTTCTAATATATGCGGATTATCTTGAATTTGGAATCGACATTAAGGCAAAATTCATTGACAAAAATGTACAGCTGTTCCTTGAGAGGGAAGGTTTTGAAGATCTTCTTCTTGGTGCAGTAAAGCTTGTGACACCAACAATCGATGAAGGATATGTTGCTGATGCGAATTTGAGAAATCGCTTAAAAATGGTGCAGGATGCCAATGAACAGCTTTATAATTTCATAGATAAATATCAGTTGCTTGATGTGGTAAAAGCCAATGCATGTAATGGTTGCTGGGATGAGGGAGGCTTCAAAACAGGACGTTTGACGATTACGGATAACAACTATGAGACGATGTCTGGAATTGAACATTTCAAGAATATTACAGAAATACGCTCATGGGGTGGTTATGTAGCAACCAAAGTTGATATGTCCAAAAATACAAAACTCAAGATGTGGCTTGCCGGAGACCTTAGAAAAGGACTTATTCCTCCTGCATCCCTTGACCGACTTACCATATCAGATGAAAGTGAGTGCGAGGAACTTGATTTTTCGCAGGCAGCATCACTGAATACATTCGGATTTAAGAATGCTAAAAAGATGTATTTGCTTAATATTTGCCGCACAGAAGCTACATGGGCAAAAGCAATGTATGGAGGACTTCCATCATGGGGCAGATTGGATTATGGAGATACTGGATTCTCTTATGCTCCACTTTCTCCCGGAGATACCCGCGAACGAGTAATTAAGGTTAATTTCACCCTGATTAAAAAGAATTGGTGGGGGAATGGGCTTAAAGGCTCACTTGTGGCTGCATACAATATGGGGGTCAAGATAAAGGTTTATGACGATGCAACTGGAAATGAGTGCTATCAGGAAAACTTCAATCCAAACCTTATGCTTACAGATGATGACCTATGGGCCTATGGTGATTTGTCAGTACAGGAAGTGAAGAATAACGCTCTTGATCCTGATCACCCTAAAACACCAAAGAAATAACTCCTTTTATAACTATATCTGAGAACTATATGCCGCGTTAGTATATTAACAGACAGGCATATAGTTCTCATTTATTTAAATGAATAAGCTATGCTCAGATTAGTTGTTAAGTTAACATTTCTATTTGCTTCATTAAGTATTACAGTTCATTCTCAGAACAATAATGTAATTACTCTGAAGGTGGATAATACAGACGTAATCATTTCTGACTTTTTAGGGGTCAATGGTGTTTACCATGGATTTTCTTTTATGCCCGAGCAGGAAACAGAGGGAATGGGATTTGCTGATCGGGAACGCGAATTCGACAGAGTTCATCGTATGAAGCTGAACATAGCACGTACATGGTATCGCCCTGATTTTGCCTGTGGTGACAACATATACAATGACTTCGACTGGGAATCTGCGAAAATGAAAGCATTTTACCTGTGGCTGAATGAGATGAAACGTATGAATGTCGACGTAGCCTTGCAGGCAGGATGGTGGTTTACGTATGATACGCACATGGGGAATCCAAGCAGCGATACTGAAAATGACCCTCAGCGTTTCGCGGAATGGATTTCAGAATCGCTTCGGTATATGATTGTTGAGAAAGGATTTGATAATATTAAATACGTACATTTATTTACCGAACCGATGAACTGGGATGGAGACGGATCAAAACCGGGAAATTTATCGATATCGGAATATTATAGAATTGTAAGTCGCAAAGTACACGAACAACTAATAAAAACAGGTATTCGTTCCAAGGTAAAACTGGTAGGGCCAAATTTTGGCAGTACAGACAAAGCTGATTGGGTACAATGGAGTATGGATAATCTTGGCGATGTCTTCGATATTATTTCGTGGCATACTTACAACGGAATAAGAAACTCTGATCCTCCTGCAGAATATGACGGGTGGTTGCAAACCACTGAGGTTGGTGCCAAAATGGTGCGTCCGTCGGGAAAACAGTATTGGATTGATGAATATGGATGTACATATGAAAACGTGCGCTCCAATCCTGACTATGGTAATTATCTGGCTCAGGCTGTGGCTGCATTCTGCAACGCAGGAGTACAGACCTCGTTTATCTGGATACTGTTTGACCAGCAGTATGTGTCTCCTCGTAACCAGACCAATAATGGTGACAGTTTTGTAGACGGGGTTCACCGCTGGGGCCTGGCAAAATGGCCTCACGATAAACTCCAGAATCCTACTCACCCGTATCCTGCTTGGTACTCCTACAGTATGATGAGCCGTTATCTTGGCGGGCGTAACAATACTGTCGTTTTTAATTCTCCAAGCAACACTCTTGCAAAAGTTTACATTGTTTGCACAAAGAATAATGATGGGGATATGACTGTTCTGGTTGTTAACGGAAATCATACCCCGCAGAATGTAAAAGTCGAATTCTCAGAGGCGCTCAATAATGTAACCTTTAACAGACATTTATTCGATCCTGCAAATGTTACGGTGACCGAGGATGCAACCATCCCCGGTATTGACAAACAGATCAAGGGTGTCAGGAGTTCGTTTTCAGATGTGCTTCCTTCAAGAGGAGTGGCGATATATACCACCCGCAAGGACTAAATATCGGAAATTCCTCTTTTTGTGTTGCCTTCTTTGAGACAATGGCCCGGCACTAAAACAGGATTAACACGGTGCTTAAAGACTCATCTTGAATATTCCTGTTTTTGATTAATTAATATGAATATCACCAGATTCTTTCTGATAGCAGTTGCAATGGTAATCCATACCAGAATCTCCTATGGGCAGAGCAGGATATTTGCAGATAACACCATCGATGCCATAGGGCCAACAAACTGGTATCAGGGATGTTATCCGACAGATGTATCAATGCCGGACCCTAAATTCCCGTATTTTCAGATGACCCCAGTATCTGAAACTCAGGAAGGAGTGACTATTTCCCGGCATACACCTTTGAATGAAGAATTTGATCAGTTTTTCCCAAAATACAAGTTCAGGATAACAATTAAAAACAAGGAATATCCTTTCTACAGCGGTAAAAACAGTCAGATTGCCTATCGTACCAGCAATCTTGTCTGCCTGAACAGTTCAGACCAGGGAGTTGACCGGAGGTTTGAAGCGATTGTCTATTCTCATAAACTTATCATTATCAGAACCAGCATCTGGGATAAAGCCTCAGTAGAAGTTGATGCAGACTTGCCCGCTGTTAGAGAGGGGGAATTGTCATATACGACTAACAAAAGAGGGCTTCATGGGGTAAAGCAGATAAAAGGCAGACGAGGTGTCAACTTTTGGGTAATTGTCTATGATGCGGAACATAAGAACGAATTTACAGGATTGATTGATATTGCAGAAAAGTGCGTCCGCAGGTTTGATACGCAATGGAAGGAAATGGCGGCAGTGCAGTCAATTGAGCCGTTCCTGGATGGAGCAGAAACAAAATCAGAGCGTAATCTGACTGCTGCAATGGTTAATCGCGTATTACGAAATCAGAGGATGGGCGGACAGATAGAAGCCCCGTCGGCAATCGAATTCTATGGTCCGGAGTGGGCTGGTGCTGACTGCCTTTGGATCTGGTTCCAGCCTGCTACCCTTCACTGCCTGTGGATAAAGCCTGAATTCATTTCAAATACAATCCGTAGTATTCTTAATTGCCAGCATCAGGATGGATTTGTATCTCAGATAACCTGTCAAAACGGGGGATCAAAGAGTACTCAGAATCCCAACATTTCGGGTATTGCCACAGACTATTACCGCTTTACCGGCGACAAATCGTTCCTGAAGGATATGTATGGCCACTTTTCGAAGTGGTATGGTTGGTGGATGGAAAAGCAAACACCTGATGGCAATGGCATTATTACAATCGGTCGTGAAGACTTTGAGTTAATGGAAGCTATTTATGAATATGGCCGGGATAATCACCCTGTTTATCATGGTGTTATGCCACTAATGGATGTGAGGGGAGTAGACGGACGTCCTAACAGGTTGTACTTACCCGACATTATAGCCTGCCAGGCCCGAATGGCCGAGGATCTTGCATTTATGGCAAAAGAACTTGGTCATGACACTCAGGCAGAGTATTATCTGTCAGAATACAAAAGAGTTAAGAAATGGGTTAATGACTTTATGTGGGATGAAAAAACTCAATGGTATTACCCTGTAATCCGAGCTACCGGAGAGAAGGTCATGAAGCGGTCGTGTACCGCATTTTGGCTTATGTGGGCTGGTATTCCAGATCAACACCGGGCAAACATATTAATTGACGCTTTATTTGATCCGGCTCAGTTTTATACCACAATACCGGTTCCTCAGATTGCATTGAATGATCCATCGTTCAACATAAAATGCAGACATTGGGGTGATGGTAATGTCTGGCCAATTGACATACATCATACATTCACAGGTTTGCTTCGGTATGAGCAGTGGACTAAAGCTTACGAGCTTGCCAGACACTCCAATAATGGCATTTTCAATGCCATCAGTGAGAGTTATCAGCCAAATGAATACTATTATCACGATGGAAGAGCAGAGGGGTGCCCGATAATGGGTGTTGCAGGCAATCTGCCATTAACCTTCAAGCGATACATAAAGGATTACCTTGAAGGTTCAGCTCAAAGATGGCAAATGTTTGCACCAGTAATAACTAACTAACGTGACAGGTTCAAATGGTTCAATATGAAAGGATTTAAAATTTCCGGAATGGATTATAAATTATCACACCTGAGGAATACAGTTTTATGTTTGTTTGTAATCAATATAGCTGCTTTCAGTCAATTAGACACAGGAAAGGTTACGGTCAAATATAAATACATAAACATTAAAGAGAAAAAGGCTTATGTCAAACTGCAGGGCAGTACGTTCAGTACCGAAATGGAAACAGACTGGCAGCGCTACAATCCAGCAAATCCATTTATTGACAGGGGCGCATACCCTAAAAAGTGGTCTGTTTATGGAAACTTCCTGCCTGATCTTAAATTCGGGTTCAATAAGCCATGGGAATATATTTCTGATTTAAATATTCATGAAACGAGTAACGGAATAGTTTCTGTTTCAAAAGGATATCAAACTGCTCTGGGAAATGGTAACATACCCTATGTAAAAATTACCAGGACATTCTGGAATAATCCTGAAATGGTTTATGAAGTTACCGAAGCACACCATGCCAGGAATAATCAATACTATATTGCAATCAATGATTCATCCTCTTTCAAAATCAACCATGACACAAAATCAGTTTCGTATAGTAAGAACGATATAGTTATTTGCTGGCAATTCTGCCCGAAGCCTAAAAATATTGCTTTTATAAAGAATGAAGGTTATGTCTGCACATTCGATTCAAGCCGGATTGAGACATTAATTACCTGGGGCAAAAAAGACAGTTTCAAGGAACAAACATTTTTATCCGTTTCAGAGGAATTAAATAGAATCAATGTTCGGTCAGCGAATGGCAAGACCCGTATTTATGAAGTTAATGAGAAGCAGCAATGTATAGAACCGTTTGAGTCATTGCAGATTACCCAAAAGGAATTCATGTTGACAAACATTGATACAATAGAAAAGGGTCGAATTTATCTAGAGAATGGTCTGCATGAATTCATTGTAAGAAACAAGGATAAGGATAAATTTGAACTGGGAAGCTCAACCCTTTTTTCGTCAAATACTATTGTTGACAGTAAATCTGTTCCTGATATTAAAAACTTCCTGGTACGTTCATTACGTTCCCTTAATGACAGAATAATATTCGGTGTCGTAACTGAAGATGACCCGACCCAGGACTATATCTGGGGTACCGGTACCTGGCCGAGATGTTTCAGCATTCTATCGTTAGACTATTTTGGATTCAGCTCTGAAGCGTACAATTATCTTGAGTATATGCTTGATATTTCAATGCAATTTAAATTCAGGGATAAGTACGCTCATTTATGGGATAGCTTTTATATGACAGGAGATCCAAGGTATGATATGTATGATATTAACGGCCATTCTATTAAATTATTCGAAGCCGGTAAGTTCTACATGAATCACAGAAATGATAAATATGGTAAGAAGATTCTGGACGAATACTATGATACTCTCAGGGACTGGTGTTTATGGATTGAGGAGAATACCGGGAAAACAGGTTTAATATTGGATCAAACGGAATCTAATGTATGGTCCTATGGATATGGTGTATTCACGCAGGCTCCTTCGATCGCAGGAATTGAACTCTTTATTGAGTTAGCCAAAGACAAAGGGCAAAATGATGATGTTGTACGTTTCTCAAAGGTTGTTGACACCCTCCTTGAGGCGATGAATGAACTTTTATACGGCGACTGCGAAAATCATTTCCTTAATATTGATAAAGGAATCGGTAAGTGCTATATTACATCCATCCCCGATAAATCAGCTTCGCCTGATAATGCCATAGGATTGTCATGTTACTCTCTTGCTCCCCATTTCTTCCTGTTGGATCCTGATGTTAACCTGATTGATAGGACCGATACAAAAATCAAAAGCACGTTAAACCTTGCACTTCAATTATTGGGTGATACTAAGGATCAACGAATCATAACATGGCACGTTAAAAATGATGTGGCTCATATTGGATATGGACAGGGCCAGTTGCTGATGGCTTTACTATATACAGAACAACCTGAAGAATTCAGAGAAAGACTTACTGCTTTATTTGATATTACAAAGAAAGAGCCAGGCGACAAATATTTAATTCCTGAAATTCTGGGCAGATCTTCTGGTCCAAATAAAGGAAATAAAGCCCAGTTGACTTATTATCCTTTTATGGTGGCATATCTTGGTGGTCTTAGCCACGCCGGCGGGATAATGACCGATTTTGTCAAAGATCTGGAAGTGTATAGATACAAGGAAGGTGATAACTCTCCTGGTTCTCAAAGCCGCTGACTGACTATTATCCGGACAGCCCTTAGAATATCCGGTTAAGTAATTAATGAAAAACGAAACCCCCTTTTCATGAACAATTAAGGTTAAAAACTCAAAAAAACATTTCTTATAATGAAAAAGATTCTGCAGTTTGTAATTATCGCAACAACTTTGTTTACAACAATGGTTAACGGGCAAGAGGTTCGTAAAGATTATGATATAACCAAGGATAAGGTGTTATACACGGTTGGATACGGACATTTGGATACCCAGTGGATGTGGGATGTACGGCATTCGATTAACACATGCCTGAAAAACACTCTTGAGGAGAATTTCTATCTTTTCGGGAAATACCCTGGTTATGTTTACAATTTTACCGGATCACGCCGATACAGGATGATGAAGGAGTATTATCCTGAACATTACCGCAGACTCAAAGAGTATATAGCTGAGGGAAAATGGCACCTGTCAGGATCGTCAGTTGACGAAGGAGAGGTAAATATCTCTTCTCCTGAAGCTTTACTTCGTCAGGTGCTATACGGAAACCGCTTCTTCAAACAGGAGTTTGGCAAGACAAGTGCTGATTACATGTTGCCTGACTGTTTCGGGTTTGTGGCTACAACGCCATCAGTGCTTGCTCATGCTGGATTGCTGGGATTTTCGACTCAGAAGTTAACGTGGCGTTTGTCAGGAGAGCTTCCATTCAATGTGGGAGTCTGGAATGGCCTCGACGGAAAAGGTGTCATAGCTGCATTAAATGCCGGAGACTATACAGCAAAGTGCGAGGAGAGACTGGATAGAAGTGATTACTGGAATGGACGCATCGAGGATAACTTTAAGAAATATGGTTTAAGTTTCGATTACCGCTATTATGGCGTTGGAGATCAGGGCGGTGCCGTACGTGAAAATGACGCACGCAACGCCACAGGTTCTGTTAATAATATTGACAGTAAGTTCAAGGTTGTGTTGGCCTCCTCAGATCAGATGTTTCGCGATGTGACACCCGAGATACGCAGGAAAATGCCTGTATTCACTGGCGATCTGTTACTCATTGAACACAGTGCTGGTTCAATGACCTCTCAGTCGTTTATGAAAAGGGTTAACAGAAAAAGTGAGAACCTGGCACAATCAGCCGAATCTGCCTCAGTCATGGCAGATATTGAATCTGGTATTCCATATCCGCATACCAAGCTAAACAACGCATGGGAGCTTTTACTCGGTAATACCATGCACGATATTCTCCCGGGGACGTCTATTCCGAAAGCCTACGAATTGGCATGGAATGATGCATTTATTGCTGCAAACGGATTTGAAACCGCACTCAGGTACTCTCTGTCACAAATTTCCGGTAAACTCGATACTAAAGTTGACGGAATTCCACTCGTTGTTTACAACCCGGTTGCCACTGATCGCGAAGATGTTGTAGAAGCAGAATTGCCCCTTGGCAGTTCCGTTGTTGCCCTGGAGGTAACCGGACCTGATGGCAGGACGATTCCTGCTCAGATTATCGGTCGGAATGGAGATAACATAAGATTCCTGTTTATTGCGAAAGTACCAGCTTTAGGACTATCTGTATATAATATCAAGCGTTCAGCATCAGAACAAAATAACAATTCATTACAAGTCAGTTCGTCATCATTGGAGAATGATTATTACAGGGTTACAATTGCCTCTAACGGAAATATTGAAAGCATATACGACAAAAAGCTGAAAAGAGAACTTCTGGCCCGTCCGGCTGAATTGGAGTTTCAGTACGAAAAACCCAAAGAATGGCCGTCGTGGAATATGGACTGGGAAGACAGATCCAGGGGTCCGGTTGCCTATCTCAATCAAAATGCTTCAATGCGTATTGTTGAATTCGGCCCTGTTCGTATCGCAGTGGAGGTTTCCCGCTCAGGACGCAATTCTAATATCAGGCAATTAATTTCCCTTTCCGCGGGTGACGCTGGCAAAAGAATTGAAATCAGCAATATACTTGACTGGCAAACCAGGGAGTCCTCCCTTAAAGCGTCATTCCCTCTGACTGTATCAAATCAGGAGGCTACCTATAATCTTGGTGTGGGAGCAATAAAACGCACAAATAATCGCCCTGATCAGTTTGAGGTTCCTCACAAGAACTGGATTAACCTGACAGATAAATCCGGTTCCAACGGAGTTTCAATACTTGAGGACTGTAAGTATGGATCGGACAAGCCGTCTGACAACACCTTGCGTTTGACCCTGATGTATACTCCGGGTGTCAGAAATGATTTTCGCTACCAGGGAATGCAGGATTTCGGCATTCATAAATTCAAGTACGGTATATACAGCCATAAGGGCGACTGGAAAGAAAGTGAAACACATTGGCAGGCTGAGTTTCTCAACAAACCTCTTGTGGCTTTCAAAGCTCCTGCACACGATGGGGAAGCGGGTAAAACATATTCGGTTTTAAGTATAAGCAATAAGAGAATAGGCCTGATGGCATTAAAAAAAGCAGAGGATTCAGAATACATAATTGTACGTATTAACGAAACCACCGGGGAAAGCCAGTCAGATGTCAGACTTACTTTCCACAATCAGATTGAAGATGCATTTGAAGTTAACGGCCAGGAAGAACGGATAGGAGATGCGGCTTTCAAAGGGAATATACTTACTACCGACATTGGCTATAATACCATTAAATCTTTCGCGGTCAGGCTGCGTACTTCTGCACAAAATCAGGTTAGGCAACAACCCCTGGCGTTAGCTTACAATGAAGACCAGTTTACCACTGACAATAATCGCGATGATGCAACCAAGTTTCCCGGACTTTTCAGCTACCCGGCTGAGTTGATTCCTGATGTAATCGAAAGCGGCGGGATCAGATTTGAAATGGGTACTCGTGAAGATACCAAAAATAATGTGGTCCGTTGCGAGGGACAGCAGATAGCTCTTCCAAAGGGGAATTTCAACAAAGTGTATCTGATTGCAGCCGGTCAGGATGAGATAAATGGAGCGGAATTTCTGGTTGGAGATTCGAAGCAGAAATTGAACATAGCTCGCTGGACTGGTACAATAGGTCAGCATTATTTGCTGAGATTCCGCAATAACGATTCAGAACTGTCGGAGATACTGACTCCGTTTCTTAGAAAGGACGCCATTGCATGGTTTTCCTCTCATAGACACTACGGGTACCCGTCTGGAAACCAGGCATATGAATATTGCTATATGTTTTGTTACTCATTGGACATACCTGAGGGCGCAACATCTGTAACTCTTCCTGATAACAGTAAGATTAAAATATTTGCCATGACTGCATCATTCAACAATGGTGATGATATATTGTTAGCTTCAGACTTGTTCGAGAACTTCGATAACGCGGAGTCAGTTAAAGTCAGGTAATGAAGCTGGCTGATCAGAAAAAGGTTTTGAGACCATCCAATTGTGAAATGCTCAAAATGGATGACAGGCAAAACCAGTGGGTGTTACTAAAAAGAAGGGCAAATAATTAATTATGTCGGGTTCTTTTAACTTCTGGCAATAATAGATAGAATGCTGCAGGAAAATGAAACGAATAGCTATGTTTAAAGGAAAGCAAACTTTGAGTTTTGTGCTGTTAATTCTGTTCAGTGCTGTATTTTGTAACGCAAGCGAAAATATTGTTTTAAACAATCCACAGGTACCTGTTAAACTGACCGGGAACCGGTTTCTTACATTCAATACGGTAATCAGGGTAAACCAGATTGAGGTTGCCAGAGATAAAAATGTCGGACGTGATGAACGCAACCTGCATTCTCCTGAAAAAGCAATGAAATTCAGGGAGGCAATAGAAAAGGGGTTCCCGGGAGCCCGTATTACATGGGCATTCAGCTGGCTGGCTTTGCATGATACTACGGCTATTTACAGGAAAATCCGTGAACTGGCAGTAAGTTATCATTACAGGTATGGCGATGAAATTACATTTATACCCGGGGCCTATTTTGCGAACGCCTACAATTCTACAGAGCAGGTAAACCGTGATCTTCATGACGGACTGAAAAAAGTTTCGGAAATAACCGGAAACGGTTACCGTCCCAAAAGTGTTTTGGCCGGATTTTTATCAGCAAAAAACCAGGAATACCTTACAACCAAAGAAGGGATTCATGTTTGCCAGGGGAATCTCTGGAGTCAGTATGCTATTGATAACCAGGATGGCGAGGGCTCTGTTTCCTATCCGTTTTACCCTTCAAAAGAGCATTTTTGTAAACCGGCACAGGGAAAAGAAGATTTTATTGATTGCGTAAATCTGGATGGTTGGACTATGGATTTTCTTGCTGCCCGCAGAGAAGGTTTTGCCCAGGGTTTAAACAGCCGGATGGGTGTTGGTCCTATTGAAACTCTTGGAACTTATGGACTTGAAACCGGACTTAAGGAGATGCTTCATACAACAGAAATTCACTTTGATAAGGGATTTGAGCTAAATGGTTTTGCATGGGTAACCAATTGTTGGGAACTGTCGCTCTCAGATACAGGGAAGGACGGAGTTTTCTCAACTGATTATGATTATGAAGGGCTGATCCGCTGGTTAAGCGAAATAAAGAAACGCTGGCCTGATGTTAAATTTATTACCCAGGGTGAATTTGGTCTCATCTGGCGGGAGCATTATAAAAACAATGATTTCAATTACCGCTTTGAAGAAAGGGGCTCAGGAATAGGTGGGTCAGATGCAGATAAGGAAATCACCTGGTATATGAATAAAAAGTTCAGATTGGCAATTTTAAGAGATTTGAATACAAATGAGGAGAACATAATTGACTTTACCCGTTATGACTTAAAAGCAATGGAACCGGAGTCGGGCAGTACAAGAAACTGGACTTTATATGGAGACATCAACCAGAAACAGACCAGGAAACAGGACTCGCCTATACCGTTAAACAGGCTTTCTGAAGATCAGAAGAAAATGATCAGAAGGTATTATCCCAATTTGCTGAAAGCTGATAAATAGGGTCTGGCAATATCAATTCCTATTTGCGGATTGACATTTTAAACAATCCCTGATCACTTATGATTTCAAAAGTATTGATGCAGCTAAATCCTCCAAATTCCATGAAAAGGCATAGCTGTCAAGATACAGGTCTTTGGAAGGTAAAAATTTATTTGTCGGCAATAAACTAATCCCACAACAAGAGAAGATGAAGCGCAGGATTTTCATAAACGCACTGTGCGGAGCGTCTGGTTTACTGGTTGCACCCCCTGTCATGGCAAATGTAATGAAGGCCACCAATGTTGTTCCCTCTGACTTGATCCCCGTTCAGCCGGGAGTTTGGCGATTTACAATCGGCAGACCGGAGAAAATAACTCCGCAGAGTGTCCGTGCCATCGGTCCGGCAGTGGAACAAATGAAGAAACTCCCAACAGTAGATTCTTGTCCGGCTGAGGCTTACGGCACAGTGAATGACCGCGGAGTACTTGTAAAACTACCGGTTAAACCCGATGAGTTTTTGTATGGATTAGGACTTCAGCTGCAATCGTTTCAACAGCGTGGATTGAAAAAAACCTTGCGGGTAAATGCCGATCCGTTGGTTGATTCCGGCGACTCACACGCTCCGGTACCATTCTTTGTAACCACATCCGGATATGGTGTACTGGTTGACACAGCCCGCTATGCCCAGTTTTATATGGGTAACAAGAAGCACAAACCGATGGTGCAAAATTCATCGGTGACCGAACAGGACAAACGCGAAGGGGTTAACGAATCTAACCTGCCTTACGAACGCGATGGACTGGGTGTTGACAGTGAAGTGATGATTGAGATTCCGCGCTCACAAGGCGTCGATATTTACATATTTGCCGGCCCCACCATGATGCAGGCAGTACAACGTTACAACCTTTTCTCAGGAGGAGGGGTGTTGCCTCCTCGGTGGGGATTGGGTTTCTGGTACCGTGTTCAGTCAGAATTCAGGCAATCCGAAGTAATGGACATGGCCAGCTATTTCCGCACAAATAAGATTCCGTGCGATGTGCTGGGTCTGGAACCGCGCTGGCAGTCGCATGCCTATTCGTGTACGTATGTATGGAGCGACTTATTCCCCGATCCCCGGAAAATGGTTAGTGAATTGAAAGACCAACATTTCAGGATAAACTTGTGGGAACATGCCTTTGTACACCCGAAATCACCTATATACAAGGATTTAATGCCGCACTCGGGCGATTATGAAGTGTGGGATGGCCTTGTGCCCGATTTTTTGACCCGTGAAGGGAAACGCATTTTTGCCGATTTTCATAAAAAGGAGCATGCGGACCTGGGCGTTTCAGGCTATAAAGCCGATGAATGTGACAATTCAGATTTTACCGGAAACTGGTCATTCCCGGAGTTAAGCAGGTTTCCATCGGGGGCCGATGGCGAACAAATGCACAGCCTTTTTGGAATTTGTTATCAGGATACCATTCAGTCGGTTTACAATCAGAAAAATGAACGAACCTATGGACTGGTACGTTCTTCAGGAGCATTGGCGGCACCGTACCCGTTTGTATTGTACAGCGATTTGTATTCGCACAAACAGTTTATTCACGCAATACCTCAGTCGGGATTTTCGGGCTTACTCTGGACACCTGAAGTCCGACATGCCACCAGTAACGAGGATTTGATCAGACGTCTGCAAACCGTTGTCTGTTCTCCTCTGGCAATGGTCAATGCCTGGTATCTGAAGAATGCCCCATGGAAACAGATCGACACTAAAGCCAATAACGAAAACCTATTTGCCGAAGATTGGAGCAAGCTTGAAGATGGATGCCGCGAGATTATCCGACTGCGCATGAAACTGATCCCGTACCTTCATGCAGCTTTTGTTCGCTACAAACATGAAGGGATTCCTCCTTTCCGGGCTTTGATAATGGACTATCCGACCGATCCTGAAGTGAAAAACCTGAGCAGTGAATACCTGATGGGCGATAGTGTACTGGTAGCTCCCGTAATGGAAGGAGAATACAGTCGCAAAGTATATCTCCCGGAAGGTGATTGGTTTGATTTCTGGAGCCTGAAAAAATACACAGGTAAAGCTGAATATCTCATTAATGCTCCGTTGGAACAGATTCCGTTGTTTATCAGATCGGGAACTATTCTGCCCTTGGCAAAACCAACCTTGCATACCGACGATCCGGAAAGCTGGTTGCTGACAGTCCTTGTGACTGGCGAAACCCCTCAGTCCTGCGTCCTGTACGAAGGCGACGACAATACCGTAAACCCGGACCTGACAGAAGTTCGTCTGGTATGGAACAGCAAAAAACAGGAGGGAAAACTTGAACGTTCCGGCAATGCTGCCCCCCGGCAATATGCGGTAAAAGAGTGGATTTGGTGTTAGTAATGGCCTGCTTTTTGTAGCTGCAAAACATTGTGTGATTTTAAAATGTCGAACAATTTCTAAAATCGGCAATAAGAAGACAGTAGGAAAGGTAAAAGCCGAAAACCTGTCAGAGCAGGCTGAATTAATTGAACGGAATCATGAACAAGTTATTTCTTAGTGTACTTACAGTTGTAATTTTCACTGTTACGGGGTGTGGAAAAGGCGATAATACCATGGATCCCAGAGAGTTTACATTTAATTTTACTAATGATACAGAGGGTTGGACAGGTGATTTTGCGGATTACCCCAATGATCCGGGTGTGGAAGATTCTTATGAACTGGAGTTTTCGCATTCTGCTTTGCCAGGTCCGTTGAACAGTAGCGACGGGGCTTTAAGACAATCGGGCAATAATCACAGTGATGACCTGTTTATGTTTGTTAAAAAGAAACTTACCGGGCTGGAAGCAAATACTGACTACAAAATTGATATTGAAGTAGAAATTGCTACAAATGTCGCAAGCGGTTCCTTTGGGGTAGGAGGTTCACCAGGGGAAGGAGTATACATTAAAGCCGGTGCATCGACCAAAGAACCAATGAAAGTGTTGGACAACTCAGACAACCATTTCAGAATGAATATTGATAAGGGTAATCAAAGTCAGGGCGGTGCAGATATGAAACTTATAGGTGATTTCGCCAATGGCACAGATTTGAACGTTTACAAACTAAAGATTCTAAAAACATCAGGTCCGGTTAATGTAATGTCTGACTCAAATGGAGAAGTCTGGATAATTGTAGGAACCGACTCAGGTTTTGAGGCAATAACTACGATTTATTACAACCGGATATCCGTTAAGGCTGAATGAGCCACGCACAACATTGATTATGTGATAATTATTTGGGAAGATTGAATGCAATCTTCAAAGCTTCCATATCTTTGAGAGAAGTGCCTTCAGGTTCAAAACCCATCGATTTTGCCGTGAGGTAAATCTGAGCCGACTTTGACAGGGTGTCTACCATGTCGAATGCTTCCATTATGTTGGTGCTGACCGAACAAACCCCATGCTTTTCCCACATAACCACATCATAATCGTTCAGCATCTCTACCGTTGCATCGGCGAGTTCGAGTGATCCCGGCATTTTGTAGGGGATAATTCCCAGGCCTTTGGGACAGAAGGCACGTGTTTCAGGAATCATGCTCCAGAGAAGGTAAGTCAGTTTGTCTTTCTCCATGAATGCAGGGTTGTGGGTCATTGCAATCAGGTCTGTGGGATGGGTGTGAAGAACAGCCTTGTAACCTGACCCGGTGCCTATCTGAAAATTGTGCATTGCAAGGTGCGATGGCAACTCAGAGGTTGGAAAGACCGGGTTGTCAGCAACGATCTCGTAGCTTGTGCAATCATCCAGTATGCGGATGACGGAGCCATTTTGCATCGGCCAGCGGGCAAGGTCACGCATCCTTTTGTTTGTGCCTTTGCAAAAGAAGTAACACCCTTTCAGGTGCGGAAGCGGTCTTTCCATCCTTATCACTTCGGTGATCGGCTTCAGAATTCTGACATCGTCTGTCACCGCATCGGTTATATTGACGGTGATATTCCCGCCATTGCGTTCGGCCCAGCCTTTTTGCCAGAGGTATCCTGCCACTTCAGCCACCTCCTTTATCCGGTTGGACAATTCGGTATTGTTGTCAAGGATCGATTTCATGCATTTATAATCTTCTTTTAACAGGCCTGATAACTACCGCAAGCAGTCATACACCATTTTGGGTCAGGCTTTCTCTTTGCCTGTTTGCCCCCGACTTTATTAATGATATAACAGGTTTGGCAGTATCAATGAGAAGATCAGGATGATCATGCCTAAACCCAGTGCAGTGAGCGTTTTTATACCTGTCCCTTTCCATTCTTTCAATACGATTCCCCATATGTTGCTGCAAATGACATTCAACGACATCAGGATGCTCCATGAGAAGGCAATCATTATGCTGTCAGGCTCGAAAAAACTCTTGCCTATACCCAGTGCAAAAAATTGAGAATACCACAAGATGCCGGCTAATCCGCAAAAAAGAATATTGTTGCCCGTTGTTGACAATGGCGTCGTGAATATCTGGCCAAGCGTGCGGTTCTTCTTATTTTTCCAGGTGCAATATACCAGGTTTGTCAGGAATCCCCCCACGGTGACAAGCAGTGTGACAGGGTTTTGGATAAACAAGGGATTGGATCCCATGGCTGCAATTCTTTCCTGTATTGGGATTCCTGCATTAAGACCCAGACTGAAGCAGGCACTCATGACTCCTGCCAGTAAAGCCACCAATAGTCCCTTTTTGAGGGCAAAATCCTTGACCGACTGTTTCTTGGCTTCTTCGGTCATCTCTGCTGACCTAAGGCTTCCTGCATATCCGATTATGGCAATGCCGGCCAGGGTAACACTCACGCTGACAAGCAGGATGATTCCCTTTCCGGAAAAAAGATCGTTGCCGCTAAGAATTGCAGGAATGAGAGTTCCGAAGGCAGAACAGGTCCCCAGGGCAATTGACTGGCCCAGCGCCACACCCAGGTAACGCATGCTCAGCCCGAATGTCAGCCCCCCGATACCCCACAATACGCCATACATGATGGTTTCCATTGCAGCACCGGTTTCCGACCGGTAAATGTCCAGTAGTGTCTGGCCGTTTGATGCCATCAAGGCACCAAGCAGTGGGAATACCAGCCAGGCAAAAACACCCTGAACAAGCCAGAAGTTTTCCCACGACCAACCTTTCACCTTGTTAATTGGCACATAGGAGCTGGATTGACCCAGACTCCCGATGGAGATAATCAATAATCCGAGTAGTGTATTCACCGCTTGATTGTTATGTCTCTTTCATATTTCTGTATCTGCGGGATAAAATCCTCACCGACAGACACGTTGTTTTTCAGGCAGAAATAGTCCCATACGGCATTCCAGGGAAGGCTCTTCGACTCTTCAAGGAGGGCCAGCCTTTCGAAATGCTGTCCGTTGGCTTCATACTCGCGGAGTTTGGTTAAAGGTTCGAGCAAGGCCATTAGGAATGCTTTCTGTGTCGCACGTATTCCAATAACATAGGCACCGATCCGGTTAATGGATGCATCAAAGAAATCAAGCCCCACATGAACCTTCGACAGTGCGTCGGCCCTGATGATCTCTTTCGCCATATCCGTGATTTCATCATTTAAAATGGTCACGTGATCCGAATCCCAACGTATAGGGCGGCTCACATGCAACATGATTTCAGGTGTGAACAACAGCAGTGACGAAATCTTGTCAGCGATACTCTCCGACAGGTGGAAGTGTCCGGTGTCAAGAGTGATCATTTTGTTTTTCTTCGCACCATATCCCAGGTAAAAATCGTGCGACCCTACAGTATAAGATTCCAGTCCAATGCCAAAGAGTTTGGATTCGATGCTGTCTTTCATGTTCCTGTATTCGGTTGCAAATACTTCGTCCAGCGATTTCTCAAGGATGGAACGGTATAGATGGCGGTTCACCGTGATGTCTTTTGATCCGTCATGTATCCAAAGGTTCATGATGCATGGGTCATTCTGGAATTTTCCCATGGCCTCGGAGATTGCCCGTGAACGTTTGGTGTGGTCGATCCAGAAATCACGGATCGTCTTGTCTGGATTGGACAATGTCAAATTCCCGCTTTTGGGATGACCGAAGGAAGTAGAATTGAAATCAAGCTTCAGGTTCTTCTCCTGTGCCCACTGCATCCAGCTTTGGAAATGCCCGGGGAGGATCTCGTTCCGGTCAACAGCTTTATTCCCAAAGTCCCCGTAAATGGAATGCAGGCTGAAACGGTGTTTCCCTGCGATATATTTCAGCAACTCTTCAATGTCAGCCCGCAGCTCATCTATGTTACGGGCCCGTCCGGGATGGTTCCCGGTAGTCTGGATGCCTCCACCGCCCACAGAGTTGAGCTTTTCAAAACCACCTACATCATCTGCCTGCCAGCAGTGTAATGATATCGGAAGTTTCTGGATTTCCTCCAATGCTTTACCTACATTCACACCCACGGCATGGTAACGTTCTTTGGCGATTTCGAATGCTTTCTCTACTAAGTGATCTTTTCTCATGGGCTTAGTTATTATGACATATTTCGTTGAACTTGATATAAGCTTCATCCCAGATGGCGGTGTCCTCGGGTAAATAAGTTACCGGATTTGAAGATTGGCAAACGATCTCCCTTATTTCAGAAAGGGAACCTACTATATTCAGAGCTTTAGCCTGCATCATGACATTGCCGATTGCCGTGGCTTCAGTTGGCCCTGCAACTACAGGCAACGCTATGGCGTTGGCAGTGAACTGGTTAAGTAGTCTGTTCTGTGAACCTCCACCGATTAGGTGCAACCTGTTTATTACAAATGGGGCTAATGATTGCAGATTCTCCAGCACCTGTTTGTATCGCAAAGCCAGGCTGTCGAAAATACATCGGACATATTCACCGGTGGAACGGGGGATGTCCTGACCTGTGTCATTGCAATATTTTGATATGGCCATGGTCATGCTTTGGGGATTCACAAACATCTCCCCGTCAGGATTGATGAGGTGTTTAAAAGGCTTGCAAGCCATGGCCTGGTCTATGATGTCGGTGTATGTCAAACCCGGATCCCATTCTCTGAGGCATTGCTCCAGCAGCCACATGCCGCAGATATTCTTTAGAAGCCGTATGGTGCCGCCCACACCCCCTTCGTTGGTGAAGTTGAGCTGGTATGTTTTGGGATTGATGATTGGTTCATCGACTTCAATACCCATCAGCGACCACGTGCCGGAACTGAGGTAGGCGAAGTTCCTGTCCGTTGCAGGAACAGAAATTACCGCCGATGCTGTATCGTGCCCCGCTACTGCCACAACCGGAACCGGGCTCATGCCTGTCTGATGACAGACAGAGTGCGACAGGTTGCCTACCACGGTTCCTGGCATCACCAACGGACCAAAATTGTTCTGAGTCAATCCAACATACGACAATAGCATTCCGTCAGGTTGCTTTGTGCGGGGATTCAGTATCTGACCAGTGGAAGCGATGGTGTATTCCATCACAACCTTGTCGGTGAGCATAAATGAAAGGGCGTCGGGAATAAACATCACCTTGTCGGCTTCTTTCATTGCTGTGGAGCGGATTTGCCTCAGGGCAAAAAGCTGAAACAGGGTGTTGAAATTCATCATTTGGATCCCTGTTGCTTTATATAATTCCTCGCGAGGTACCTGTTTGAAGAAGTTTTCCGGAGCACCAACAGTAAGGGGATCACGGTATGAGTATGGCATCCCCAGGATTTCATGGTTCCTGTCGATGGTGATAAAATCAACCCCCCAGGTATCGATACCGATTGATGATATTTCTATGCCATTATGGACAGTTTTTTTCAGCGCATCCAGGATGGCTTCGTACAGCGACAGCAGGTTCCAGTGAAAATGCCTATTTAACTGGATCATGGGATTGGCAAAACGGGTCAGCTCCTTTATTTCAAGCTTGCCGTTTTTCAGTGAACCTAAAATTGTGCGGCCACTTGTGGCTCCTATGTCCACGGCCAGGAAATATTTATCCTCCATAAATTTGTGGCGATTATCCGATTCTTGTTTTTTACGTCCTCGGGATGGATCTATGAACTTGTGTTTTCCCATTTGAAGGTAACCTGCCTTTCAATCCCCATATGGTATCTTTGACCTATCCTTTCTTTAATATATGTTATGAATCTTTCAATGGCAAATGTAAAAAGCCTGCAGGTAAGGAATTTTGGGAAATTTGGCATAAAGACTATGTATTTTGTCAGTTTTTCCTAAGATTAAGCCGGCCAATCGGATTCTTGTGACTCTTGAATTTATCAGATGTTAATGGATTCTTTATTCCAGTGTTGTCTAAAACTGTGAAGATTTGAGTCTTTTTGTTTATGAAACCTCATTTTGCTTCATTTCTTGCGCGGGGATTTATTGAGGAGGAGGGCTATAACATGTCTGATATTAATAATGGCCTGTAATGCATTGTAAATCAATAATTAAGAAAGAATACTGCATTTTATGGAATTGGGTTTTGAAATTAAATTATCCATTTGGATGGTTGACCGATATATATATATTAAAGTAAATGTAGTGGAAATCTTTTTTCAATGATGAAATTACACTTCCCAGCCTGATCATTATTGGTGCTTCAAGGTTCTTCCGAAGCTTGGACCTTCTGAATAAGAACATGATTGAAAAGGTTCTTCTTTCCATAGTACTGATTTTACTGGTTAATACTCAAAAAATTACTGATCTCATATCATTGATAACCAGTTACATAAATTCTCATTCGGTGTCCTGTATTTATATTATTTCTGGTACTCCGGATAAGAACCTGCGGCAGAACTATTGCGATGTAGCAACAAGAAGGAGGGAAAAAAGAATCCTGCAAACTCTTGATTTACACGCCTCAAACTTATTAACACATATATTATGAGCTACATAAGTGGAGATGGAGGGGGTGTCAGCCCGCCAGCTGGCGGGCTGACCGTCCCTTAGCTTCAGTCCTGCAAATGGGTGTTACCACATTTAGGCGGGGGTGTTCGTCCCGACAAGTCGTGACTCACTCTCCCTTAGCTCCGGTCCTGCAAATACAAAACAACCACCATGCTCCGCATGGTTCTTTTTGTTTCTTCAAACCCCTTCAGAAAGCGAGCTTTCTTCGGGGTTTTTCAAAAACAAAAACCCCCTTTCGGGGGTGGTTGTTTTGTGCTTGATCGTGGAGCTGGCGGGAGTCGAACCCGCGTCCAGGCAAGGCGACCATATGCTTTCTACATGCTTATCCTGCCTTGATTGTCGGGAGTGACCAGGTGGCAGACAGCCGAATCAC
>Ga0209450_10000065_pt1 | contig 67595 bp, 58 predicted proteins | sample FrelakmetLWP11LW_FD_187149 | JGI IMG/M metagenome (GOLD analysis project Ga0209450, IMG submission 187149) | Freshwater lake sediment microbial communities from the University of Notre Dame, USA, for methane emissions studies - LWP11 LW (SPAdes)... | ecosystem: Environmental > Aquatic >... | reverse complement strand
CTTTGATGAGCTGCTGTTTAGCAGGTACTGGGTACTGGGTTCTTGGTCCTAGGTATTTGTAAGTAGAAATTACTACCTGGCACCTAACACCTAGCACCTAGCACCTAGCACCTAGCACCTAGCACCTAGCACCAAGCATCTAGCACCCAGTGACTTTAATTTTTAACTTCAGTAACAGAATTCTGATCCATAGTTAAAGGGAATGACATAACCTCCGGAGAAGTTATCTCCATCTGACCTGTCATCCTTGTTTTTACTATTTGCCTGAGGAAATAGCCTTTATCCGGTGCGAAGTAAAGCTCACCGGTACCAGTGAAGGGACCACTCATCTTTATATCCATGCCCTGGGTTTGTGTCTTCAGTTCCCTTGTACCTGAGAGCGCAAATGTAATTTTAGCACAATTTATACCATTAAGCTGTTCGTAACCTTCAAATTTATTATCGGCTTTTACGATCATAACCAGGTTTGCAGGTGATGATTTGGTCCTAAGGGTATCTGTTCCGGACCATATGTATCCGGGAGTTATTGCTTCATCAGGCAAATCAGGGAAGAAATCAGCAAATGAATCTTTTACCGAATTAGTTGTACCCTCATTGTTTGTATAAGTGATTTGTTAGGCACCCGAGAGATCCGTTTCTTTCCCGGTCGGAAGTATCTTCATGGTGAACACTTTCCCAATGACTTCCTTCAAGGCTCCGCCAATGAGGCCTCCGGGAGAATCAACTGTTTGAGAAAGAGTGTCTATTTTCATTTCAAGTACAAGGTTATTTTCAGCCATACCTATTGATTTTACTGTACATCCTAGGATTGCAGCAATATTTACTGACATTATTTGTCCATTTATGTCAATATCCTGCACCATATTACTGGTTGACAGATATTTGACAGGTAAATCGGCAGGATAATTGTAGGATAGTTTAATTGCACCTGTATTCTGGGATATTATCGGAAGAGTAAATACGAACAGCGCCAGTGTTAAAGAAATCAGAAAGGCTTTTAATGAATGTGGGTTTGAGTTTTTCATTTGAATAATAATTAATTTTATAAGGTAAAGTTTATTAAAATAAATTGGATTAAAAAGTTATTGAAAATGCCGGAGAGTCCGATCCGTCAAAGTTGATTATGAATTTAGTAATTTAAATGTTTAAATTATAGATACATTTGTATTCGTTATGGGACATTTAAATTGGAAAGGAGAATGGATCTCGGATGAATCTCCGTTTGATAAAGCCGGTGAATATTCCTTGAAACAGGATTTAGTAAAAGAATTTATGGAAGTGGCTAAAAAATATCAGGGCAGAGTTAAAGATAAAACGATAGCAGAAGCGGCAAATGAAATTGTTAAAAAATATAAATCATTGAAATAAATAATATAATTATTAAGAGGCTGTCTCAAAAGCCTCTTCCTTTTTTATTGCCCCTAAATCCCCTAAAGGGGACTTTCTGATTATCTTGTACTTAGAGAACCCCCTGCCTGTACTGCTGTCAGGAAGGCAGGCCTTCAGGGGGCAGGAGGCAAGATTAAGGCTTTTGAGACAGCCTCTTTATATTTATCTTTACTTTCCATGGGACGTTAGCTCAGTCGGTTCAGAGCGTCACGCCTAAGCGTGAAGGTCACTGGTTCGAATCCAGTACGTCCCACACTTGTAATCAAGCTGTTATAGCGATTAAATTTCTTTTTTAAAGATTCATTTTCAGCTATTTGCAAAGGTACTTCATTGCATAGATTCGCTTGAAACGCCACCATTCGTCCAACTTTTAAGTATTCTTTATGAGGAGGCTGGGAAAAGACTTATTATGTTTTTTCTTTTATGGGGTAGAACATTCGATTTTTGTCTTTCCCATCATGTGAATGCATCCCCTTTCCATTGATTTTAGACGAACGGAAGGTCAGGAGAACTAGCCGAATGCCTTTTATATGTTATTTATTAACCTGGTCTGACTGAATAGTGATAAAGCTATTGATTAGGCTTCGCAGCTCATTAAGCTCTGACTTAAGTTGTTGATTTTCCTGTTCAACTGCTCTAATCTGATGTTGCTGTTCCTTCATTCCCTCAAGCAACACGACTGAAAGCTTTTCGTATGACACGGCTTTAAAACCATTATCATCTGTTCTTACAAGTTCAGGGAATAACTTTTCAACATCCTGAGCTATAAGACCGATCTGTGTGCCAGTTTCAAAGCCCTGATCCGGGAACTCATCTTTCTTCCACTCAAATCTTACCCCTTTCAAATGCAATATTTTATCCAGATTATCATTAAGATCAGCAATATTCTTTTTCCAACGTATATCAGAACCTGACCATGCGCCTGATGAGCACCATGCAGTACCAGCCACATATAATGAGTATGTGCCAGGATTTGCTGTTGTTCCTACCGAAACATGATCAGCAAAAACATTAGCTGTTCCTCCAAAACCCCAGCTGAAAGTAGCTCCGTCATACCATATAGCTTCATTGGTATTTACATATAATGCCGGACCTGAAGAACCCATATTTATATTAAGATGATCGCTGAACTCAGTTACACCGTTTTTATAAACTGTTACAGCATTCGACAAAGCACTGCTGCCTGTTCCATTTCCGATTACGAATAACCGGTCAGTTGGCCACCAGTCCTGAGTATAGACCGGTGTATAAGCAGTATTAAACCTGCCAATAGCAGTTTCATAGCCGGAAGGTGCTGTAGTGGCAGTTCCCATTGCGGTTGAGGAGTATCCGGATGCAACTGTTCCGATCCCCATTGATGTTGAACCATAACCAGATGCAGTAGTTGAATTCCCAATGGCAGTAGAACCAATACCTGACGCATATGTTGATTGACCCATTGCAGTTGCATAATTTGCATTAGTCCTTGAATAATAGCCTAATGCGGTCGAAACTTCTCCAGTTGCAGATGTAGCTACACCCATGGCAGTTGAACCATTACTATTTGCAACAGCGAGCATACCCATCGAGGTTGAACCTCCTCCATATGATCTGGTGAATGTCCCTAATGCCGTTGAATTTTCCCCTGAGGCAATTGTACCAAAACCGATTGCCGTCGAGGCTTTACCAGATGCGGTTGTAACAAATCCTGATGCGAACGCAGTAGTAGCTGAAGCAACTGATCCCTGGCCAATAGCAAATGAATAGGGGCCTGAGGCAGTTGTTTTTGCTCCGGTTAAATTTCCATCTTTATCCCTTCCGTCTGAACCAAAAGCATAACTACCTACTCCTGAAGCAATTGCTCCTGCTCCAAAAGCATATGAATCCAGTCCTGAAGCTGAAGGGGAGTCACCTAAAGCAAATGAGTTTATATTCCCTGCCATAGCATTCTTACCGATTGCTGTTGAATAGTCACCATATGCAGCGGCTTTATATCCCATAGCCTGTGAGTACATACCACTTGCCCTTGGCTCATACCCTGTTGCAAATGAGTTCTCACCAACATTTAACGGACTTGTTATCAGTACTTTTCCTGTAAAAAAAGCATTTTTCAAAGGATACCATAGAATCTTATTCTGTGACGGATTAATAATGTCACTGGCATCTGTATTCACATTAAAATAATTGGTATTAGTGCCTTTAGTCATATCAAAACCCCCGACAGCAAAGCCTCCTTTTGTTCCTTTTGCACCATCTGCCACCCAAATCCTTACACCTTCATTATAAACTGCAAAGATTGTCTGCCCATCCTTGTTCTTAACATCAAATAATGATTCTTCCATATTAGGGGTCGTTCCTTTAAAAGTTGTTGTTCCAGTGATGGTTTGAGTTCCTGACTTAGTGACAGCATCAGTAATTCCATAACCGGATAGTGTAGTTGGCTTATTTGTAAGATCATTGTAATTAGCTGTCTTAGCGATTTTTGAATATAATGCATAAGGAACACTTAATATCTGGCTTGTGCCTGTAATTGTATAACTTGTTCCACCGGTCGGGTCTGTTTCAGTCTTAATATAATATGTTCCGTTTGACCAGTCAATCCCTGCGAATGTTCCTGAGACAATAGTCCCGCTACCGACTTCAAGAGTAACCAGACCATTCGCATTAGTAGTTTTGGTTTGGGTTTCAACATAAACAGCAGTTCCTGTTTCAGAGCCTTGAAGGATACTTATTTTCATTCCTACAGCCTGGTTTGCCTGTAGCACACCACTGGTATTACGTACAACAGCCTGATAGCTCATCTTTTGAGGCGATTGGGCAAAAACGCTTATGGTTAATGCTGCAATCACAAATAGGGTAAATAGTTTTTTCATAGCATTTTATCTTAGTATTATTATAGCAGGTTAAATGTTCCTTGTGATAACTGCCTTGTAAGCCTTATTTGCTGATATTAAAATATAAAGTTACACCCTGTTTATGCCAAAGTCAAGTTTAATTTAACTCGCTGCTCATCAGAAATAAATTTGACTTCAGCTTCTGCAAGGCTTAACTTTGTATTACAGTACATTCCTGTTTCTAAATAAAAATCCTTAGAGATGAAAAAGAAAATGGATGAATCTTATTATAAGGATTTGCCGATGCTTAAACCCGGCATCAATGAAAACTGAAATTGAATTTCGCGATCCATTCTTCACCTCATCACGGACCCATGATAAAAACGGATTAAAGATCACCTACCCGCTTGTTGATGGTAAGAATATGAGAGATGTTTGTTGTCAGATCAAACTAAATGCTGAAGAATATTTTTCATCTCATTCAGTTGATGACATTTAAAAAATTACAGATGAAGCTGATTCATCTTTCACTGATCTCACAAGTTCTGAAAATTCGGAACTTGTTGATCTTATCCATAGAGCATCTGGATTTTCAAGGTATGACATTGAACACTGGGGGCTGGGGTTATTCCGGTCAATAGTCAATTACGATCCGGCAATGAGAAGATATTTTATTGACAAAGCAATCAAGGGAAACGGTTTTGTTGAAACACGTTTCGGTTACTTAACAAGATTTGGGCTTGTCAATCCCTTTCATCAATGGAAGGAACCAACCCTCCTCAGCCATTTTATATCAGGGAATGTTGTTGGATATACAGCTATCCTTTCCAAGATCGGGTTACCAGTTAAAACAAGAGGAACAGCCCAGATAATGAAATTGCCATCATCTGGCTCCTTTTTCCCAATGGTTTACATGGATAAACTTCGATCAGTTGATCCGGATCTCAGAAAAACAATAGCATGTGGTTACTGGGCAAAGACTGGATTACTTAATCTCATGGAAAAGTAATTTTATGCTGTACTTTGAATCTTCCGAAGCGTAACCTTGAAAAAAGTGATAAGAAGTACTGAAGTAGGATTATATTTGAAATGGATTTATATCTTAGCGTCTTTGTTTTTCATTACTTAAAAGAAAAGATCCATCATTTTATGAATATCCTTAGAAAATTCTTCAAGTTATCCGGAACTGTGTTCACACATGGCCAATATTATGAGTCGATGAATATGGCTCTTAAAAGGTTGAATAATGAGTACACTATGCTTCATTATCCATTTTTTGTAAAAGAGTCCGATAGTTTCTTCCAGGCTCAGAGAAACCTTACGGATTATTGCATTTCATTGCTTTATCCTATAAAAAATAAAGAAGTTTTGGAAATCGGATGCGGTAATGGCGTACAAGCTCTGTACATAAATGCTAAATACAGTCCCTTAAGGATAACAGGAATTGATCTGAACAAAGCCAATATTGAAATTGCTAACAGTGAAGCAGTTCGCGCTAAAATAGATAATGTCAGGTTTATTACAGATGATGCCCAGAAACTTTCAAAAATCCCTTCTGATTCTGCAGATGTCGTGATAAATATCGAGAGTGCTTTTCATTATCCTGACAAAGCGGCATTTCTTAAAGAGATACACCGTGTTCTTAAACCCGGAGGTGAATTCCTGATAGCCGATCTTTTATCCACCCGTATAAAGCTGGAAAGATTTAAGGAAACACTTGGCAGCAAAAGGGTTCATTATTTCTGGAACCAAAAACAATATGAAGAAGGATTTGTAAAATCTGAACTTTCAGTTAATCACCGTGAGGAAATAACTCAGCAGGTGAAAAAGGGATGGAGCCTCTACCCTAACTGGATCCCTAAAATAGAGAGAAAACAGTTTATTCAAAACGTTCTTTTCAGAATATTCTACATAATAAATGTCAGGTTAAATATCCGCTATCTGAATAAAGGACAGCAATATTTCATTTTTGTTGGACAAAAACCGGTTTCAAAATAATGATTATAAAATTAAATTTGACTTGTATTATTTATGATAATTAAAAAACTCCTTCTATTTTTGCGGCTCGGTTTTCAATCCGCCCTCGTATTAGCATAGGAGGATGACCACTTTCGCTGCCACCTTCACTTTGTTAGGGTGGCCAAAGAAAGCTACGGTGGAAAAACGGGGTGTAGCGCAGCCCGGTTAGCGCATCTGGTTTGGGACCAGAGGGTCGCAGGTTCGAATCCTGCCACCCCGACAAAAGAAAAAGCCTGCACGTTAGTGCCGGGCTTTTTTATTTAAAATAAGCCCGGACTTGTCTGTGGCATGAAGCGAAAATAGACTCTAAATGAAGACATTGAAAGGGGGCTTTTTAGACTTTTCCCTCAAGCTTTATCCTCATCTCGCACTCTGCCAGCAAATTACCGGATTGAAAAACCTTTCCGGTAATAATAGTATAACCCAGAACCTCGCTGTCCAGAACCAGTTCCGACTCGATTTGCGTATCTGCTGCCGGCAATGAATAAACGACAAGGTTCTTCACAGAGCCGATAAAACCAAGCCTGACTCCCTGCCCGATTGACAGTTGTTTATATCCTGTCCATGCAGCTGCCGTCTGTGCAATGAACTCTACAAGCCCTGCTTCGAGCAGATGACCATTATGACAAAGAATATTTGATTCAAGGATAAGAAACTCCCCTCCTGCCGCCTTTTCCTCAGCATGCACAAGCCGATCAATCATTACCATCGGCGGACGCTGAGGGATCAGATCGGTAACATTATATTCAGATGGATTCATAGTGAGTGATGAGTCTTTTGTCTTTGGTCTTTGGTCTTTGGTCTTTGGTCTTTTTATAACCCACCCCAGCCCCTCCAAGGAGGGGATTTTCTTGTGTCTTGTGTCTTTTATCTTTGGTCTTTGGTCTTATTTCACAAGGTATTCCCAGAGCGGTCCTTTTTTGTTACGCTGCCGCATCCTTACCATTACATCACCAAGGTCGTCATCGGGGAAAATCCATGCTTTGCCGGTCAGCTTTGCCTTTGCCTTCAGTGTATCGAGGTCGATGTCCTTCGACACATAATAAACAGGTTCCAGAATCGGATCATTCTCTTTGACGATTTTTTCTGCGATAGCTATCTCATGAAGCTTTGTTCCCGGATATATGCGCATGCCAATGAAAGGAAAGAAAACCGATCTCGTTATTTTCTTCGAATTTTCAAATGACTCATTAAGAGTCTCTTCTGTTTCACCATACCCTCCTAAGATCAGGAAGTGAGCAAAATCGATATCCAGTTCTGTACAATAATCAGAAACCCTGAGAATATCCTCAACTTTGAATGGTTTCCTGCATTTCATAAGGATTGTATCCGAGAGTGAGTCAGTTCCAAATTCAATATGCTTAAGTCCCGCCTGCTTCATTCTTTCAAGAAGCCTCCTGTCAATGTTTGCGAAATTGAAATATCCACCCCACCTGATATTCAGCTTTGCAGATATCAGCTGTTCTGCAAGCGCATAATTGAATTCGTTGTTAATGTTGAAAATGGAATCCGTGAAGAAAACGTAATCAATCTTCTTATTGCTGTAAAGTTCTGTTAATGTTTTAACAATCTGCTCCGGATCCAGTGTACGGACCTTGTGACCTTCTATCAGCGGATAGGTGCAATAGATGCAGTTATACGGACATCCACGCTTTGTCTGGATATTAAGCATACCGCTGTTCTGCCAGTAATAATCAGTCAGCTTGTCATCAAAGTTCAGTACCGGTGTCCTGAAATGCGAATCTCTCCTGTTTGCAACAACCAGGCCATCTTTCATGTAAACAAGTCCTTCAATATTTGTACAATCAACACCCTCGTCAAGAGCTGAGATAAGCTGTTGAAGACTTGATTCACCTTCGCCATATATTCCGAAATCAGGGTCAAGCGTTTCGAAAAGAAGCTTTGGGTAAATCGAAAATCCCGAACCTCCCACGATTATTTTAGCATTGCAATTTTCACGCGTTAGCAGGATTATCTGCTTATAATGATTTATGAAACTCTCCTTCTTATATATATTGACATCATCAATATTGCGGAATGAAATCCCTGCATAATCTGGACATATCTCTTTAAGTTTCTTCGCATAATCTTCATAAGAGTCAGTCATGAAATCAAAGATATATATCTCAAGATCAAACATTTCCCTTTCAAGCCATGAGCTCAGATAAGAGATCCCAAGCGGGTAAACGGGATATGGCTCTGCATGTCTGTTGGCCGAAACAAGTATTAGCTTCCTATTTGCCATCCTTCTCCCAGAAATTATAGTAGTTGAACCATTGAGTCGGGTATTTCCTTATCGTCTTCTCCATCTCACAAATATATTCCTTGATGATCCTCAGAATGGTCTGGTCCCTCTTTTGCTGCTGTCCCTCCTGCTGATAATATCGGGGGAGTGAAGCAAAGAAGTGATAGCTGTTATTGCTCTCCTTCATGGCAAAGACGAAAGAAACAGGAACATTGAACTTCATTGCCATGTAAAAGGGTCCTGTTGGGAAATACGCCTCTTCACCAAGAAATTCAGCCCGCATTTTTTTGCTTCCCTTCAGGTACCTGTCGCCATGAATGCAGACTATCTGTTTCTCTCGAAATGCATTGTTGATCTCGTAGATATGTGAATTGTCTTCTTTTATTACGATAATCTTATAGTTCCTATTCGCAACAGTGGCAAGGTAGTCCTTGATCTTTTCATGCTCGGCATCAAACATAATTACGTTAACATCAGTCTTCAGCCTTTCGAGCAGATAGCCGGCCATTTCAAAGTTGCCTATATGTGCACTGATCAGAAGTCCTCCTGTTTTATCCCTGACCATTTTTCTGAGATACTCCTCCCCTTCAAAGGTAAAATTGAATCTTGAGTTGAAGCCGGCCATAACAGCGATCTTGTCGAGCAGGACCTGTCCGAACTGGTAATAATTGCTATAAACAAAGGCTATGGACTTAAAGAATCCATATCCGAATCTTCTTCTGAAGAAATGATAGGTTAATAGAAATGAGCGGGGGTTGAAGAGAAAGAACCAGAGAGCGACGAACCTGAGAAGAAAGTATGCTGCCCGAAGGCCTGAATATTTCAGAACGATTACAAAGATCTTATATCCTGTTAATCCTCCTCGTGTTTTGCCTTTCCAGGTTGCCACATTAAATTATTTCTTTTGGATGCAATTGTAAATATAATCGTAAAGGTTCTGCAGGGTTCTTATGGATGTCATCTCTTCGCCCTTCAGTGTTAGTCCGAATTCTTTCTGAACTATAACGGCTATATCAACAAAGTCAAGACTTTCGAGTCCAAGGTCATCCTTCAGATGAGCATTGGGAGTTATCCTATTCTCCTCAATCTCAAACTCTTCGATCAACAGACTGTCAATAGTCTTAACAATGTTCTCCCGGGTCATAAGTATAATTTAATGCTGTCTAAGTTAATGAAACTTTTTAATAATCAAACAAGAGTTGGTTCCTCCGAAGCCAAATGAGTTGGACAGGAAAATATCAATGTTCTTCTGGAGTGTGACTGGTGTAATATTCAGTTTGGAAGTAAACTCGTCAGCTTCATGAAAGTTTATATTTGGAGCAACGAAGGAGTTTTGCATCATGAGGAGCGAATATACGACTTCGCTGGCTCCTGCCATCCACATCTCGTGTCCTGTCATCGATTTTGTCGAGGATATGACCGGCTTGCAGCTGCCAAAGATGGCATCGATAGCCTGGGCTTCATTCTGATCGCCGATTGGTGTGGAGGTCGCATGTGCATTGATATAGTCAATCTTTTCAGGTCCTATGCATGCATCTTTCAATGCCATTGAGACTGCTCTTATCGGACCACCTACATCGGGAACTGAAATATGTATACCGTCTGATGAAAAGCCATATCCGATTACTTCTCCGATAATCGGGGCACCCCTTTTAAGTGCAGAATCGAGGTCCTCGAGTATCACTGTTGCTGCTCCACCGCTGGGAACAAGTCCGTCCCTTGTCTTGTCGAACGGTCTTGATGCTTTTTCAGGTTCGTCTTCACGCTTTGAAAATGCACCGAGCGCATCAAAGCTTCCAACACAAAACAGATTTACTTCCTGAGCGCCGCCACAGATGATGGTTTTCTGGTAGCCATGCCTGATCATCATATACCCCATGCCTATAGCGTGAGAGCCGCTCGCGCATGCTGCACTTATTGTAAAATTTATGCCTTTAAGCTGGAAGATCACAGAGAGGTTCATGGTGACTGAAGAGTTCATTGACTGGAAAACCGACCCTGAGCCAACCATTGTGGTATCCTTCGTTTTACGTATGACGTCCACACATTCTATTACCGATGGAGTGGAGCTGTCATTGCCGAAGAGAATGCCAACTTCATTCTGTCTGAGAAACTCAGGTGTTATATTTGCCTGTTTAAGTGCCTCAGAAGTAGACATATATGAGAATTCAGCATGTTCCGGCATGCAAACCCTTGAACGGCGGTCGAGAATACCTTTCAGCTGAGGACGTTCTATTTTTCCGGTCAGCCCTGACTGGAAGCCATATTCTTTCCTCTCCCTGTCAATACCTATTCCTGACTTACCTTTCATGAGAGAATCTCTCACCTCGTCAAGGTTCTTTCCGATTGAAGAATAAATCCCTATTCCGGTTATAACTACCCTGTTCATAGCCCTGTTAGAAACCTAATTTAAGTATATATTCCTCCGTTCACCGAGATCACCTCACCTGTAATGTAAGATGATTTTCCGGATGCCAGGAAGCAGACCAGTTCAGCCACTTCTTCAGGCGATCCGAACCGGTTCAGCGGGATCATGCTTTTAAGTTCGTTTTCGTTAAGGTCCTTTGTCATATCGGTTCTGATAAAACCCGGGGCAACGGCATTTACAGTCACATTCTTCTTACCTATCTCCTGTGCAAGTGCTTTTGTTGCTCCTATAACTGCAGCTTTTGCCGCTGAATAATTCACCTGTCCGGGCAAACCCTTTATTCCCGATAATGAAACAATATTAATTATACGTCCGTATCTGTTCACCAGCATATTCTTCAGAAGTGCCCGCGTCACGAAGAAAAATCCGCTAAGGTTAGTATCCATGACATCCTTCCAGTGATTGTTTTCCATCCACATAAGGAGTATGTCCTTTCTGATCCCTGCATTGTTTACGAGCACTTCGATATATTCTTCCTTGTGATCTTCAGCCCATTTATTGATTGCCTCGTCAACCTGCTGATTATCTGCCACATCAAATTTCATCAAATCGCAAGTACCTCCGGCCTCTTTAATAAGTTCAAGAGTACGACGGGCTTCGTCATTGTTTGACTTATAATTAACAAGGATATGATATCCTAAAGATACAAGCTTAATGGATATAGCTCTTCCGATGCCTCTTGACCCTCCTGTTACCAGAGCGTATTTCATTATAAGTCAGACTATATTAAATTTATCTGTCCAAAATATCAATAAATTGGGTACAAAGGTAATCTTTAATTTCTTTTATTTCTAAGTATTTAATAGTATCCTCCTCAAAGCGAGGGACTCTCTGCCTTACTTCGTCATAAATCTTTTTATTCAGGGACGACAGCTTGTCCCTGATCTTCAGGTAATCTATTGCCTGTGCAAGGCTTATCATCTCGATGGCAAGTATCTGGTATGTATTATCGATCACTCTTTTGGTCAGCAGGGCTGAATTGGTGCCCATGCTTACAATATCCTGGTTATCATTATTGTTGGGTATTGAATGAAGATAATTCGGGAAAGAGAGAGACTGGTTCTCGGCAGCTGTTGAAGTTGCAGTGAACTGGGCACCCTGCATCCCGAAATTTACACCAAGTTTGCCCAGGTTGACAAACGGAGGCAAAATATTGTTCAGCTTTTCATTCATCAGGTAATTAATCTGCCTGTCGATAAGAAGTGACAGCTTCGTCATGCTGATCTTCAGTTTATCCATTTCGAAAGAGATATAATCTCCATGAAAATTCCCGCCATGATAAATATTCCTGCTATTGTAATCTATTACAGGATTGTCGCATGATGAATTTGCTTCATTCAGCAATACTTTCTCAGAGTAGTCGATGGTATCAAGTATTGGTCCGAGGATCTGGGGAATACACCTCAGGGAATAGTATTCCTGAACCTTGTCGGCAATCTTATGTGTGTTTTCGTGATTATTATTGTAGAAATGCTTCTCGCGGCTGCGTATAAGCTTGCTGTCGTGAAGAACCTTCCTGACCGTCTCAGCCACTCTGTTCTGTCCATGGTGCAGCTTGACCTGGTTAAGCTCTTTTGAGAAGCTGTCGCCAAATGAGTTTACAATCTCATTTATCACTGTGCTTGCTATTAGAGACCATGACAGAAGGTTCCTTGCATTGATCAGGTTGACAATTCCGGTTCCTGTCATGAAGCATGTACCGTTGATAAGGGACAGGCCTTCACGGATATGTACTTTTATGGGCTTAAGTTTGTTCTGAGAAAAAGCTTTTTTCGCCGGCATCACCTTTCCATTCCAGGTGACCTCTCCTTCTCCTATAAGCGCAAGGGCAATATGGGCAAGCTGTACAAGGTCGCCGCTGGCGCCCACACCTCCATGTTCAGGGACTACAGGTACGATGTTCATGTTGATCATTTCCGTAATAAGCTCGATTACTTCGGGATGTATTCCCGAATGACCCTGAAGAAAGTTGTTCAGAAGAACCACCATCGCTGAATGTACAAATAATGGGTCGACAGGTTCACCGCTGCCGGAAGCATGACTTCTTATTGCATTGTACTGAAGCTTGATACGGTCTGCTTCATCTATCCTGTATTGGGCCATCGGACCAAGGCCTGTGTTTATTCCATAGATTATCTTGTCCTTATAAAATGACTCCAGAAAACTATGACTTTTTCTCACTCTCTCCTTTGCCCGGGAGGCTATCGTAATCTTTTCACTTTCAAATATGATCTTCTGAAAATCATTTACTGAAATAGCACGTTCACCTATGGTCAACATCATGAATAACTTAATAACAACAAGAAATTACGATCTTAGATTTTTTTTTGAAAATCGCGTGCAAATTAAGAAAAATCAAAATATAATTACATTAAATATTTAAAAGAACATGAGTTTTTTTGTTTGATTTTTTAGTTAACTTGCATTTCCACCAAGAAAATCTGAAATGAAATCAACCTCTGAAAAATCAAGTTTTCTTACCACAGCCGGTAAGTATCTTATCCTGATCCTGCTTGCCATAAGTCTATCCGGTACAGTAATGAATGCCCAGAATGATGCGAAATTTGCCTTCGGGCCGGGATTAAGCGTAAATATAGGTTATTTTAATCCCAAAGGACCCAATGCCTATATTGCTGATGCATTAAGCAATTATATGATTCTTTTTGGTGTTACCGACATGTTTATTTATTATGAGGTTTCAGGCTTTCTCAACTTTAAAACCAAGTGGGTTGAAGTTACACCAACTTTTGCTTATGCAATCTCACCCAAAATTATTGCCGGGGCTGATGAATTTTATTTTACCAGAATGTCACCAGGTTGTATGGCAAATTTCTTTATCCCCATAGGTTTCAGAGGCAGGAATGCTATTTTAGTCGGAGGCGGCGTTCAGTACCACATGATGAAGTTCCAGGAATTTGAAGGTAATCATTTGGGATACAGAGCCCAGGCAGGATTTGATTTTCAGTTTGGCAATTTCAACCTTCAGCCTGTACTTGCGCTCAACATTGCAAATATCCCGAACGGAATGTCAGTCAATGAAACAAATTACGATATGAATTACACGGGCGGACAGATCGGGGTGAACATGTCATTTCACAAGCCTGTCTCCCACAGATAGTAATAACCATTTTGATAACTGGTCAGTATTCCGGGGTATTTGAATATATTGCAGAACGAATTTGAAGGGATGAAATACTGTATCATTATTCCTACATTTAACAACGAAAAAACACTTGAAACGGTAATATCCGGCGTGCTAAGAACAACTTCGGATATTATCATTGTTAATGACGGTTCAACTGATGGTACTCCTGCCATACTTGAGAAATTCAGCCGTCTCAATATCATTTCGTATTCACCAAACAGCGGCAAGGGTTATGCCATCAGGCAGGGATTCAAAGCTGCCATTGCTGCAGGTTATAACTATGCAATAACTATTGACTCGGATGGTCAGCATTATCCATCTGATATTGAATCTTTTCTCAAGAAAGTTGCTGAGGTTCCCGACGCTCTTATCGTCGGAGCCAGGAATCTTGATCCTGAAAAGGTTTCGAAAGGCAGCCGGTTTGCAAATCGTATTTCAAATTTCTGGTACAGAGTGCTCACAGGAATTAAGCTGACTGACACTCAGACAGGATTCAGACTTTATCCGCTTGACCTCATAAGTGACATGAAATTCTTTACCCCCAAGTACGAGTTTGAACTCGAGATACTTGTGAGGGCAGCCTGGAGAAGAATAAATGTTATCAGCGCTCCGATACAAGTTTATTATCCTCCAAAGCAGGAACGGGTAAGCCATTTCAGGCCTTTCATGGACTTTGTCAGGATAAGCCTTCTGAACTTTGTCCTTCTGCTGATCGCAATCCTTTATACCAAGCCGTTTGCTTTCATGAAATACCTTACCAGGGAAAATGTAAGGGAGTTTCTAAACAAGCATATTCTTCTCACGCAGGACACCAACCTGGAAATAGCTCTTGCAGTTGCGCTTGGCATATTCACCGGTATCTTGCCGATATGGGGATTCCAGCTGCTCCTGGCTATCGTGCTTGCCCATCTCTTAAAGCTTAGCAAGTTTATAACCGCAGTGGCAGCCAACATAAGTATTCCACCCATGATACCGATTTTATTATACCTTAGTTACATAACTGGCGGAATAGTGATGGGTACAGGAAGCAATATCAGGTTCAGCGTCGACCTTACGGTCAAATCATTTGAAACCAACATACTGCAGTATATAGTCGGAAGTATTGTCCTTTCCATCGTTTTGGGTATTGCAATGGGAATTATTTCATTTATTCTCCTGAAAATATTCAGAAGGAAGGGGATGGTTAAATAGCATAATATGGAAAGTTTCTTTCTTTCAGTTTATAATTTATTCAAGAATAAGAAGATCCTGTTCTTTTCTATTATATTGATTTCGTTGGCAGCGCTGGTATTCTTAGATTCTAAGATTAAACTTGAAGAAGATATTTCAAAGTCCGTTTCATTTGAAAATGACAAAGCTGCCCTGATTCTGAACCAGTCAAGTATAACCAATAAAATTATCCTGAATATTTATTACAGGGATACGCTTAAAGCATCGGATCCGTATAAATTGATCGTTTTCGCTGATGAACTGGTTGATTCGCTGCAAAATATAAACTTCAGGAAATTTATTCGACAGGCTACCTTTAAGATCAATAATGATTACATGGAAGATGTGATGAATTTCTTCTATGAGAATCTGCCTATTTTCATTACAGAAAATGATTATCAAAAAATCGACAGCCTGCTTTTACCCGCAACAATTGACAGATCGCTGGAAAAAAATTACAGCACCTTAATTTCTCCTGCAAGCTTTGCAATGAAAAAATACATTCTGAATGATCCTGTCGGGATAAACGGACTTGTGCTGAACAAGCTTAAACAATTTCAACTGGCAGAGGGTTATGAGATAATTGATGGTTATATTTTTTCCGGCAACAAAAAGAACTTGTTTATTTTCATTGACCCTGTCAATTATCCCAGCGAAACATTACAAAACTCCATCTTCTTCGGGAACCTGGATAAATTATTGAAGTATTTATCTGCAAAAGAAGAGTTCACAATTAAGGCTGAATATTACGGAGCTGCTGCTGTTGCAGTTGGAAATGCCCAGCAAATTAAGAAGGATATCGCACTGACCGTAACTCTTGCAATCATATTAATTCTGCTGTTTGTAGGATGGTATTTCAGGAAAGCATCCATCCCTTTCATCAGTTTTCTGCCAGGTGTATTCGGAGGGGTCCTGTCACTGGCCATTATATATATTATTAAGGGAAAAATTTCAACCATAGCTCTTGGCATAGGATCAGTATTGCTTGGAATTATTGTTGATTATTCACTTTATATATTTAGCATTTACAAAGTAAAAAGATCTGTCGAATTGGTTATCAAGGATATGACCATTCCCATACTGACGTGTTCATTAACAACAGTTATTGCTTTCTTCAGCCTGATGTTAGTGAAATCAGAAGTATTAAGAGATCTTGGATTATTTGCGGGATTGAGCATTCTGGGAGCGGCTTTCTTCTCACTCATCATTCTTCCGCATCTGGCAAAATTCAAAACCGACGGTGCAGAAAAACAAAGAAAGACATTTGTCGATAAAATATCTGATTATCCGTATCAATCAAACCGGATTCTGATCCTGATAGTTCTTTTTATAACTATAGTCTTTTTCTTCTCTTACCGAAATGCAGACTTCGAGACCGACATGTACTCGATGAACTATCTTTCACCAAAAATGATTGAAGCGGAAAAAAACCTCAAAGTAATCAATGATATCTCACTAAAATCCGTTTACATTTTTTCCACCGGGAGGAACCTGTCGCAGGCGCTTACGACAAATGCCAGAGTTTCAGCATCGCTAGAGGATCTTGAAACCAATAATTTCGTAAAGAGCTATACTGATGTCGGATCAATTCTTGTCAACGATTCAATTCAGAAACAGAGAATCCAAAGATGGAAAGACTACTGGACCTCAGGAAAAATAGAGGAGATAAGAAATTTAATAATAAGATCCGGTGAAAAATTTGGTTTCAGGAAAGATGCTTTCAATCAGTTTTACTCTTTTCTTGATGGCGATTTTAAACCTGCCGGCATCAGTAAATTCGGTACTCTCAGGGATCTGTTCCTGAATGACATGATCTCTGAATCCGGAGATATATCGATGGTTATGTCACTCGTTAAAGTAAATGACGAAAACAGGCACCGGGTCTATTCTGAATTTTCAAATGAAAAAAACATTATTGTAATTGACCGCCAGCAGATAACCTCAGATTTTGTAAAAGGGATAAAAAAGGATTTCGATCTGCTGGTGAATTTATGCCTTATCTTTGTAACACTCACACTGATAATCACTTTTGGACGACTGGAAACCGGACTTATGGCTGCAGCCCCGATGTTTGCAGGCTGGCTGTGGACATTAGGATTTATGGGTATGTTTGGTTTGAAATTCAACATTTTTAATATAATCGCATCAACATTTGTCTTTGGTCTTGGAGTTGATTACAGCGTACTGATGGTCAGAGGACTTATGCTGGAATACAAATATGGCCAAAAGGAACTATCATCATATAAGACATCTATATTCTTATCTTCCTTCACCACGATCATCGGCGTGGGTGTATTGCTTATGGCAAAACATCCTTCACTGAATTCCATAGGTCTCATTTCAATAATAGGATTATTAGCTGTCGTTATAATCTCATATACATTCGAACCTGTTTTATTCTCCTGGCTTGTTAAAAAGAAAGGCATAAGCCGGGCTTTACCAGTGACTCTGACTGATATATTAGTTACCATAGCAGTACTTATAGGCGGAATTATTCTTAGTGTTATAATGAACCTGGCGCTTTTCCTGGTCGTACCGCTGCCTTTTTCAAAAAAGTCAAAGAAGAAATTTCTCCATAATTTGCTTTGCAGGTCACTTAGAGTATGCAGCCTGGTGATGGTAACGGTCAGGCAGAAAACCATTAATACTGGCGTTGAAGATTTCAGCAAGCCTTCAATCATTATTGCCAATCATCAGTCCCACATCGACCTTCCTTTGCTGCTGATGCAGACTCCGAAAATGATCGTGCTTACCACAAAATGGGTTTGGAACAATCCTCTATATTGCCTGCTTATCAGGTACCTGAACTTTTATCCTGTTACAGACGGATATGAACCTCTGCTCGATAAATTGAAGAAGGAGGTTGACGAGGGCTACTCCATCCTTGTCTTTCCTGAAGGGACCCGTTCTCCGGATTCTAAGATCCATCGGTTCCACAAGGGAGCATTCCTGCTTGCTGAAAAGCTTAACCTCGATATATTACCGATAATAATTCATGGAGCCGGAGACTGTATGAACAAGGGTGAAAACCACGTGAAGACCGGAAGTGTCACAATCAAAATATATCCCAGGGTAAAGGCTGAAGACAGGAGTGCCGGAAACGACTATCATGAACGTTCCAAAACTCATCTGAATTTCTATAGATCTGAATATCAGAAAATGAAAACAGAGCTTGAAACACCTCATTATTTCCGTAAGAAGCTTGCCCGCAACTACATCTACAAGGGACCGGTGCTCGAATGGTATACCAGGATCAAGCTTTCGCTGGAAAACAACTACGAGACCATCCATAATGCAGTTCCGCGTAATGCTGAAGTAGTCGATATAGGCTGTGGCTTCGGAATGATATCATATATGCTGAACTTCACATCAGAGAACAGGAAGATCATTGGCATAGATTACGACAGCGATAAAATTGAACTGGCAAATAACTGCATTTCAAAGAACGACAGGGTAAAATTCGTGTCAGCCGATGCAGTTGCATATGATTACCCGAATGCAGATGTATTTCTCCTGAGCGACGTTCTTCATTATATGCCTGATGACAAGCAGGAACAACTTCTTTCATCCTGCTCAAAAAGGCTTAATCCGGGAGGATCGATAATTATCAGGGATGCTGATAAAGATCTGGATAAGAGACACTTCTGGACAAGGTATACTGAGTTTTTCTCTACCCGTTTCGGCTATAACAAGTCACTCGGTAAAAAGCTGTTTTTCTTTTCAGGAAAGAAAATAAATGATTTCGCGGCCAGAAATTCCATGAGTGTGGAAGTCTCCGAAAGTTCAAAGGTCACATCAAACCGGCTCTATATTCTGAAGGTCAGAACCTGAATACTCCGCTAACCTTGACCGTAAAACGATGAGCATCAGGATTTTCAAGATATGTCAGACGGTGGACCAGGTCGATACGTAAAAACCTGAAGATATTTTCAATTCCGTATGAAAGCTCCGCATAAGGCTTATTGTAGCTGAGAGTGTTAAAGGCTGATGGAGGTACAGTACCAGGTATACTATAGAGAATACCATCCGGATTATTCAAAGGATCAAAAAATCCGTTCTTCTCATCGTCGAAGCTGCCGAATGCAGCCCTCCCGGATAGCACAGTCCGCCATTGCAGCTTTTTTATAAGGGGTATTTTATTGAGAATAATGCCATTCATGTGATATGATGCAAACATTTCCAAAGCTTCATCCAGAACAAATTCACCATAGTTCATCAGGTTATATGTCCGGTTTGTGCGGAATATAGATTCGTTCCCCGGAAGAGTAATTAGGAGTGGCCATGGCAGCTGTCCGGGAATTTTTGTGAAACTGAAATCATATTCAAAGCTTCCCAGCCCACCCATATTGAAGTGCTGTGAAATACCCGCGATAAATTTTTTATAATCGTAATCACCACCGAAAATATCTTCATATCCCTTATAATATTGAAAACTAAAAACGGGATACTTGTTGAAGTTGACAGGGAATCGTCGCACTCCATCAACCACAAAGACAGCTTTAGGCTGGTACTTCAATATCAAACCCAATTCACTTGTAGTGAAGGTAGTTGAAAGTCTGGTTCTGATCTGGTTGCTGTACCATGCCGGGTAAATGCCATTGCCCACGGGTGCGAATGTCCTTAGTGTAAAAACCAGTTTGCCTGTCATTCCCCTGAAGATATCCGATTCGAGCCAGCTTCTGGTAACCCTCGACCTGTTCATCATGTCAGAACCCCCGAACGAAGTTGCAAAAGTGAGAAAGCTGCTGCCGGAATAAAACTCGTCGAGCGCTCCTGTGTTTTCGACATCGTCGCGGTACTGAAGACCGAATTTAGTCCAATGCTCTTTAGAAACAATGATCTCTGACTGAAGGGAACCTTTGAATTTGTTATCCCGGGTTCCGCATGCCAGATAGCCTTCAAGGATAACTCTTTTGCTGAAACCGGAGTTAGTCCTCCCTCCGATCCTGAACCGGCTTCCTTCAACCGTGTTATGATTGTACAGCATGATCCATGGGCCTCCTTCGAACCATCCGAAATTATAATAACCTTTGACAGATGCTTCGACGAGCTTTGCGGATACTCTGACTTTAAGGTTATTTTTCAGGGAATCTATCCTGAGAACCGCCAGACTGTCGATATGATCGAACGAGTTTGTCCGGTTCGAATTCCAGAATTGCTGGTTGTATTCACGCGAGCCAGGACTCACTTTCAGTTCCGAACTATAAAAGCCAAGATCAAACGGCTGATTTACAACGATATCTTTAACCCGCGAGAAATTTGTAAGGAAAATATTTACGGCATCGGCCATGAACCGTGTTCTGACAGGGAACCATGCCCCGGTTTCAGCAGGTTCATAGTCCTGCTGTATTTTGATCCTCTGGATGAAGTTAAGCTCAGCTTTCCGGTCAACTTCGACCGATATCCTTTTCAGGGCAAAAGTCGTATCATTGATCCAGATTGATCCGCGAAACACCGGACCCTCCTCCCTTTTAGGGATCACCCTGATCTCATAACAATAGTATCTATTGTCAAGCACAACACTGTCGGCAATGTAGTACTTGTAGTAAAGAAGCCCAAAGCGTGACAACGGTGAAATAAAGCTTTTATCTGCAATTTTTACCGTATTATCCGGGAAATAAAAATTCTCCTGCTTTGTTACAAGCTGTGCAACAAGGTCGGTGTTCTCAAATGCGATACCGTCTGAGTTAGTCGCTTTAATATGTATGAATTCACTTTTAGGAGACTTAAGAAAGTAATTGTCGCTGAGCGATTCGGTAATGTATGAAGGAAGAGCAGGAATACCTTCGTCTCCAGTATTCACCGAATATTCATCGAATTCCCTGTCAAAGAGACTGAATTTCCTTTCCTCGTCGCTCTTACTGCCGAATTTTCTGAGGAATACTGTTGACCGTGAATAGTTCTCATACTGATATGCAGAGAGTTTCTCAATGCTGTTGAAATCGCTGTTCTCCCAAACTTTTCTTAGAAGAAGATGCGCCGGATTCTCACCGGGGGTAATCCTGACCTCACTCAGGGTATAAAGAGCCGGATGAAGCTGAACATCGAGATTTTGTGATATCCCATGTTTTATGCCTATTGTTTTTGTCTCGTAACCTATAAATGAAATTATAATGGAATCACTGCCGGTTGTACTGGACAGGGTGAAATTTCCGTCGAAATCTGTTTTTACCCCTATAGAAGTTCCTTTGAAGATTACGTTTGCAAATATTACCGGCTCAAAAGTTCCTGCATCGGTTATCCTGCCTTTTACGTTTGTCTGTCCGGAAACAAAAGCAGGAAAAATCTGGATCATCAGGCAGACCAGTGCAATATTCTTCCATCTGGTTATTCCGGATTGTAAAATCAATTGTTTTTTCCTGATTAATAAGAACTCTATCAATACAAAGTTAGTCGCTGAAGATTTAATCGCAAACAAATATTTTGATTTATGGACAGCGTTTATTACTTTCGGAAATCATTTAAACTAATTTGCCTATGAAAAAACTATTCATTGCACTTTTAATCCCGATGTTAGCATCCGGATTTATTCTCAATGCCCAGAAAATAATTGTGGAGAAAGGCTCTGCCGGTGCAGTTAAGGGTCAGAAAATGCTTGCAACCTTTGATTACAGCAATATGGCTGTCGGAAAGTTTGACAAGGAGGATGACTACATTGCCAAAAAGACAGATGATTATAATAAGGATGAAGCCGGGAAAGGAGATAAATGGGCTGTCTCATGGAAGGCTGACAGGGAAAGACGCTATGAAGCCAAGTTTGAGGAATTATTCAACAAATATGGCGAGAAGGCCGGAGTCTCTGCCTTCAGGTCTGCAACTGACGCCAAATTAGAGGTGAATATCCATACTATTTTCACTGAACCGGGTTTTAATATCGGCGTGATGAGGAAACCTGCCTATATTGATGCCATCGTCACATTCAAGGACCTGGCTTCTGGTCAGGAGGTTGCCGTTCTTAAAGTCGATAACTGCCCGGGAATGGATGCAATGGGTTATGATTTTGATACAGGTGTCAGAATTGAGGAATCATATGCCAAGCTAGGAAAGGCGCTTGCAGCTTTCATTGCAAAACAAAAATAAATCTTCCTGCCTACCGGTTTATGATTTAATTATTAATCCTTTCAGAATTCACCTGGAACGGTTTGCATTGATCAGGGGATTTGAATAGATACTGAGAAAGAGCTCTTCAATGGCCTTCCGGTCTCCTTCAATTCCCCTGATCTCATTTTCCATATATTTGAGGAATTTCTCCTTTTCCTGCGGAGTATAAAAGGTTTGGTGCCTGTTGCAATCATTCAATATATCGAAGGCAATGTAATTGCCTGGCCACAGCCTGTAACGACTGTAAACCTCGGCATCGATCAGTTCGGCAAGCCGGGTTAGTTTATTGTTGAGCGTATCTTTTTCTTCGATTTTTTCAAGATAGAGATTCACCGGTCTGCCAACAGACATCTGTATTCTTCCTTTCGGCTGGGTTATCCCTGTTATAATGCTCATCAGGTCCTCATCAGGTCTCTTCTGGTATGAACCTGTCTGCATTACGGCCAGCTGCTCTTTTATTTTGAAAGCACAGCATGGTTCATATTCATATGAGATGATCAGGGGAACAACATTAAGCTCCCTGAAAGAATCAGTAAAATCATCTCCTCCGCTCATATTGAACATCTTGAGCAGGCCGGCCTCTGTTCTGTCGTTTCCATTCTTAGTGCGTCCCGGTCTCTGTGCTATCCAGATCGATGCCTTCTTGTTCGTGATGGTATGTCTTAAATAAGCGGAAAGCTTTTGTGAGTTCCTGAGTAGCTCAACCTTACTGCCACCCCGCTCAACTTTAAACATGCGGTTAACCTTGCCTAAATCTATCACAAACTGATTGATCATCAGGTTACTGCCAAATGTTATTTCCGAGGTTTCATGCCCGTGATCGAACAGAAGCAACTGAAGAATGGCCGAATCAAGAACAATGTCCCGGTGATTCCCAACAAACAGATATGGTGTTCCATGGGCAAGCTGTTCAAACCCATCGCTGAAAAGTCCGTCCGATGTCTTGTTCACAATCGAGTTAACAAGCGGATGCATGAAGTGAAGCTGAAAATCATGTGCAGTAAAGGTTGAAGCAAGCGTCTTCCTGATCTGATCATGATCCTGTACCGGAAACAGAAATCCAAGAATCTTATCGAAGAATGGATTGGAGATGATCCTTATAAGAGCCGGATTTATCTCATTATCATTAAATGGACGTATATCTTCAAAATCTTCTACCCCGAACATAACCCTTATGCTTTGCTCAAAAATAACAGTTTTTCTTAACTTTACCATTTTTATATCCTGCGGATCTCTGAAGAATGAAATTTGATGTTGTTATTATTGGAAGCGGACTGGGAGGACTCTTATGCGGAAATATTTTAAGCAGGGAAGGATATAATGTATGCCTGCTTGAAAAGAACAGCAAACTTGGCGGGTCGCTTCAGGCATTCGGAAGAAAAGGTTGCATTTTCAATACCGGTCTTAATTATACAGAAAGCCTCGATGAAGGACAGATACTGAACCAGTATTTCCGCTATTTCGGGCTGAACAAAGGTCTCAGCCTCAGGAGGATGGACGAAAATGGTTTCGACATTATTAACCTCCCTTCCGGCAAATATCCTATCGCTATGGGCCATAAAAATTTCAGGGACACACTGCTGCATTTTTTCCCTGGAGAGAAAGATGGCCTTTCGAGATACCTGGAAACAATAAAAGGCATTTGTTCTTCAATTTCACTTTATAATCTTTCCGACAAGCCCTTCAATATTCTTGAATGCAGTTCTCTTGGCGTTGGCGCTGCCGACTATATCAGGTCCGAAATAAAGGATACAAGGCTCCAGAACGTTATCGCCGGCAATAACCTTATGTATGCCGGTCACGAGCGAAAAACTCCGCTCATGATACATGCACTGATCAATAATTCGTTTATCGAAAGTGCCTGGAGGGTAGTCGATGGAAGTCATCTCATGATCAAAATACTTGCGGAGAACATTACAGGCAACGGAGGAACAATACTGAAGAATGCCAGAGCTGTAAAATTCAAAAATGATAGTAACTCGCTAAAATCGGTTGTAATTGAAACCGGAGAAGAAATCGAAGGTAAATACTTCATCTCCAGTACTCACCCTGACCAGCTTATAAAAATGATAGACGGGCTTAAGGTATCCGGTGCATTTTCATACCGGATCAACAGCATTGAGGACACTTTTGGAATGTTCTCTCTTTACCTGGTCTTTAAGAAGAATTCATTCCCGTACTTGAATTACAACTTCTACCATTACAACCAGGATAATGTCTGGGTAGCAGATGATTACGACAGTTCAAAATGGCCTCAGATGTATGCGCTTATGCCTACAGCCTCTTCAAAATCAGAGACATATGCAGAGAGTGCGTCTGTCCTGACATACATGAAGTACAATGAGCTTCTTAAATGGAAGGATACAAAAACTGGCAAGAGAGGTAATGATTACCTGGAGTTCAAGGAGAAAAAAAGTAAAAAGCTTATTGAATCTATGGAAAAGCAGTTTCCGGGCATCAAAAGCTGTATTGATGCATATTATTCATCTACACCTTTGACGTGGCGCGATTATACCGGTACAAGGGCAGGTTCGGCGTTCGGACTGCTCAAGGATTTCAACAAGCCTATGGAATCGATTATCCTCCCCCATACTAAAATACCCAACCTTTTCCTTACGGGACAGAACACCAATATGCATGGCATTCTGGGTGTCACGATAAGCTCAGTGATAACCTGCAGTGAAATAGTAGACATTAAGCATCTCATAAGGAATATCAGGAATGCATAAACAACTCCTTAAAACAGCTGGCCGATGAAATACGATTTTGTAATAATCGGCAGCGGACTTGGCGGTCTTCAGTGCGGGTACATTCTCAGCCAGGAAGGATACAATGTCTGTGTACTTGAGAAAAACAGACAGCTCGGCGGATGCCTTCAGACATTCAGGCGCAATAACACCATTTTCGACACGGGCATGCATTATATCGGAAGCATGGATGATGGTCAGATCCTGAATAATCTCTTCAGGTATTTCAGGCTTAACGGCAAGCTAAGGCTGAAAAGGTTGGATGAGGACGGTTATGATATCGTTAAATACAAAGACCGGGAATATAAATTTGCAATGGGCTACGACAGGTTCATTGAAACCATGCTGCAGAATTTCCCGAAAGAAAGGGAAGCTCTGATGAAATACGTTGCCAAACTTAAGGAAATAAGCCAGTCAGTTGACCTCTTCAATTTGCGTGAAAAATCTTATCATCTTACCGGATACCTTGATTTTTTCAGTGTAGGCTTTGATGATTTTCTGAACTCGATCACTAAAGATGCGACACTAAAAAGCGTATTGACAGGATTATCCCCGCTTTACGCCGGTATAAAGGAACGGGCACCTTTGTATTTACCAATGATCATTCATTCTTCATTTATAAACAGTGCATACCGCTTTATCGGCGGAGGATCACAGATCAGCGACCTTCTGGCCGGATATATTACAGAAAATGGCGGTACCATAATGCGCAAGGCTGAAGTCACCGGTTTCATCTTTGAGTCAGGGAAGATCAAAGCCGTGAAAATCAATAACTCGGAAATAATTGAAGGAGGTACCTTTATTTCAAATATTCATCCCAAAACCCTGTTTAAAATTGCCTTAAATGCTCCGGTCAGGGCTGTATACCGGAACAGGATTGAAAACATAGAAGAGACCACCGGCAGTTTCACCCTCTATCTCTCAATGAAGAAAAATTCCTTTGAATATATTAACAGGAATTATTACAGTTTCAAAACAGATAAGATATGGGAGGCTCCTGTATACACTTCCAAAAAGTGGCCTATGGGCTATATGATTCATTTTTCGCCATCATCTGAGACTGATAAATACACAGACTCGGTAATCATAAATACATACATGAAATGGGAGGATGTATCGGCATGGGAGAAGACAACCGTTGAAAAGAGAGGTGATGATTACATGGAATTTAAGAGAATCAAAGCCGAAAAGCTCTTTGAAGTTCTTGAAACAGATTTCCCTGGAATAAGAAGCAAGACTGAAGCATACTATACTTCAACTCCGCTTACATACCGTGATTACATAGGGTCTCCAACTGGTTCCTTTTATGGCATGCTTAAAGACTACAGGGACCCGCTCAGGAGCATGGTTATGCCAAGGACAACCATTCCAAATCTTCTGCTGACAGGACAAAATATTAATATTCATGGAGTTATAGGCGTAACTATCTGCTCTGTACTCACCTGCAGCGAATTGTTAGGAACACATTATCTTGTTGGCAAAATGCGAAATGCGTGAATGATGAGAACGATCAGAAGAATATTAAAATGGTTTTTCCTTACCCTGGCAGCCCTGATAATTTTCATGGTCATCTGGTTCCTTCTGGTCGCAGTCGACCACCCACCAGAGGTAGCTGACAGATCAGCTCTTGATACTGAAAGGATCGAGGTGGGTGAAAACACATATGTGGTTGGAAATAACTGGCTCAGGAAGAGTGAAAGCGGATTATGGGAAATGTACATCGAAGGAGATCCGTTCGAGAGGGGTGTTGCTTTTGGAAAGCTTACCCGGGAGCTTCTCCTCTACCAGGAAACAGCTTTTTTTGAGCAGATCGGCGAACTTGTTCCCTCCGACCATTATCTTAAATTCCTGAAGTATTTCCTGGCATGGTTTAACAGGAACCTCGACAAGAACATCCCTGATGAATACAAGCTGGAGATCTATGGGACATCATTCTCCTGCTCCCCAAAATTTGATTTCATAGGATCGGGATACCAGCGGCAGCTTAATTACCATGCCGCCCATGATATCGGTCATGCTTTGCAGGGACTCAATTTGACCGGATGCACCTCTTTCTCTGTATGGGACGGTAAAAGCGCCGATTCTGCATTGATAGTGGGACGAAATTTTGACTTCTATGCGGGAAGAAAATTTACTGAAAACAAGATCGTATGCTTTTATAATCCATCGCAGGGATACAAATTCATGATGATAAGCTGGGCTGATATGATCGGAGTTGTTTCAGGAATGAATGAGAAAGGACTTACAGTTACGATCAATGCAGCAAAATCATCAGTCCCTGTGCAGGCCTCGACACCCATTTCAATTGTGGCAAGGGAGATTTTGCAGTACGCCTCCAGTATTGAAGAGGCTAATGTAATAGCCGGCAAACGCAGGATGTTCGTCTCGGAATCAATTCTTATCGGATCAGCCGCCGATGGTAGGTCAGCAATAATTGAAAAGTCGCCACGCAAGCACGATATAGTTTATCCACAGGGAGATCAGATAATTTGTGCAAATCATTTCCAGGGAGAAGTATTCCGGAATGACAGTCGCAATATTGAAAATATCCTTGGTTCCGACAGTAAATACAGGTTCGAAAGGATAAATGAATTGCTGGCTGCAGACAGCATAATAGATGTGAATGATGCTGTATCAATCCTGAGGAACCGGATGGGGAAAAACAATGCAGAACTTGGCATGGGAAATCCGCTGGCGGTCAATCAGCTGATTGCTCATCATGCAGTTGTTTTCAAACCCTCAAAACATATTGCATGGGTTTCTACCGCACCATATCAGCTGGGTAAATTTGTCGCCTACGACCTGAAAAAAGTATTCTCGCTAACAACCAGGGATATAAGCAGCAACAGTGAAATATATACACCTGAACTTACAATAAGTGCAGATCCTTTTCTCTCTTCGGAAGAATACATCAGTTTCAGCAGATACCTTGGAATGACTGATGAACTGAAAAAGCAGATGCGTGAAAAGAGGAGCCTGACTCAGGGTTTTGAAAACGCCTACCTGCGAACAAATCCTTTCCTTTACTCAACATATTCACATCTGGGTGACTATTATTACCGGATGGAGTATTATGAAAAGGCTTACAGCTACTATAAGCTTGCCCTTGCAATGGAGGTTGCCGGAGAAAATATCAGGAAGGATCTTGAAAGATTATGCGAAGAATCATTAAAAAAATCAAAAAATGCCGAAAAAGGAAATTGAAAGTCTAAATGCCGTCGAGATAAAATCCTACCAGAATAAGGCTCTGGCAATCCTTCTTCAGTATGTTACAAAGAATTCACGCTTTTACATCGATCATTTCAAGGCAAACGGAATAAAAGTTGACAGGATAAAAACCATTGAAGACCTGGCAATCATACCGCCGACAAAAAAAGAGGACCTGCAGAAGAGGTCAGAGGATTTCATATGTGTCAGACGTGAAAAGATCATCGATTACCTGACAACTTCCGGAACCGCGGGAAATCCTGTCACTTATGCTATGACGGAAAACGACCTTAAAAGACTTGCTTATAACGAGTACCTTGGATTCAGGTGCGCCGACTGCACTAGCAAGGAGATATTTCAGCTCATGACTACAATCGACCGGCGGTTCATGGCAGGTATGGCATATTTTCTGGGTTCCCGCAGGCTTAAATCTGCAATGATCCGTGTCGGAAACGGAATCCCGGAGCTCCAGTGGGATACTATTAACCGCTTTTCACCAACCGCACTCATTGCGGTACCATCGTTCCTTCTAAACATTATCGACTATGCAGAAAAGAACGGGATAAACCACCATGCCGCGAGTGTCAATAAAGCTGTCTGTATAGGAGATTCTCTTAGGAATACCGATTTCAGCTTTAACACTTTGGGCCGAAAGATAAATGAGAGATGGCCGGAAATTAGGCTCTACTCAACATATGCATCTACGGAAATGGCTGCATCTTTCACCGAATGCAGATATGGTGTCGGCGGCCACCACCACCCTGAGCTTCTTATTGTGGAGTTCCTTGACGGGAATGACAATCCTGTTCCGAAAGGAGAAGCCGGCGAACTAACTATAACAACCCTCGGTGTTGAAGGAATGCCGCTCCTTCGTTTTAAAACCGGAGATATTTGCCATGGCCATTATGAATTATGCAAATGCGGAAGGAAGACCATGCGCGTCGGGCCGGTAATAGGCCGTAAAAACCAGATGATCAAATATAAGGGAACAACTCTTTACCCTCCCGCGCTTTATGATATTCTTGAAAATATAGATGGAATAAGGAATTATATCGTTGAACTATATACAAATACGATCGGAACCGATGAGATCCTTATAAGAATCGGTTCTGATAACCCTTCCGAAAGCTTCGAGAAAGTCATTAAGGACCATTTCAGGGCTAAGCTAAGGGTTGCCCCGTCCGTATCGTTTGAATCAGTTGATTATATCAACAAGCTGCAATTTCCCAGTATGAGCAGGAAACCTGTGAAACTTATCGACAGGAGATAGCATATAATGACTGGAATAAGATATATTTAACACTAGTTTGAAATTAAGATAAGCAATTGTATATTTTTGCTTGTTCTCTGACATAAAAGATTTCTCACCTCACCCGGAATAATATTATGGTGATTATGGCGAGGGAAGAGATTCCTCGATGTCGATAGTGATTAAGGAGGAGATTCCTCGTTTCGCTCGGAATGACATGAAGATTAAAGGGGATCAAGGGGAAGAGGCAAATAGTCATTCCGAATGAATCCTGCTTCAGCAGGAGAAATGAGGAATCTTCAAAACATTTCAAATTGTTTTAAAATGATTTGTTTATTTTACATATTAATTGCACATAATTTCAATAAGATAAACCAATACCAAGCAAAATGAAAAAGTTAATGTTTTTTGTGCCTGTGCTTTTCTTATTCGCTTCGCTTAACCTCATGGGCAATAAGACAAGTGTAGAGGTCAAGGCTCCTACAACGGCTAAAAAGGGACAAGAGGTCACGATAGTGATTAACGTGATGCATAAAGGCAACACCAAAGTCCATCATACTGACTGGGTTACTTTAAAATTCAACGGGAAAGAAATAAAACGATGGGATTATACGAAAGAAAATATTCCTGCATCGGAAAACTTTACGCTCGAATATAAGATGGCCCTGCCTGAAGATGGAACAATTGAAGTTCAGGGAAATTGCAACCTGCATGGCAGTGCAGGAGCCAAAACTTTGATTTTGAAAACAACAATAGATTAGAAATATGTATGAATTAATATTGCCCTTAGGCATAATAAACTTCATGCTGGTTGCTGTCCAGATACTAGGTGGCATGAAAATTATCAAAGTTCCCTTTAAGATACACAAATACCTTGGGATTACCCTTGGTGTTTTTGCACTTATACATGGAGCTATTGCAATTTTCTTCACTTAAACCCGGATTCAGGTATCACCGGGAAAAATATTTTGAGTATGGAATTAATGACCAGAACCCTGGTCCGGGTTCGCTTTAGTGATGTTGATTCAATGGGTGTCGTATGGCACGGCCAGTATATCAGGTATTTTGAGGATGGAAGGGAGGACTTTGGGAACAGGTACAACATCAATTACCTTGATTTTCACAAAAGGGGATACCTTATACCGATCGTAAAAATTGATTGCGATTATAAGAAACCACTTGTCTATGGCGATACAGCTGTTGTTGAGACGAGGTTTGTCGATACTGAGGCGGCAAAGATCAGATATGGATATATTATTTATAATGAAAGGACAAAAGATATTGTCGCAACCGGCTCAAGCACACAGGTTTTCCTGAATCAGAATCATGAACTGCTCCTTGCCTTTCCCCCATTCTACCTTGAATGGAAGAAAAAACAGGGTTTTATGACAGGCTTAACCAAATAATTTCGTTTGTGAGGGACGTTTACATATTTGCAGATAGTATTATTACTCCTCTGGGCTTCACAACGGAAGACAATACCGAAGCCATGCTGGCCGGCAGATCAGGCATCAGACTGATTGAGGATGAAAAAATGTCACCCGTTCCTTTTTATGCCTCATTGATAGATTCACAGCTTCTGCATAACAGATTCTCTTCTTTCGGTGACCCAAAGAAATATACACGCTTTGAGAAGCTGGCAATCTGCTCGATAAAGGATGCACTATCGAAAACAGATATTGATCTTTCCGATTCACGGACTCTCTTCATTCTCTCAACAACAAAAGGTAATGTGGACCTTCTCGAAACGGATCCGGGTGATGAAAGATTATATCTCTGGAATACGGCAAATATGGTTCAGCGTTATTTCAATTTCAGGAATCAACCGGTAATCATTTCCGATGCGTGCATTTCAGGTGTTCAGGCTATAATTACCGGTGCCCGGATGATCAGAGCCGGATTTTTTGATAATGCAGTAATTAACGGTACAGACATAATTTCCGAGTTTGTACTTTCCGGTTTCAACTCCTTTCAATCTCTCAGCAAAGGGCTTTGTCGTCCATTTGACAAAACCAGGGACGGGCTCTCCCTCGGTGAAGGTTCAGGGACCATTATACTTACCGCCGATCCTTCGTTATGCGGCAAGATCAGAATTGAAGCCGGTGAAGGATTTTCGACAAATGATGCAAACCATATATCCGGTCCGTCGAGGACAGGTGAAGGATTATTCCTGGCTATAAGCCGTATTTTGAAAAAGACACCGATTGCAATAGATTTTATTTCAGCTCATGGAACTGCAACATCATACAATGACGAAATGGAATCAATAGCAATCACAAGGGCCGGATTGCAGAACGTTCCAGTGAACAGCTTTAAAGGCTACTGGGGACATACCCTTGGAGCATCAGGTGTGATTGAATCAATAATGGGAATCTATTCTATAAGAAACAGCATTCTCTTCAATACAGCCGGTTTCAGCGAACCCGGGGTTTCGAATCCAATAAACATTATAACCAGGTCAGAGAGCAGGGAAATAGGGAACTGCCTGAAAATAGCATCTGGTTTCGGTGGCTGCAATGCTGCAATTTTATTCCGGAAAAAATGAAAGAGTCCTGTACCATAACAAGTTATTGTACGATCAGGGATAATATAGCTATTCATGACGGCAGATTGTTGTTTGAAAGTAAAACGAAAAATTTCAATGAATTTGCATCGGGATTGTACAGGCATTCAGGAATCAGCTATCCCAAGTTCCACAAGATGGATAACCTCTGCAAGCTTGGATTCCTGGCAGCGGAGATCCTTCTGAAGGAGAAGAATCTTAGCTATAAATATGCCGGTGATGAAATTGGAATCATTCTTATGAATTCTTCCTCCTCGCTCGACACCGACCGTAATTACCAGAAAACCATCTCAAACAGGACTGATTATTTCCCGAGCCCTGCAGTTTTTGTTTACACCCTGCCAAATGTTGTAATCGGCGAGATCTGTATCAGGCATAAGATCTTTGGTGAAGGTAATTTCTTCATAACAGAAAAGTTCAATCCTTCATTTGTATTCAACTATATATCACAATTATTTGATAATGATTTTGTTGAATGCTGCATAACAGGATGGGTGGAGATCAGCGGAAATAATTTCGAATCGGTGCTTTTTTTAATAGAAAAGACCGGTAAAACTGAAACCGGAATTGCTAATTTTGAACCGTCTGAAATTGAGTCAATTTATAACCGTAAATGATATATGGAACAGCTTGTACAGAAACTAAAGGAAGAAATAATCACTTCGCTGAATCTTTCAGAAATGAAACCGGAAAATATAGATGAAAAAGCACCTCTTTTCGTCGATGGACTAGGACTTGACTCTATTGATGCACTTGAGCTGACTGTTCTTCTTGAGAAAAAGTACGGACTGAAGATAAAAACATCCGATGAAGGCAAGAAGGTACTTTACTCGGTAAGGTCGATGGCTGAATTCATCAGGAAAAATAACAAAGGGTGATTATTTAATCAAAAACGTGTCTGACAGAGTATTCATAACCGGCGCCGGCATAATTTCTTCCATTGGATTCACTTACGAGGAGGTTGTCTCCTCCCTTGAATCTTCAAGGAGCGGAATAGGCAGACTGATGCATATTGATTCCGTTTATAAGGACGAGATCCCTTTTGCTGAAGTCAACGCTTCAAACAATGAGCTTAAGGAGCTTGCACAGGTGCCCGGCAGCGGAATCTTCTCACGTACCTCACTTCTTGGCCTTATAGCGGCACGACAGGCACTTGCTCATTCGGGTACAGAAAATATAACAGAGTACAGAACCGGACTGATATCTGCAACCACCGTCGGAGGCATGGACAGAACGGAAAAATTTTTCAGTAAATTTCTCAAAGATAAAAACCACGGCCGGTTAAGGGATGTCATAACACACGACATGGGAGACAGCACTGAAAAGATTGCAGAAGCCTGTGGAATAAGGGATTATGTCACAACAATAAGCACTGCATGCTCATCATCGGCAAATGCAATACTTTTAGGATCGAGGCTGATTGAAAACAGAATGCTCGACAGAGCTCTTGTTGGCGGTGCCGATGCACTTACCCTTTTTACAATAAATGGTTTCAACAGCCTGATGATACTTGATAGAAACGGATGCAGACCTTTCGATAATGACAGGAACGGCCTCACGCTTGGTGAAGGTGCCGCATATCTTGTTCTTGAATCTGAAGAGGTCATTAACAAAACCGGCAAAAAAGCGATAGGCACAGTTGCAGGCTATGGAAATGCATGCGATGCTTTTCACCAGACAGCATCATCTCCCGACGGAAACGGTGCCTTCATCTCAATGAATAAAGCCTTTATGAAATCTGGTATCACGCCTGATAAAATAGATTATATCAATGCTCATGGCACAGGGACAAAGAACAACGATCTTTCTGAAGGCAAAGCTGTCGAAAGGTTATTCGCCGGTTCTGTTCCACCTATAAGCTCAACAAAATCTTTCACCGGACACACCCTTGGTGCAGCAGGTGCAATAGAAGCTGTTTTCAGCATTATGGCCATTGAAAGGCAATGCATATGGCCAAATCCCGGGTTTAAAACAAGAATGAGTGAACTTGGATTTGCACCGGTGACTGAACTGAATAGAGAAATGTCCGTAAGGAATGTACTTTCAAATTCTTTCGGCTTTGGCGGTAACAACACAAGTCTGATCTTTTCAAAGTGCTGATATGGAGGCATTTATTAACGGAATAAGTGCAATTTCACCGCAAAACTCTTTTGAGGAGGAGCGGCTGCTGGATAATCCGGTGGAATATACCGGAGTCCGACAGCTCAGATGCATTGAACCTCAATATTCTGCATATTTCGATCCCATGGCAGCTAGGAGAATGAGTCGCATTATTAAGATGGGTGTTTGTTCTGCCATGAAATGCCTTCAGGATGCAGAAATTAAAAATCCTGATGCCATAATCACCGGAACAGGGATGGGATGTGTTGAAGACACCGGCAAGTTCCTGGTTTCCATAATTGAAAATGATGAAAAGCTTCTCAACCCCACTCCTTTCATACAGTCGACGCATAATACTGTTGGAGCTTCCATCGCTCTTATACTGAAATGCCACAATTACAATAATACATATGGTCACAGGGGATTTTCTTTCGAGAGCGCCCTTATCGACTCGATGATGCTCCTTCAGGAGGGTCAGGCAAACAATATTCTGGTGGGCGGAATAGATGAGCTCACTCCCGACCTGTTCACCATAACCGACCGGCTTGGATTATGGAAGAAGGAGCCAGTCGACAGCCTGCGTCTGAAAGATTATAACAGCAGGGGAAGCCTGGCTGGTGAAGGATCAGCATTTTTTGCGTTAAGCAACAGAAAAAATATTAAGACCATAGCCAGACTTAGTTCAGTAATGACTTTTTTCAATCCTGCCAGTCCCAGTGAGAATGAAACGAAGATCGCAAATACCGGCAAACCTGACCTGGTCATACTTGGAATCAATGGAGACTCATCAGGCGATGAAGTCTATGCAAGCCTGAGAAAAGGAATTTTCAGGAACATACCGGCGGCTTACTACAAACACCTTTGTGGTGAATACGACACCTCTTCAGCTTTTGCCCTCGCAATGGCTGCAGGGATTATCAGAGAACAGCGTGTTCCCGACATCATGAAGCTTGATAATGTGCCGGCTGGAGAAATTCATAACATTCTTATATACAATCATCTTAGAAATATCAACCATTCTGCCATCATGGTATCATCATGCTGAAATATCAGAAAATAATTATCGCATTTATTTTTATAATCCTATTGCTGGCAGTTGCCGATATTTTCTTCAGGATATCATTTCTTTTCTATGCTGGCATTATTCTTGTATTTATTGGAATACTGACATGGGGATCGGCAAATATCCGGTCAGGCTTGTATTGCAAAACACTCTGTTCAGGCAATATGGAAAAGAGATCGATAGCACTGACTTTTGATGACGGACCAGATGAGACTGTAACTCCTGCTGTTCTTGACATTTTAAGCAGGGAAGACGTCAGGGCTGCATTTTTCTGTATCGGAAGAAAGGCTGTTACAAATCCTGAACTTCTTATGAGGATGGATAGAGAAGGACATGTTATCGGCGGACACAGCTTTTCGCATCATTTCTTTTTCGATCTATTCAGCCGGGAAAGAATGCTTGAAGAGATGCGAAAGACGGAAGATGCAGTCAGCAAAAGCATTAACAGGAAGATAAGGATGTTCAGGCCACCGTACGGGGTAACTAATCCTCCGCTGGCAAAAGCGCTGGGCAGCAAAAAATATCACGTCATAGGATGGAGCCTGCGTTCAAAGGATACGGTAACAAAGGATGAGAACAGGCTCCTTGGGAGAATCACAGCGAAACTTAAACCCGGTGACATCGTTCTTTTTCATGATACAAATAGCCAAACGGTTAACATCCTCGGAAAATTCATCAAATTTGCAAAAGAAAAAGATTTCAGCTTTGAACGGCTCGACAAACACCTTGGTATTGAAGCATATGAATAAATTGAAAATTTATAGTATCTGCCTGCTCCTGCTTCTGTCTGCAGGAGTTTTAAGAGGACAGGCTCAGTTAAAACCGATGAGTGACATCGCTGGTTTCAAGTCAAAACTCGAAGAGATGTCAAAATCGACAGAGTCCATCGCCAGTGATTTTGTCCAGGAGAAAAACCTCGTCGTCCTCTCCGAAAAGATCATTTCGAAGGGAGTCTTCTTCTTCAGGAAGGAAAACAATATCCGCTGGGAATACACTCAGCCTTACAGATATCTGATAATTATAAGCAACGGGCAGCTTTTTACACGTGATGACAGGAACCAGAAGCTTTACGAAATCGAATCGAACAGGATGTTCGGGGAGATGAACAGATTCATAAGCGGTTGCATACAGGGCGACATCCTGAGGAATGACAAGGATTATTCCATAGAATATTTTGAGAACAGCAACCAGTATTTTGTAAAGCTCATCCCCCGCGCAGAGAAAATGAAAGAGATGCTGAACGAGGTGCAGATTTGGTTTGACAGGAAGGATCTCACCGTTTCGGGATTGAAGATGGTTGAATCGGGTCAGGATTACACCAAAATAGATTTCATAAACAAAAAACTGAATACTGATATACCTCTTGAAAAATTTAGCTTTAAGTAGCCTTTTCATATTGTTGCTCAGCGGCTGTTCCCTGTCTCTTTTCAATAATTTCCAGACATCTCACTTGCCCTCCGCCGACAAACAGGATTCCTGTGCCTGGTTCCGCCAGGATACAGGCCGGTACCTTTATCAAAGCTCCATAGATATTTTCAGGAATAACTATAGCGGGTTGCTCTTTATAAAGCCGCTCGGCGATAGTCACCGGGTCCTTTTTATTACTGAAACGGGGATCAAGATCTTTGATATGGAATTCTTCAGAACCGGAGATTTCAGGGTTCACTATTGCCTTGATGCTATGAACCGGAAAACTGTAATTAAGGCGCTTGGAAATGATATGACACTGATGCTTTACAATATCCCGGAAAACGGAAAGACAAAAATTATGCAGGAGAAAGGAACCGGTAAAATGATCATAAAATCTAAAGACAGTAACGGAACAAGGTACTGCACAATAAATGATAAAACCGGCAGGGTTGATGAACTTATCCGTACCGGAACATTTACGAATAAACTGAATATCAGGTTTTTCAGCACATCCGGAATAGAGCCCGATTCGATACTTATTTCGCATTACAATCTGAAACTGAAAATACATCTCACGAAGCTCAATGACAACTGAACAGAAATTTCTGGATGATCTCTATTTTATTAAAAGCTCTCGTACAGATAGTGTTAATAAATTAACAGCACAGGTTGAGATTAACCCTGAACATCCGATATTCGCTGGACATTTCCCCGGAAACCCGATACTGCCCGGTGCATGTACGATACAGATCCTGAAGGAGCTTGTCGCGGAACACCTCGGAAGAAAAGTTAATCTCTCTAAAGCTGCCAACATAAAATACCTTTCATTCATCGATCCTGATAAAAACAATCTGGTCGATTTCATCATTGAGCTGAAGGATATGGAGAATGGCAATATGAGCTGCAATGCAACTATTACTCATGAGAATACTGTTTTTTGCAGCTTCAAAGGAGAATTTTCGTAAAAAGAGCCTATCCAGAGAGTCGGAGGTTAGCCAATGTTTTAAACTATGTGTGTATCAAATAAATTGCCACCCTCGAAAATATAATATTATTCCTGTTTTCGCTATGCAGTACCTGAAACTGGATAAATGAAGGAGTCTCTGATCTGATTTGTATGCCAATGCTACATTATCGTGCTGCAACTTGCTCTGAAAGAGCTCAATGTGAATAACCCCCGGTGCAACCGGGGGTATGAAGACAACCACCCTGAAGCAGCTCTGAAGGAGCTGAATATTAGGATCAGGGGAAATATCTTTCATCAATCCTGATCCCGGATTCTTCCAGGATCTGACCACCCGCTGAATGCCGGGAAAAGTCCACTGCCTTTAATCTATATCGAGGATGATACCTTCATATCCTTTACAAAATCAGCAGGTGCAATTAACGGATGCATATCAGTGAGAATATGAATGTGGTTTTCAACGCCATTAATACGATACAGGTGGCTATCCTTGTTTTTAATCAGTCCTGTTATATAGGCATAAAGCTGATCAGACTTGTCATGCTTAATTGTTGGCTTACTATCCTTGGTTCTGAAAACAATATGATAAAGATGTTGACGATAACTTGACAGGCTATCAGGTATTAGGTTAATACTGCTGCGAAACCAGACCAAGTTAAAAAATTAACATATTAACTCCAACGATATTAAACCCCTTCAGGATTTGGGATTACAGGATAGTCTCATTTTCCCACGGTTTCAGGCTATCCTTTATACACATCTTTTTATTGAAATCATTTACGAGGTTTGTAAGGCGATAGCTGATTAAATTCTTTCTTATCAAGGATCAGATTATTATTCTGTCTGGAGTAAGGCATTATTGTTAAATAAATAAAAGATGCCGGAGGCATCCAAGTCTAATATCCATGGTAAAATCCATGGTAATTGTGCAGGTAAGATTTACAACACCGGAGGCGTTGAAGAAATCCAGACTGACAACTTCAACCGCTCCGGGGTTGATAAATTATGTTTCGTTCTACCCCGGATGTAACCGTGGTTATTAGACTTAAAAGCCTCCGGCTTTAACAGAATGCCTATGAAAACACAATCTTTTACTTAATAGCTTGTCCACAAAGTTTTCTTTTTTTGCTGCATGAAAAGGTTCAGTTAATTAATTCTTTTACAGCACTTTGAATACTTGTGTATAAAGAGTAGGGTGCAACCGGGGGTTATTCATATTAAACCGCTGAGCGGTTTTTTTTCAGGAAAAAAGGGCGCGAAAAAGTTAGATTTCCATTCAGGCAGACACTTAATAGAGTTGGATTCAAAACATTATAATTATAATGCATCACCCGAACCAAGCAAAATGTGACTCAAGATCAGGGTATTATAAAGTTATATATGTTATTTGCGGAAGACAGGAACTTATACATAATCGACTGTTTGCACATATTATTCTTTGATATTAGGGGATATTTTAGACTATTGACAATGTTTTAAAACTATGTGTATATCAAATAAATTGGCACCCTCGATAATATAATACTACTTGACAATCAATAATTTGTTTCATAAATTTGCATTAAATGGCAGGAACATTAAAAGTGAAAATACTTTAAGAATGAAAAGACTTCCTTCATTAATTAGTAACTTAATATTTTTGATAATCCTATTTTCCTGTAAGGAAATCCATGAAATAGAACATGGTCCATTGTGTCTTACAGGTATCGGTTATGCAAAAGGCACATCTGTCATCACTTTAAATCTTGATTCAGGTCTAATGGTAAATTCCACACCAATAGCCGGATATATGCCGGGAGCAACACTTTATGACCCTTCAACAGGCGGATACGGATATATAGGATGGGATTCTGTTTTCAGGCTCATAAATCCCGAGACCGGGGTACTTATCAAAAGCATCAAACTCCCCGGATGCGTATTAATGGCTGTTATAGACACTAAGGACAACATGCTTATCGGTTTGTACACCACAGTTACTTATGAGGATGATCCTGATACTGCCGGTTTAAAATCAATGACAGCCGGCCCTCCGGTTTATACTAACTATGTTATCAGAGCCAGCCTTTCGACCGAAGAAGTCGTTTCTCAGAAGGTAGTAGATATAGGTAACGGAGTCAACTTGTCCTGTTACTATTTTAACCAGCGGGAGAAAAAATACATAATGCTCCGTGACGACATGTACCTGATCGCTGTAAACCCTTCAACAGGCCTGGTTGAAAAAGAAGTATATGTGGGCAGACATCTTACCAACGCTGTCTATAATCCTGATAATAACACAATAATAAGTATTCCTTACTCACCTGAGTCCGACAGGAATTACGTTGTTGTTACAGATGCAGGAACAGGCAGGGAATTAAGCAGCAAAATGGTTGAAAAAGAAACCGGTTATTCATTATGTGTCTCCGGATTCGATCCGGTAAATAACTGGTATATGACAGAAAATGGTATACATGAGATTCTATTCTACGATATTTCAACCGGAGAGACAATAAAAAGGTTTAAACCCGATTCTCCACTAAGCGAATTGAAGTTGTGGAGAGAATATACTGTTTTATAATTACAGATGATGCAGCGACAAAAAAACCCTCTGGCAACCCCGGAGAGCCTGCCCCGCTCTGCAGGGGGTTGAATAATGGATTCAGTATACCAGTCTAATATTCAGCCCCTTCAGGGCTGTGACAATCAGTTTATAGTTGACCTCTTTACCCCCACCCCCACCTAATATTTCATCACGTCTCAATTTAAGTCAATTGCAGAAAGTGAGAAGGAGATCCCTCGCTAGCGCTCGGGATGACAGGTATGTAGTTGATTAACAGGAGGAAGAAGCGGCGATTCGCAAGTGAAATGCTTCATGAATAAAATGTCGTTGCGAATCGCCGCTTCTTCCTCCAATGTCCCACAAAATAACCTGTCATCCCGAATTCCGACAAATCGGAGCCTGCGGAGGTTTGGAGGAATGAGGGATCTCCTTCTCACAGCAGGAACTTAATAAAGAAGATGTGATGAAAGATTAGAAATCCACCTAGAGGCTTAGCAAATATCTGTAGATCAATAAGTCCCCCGTGGGGGATTTAGGGGTGTCAGATCAAGGAAGGGCTTTTTAGACAACCTCAACTCTGAGGTACTCCCCCGATAGATCGGGGCAGGCTGTGCAACTCCGGGGCTGATTAAATAGTCTTATATTTTATAGTACAATAAACCTAAAGAATTTTGGTTTTATATAAAGTACTTAACTTATAATTTTGTATTTGATTTTTTCCGGAAGTGTGAGAAGAAACCTAAATGATTATAAAATGAAAAGGAACATTCTGGTTATTGTATTGGTACTTGGTATGACAGCTTTCAGCTGTTCCAAATTTGATTCAGGTACCTCACTAAAACAATCTATTGAAAACAGTGTGGCAAAAATCAACACCGCAGCCTCTGAACTATCAGGGTCAAATGGATATCAGCTTCTCACTGTCTCCGACAGCCCTGGAAAGAATGAGACAGGCTTTTCCGACAGTATTGATCTTGAAATGATTACCGGCGTGTACGATTTTAATCCATATCCGGTCCTTTACAACTGGTGCCCCTATCCAAGAAGGTTCTTCAAAAAGACCGGTGAAAGCGATAGCCTTATAGTCAATATGCCTCAGAGGATGGTATACCACCCGAGGTTCATGTACGGTTACATATATAAGGATACTGCCAACAAGAATAATTTTACCATAGCAGCATCTGATTACCATTTCTACTATTCAAGGTTCAGTAATTATGACTACAAACTTTCAGCAGGCTTCATTCTTGATAAAGAGGATATCGGAACTCTGGATATGCTTGCAAATGCAAAAGGATGGGCCAGCAATAGTTATTCGTCCAAATTCAATTTTACAGAAGGATACAACATCGAAGTGTCGATGGAAAGGGGTGATACTACCACTGCCTCATTTGCCCTGGCCGATGAAGATGATATCCTGCTGAAGGAAACACGCATTTATTCGGGAGGCAAATGCCATAATGATTGTGAAAGAACATACATTCTTACAATCGGGAATGTGGATATCGTCAGAAGTACTGAGATTGATTCCATCCAGGTTTTCCTTGCCGGCGTTCTTCAGAAAAAGGCAGCAGTAAGGATCATAGACGATTCAGATACCACGGGCACTATCTGCCATAAGAGGGATATTCTTCTCACATTCGATGACGGCACCACAGCCAACCTCAGTGAAATGATAAAACCGGGCATGGATGTCCTGGGCACACTGGTTGACTCACTTCACAGCATGTATTTTGCAAAATACATAGTCGACTATATTGCAGTGAATATCTATTATCACGAGTATAAATTGCCTCATAACGACTAAACTTTTTTCTTCTCAAGACTAATCCGGGAGGACACAATTAATAAATTTAGCTTAAATTGTAGCCATGAGAAAAATTTATCCTCTGGCTCTCCTGGTTATTCTGACCATCTGCGGAAGTTGTAAGATCACAACTGACTGCAACAGCTTGTTCAGCCTTATAAATGCAAATTATGACTCAGGAAATTTCAGGGAAGTCTCCCTGCTGGCTGATTCTGTCAGAACATCTTGCACCGGCTCCGAAGAGCTGATCCGTAAAGCTGATTCGCTGGTCGAAATATCAGGAAGGATCAGACTTGACTTCTCTCTGAGCAAAGAAGGTTTCAGTTCGAGGGTCGAAAAATATTTTGGAAAACCGACCGATTCGATGCTCTCAGCGTGGGAAAAAAAGAAGTGGATCGAATGGAAAATGATCGACGGAGAAAAGATGTACTTCAACCGGGCTCCTTCAAACCTGTTTTTACTGAGGATGTTTTATGAAGATAAGGAGAAGCAGGATCATGAAAATGCCACAGATCCTGAAATGATCGACCGTCTTGCCCACACAAAGGAGATCATTTCCAAAACTATGGGTACTCCTGAACCTGTAGTCCCTGTCAGCATGAAAATTATGTACACAATAACCGTTCAGCCCAATGCAGTTCCGGACGGAGAAACGATAAGGTGCTGGCTGCCTTATCCCAGGGAGGATCACAGAAGGCAAACCTCTGTCGTGCTTCTGCCGGTCCCTGGAGAAAAATATATTATAGCTCCTGATTCTGTTACTCACCGGACACTATACCTTGAAAAGAAAGCAGTCAAAGGCTCGCCAACAATCTTCAGCATATCATATAGTTACACATCTTCGGGTATATGGTTTGACCTGCTTTCAATAACTGTCAGCCCATATGACAAGGAGAGCGGCCTCTGGAAAAAATATACTTCCGAACAATTGCCCAATATTTGCTTTACCGATAGTATCCGCCATCTGGCCGATAAAATTACGTCACCGGGCGATTCGCCGGATGCTATTGTAAAGAAAATATATATGTGGTTCAAGGAGAATATACCATGGACAGGTGCACTTGAATATTCAGTGATCCCGAACATTCCGGAATATGTATGTAAAAACCGGAGAGGCGATTGCGGAATGCAGACCTTCATGTTCATGTCGATGCTGAGATATAAGGGAATCCCTGTCCGCTGGCAGAGCGGATGGAAAGTGCCGCCGGGTTATAAAAACCTTCACGACTGGTGCGAGGTTTATTACGAGGGTCCGGGCTGGGTGCCTGTGGATGTATCCTACGACCTTCAGACATCCGAAGATAAAAAATTAAGAGAATTCTATTCCTCAGGCATAGATTCTTACAGGCTTATTGTTAACAATGGGGTTGCAGGGCGGCTTTATCCGGAAAAGAAATTCATGAGAAGCGAACCATATGACTTTCAGCGCGGCGAAGTTGAATGGAGGGGCGGAAACCTCTATTTTGACAAATGGGATCACTCGATGCAGGTAGAATACCTCAAATAGAAATCAAACTTTTAATGAGAAGAGCTTCACTTTTACTTCTACTCGTTCTTCCTGTGACAACATATGCGCAGGATCTGATAAAGTATGTTGATCCCCTGATTGGAACCGCTCCTGCCGGTACAATAAGCGCCAGGCGACACAGTGAATCGATATCAGAGGAAAAAGGACAGACATTCCCCGGAACAGGTCGTCCCTTCGGTATGACACAATGGACACCGGAAACACGCACCACTGAAATAAAATGCATATCACCTTATTATTATAACGACAGATACATCACAGGCTTCCGTGGCAGTCACTGGATGAGCGGCAGCTGCACCCAGGACTATGGCAGCATGACACTTATGCCCTTTGCCACAATGCAGCCGGATTCTGTAACAAAATCACCTGTTTCCTCGTATAATCATTTTAATGAGGTCTCCACACCCGCATACTACAGCGTTCTGCTGAATAATTCAGGGATCACTGCTGAACTGACAGGTTCGGTTAGATCCGGAATAATGAGGTTCACTTTCCCGGGGAAAGAACTCAGCTGTATCTTCCTCAGGATCAACAGTGACGAAAACCAGGGATTGATTATCAGGAGGGGAAATATTTTAATCGGGTGCAACCCCGTCCACAGGATATACCAGGGAAGAGGCCAGTCAGCGGGATTCAGCGGCTGGTTTGCAATAAAATTTGACAAGCCATTTACTCTGATTCAAAACAACCAGGGCAGCCAGCAAATGGTAATTACCTTCGGAAATGAAAATCAGATAACGGCATTTATAGGAACTTCTTTTACAGGAGAGGATGCGGCTGTAAAGAATCTCATTGCCGAAATACCGGATTTTAGTTTTGACAATTTAAAGAAAGAGACAGAAGATGTCTGGAACAGGACGCTCGGAAAAGTCACAGTTAAGGGCGGAAGCGAGGAAGACAAAATTAAGTTCTATACAGCCCTCTACCACTGTTACCAGCTCCCGAGGGTTGCAAGCGATGCAGATGGGAGTTACCAGGGATTTGCCGGGGATGCTTCGATTTATAAGACGAATGGATTCGACTATTACGACGACTTTTCAATGTGGGATACATACAGGGCATTACACCCGTTAATGACAATACTCGAACCTGACAAAACCCTCGATATGGTGAAATCTCTTGTCCTGAAAGCAGAACAGGGAGGCTGGATGCCTATCTTCCCGGCATGGGCAAGCTATACTGCCGCTATGATCGGCGACCATGTAAGTACCATGATATCTGATGCTTACATCAAGGGAATAAACGACTTCGATATTGAAAAAGCGTATAAATATATGCGGCAGAATGCTTTTGAAACACCATCCAGGAAAGAGTATGTCGACGGCAAGGGAAGAAGGGCGTTGGAAAGCTATATGAAATACGGGTACATACCCCTTGAGGACAGTGTCTGGGATGCTTTCCACAGGCGCGAACAGGTTTCAAGGACACTCGAATATGCACTTGACGATTATGCACTTTCGCAGGTTGCACTAAAACTTGGCAAGACAGATGACTATAAAATCCTGAAAAAAAGATCTCAGAATTACAGGAACGTCTTCGATGTAAAGACAGGATATGCCAGGGGCAGGCATGCCGACGGTTCATGGATTGAGCCTTTTGATCGCAATGCCAAGGCAAGCTATATCTGCGAAGGAACACCATTTCAATATACCTGGTATGTGCCTCAGGATGTTCCCGGTCTCATGAAACTCATGGGAGGAAAGAAAGCTTACCTTGAGAAGCTGAATGAGTTTTTCGAAGGTGGCTGGTACTGGCATGGCAACGAAACCGACCAGCAGGCCCCTTTCATGTTTGCCATGGCCGGCAACGCTGCAAAAACTCAATTCTGGACCCAGAAGATCAACGAGGAAGAATATGGCACAGGTCCGGGAGGACTTAGCGGTAATGAAGATGCAGGACAAATGTCGGCATGGCTTGTCTTTTCAATGCTTGGCTTCTATCCCGTTTGTCCTGGTTCCGGAGAATATATTATCACCACACCGGCATTTGAAGAGATAAAGATACAACTGCCTGATGGAAAATACTTTACCAGCATATCAAGCGGATTGACCAAAGATAGCTTTTATATAAAATCAGCTACAAAAAACGGTAAGAAGTTCAAAGGAAGCATTATAACTCACAAAGAAATAATGGACGGATGTGATTTACAACTTCAAATTGAAAAGTAATCTTCAAAGGCACAGATTACAACCGAGCAAAGGCACGGATTACAAATCCGCGCCAGCGGCAAAACAGGCCAACCTTTGCGAGCTCGCCGCAGGCAAATCCGCGCCAACACGTATAGCCTGACGACCGACGCCTGATACCTGTTGCCACTTAGTCTATCTTAACTTTTACAACCACTTTGCGTACCGGTGAGCTTTCCCCATCCTTGAGTCCGGGGCGATGCAGATCTTCCGGGAAAAAGATAAAGAACCTGTCAGATAGCGCCTGATAGTTCGTAATCTGATTGACAGATACGAACATAATATCCTTTTCCTCATTATAGGGTTCCAGTATTTCTTTCTGCTGTGATATAGGGGCGATGCCGATAAGCTCCTTTCCGCTCACAACATACTGGATGTCGATATACTTTCTGTGGACTTCATACCTTGCATTCTCTTCATTTTTCGACATATACTCGCTGAGAGGAGCATAGAGGTCAGTACCGTCAATCTCATACTTTTTTAATTCCATAGTTGAGAGATCATGGTCACGTAAAAACAAAAATGCCTTATCCCATCTTTCCTTATGCTGAAAATATGAGATCGCAAGAGCCTTACGATTTATTGAAGCATCAGGCTTAACAGTCCATCCGTTGAGCCACTCGCCTTTCTCAAACCATTTATTAATTTGTTTATCACTCCAGGTTGAAGGATCAGTTGAAGTCTTACAACCCAGAAAACCGAGGAAACCTGCAAATACCATAATTCTAAATAATAAGTTTTTCATTTCTCTATTTACATTTTAAAATCGTGACTTTAAATTATAAAAAAGGTCTGATTTTTTCATAACACTCTTTCCAGAAAGTCTCCGTGATACCTTTCTCAGTTACAGGAATTTGTCTTACACGATTATTCAGGTTATATATTACATTACCGGAAATATCTTTTGCCGTTAATATCTTCCCAAGAGCCTCCGCAACTTTCGAAGGACTCCTCATGAAAGGCGCAGCGATCCAGTAAAGGATTGAGAAAACCCTGCTTTGCATACGGTAGATGCCGGAACCAAAAGTACCCGGATTGAAGCTGAAGCAAATAATATTACTATCTCTGTGCAGTTCCGAAAGATAGCCTGACATTAGTGCAAGATATAATTTTGAATCAGAATAAGCCCGCAGAGCCCTGTAGCGTTTCCTGTTTCCGTTTTCGATCCTGGCAATCCTGTATACCGGTGATGTTATTGATGCGATCCTTAAAGGCCGGTTATTTTCCCTTCTTCTTAATATAATCTCATTTGCAAGCAGATGAGAAAGAAAGTTAACCTGTAAAGTATATTCTAGACCGTTGTTTGTAAGGATGAGCCGGGGAGGGCTCAGAATGCCGGCATTATTGATCACTAAATCAAACTGATTAGTTTCAGCTATCTGCCTGAAGACATCGGCTGTAGTTTTGAGGTCGCTGAAATCGACCTTGTACAATGACAATCTGCTGCCAGATTCAGGAAGAGAAAGGTCTCTCCTGCCGGTGGTAACAACATGGTATCCCTTTTTAAGAAATAATTTAACCAGCTCGTATCCAAGTCCTGATGTGCCACCTGTAATGAGAATTTTTGGAATATGTGAAGATGATTCCTGCATATTCAGCCTTAAGAAACTTTATCAAACATAGCAAAAAGAATAAGGCTTTGCAAAAAACCTCTGCAACTGCTTCTCTTTAACATTTTTTAAGCGGAAACTGATTTGTAATTAAACTAAAGATCAGATAAATTTACATTTTATTAAAAATTGAAATATGAAGAAGATCAATCTTATCCTCAGCATCTTGCCGGCAATGCTTTTTCTGTCGGCAAATCTCTATTCACAGGACTGGCCACAGTTCAGGGGAATAAACCGCGACAGCAAAGTCACGGGTTTCAAAGTTCCGGCATTGTGGCCGGATACACTGAAACAGCAGTGGAAAGTCAAGGTTGGAACAGGTGATGCCACTCCCGTCCTTGTTGGAAAGAAGATATATCTCCACACCAGGCAGGGAGGCGATGAAGTAATACTGTGTCTAGATGCTGCAACCGGTAGTGACATGTGGGCAGACAAGTATCCGGTTCCTCCTGTAACAGGGCCCGCCGCATCTCACCCCGGACCAAGAAGCACGCCTGCCGTTGCTGATGGCAAAATCGTAACATATGGAACATCGGGAATATTATCATGTCTGGAGGCTGCTACCGGGAAAGTAATATGGAGGCGGGAAAACCCGACAAACGCCACTCCTCAATTCTTTACCGGAATGTCACCTTTGATTGTCGATGGTGTATGTATTGCACATGTGGGTGGAAAAGACAACGGGAATGTTCTGGCTCTCGATCTTAAAACAGGTAAAGAGAAATGGAACGTGCAGGGTGATGGACCTGCTTATGCCTCACCATCATTAATGGTACTGTCAGGCAAGAAGCTCATAATTGTACAGACTGAAAAGAACCTGATGGCACTGGATTTTTCAGATGGAAAAATATTGTGGCAGATCCCCACACCCGTAATGCAAAGATTTTACAATTGCGTAAGTCCTTATATCGACGGTAACAAGATTTATTACACAGGACAGGGAGCAGGGATGAAAGCCATTGAGATAACGAAGGAAGGTAATAAATATATAACCAAGGAACTTTGGAGTACAACGGAGGTTGGTGCCAAATGGAACACACCTGTTCTTAAAAAAGGTTACCTCTATGGCTTTAGCGACCAGAGAAGGATCTATTGTGTTAATGCTGCAAACGGGAAGACAGCATGGATCGATGCTGCAACCCATAGCGATTTTGCAACCATTTCAGATTGCGGATCAGTGATCATCGGCTTTCCGCAGACCGGTAATCTTGTAATTTTCAAACCCGATCCTTCTGCATATTCAGAAGTGGCAAAATACAAGGTTACAGAAACACCGGTTTATTCATTCCCGGTAATTGCCGGTAACCTTATATATATAAAGGATGCGGAGAGCCTGACATTGTATAAACTGCAATAAACCCTACCCCCAGCCCCTCCCCTTATGAATAAGGTGAAGGGAGTTTAAAACTGATAAACAAGAATTACTCTCCCTCCCTTAGCCTTAAGGGAGGGAGCCGGAGGGAGGGTTAAGTTTTAGCCTTACCATACTTTCTCCACCAGCAGAATATTTCTCAGTTCGTTGGGTTTAAGGTTTTCGCGGATCGTTCCTGACTCGGTAACTGAAATTCTGCCGGTTTCCTCCGACACAACAACAATAAGAGCATCAGTATGTTCCGACATACCTATTGCAGCCCTGTGACGCATACCAAAGTTGGGAGGCAGCTTGAACTGATCGGTCACAGGCAGAGGACACCTGGCCGCAAGGATGAGCCTGTCTTCAATGAGAACGGCTCCGTCATGAAGAGGCGCATTCTTGAAGAATATCGACTCAAGAAGCTCAGCGCTTATCTGAGCTTTCAGGATCTGGCCTTCGTCGGTATAGGAAACAAGACTGGTTTGCCTGCCGATAACGATCAGTGCTCCAATTTTCTTTGAAGCCATCGATTCAGAAGCCTTTACAATTTCCTCAACAATTGGAGGTCCGCCATTATCATCTTCTGTATTTGTAAAGAATTTTTTAAAGGAGAACCTTGTATTCTTGATATACCTGTTGCCTAACATCAGCAGGAAACGTCTGACTTCCTGCTGGAACACCACGATGAGTGCGATCACTCCCACGCCAATTACCTGTCCGAGCAGTGCGCTGACTAGTTCCATGTTGAGGGCTTTGACAATCAGCCAGAACAGGTATATAAGGAAGACAGCAATAAAAATGCTCATCGCCGCAGTGCCTTTTATTATCCTGTAAAGCTGAAACAGCAGAAAGGCAACGAGGAAAATGTCAATTATATCAAGTACTGTGATAGGAACTAGCATTAGTGCATTTTTTATTCAGACTCTGTTTCGATCTCCTTGTTTACATTTTTCAGCTTTTCAATAAGCCTGACTGTCTGGACTGCTTCCTTAACATCATGAACCCTCAGAATATCAGCTCCGCCCATCAGAACAACAGCATTCAGTACCGATGTTCCGTTAAGAGCTTCATCAGGTGTTATCTCCAGCGTCTTCCATATCATCGATTTGCGTGAGATACCTGCTAAAAGCGGCAGACCGGCAACCGAAAAATCTCCAAACCGCTGCAGTATCTCAAAGTTATGCTTTATTGTTTTGCCAAAGCCAAAACCCGGATCAAGAATTATGTCCTTGACTCCGGCTTCCTGAAGGGTAGCTATCCTTTTCCCGAACCATTTAAGGATATCCGCAACGACATCGTCATAAACAGGATTGTCCTGCATACTGCCCGGCATTCCCTGCATGTGCATCATTATATATGGGACATTCAGCTTTCTTACCACGTTGAACATTTCCCGATCGGCCTCACCCCCGGAGATATCATTAATAATGAGCGCCCCGCATTCAGACACAGCCTTATATGCTAAGCCGGACCTGAAAGTATCGATAGAAACAACAGCATCAGGTATCTCCCTGATTATTATCCGTATTGCTTCAAGTACCCTCTTCCCTTCCTCTTCAGGTGAAACCTCTGGTGCATAAGGTCTCGTGGAATAACCTCCGACATCAATAATGGCAGCGCCGTCATTTATCATTGCTGCAGCTGTTTCAATGATCTCTTTTTCTCCTTCAACCCTGCTTCCCTTAAAGAAAGAGTCTGGGGTGACATTGATGATTCCCATTACTTTGGGTATCGAGAGGTCGAGTAGCTTACCGCCGGTGTTAATATATTTTGGCCTGCCGTTCAAAAGTGAATTTTTTCTGTTCGAAAATAGTAATTATTTATCATACCTTTCCCCTCCTGTTGTTACATTTGCATCTGAAGCAATATCCGAAAAATGAAGCTATTGGTTGTTGAAGGAATTGACGGTGCCGGCAAGTCCACACAGATAAGGCTGCTCAGGGAATATTTTTCCAGGAGGGGGTTCAGCTGTGAATATCTTCACTTTCCAAGAACCGAAGAGCCTTTTTTCGGAGAACTGATAACCAGGTTCCTCAGAGGTGAATTTGGTTCACTAAATGAGGTCGATCCATGGCTCGTGGCAATGCTGTATGCCGGCGACAGGAAAGACGCCAGGGACCTTATTAACGGCTGGCTGAAAACCGGGAATATGGTCCTTCTTGACAGGTATACTTATTCCAATATAGCCTATCAGTGCGCAAAGCTTGCCGATCCGGAATCACAGGAAGAACTTATGAACTGGATCCTTGATCTTGAATTCAGACATTTCGGTATACCCCTCCCCGATCTTAATATCTTCCTCGATGTCCCTTTTTCCTTCACTGAAAATAAGCTACTTTCCTCAAGGACCGGCAAAGACCGCAATTATCTTAACGGTACCATGGATATTCATGAGGGGTCACTTGCATTCCAGAAAAAAGTGAGGGACATGTACCTTCGTGTGGCAGAATCGGACGAAAGGCTCTGCATAGTCAATTGCAGCGATGATAACGGCCAGATGTTGCCGCAGGAAAAGATCTTTGATAAGATAATCAAGAAACTTGCAGAGAGGAAACTTTTATAAGATGAAGATAATCAATTATATAAGCAGGATATTAGTAGGAGTTACCTTCCTCTTCTCGGGAACCGTTAAAGCAATTGACCCGTTAGGATCTGTTTATAAGTTCCAGGATTATTTTTCTGCCTTTAACATGGGATTCCTGAATGATTTGAGTCTTATACTTGCAATTATTTTATGTTCGCTCGAATTTCTTGCCGGCTTTTCCGTTTTGTTCAATATAGGATTCAGGACAGGAATCTGGACAGTTATACTATTAATGATTCTGTTTACACCTCTGACATTAGTTCTTGCGCTGACCAATCCCGTATCGGATTGCGGCTGCTTCGGCGATGCTGTCCATCTTACCAACTGGCAGACATTCTCTAAGAATATAATACTTCTGATCCCTGCTGTATGGTTGTTCATTAACAGGAACAAAATTGCAGCATCTGAAGGAGCTGCCCGAGGCTGGACTTTGCTGTCTATAGCCTGGATCTGCTTTCTTGCATTTATATTTTACAACCTGAGGTATCTGCCGGTGATCGATTTCCTTCCTTATAAAACCGGCACATATATCCCGGATGGGATGATCTTACCGGAAGGCAAATCTCCGGACAAGTATGAAACTACCTTCATTTATGAAAAGAACGGAGAAAAAAAGGAATTCAGCCTGGCAAACTACCCTGCCGGTGATACCTCATGGAAATTCGTAGATCAGAAAAGTGTACTGGTTTCAAAAGGGTACGAACCGCCCATTCATGATTTCATACTTACTTCAATGAATGGAGATGACATTACTCAGCAGATACTTTCTTCAAAGAATTATACAATGCTTATGGTTGCAAGAAAAATTGAAGAAATTGATCCGGAACTAATGAGCAAAGGATATGAAACCGGAAGGTTCAGTAAGAATAATTCAATTGATTTTTATCTGCTTATTTCATCACCTCTTTTGGGGGTAGACGAGGCTGATGGCGAGGCAAATATCAATATTGATGGCATTGACATCTGCTATGTCGATGAAACAACACTTAAAACCATGGTAAGGTCAGATCCTGGCTATCTTCTATTAAAAGAGGGAACTATACTCCATAAATGGTCATGGGCGAATCTGCCTGACAAAGAAGAGATATTAAAAATCACTGCTTTAAACAAATTGAACAATTAAAACACTTTACTATGAGAAAAAAGATCGTTGCCGGCAACTGGAAGATGAACATGAACCTGGAGGACGGACTTACCTTTGCCAGATCAGTAAATCAATATTTCAATGATAATCCTTCACAAAAAGCGGAGGTTATCCTGTGCACACCATTTATTCATCTGGCTGGCGTATCCGGAATCGTGAAAAACGGTCAGGTTGCGCTGGGAGCACAGAACTGTGCATCCGAAGCTTCCGGAGCATACACCGGGGAGGTATCTGCAGCCATGGTCAAAAGCACCGGAGCACAATATGTTATTATCGGACATTCCGAGAGAAGAACTTATTATCACGAAAATGATACCCTTCTGAACAGGAAAACAATTCTGGCAATTAACAGCAGACTTAAAGTTATCTTCTGCTGCGGCGAAGTAAAGGATGAAAGAGAATCAGGTAAACATTTTGAAGTTGTCAGACGTCAGCTGGCGGATGGATTATTTTCGCTTCCTGCAGCAGACATGGGTAAGATCGTAATAGCTTACGAACCTGTATGGGCAATAGGCACGGGACTTACTGCAACACCGGACCAGGCGCAGGAAATGCACCACTTTATACGTGGACTGGTGAATGAGAAGTACGGAAAAGAATGTGCTGAACAGATGACGATCCTTTACGGAGGAAGCTGCAAACCATCAAATGCTGCTGAGATCTTCTCAAAACCAGATGTTGATGGTGGATTGATAGGAGGCGCCTCACTTAAGAAAGAAGACTTTGTTGCAATAGTGGAAGCTGTATGAAACAGGCTCTCATCGGTTTAATGGTCCTGATCCTGTTACCAGGAGATCTCCTCTCCCAGGTAAAATCGACCTTCTCGGGTGATCCCACAAAATACAAGGCTGAACTGACTGCCTTGATGGGTCCCAACCTGAACGATATTCAGAAAGCAAATCTGAATTCTTTCCTGGCAAAATGGGATAGTACAACTTTCAGCGATGAGACCAGGTACAGGATCATTGACCTTACGAGCCAGCTCCAGGGAAGGGCCATGCGCCCTGTTCCTCATTTCAACGATTTCATTGGCACAATTAATACCTTCATTGATAATAAAGCCGGTACCGAAAAATTGACAATCTGGCTTACCGGGCTCAGTGAAATGCTATTCAATCCAAGGCACAATAATGAGAGTATCGACAAACTCTTCAGGAATACCAGTCTGATGATAAAAGATAATATCCTGTCCGAAACCTCATCGTTCAGGTGGAAAGTCAAGAATTCCCAGATCGAATTCAAACACGATACATTATTCCTTGTCGAAATAAAAAATGCAACACTGACCTGCTATGCACAGAAAGACAGTACAGAGATCTATAACGCATCCGGATTATATGATCCGGAGACACAACTGTTCCATGGCACAAAAGGAAGAGTGACATGGGAAAAGGCAGGCTATGCTCCTGATGAGGTATTTGCCGAGAGTGACAATTATACAATAAACACCGCAAAGAATAATTTCACCATCGATTCAGCCAGACTGACACACAAAGTTTATTTCAAAACGCCTGTAGCCGGAGTGCTTAGTGATCAGGCAATAAGCATCAGGAATAAGGAGAATGCCAATTTCCCGCGTTTTAAAACCTACATGAACGAATTCAAGCTTGAAAATGTCTACAAGGGCGTAAATTACCAGGGAGGCCTGGCAATAGAGGGTGCTGCAATCAAGGGAATGGGAACCAAGGAAGTACCTGCCAGGGTCACATTGTACAGGAACGACACTCTCTACCTGAAACTGAGTTCCGTTGAGTATATCTTTTCTAAAACCGGCATGTCAAGTGCTGAGACAGCTATGACGCTATACCTCGATAGGGATTCCATCTTCCACTCCAATCTGGGATTTTCATATCTCGCAGATCGCAGACTTGTGAATCTGTACAGGGCAAACAATCCGGTTTCCAAAAGTCCCTATTTTGATTCATTCCATAGTCTCGATATGTATTTCGATCTTCTTTCATGGGACCTGAATGAATCAAAAATTATTCTCACACGTCCAAGAGGTGCCGCACTTGGTATGGCTGAATTTGAATCCACATCATATTTCGATATAGATTATTATTCAAAACTGGCAGGCATCGATCAGTATCATCCGCTTAGCCGGCTCAGGAAATTTGCTGACTGGTATTATTCTGATACATTCCCCATTGAAGAATTTGCAAAATGGTTGAACAAGCCTCTCGAAGCCGCTACGGCAATGTGCATCGATATGGCTAACAAAGGATTCCTGTTCTATGACCGTAAGTTCAATGAGGTGACCCTCAAGAAGAAAGTTGATGACTTCCTGACAGCCAGGGCGAAAAAGAAAGATTATGATGTTCTCTATATCACAAGCGAGACCAAAGCTCCGGTTGATAATGCCATACTCGACCTGAAAAACTACGGGATCACGGTTAACGGAGTAAAATCGGTTTTCCTCAGCGATTCTCAGAATGTGGCTATCTACCCATATAACCAGCAGCTTGTGATAGGAAAAAACAGGGATCTGGAGTTTGACGGTGTCGTCGAAGCAGGCCTTTTTACAGTTTTCGGACATGAATTCTCCTTCAGCTATGACACATTTAAGCTCAGACTTCAGAAAATCGACTCAATTAGGATATCCGTGGAAACAGATAAGAAGGATGAATACGGTAATCCGCTTATCAGGGATGTCGACAATCTTATTCAGCTTACTACTGCAGAGTTGTACATCGACGATCCAAATAACAAATCCGGGCTCAGGAGCCTGAAGCAATACCCTATAATAAATGCTGTGACCTATTCTTATATCTTTTATGATCAGATCCCCGGACTGGAAGGTGTTTACAAACAGGACGACTTTTATTTCAAGGTTGATGCTTTCTCGTATGAAAATATTGATCACTATACCAATGAAGACATGAACCTTGCAGGTGAATTTCATGGTGGAAAAATTCTACAGCCCGTAAAACAATTCCTGACAATCCAGGAGAACAACTCCCTGGGATTCAATATGACCATCCCGCCTGAAGGCATTGAAGTCTATGGAACCAAGGGCAGGCTTTTCGATAATATCAACATGAGCAACAAAGGTCTGATAGGAAGCGGCACCCTTAAGCATCTAACTTCGACAACCACTTCGGATGAGTACAGGTTCTTCCCGGACTCCATGCTCGCCCAGGCAAAGACTTTTAAAATAACTGAAGACGGCGCAGGCATATACCCGAATCTCAATGCCGAGGATGTAAAAATTAAATGGCTTACAGACAAGGATGAATGGCTTGCCTACAATAAGGTGGACAAGAATTTCAACATGTTCGACAACGGAACTGCTCTGACCGGAAGCCTGAAGCTTTCTCCCGGATCTCTGAATGGCTCAGGTATCGTAGAGACAACTGACTCGAGAATAACATCCGATCTTTTCAGATTCACTTCAAATTCGATAAAAGCCGATACCTCGACGTATAATCTCAAGTCACCATCCACAATCGGATATGCATTCATTGCCGAGAATGCAAAAACAGATGTGAACTTCGACCTTAAGCAGACAACCTTCCACCTCAATACGGGCTCTTCTGTGGTAAAATTCCCTGAAATACAGTACATCTGCAAGATGACCGATTTCAATTATAACATGGAAACCAAGGTGCTCAGCATGGAGCAGAAAGGGAAATCCGACACACCTCTGCTTCCGTCTGATAAACTCATACAGCTCACTTTAAATAATCTTGACAAGCCCACATTCTTTGCTACAAATGTGATTGGCGACACTTTAGCCTTCTCTTCATGGAAAGGCAGCTATCATCTTGACGGGGAGTATATTGAAGCCGAGAACATTAACTACATACCTGTAGCCGATGCGCTCATTCAACCCGACAAAGGGAAGATCACAATTAACAGGAGGGCCAGAATAGTACCGATGGAAAATGCAATTGTTGCAGTCAATAACCGCCACCTGCTCCATTCTGCAAAAATCGACATTGAATCGACAAAAAGATATTCCGGAAGCGCAGTCTACGACTATATTGATGAAAATAAGGAAATACAGCCGATCACTTTCCCCGAACTGATAGTAGATACGATGGTAACCAGCGCCAGGGGTTATATTCCGGTGAGCCAGAAATTCATGCTGAACCAGGCCTTTACTTTCTCAGGTGATGTTAACCTGTATGCTTCAAAGGACCTCCTGACTTTCACAGGTTCCGCAGGAATAGTGCATAATTGCAGTAACCTTAAATCCTATTCACTGAAGTTTAAATCAACTATCGATCCGAAGAACGTTATGATCCCTGTCAGCGATAAATCCCGGGATATTAATGACAATATGGTTTTCTCCGGCTCTTTTATAAACCTCGATTCCATACATATCTATCCTGCATTCCTCTCTGCCCAGAAATCATGGACGGATGTCGGGATAGTGAGATCGACTGGGTATCTATATTACGAGAAAGCAAAAGGGAGATATATAATTGCCTCACTTGAAAAAATCGCGGATCCGTCAATAAATGGTAATCTGATTGCTTTGGATAAGAATTACTGCGTGCTTTCTGGTGAGGGAAAACTTGATTTCGGTACAGATTTCGACATTGCAAAAATGGCTGCAGCCGGCAAGATCATTCACAGGACAGACTCAGGCGACGTGAGAATTAATGCCGTACTCGCTTTCGATTTTTTCTTCTCTCCTGAAGCGCTTAAAATTATGAGCGACGATATCAGGCTTATGCCTTTGCTAAAACCTGTGAATCTGAATACCGAGTTCTATAACAAGGGAATGAAGGACATGCTGGGGATTCAGGCTGCCAGGCAAATAAGCGAAGAGATAAATATTTTCGGAGTATCCAGGAATATGCCGAAGGAATTCAATTTCGAGATCTTGCTGAATGATGTTAATCTGTACTGGAACGAATCCACTTCCTCATTCAGGTCGGAAGGCAAAATAGGAATAGGATTCATCGGCGACCAGCCATTAAACGTTTATGTCGACGGCTTTGTTGAGATACAGAGGAGAAGATCCGGCGACATGTTTGACATTTACCTTAAAGCAGATGAATCGAATTACTATTACTTCTCCTACATTCGAGGGAACATGATGACACAATCAGGCAACAACAACTACAATGTCCTGATTTCCAATATTAAAGAAAAAGACAGGCAATCGCCGGAATCAAACATCAAAAAGCCTTATATCTATATGATCTCTGTCGAAGACAGGCTTGGAAAGTTCCTGAAACGGATGACAGGATTCGATGATGCTGAAGAGGAGCAGGTCAATCTGGATGGACTGGTAAAATAACCTTGCCCCTTTCTCCAAGCTCGATCAGCTTAAAATCATATATCCTGTTGCCGTCTATGCACAGGGTCATTGCAGTCATATACTTATGAAATCCATGGTATCCGGCAGCTCCGGGATTTATAAAAAGCAGGCCTGCTTTGGGATCGCCCTTTACCAGGGCTATATGTGAATGTCCGCACATGAAAATATCCGGAGGATCCTCATAAATCGCCGGTCGCACTCTTCTGTCATAATGACCGGGAGTCCCGCCTATATGTGTAATCCACACCTTTACTTCTTCAGCTTTAAATTTAAGGCTCTCGCTGAATGCACGGCGGACCAATGCATCATCAATATTGCCAAACACAGCCTTCAGAGGTCTGAAAACTGCCAGAGAATCGCCAGTTTCAATATTTCCTATGTCGCCGGCATGCCATATTTCGTCGACATCCCTGAAGTGCTCAAAGAGCCTGGGATGTATCCAGCCATGAGTATCGGAAATAAGACCTATCTTCAATCGAATTACTTTAATTAGACCCTTTGTGCACCTTCATGCGAACTTAGTGCGCCTTTGTATAAAATAAAAAATTTAACCACAAAGGAACACAAAGGTAATCACAAAGGGTCACTAAGAGAAAACCAAAATCCATACATTTGCATAAAATTATTAATATGCAGGTTTTTTACGCCCCGGATATTTCAGGTGAAAAATACATACTTGACAAGAATGAATCGAAGCATATTGTAAGGGCATTGAGGATGAGGGAAGGAACAACCGTTAACCTTATTGACGGCAGGGGAAACCTTTATGAAGGGATTATCAGCGATCCCGATCCGGCCAATTGTACTGTCAAAATTAAGTCAGTTGTACATGATTTTGAAAAAAGGAATTACAGGCTTCATATTGCAATATCTCCGCTCAAGAATCCCGAACGCTTTGAATGGTTTATTGAAAAAGCAGTGGAAATAGGCATCGACGAGATAACTCCGCTGATCTGTAGAAACACTGAAAAACCCGGTATTAAATCTGAGAGGATCAGGAACCTGATCATTTCAGCAATGAAGCAATCGTTGAAGGCCATGGAGCCGAAGCTGAATGAGGCAATAAGCTTCATGGATTTTCTAAGCAAAGCTCATAAGGGTAAACTTATGATGGCTCACTGCCATTCAGATATCAAAAGAAATAAAATTTCTGATGTTTATTCAAGGGGTGAGGAAACTGTGATAATGATAGGACCCGAGGGTGATTTCTCAATGGAGGAGATTGAGAAAGGAATGAGTAAATATTTTACTCATATTCATCTCGGAACAAGCAGGCTGAGAACAGAAACGGCAGGCATTACTGCCTGCCATTCCATATACTTTATCAACCAGTGACACTTTCGTTATCACTTTTGGGTTCCGATCTTGTTTTCCATCTGCCTGATTTACGAAGAGCCTGGTCGAGTATATACTCAATTTGTCCGTTCGTGCTGCGGAATTCATCAGCAGCCCACTTCTCCACTGCTTTCAGCTTCTCCGGGTCAATCCTGAGAACAAATGGTTTTTTTTCGCTCATGCTAGGAATGTAATGTTCCGGCGTTAACTACAGGTGTGACATCCTTGTCAGCGCAGAGGACTACCATGAGGTTACTAACCATAGCAGCCTTTTTCTCCTCGTCCAGGTCCACAATTTTTTTGTCTGATAGCTGTTCAAGAGCCATCTGGACCATCGAAACTGCACCCTCTACGATCTTGAACCTTGCAGAGACAACTGCAGATGCCTGCTGCCTCCTGAGCATAGCATTGGCAATCTCTTCTGCATATGCAATGTAGTTGATCCTGGCTTCAATGACCTGTATTCCTGCAATTGTAAGCCTCTCACGTATTTCTTTTTCCAGCTCTGCGTTGACCTCTTCTCCACCACCCCTTAAAGCAATAACCGCTTCATGATCCTCAAGATTATCATAGGGATAGAGACCGGCAAGCTTCCGTAGGGCTGCATCGCTCTGAACCAGCACAAAATGCTGATAATCATCAACATCAAAGACTGCTTTATATGTATCCTGTACCCTCCAAACAAGCACAAAACCAATCTTGATGGGGTTACCTATTTTATCATTCACCTTTATGGGGTCGCTGTTGAAGTTGCGGGCTCTCAGCGATATCTTCCGTTTCGTGTAAAAAGGATTTACCCAGAAAAAGCCATTCTCCCTCACCGATCCCTTGTAGGCTCCGAAAAGCACCATAACGCATGAACCGTTCGGATTGATTACCGTAAAGCCTATTGCGGTAAAGATGAAAAGAAGCAGAAGCAGTACACCAAGCCAGATTATTTCAAAAGCAAATCCGGTGATAGAACCGCCTAGGAATAAAAATGCCATCAGCAGTGCAAAATAACCCGATATGGGTTTAATCGTGAATTCCTGTTTCATGGTAGTAATATTAATATGATATCACAAAGATACTATATTGAATTATAATAAGCAAGAAAAAACACAGATTTTTTTCTGGAAAATGAGAGAAAAGCCTATATAATTGATTATGTGCATATTTCAGGCAATAAATTATTATGCAATCAGTAGTTAATTCTCGCTTCGGGTGGAAATGAGCAGAATTCTGGAAAAGAGAGGGGATTTCTCGCTTCGCTCGAAATGACATCGAGAGTTGGAGGCTACAAGGGGAGAGAGGAGGCAAAACGCCGGTGGCGTTTTGCCTCCTCTCTCCCCCATATTCAAACAGAGAAAGAGTCATTCCGAACGAAGCGCAGCGTAGTGAGGAATCCCCAGATTGCTCCGTATCTCACAAAAAGACACGGTCATTCTTCATTTCTCACGCCTCAGTGGGAGAAATGAGGAACCACAAACCTGTCAGCTAATCTTTCTAATGGTTTTCATCAGCCGGCGTGTCAGCCGTTTCCCCGGAACAAATTTCACCATGTTCAGGAGTCCAATCACCTCGCTATACTGAGCAGAAAGGCCAAATGCATCCTCAAAAAGGTCGATTCTGTCAGTTTTAATGTCACGGTATGAAAGGAAAGGAGTAGAATTTAAACCCATAGGCGTCATCTTTTTTATGGAAAACGCCTGCGGTTTATGATTATTGTAGCGTAAGACTAATTTTATTTTCCTCCATAATCTTTCTCATATTTATGAGAGCATATCTCATTCGGCCCAGCGCTGTATTTATGCTGACATCTGTGATATCTGCAATCTCCTTAAAGCTTAATCCGGCATAATGCCTGAGAATGACAACCTCACGCTGGTCTTCGGGCAGCATGCTGATCATCTTTCGTACATCCTTCTGTATCTGATGTCTTATCATGTCATCTTCAACATTGGAATCGGCAAACTTCCTGGAATTGAAAAGATCTGATTCGTAATCGTCATTCGAAACTGTGTTCATCTGCTTGATCCTGCGAAAATGGTCGATAATAAGATTGTGTGCAATCCGCATGACCCATGAGACGAATTTACCATTGTCCTGGTATTTTCCTGCCTTTATAGACTGAATCACTTTCATGAAGGTATCCTGGAAAAGATCCTCGGCGAGCGCCTGATCGCGTATATATAAGCTTATATAAGCGAAAACCTTGTTCTTATGACGGTGGATTAGCTGATCAAAGCAGGACGTCTCGCCTTTTATGAACCTCTGTATCAGTTCATAATCGGAAATCGTTTTATTCATAGCTCACTCTTTTTGGTTACAAAGAGTAGAGTTGTTTAATAGGCAGTCCTCCTTATTTAGATTTCAAATGTAACACAAAAGAAAAGAATTTTTTTGATTTGAAAGTATTACTTTTGGATTTTAACAAAAAAATTACACAAACTACCATAATTCATTGATGAACGGGAGCATAGAAATCAGGGGGGCAAGGGTTCATAATCTAAGGAATATCAGCTTAAAAATACCAAGAAACAAGCTAATTGTAATTACGGGTGTCTCAGGCTCTGGCAAATCATCACTTGCATTCGATACTATCTATGCAGAAGGCCAGAGAAGGTATGTAGAAAGCCTTTCTGCCTATGCCCGCCAGTTCCTCGGCAGGATGAATAAGCCGGAGGTCGATTTTATAAGCGGCATCCCTCCTGCCATCGCCATCGAACAAAAGGTCAACTCCCGTAATCCAAGGTCAACGGTGGGTACATCAACCGAGATATATGATTACCTCAGGCTTCTTTATTCCAGGATCGGACGGACCTACTCGCCTGTTTCAGGCAAAGAAGTTAAGAAACACAGCGTTGACGATATTGTGGATTTTCTGGCAGCACTTCCGGAAGGAACAAAGGTGATCATCACCTCATCAGGTGAAATACCGGAAAAGCTTAAAATCAGGGACTATTTCTCCTTCCTCTCAAAACAGGGGTTCGACAGGATCGAAATTAATGGTGAAGTGATTAGAACTGATGAGTTAAAAAATACTGAAGATTTCGAACCCGGACAACAGATTAACATCGTGATAGACAGGCTGATAATAAGCCACTCATCTGAAAGCTTCAGCAGGGCTGCCGATTCGGCTCAAACGGCTTTTCATACCGGGCAGGGTTACTGCCAGGTGGTCATTCTTGACGAAAAGGGATATAGAAGAGAGAGTTTTTCAAATAAATTTGAGGAAGATGGCATCCTGTTCGAAGAGCCTTCAGAATACCTCTTCAGCTTCAATAATCCATTAGGCGCATGCCCCGTTTGCGAGGGATATGGCAAGATAATCGGGGTCGACGAGAATCTTGTAATTCCAAACCAGAACCTCTCTGTATACCAGGATGCCATTGTATGCTGGAAAGGCGAAACGATGAAGAAATGGAAAGAGAGGCTGATTGTCAGTGCCGATAAATTCAATTTCCCTGTCCACAAACCATATTTCCAGCTTACTGAAGAGCAGAAAAAGATTCTGTGGAAAGGGAACAAATACTTCTATGGCATTGACAAGTTCTTTGAACATCTTGAGGAAAAGAAATACAAGATCCAGTACCGTGTTCTGCTTAGCCGGTATCGCGGAAAAACTACATGCCAGGAATGCAAAGGCTCCCGCTTAAGGAAAGAAGCGGGATATGTTAAAATTTCAGAAAAAACCCTTCAGGAGCTTGTTGCCATTCCTGTAGGCAGACTATACGAGTATTTTAAAAATCTGTCGCTGAGCGCTTCAGATAGCAAGATTGCTGAGAGGCTTTTAAAGGAAATAACGATCAGGCTGCGCTTTCTTATCGATGTCGGGCTTCCCTACCTTTCACTTGACAGGCTCTCATCCACGCTGTCAGGTGGTGAGTCGCAGAGGATTAACCTGTCGACGGCCCTTGGCAGCAATCTGGTCGGCTCCATGTACATACTCGATGAGCCGAGTATAGGACTGCATCCGCGGGATACAAACATGCTTATTAAAGTGCTCAGGGAACTTCGCGATCTCGGCAACACCGTTATCGTTGTTGAACATGAGGAGGAGATCATCAGGGCTGCCGATGAGATAGTGGATATGGGTCCTGAAGCCGGGAGACTTGGAGGTGAGGTTGTTTATCAGGGCGGACTCGATCTGACGACCGCAAATAAATCGCTGACAGCCGGTTATCTCAGCGGAAGGCTGACGGTTCCAGTTCCCCAATCAAGAAGAAGATGGAACAGTTTTATAGAAGTAAAGGGTGCCAGGGAAAACAATCTGAAGGATATTGATGTTCGCTTCCCGCTTCATGCAATAACAGCCGTTACCGGAGTAAGCGGATCAGGTAAATCAAGCCTGGTTTCAGAGATCCTTTTCAAGCACTTATCCAATCGCATCAGTGGCAACAATCTTAAGCCGGGTCAGTTCAGTGAGATCGCCGGTGACATTGCCGGTCTGACCGGCATCGAGATGGTTGATCAGAATCCCATTGGCAAGTCGAGCAGGTCGAATCCTGTAACATATCTTAAGGCATACGATGAGATCCGCAAGCTATTTGCAGAGCAGCAGGCTTCGGTGCAGAACAATTTCAAAGCATCACACTTCTCGTTCAATATCGATGGAGGCAGGTGTGAGGAATGCCAGGGCGAAGGACTTATACGGGTGGAGATGCAGTTTATGGCTGATGTGGAGCTTACGTGCGAAGCCTGCAAGGGAATGAGATTCAGGAAAGATATTCTTGATGTAAAATACCATGGAAAGAATATTTACGACATGCTGGAGATGACAATTGACGATGCAATTGAATTCTTTGACAGCCATCCCGGAAGGAATGAAAAGAAGATCATCGAAAAGCTCAAACCTTTGTCAGATGTAGGCTTGGGATATATTAAGATGGGACAGTCATCCAGCACCCTTTCGGGAGGTGAAAGCCAGAGGGTCAAGCTGGCATTTTTTCTTAGTCAGGATAAGAGTGCAGGGCATATCCTTTTCATCTTTGACGAACCCACAACAGGCCTTCATTTTCATGATATAAACAAACTGCTGAAGTCACTCAATGCTCTCGTCGATCATGGACACTCGGTAATACTTATAGAACACAACCAGGAAATAATCAAGAGCTGTGACTGGGTCATCGATTTGGGTCCTGAGGGTGGAGAGAAGGGAGGTTTTGTCGTTTTCAAAGGCAAACCTGAGGAGCTTACGAAGTGCAGAGAATCGTACACAGGTCAGTTTCTTGCTACCAAACTCAAGCCCCTAAATCCCCTGAAGGGGACTTAATAATTTCCAGAAATTAAGCCCCCTTTAGGGGGTTGAGGGCAAAAATAGGGACGATGCACACAACGTCCCTACCTTAATTATCTGAAAAATAATCTACTTCTTGATTTTGAATCCGAACATTATTGCCACGCAGCCACTGGCAGGAGTATCACCCGGCTTGTTAAATGATGATACTTTTACGACAATCTTCAGCTGCTGGCTCGACTGAAGCTTAAAATCCCAGGTTGTGGCATTATTATGATCCTTATTTGAATACAGGACATTCTTATTAATATCCATAACCTTGAACTCGACAGCCGGGAGTGAATTTTCTCCAACTATTGAGACCCTGTACTCCATATCGGAATAAAATGTCTTGTAAAGTTCTGCTTCCTCGCCTTCAACAAGCACGGCGGCATGATAGTTTCCATCGTGTGTATAGTTCTGGAGTTCCGGGAGGCACTCCTTTTTGGCAAATGCCTTGCATTGCGCATTAGCAGATCCGCTAAGAGCAAAGACAAATATTGCGAGAATTGGTATTGTCCTGATTAATCTCATGGCTCTTTATTTTACGAATGAATTTCTGATTTCAGCTACAGTTTTTGACAGCTCAATAAAAATATCCTGTGTCATGTCGGTTTTAACTTCAGATTTGAGAATAGTTGTATTTGTTTGTGCATCATATTCAGGTCTGACAGCACTGGTTGTCAGCTTGATCTTGTCAAATACGGTTTTTAGTCTCTGAACCTGAGGCAAAAGCTCATCAATTGAAGGATTGCCCTTGCTGCTGTTAAGAAGGTCGATGAGAATATCTATTGAAAGCTTCTGGTCAATGATCTTTGCCACAAGCTTGTTGCCGTTGAATTCTTTCATATCAACCAGCTGTGTCGAAATATAAAGTCCTTCTATCCAGCCGCCAACAAGTACAGTAGCAGCAGTTGCAGGCTGTCCGTTGTCTTCGAGATAGGAATTTGAGTTCATGAAAGTCTGTGATACGACATCCATAATAACCTCGCTGTTATTTATATTTTCCTCCAGCTTGTTTATATCCTCCTCTTTAATGGCATCCAGAATTCCGAGGCCATCAGCCATCTTTTTAGCAGCATTCATATAATCTATGAGTAGCTGTGTTTGCTCATAAAGGCTTGCAAAGCTGAGATCGCAGGTGTAAACACCCAGGTTCAGGGCCTGAGCAGTTCTGGTCTGATAAGAATCCTGTTTTGAGACAGGGTTAAGCAGTTTTCCGTCGAATAAAGCACCTGCAGATTTGATAAGCATAGCCGATTCAAGAGGAGAAGGCAAGGCATTGAAGATCTTTGTGGCTTTATCGATATCCTGTTTGATTTCGGCAACGTTCTCCGGAACCTTTACCTCCTGGTCTTCCTTTAGAGGTTTTTTACCACTCTTGCAGCTGGTAATCAAACCGATTGCCAGAATAAATAACAAAAATACAACTGAGCTGATTCTGTACTTTTTATCCATGGGTTAAGTATTTAATTGTCAAACTTAATTAACGACTAAATTAGTATAATATTTTTATTTTTCAAAAACAGTATAAGGTTATTGACTCTATTTCTAACTTTGCCGCAAAGATTATTGATGTGAAAAGGTCTGACAAAAAAATAAATGAGCTTTCAGCGATTCTGAAAAAGAGTAATAGTGCTGCCCTCATGCAGGCTGTAAAATCGCTGAGGGAGGTAGAGCCTTTTGAAGGTGCCATAGCCCTGCTCGTCTCATTCTACGATCAAAGCAATGATAAGTCCCTGATGAAGACTATTGAAGGGTTTTTCAACGACATAAAGGATAAGTCAGTGAGACCCGAGATCATTGCTGAGATCAGAAAGCCCTGGAAACCCGACACAATAAGTATGCTGGTGGCATCCTGCTGGCAATCCGGACTTGACTACTCAGATTATCTAACCGATATGGCGAGAACCTTCCTTAAAGCAGATTATGCCACAGCCATTGAATGCATGACAGTTATTGAGGAATCAATACAGAACAGCACCAGAGTCAGTAAAGATGAGATAATCACACTTATAATGGAAAGTCCGCTGGCATTCATGAACGAGAAGAATGTGCTGGTGCATGAGCTGATAGGGATACTGGAAAGATAATTTTTAGTCTTCCGACGAGAAATATTTCATGAACTGAGTTCTTTCGAAGACGACAGGCTTCTTGTAGTTGCGGTAATTAAGCTTGCCCCTGAAATCGCTTACCGAAGCAAATCCCTTCTGGTCCATCCACATTTCTATCTGGAAGTTCATCTTCTTCAGGAAAGGAATTCCCTTGTCGTACAATACCGAGCAAACCTGCACTGAATTGGCCCCTGCCAGCAGATATCTTATGGCATCAGCGCCGCTGTGAACTCCCGTAGATGCTGAAATATCAATCTTTATATCCTGTGCGCTTGCCATCCCTATCCACCTGAGCACCACCCTCCTCTCAGTTTCATTGCTGAAGATCGAAGCGGGAATAACCTCCAGGGTATTTATATCGATATCAGGTTCATAGAACCTGTTGAACATAACCACACCTTCCACTTTCCTCATATAAAACTGGTCGATCATATGTAGAATATTGGAGAAACGGTATCCAATTTTTATTGCAATCGGGATCGAGATAGTTTTTTTTAGTTTTTCTATAAGGTCGAAGTAGATCTTTTCTGACTCTGCTGAATGTTTCTTCCTGTCTGTTGGAAGGAAGAATACATTGATCTCAAGAGCATCCGCACCTGCATCCTGGATGTTTCTTGCAAAGTCAGTCCATCCTTCAGATGTATAGCAGTTTATGCTTGGTATAACAGGTATGCTTATAAGCTCCTTGGCTTTCCTTATGAGCGTCAGGTACTCATCGACAGAATGTGATTTTATATAAAAAGAAGTATAATCATCAGCCTCAGGATAACTGTGTGATGGATAAATGTTGTGTATGTACTGGTTGATCTGCTCTTCGAAAAGAGATTTCAGAACAACTGCACCAGCACCGCTGTCTTCAGCCTCCTTCAGATATCCAAGTGTAGCGGTGAGCCTGCTGCTGCTCACGATCAGAGGACTTTTCAGCTCCAGCCCGAGATACTTTACCGATAACTTTCCCATATTCTGTTTTATTAGATCAAATCTTTTAACCCACCCCTGACCCCTCCAGGGAGGGGAATGTTGCTCACAAAATCGTAATCACTAATCAACTTCTTTCCCCAAATATAATACTTCCAATCCTTACAATCGTGCTTCCCTCTTCAATCGCTGTCATGAAATCGCCGGACATTCCCATTGATTTCTCCCGGAATTCCGGGATCCGGCTGAAATAATTCTCTTGCAGCACCCTGAAATAGCCTGCAAGGCCTCTGCA
>Ga0209450_10000064_pt1 | contig 67650 bp, 50 predicted proteins | sample FrelakmetLWP11LW_FD_187149 | JGI IMG/M metagenome (GOLD analysis project Ga0209450, IMG submission 187149) | Freshwater lake sediment microbial communities from the University of Notre Dame, USA, for methane emissions studies - LWP11 LW (SPAdes)... | ecosystem: Environmental > Aquatic >... | reverse complement strand
CATTGTTGACGGCACCATGAACGCCATAGCAACTGTTACACAGGTAACTTCCTTCAGGATAAGGAATTTCCAGTCAGGACAGCTTCAGAAGTATGCCTTTGTATTTATTTCAGGGGTCATATTGCTGGTTTTACTTATTGTTTATTTATGGCGGTAGCTTAAATTGAAAAATATGTCGATATGGATATTCTGAGTTTTTTTATAATAATACCACTGCTGACAATTACCGGCATTATCCTGGTTAAGGATATGAAGAAAGTGAAAATTGTGGCAGCCCTCGGTATGGGTATTCAGCTGATATTGTCGGCAGTTCTGATCTTTCTGTATGTTTCAGAGCGCAAGGGAGGCAATACCGATGAAATGCTCTTTATTAAGGATATTGTATGGTTCAGGAGCCTGAACATTCATTATGCAGTCGGTGCTGACGGGATCTCCGTAGCCATGATCGGACTTACCTCGATAGTTGTTTTTGCAGGGATCTTTGCATCGTGGGAGGTTGAGTTTCTCAGCAAGGAATTCTTCGTATCACTGATCCTTCTGGCCACAGGGGTTTTTGGTTTCTTCATCTCCATCGATCTTTTCACCCTTTTCCTGTTCTACGAACTTGCAGTGATACCGATGTATCTGCTTATAGGTATCTGGGGAAGCGGACCCAAGGAATACTCTGCAATGAAACTTACACTCATGCTGATGGGCGCATCGGCGCTTCTTCTTGTGGGTATTATTGGTATATACATGAACTCTGTCCCTGAAGGCAATCTGAGGACATTCAACATACTTGAGATCAAGCAATATGTGATACCGATGAATGCCCAGAGGGTTTTCTTCCCGCTTACATTTGTTGGATTCGGTGTTCTTGGTGCTCTTTTCCCATTTCACACGTGGTCTCCTGATGGTCACTCATCTGCACCAACGGCAGTGTCGATGCTTCATGCCGGAGTGCTAATGAAGCTTGGAGGTTACGGTGCCTTCAGGGTGGCTATTTATCTTATGCCTGAAGCAGCTAAGGAATTATCATGGCTATTCCTGATACTTACCACAATAAGTGTTATTTACGGAGCTTTTGGGGCCATCGTTCAGAAAGACCTAAAATACATCAATGCATATTCTTCAGTCAGCCATTGCGGACTTGTACTCTTTGCAATACTTATGATGAACAAGACTGCTATGAATGGAGCGGTGATACAGATGATATCGCACGGTTTGATGACTGCACTCTTCTTCGCCCTTATAGGGATGATCTACGGCCGTACACATACGAGGATAATCAACGAGATGGGCGGACTCATGAAGGTGATCCCGTTCCTTTCGGTCTGCTACGTGATTGCAGGTCTTGCTTCACTTGGTCTCCCCGGGTTAAGCGGTTTTGTGGCAGAGATGACAATATTCGTGGGAGCATTCCAGCATCCGGATTTATTTCACAGGATTGTAACGATAATAGCAATTACATCAATGGTGATCACGGCAGTTTACATTTTGAGAGTCATTGCAATTCTCCTGCTTGGTCCACTGAAGAATACGCAATTCGAAAGTTTCGGAGATGCAAAGTGGTACGAAAAGACTTCTGCCATTGCCCTGATTTTGCCTGTTGCAGCGATCGGATTAGCCCCTTTCTGGCTTTCTTCAATGATCGGATTAAGCATGCAGCCGATAATTGACAAGATAATGTCAATCAATTTATTTTGATTTTGGATATTGAGTAAACAGATATATGAACTTGCAAGATTTTTTATTGATGCGTCAGGAGTTGCTGCTTGCACTTGCAGTGATAACAATGCTGGCTGCTGAAATATTCTGGAACCCTGCAAAAAGGAGTTCGAAAAGCCTTTTCGCGGTAATTTTATTTTCAGTAGTAACTGCCGCAGGTATGATCCCTTCGGAGGAGGGTTTTCTCTTCGGAGGCATGTATATAGCCTCCTCTCTGACGACATTGATGAAGAACATATTGAATATCGGAGTTCTGATCATTTTGATTCAATCCTTCACATGGCTCCGGAAACCTGAAAATTCAGAACGTGTAAGCGAATATTTCATTCTTATTTTTTCAACGCTTGCCGGTATGTTTTTCATGATCTCGGCTGGTCATTTCCTTATGTTTTATCTTGGACTTGAGCTTGCAACGATTCCAATAGCTGCTCTTGCTGCTTTCGAGCGATACAAAAACAAATCGGCAGAAGCTGGTATAAAGCTGATACTTATCTCGGCTCTGTCATCAGGTGTGCTCCTTTATGGATTGTCAATGATATATGGCACTTCGGGAACATTGTACTTTTATGATCTTTCCAGGGTTTTCAGAGCAGGCAGCCTTCAGATCCTGGGATTTATCTTCTTTTTTGCCGGTATGGCATTCAAGATTTCCATCGTGCCCTTCCATCTTTGGACCGCAGATGTATACGAAGGGGCTCCGATCAACATAACATCCTACCTTTCAGTGATTTCCAAGGGTGCGGCATTATTTATCTTTATCCTGATCCTTTACTCGGTCTTTCCTGTTATCAAAGTCTCCTGGCAGAAGACGATTTTAGTCACCTCCATACTGACGATGACAATAGGGAATCTTTTTGCCATTCGTCAGCAGAATCTCAAGCGCTTTCTTGCATTCTCTTCAATATCGCAGGCAGGATACATTCTGCTTGGTATTATCGGAGCCAACCAGCTTGGAATGACATCCGTTGTTTATTATATGATTGTTTACATATTCTCAAATCTTGGCGCATTCGGAGTGGTGACAGCTATTTCCAATGCCACGGGCAAGGAGAATATAGATGATTACAACGGCCTTTACCATACCAATCCCGGGCTAAGCCTGACGATGACTCTTGCCTTATTTTCACTGGCCGGCATCCCTCCGGTGGCAGGATTTTTCGGTAAGTTCTTCCTGTTTACTGCAGCTGCTGAGAAAGGATTCTACTTTCTTGTACTGATAGCTGTGCTTAATACTATAATTTCACTGTACTACTATCTTCTTGTTGTGAAAGCGATGTTCATAAACAAGAATGAAAATCCAATCGCCGGATTCAAAAGCGACCTGCCGACGCGTGTCGCTCTGACAATCTGTATTGCAGGCATCTTTGCAACAGGATTTGCCAGCATCATTTTTGAATATATCAAGAGTATCAGTTTTGGAGTTTAAACTTATCCGGTCATGGCAATTAATAATGCAAAGCATATTGTAGGTGAGATAGACGGGGTCCGCTGCACAATCGTCGAATCGTCAACGACTCTGGAGCGGGTTGCTTTTCTGAAGGAGCTTCTTGAATTCAACAATTTTGATGTAAGAAAGCAGGTGATCCAACCGGAGTCTGAAGGCGGTGAAACCAGATATGCAATTGGAGTTACTGACCTGGTTTTCAACCCGGTCTTTGCGATATATGAACGACTGTTGAAAACACCTGAAGGAGAATATGTTACACCGGGTTACTGGAATCAGAAGTGTATTAAATGCGATCCAATGTACTGGATGAGGAGAAAAGCCTAATAGTTGTCTTCATTCCATATCTCCCAGGAACGGTCAGCCTGAGAGCGCAGCATCTTCATACCTGTAATTATTTTACAGCCTCTCTCCTTCCCCATTTTAAGGAACTCAGTCATTTCAGGGTTGTAAACCAGGTCGAAGAGGATATGTCTGCTGGTAAGCAGGTTATAGTCGATATCCGGTTTTGATCCGATATCAGGGAACATGCCCACGGGTGTTGTATTTACAATAAGCTGTACGGTTTCAAGGATATCAGGGTTGAGATCCTTATAATTCAGCACCCCGGGTCTGGAGGTCCTTGAAACCATAATAGCCTCACATCCCATTTTCTTTACTGTCCATGCCACGGCCTTGCTGCTTCCTCCTGTTCCGAGTATCAATGCTATATGTGCTTTCCCTTTTGCGCAAGGAATCAGGGAATCCCTGATGCCGTATACATCGCTGTTATGGGCTGAAATATATGTCTTTCCGTTTTCTCTTTTTATTTTGAGCACATTGGCCGCACCGATCTGATCTACAATATCTTCAGTGATATTGACATATTTCAGGATATCTGATTTAAATGGGATTGTAACATTAAGGCCGTAAAGATCACGGTTCTTTCTGATCAGGTCTGGAAATTCATCAAGTGACCTTATCGGAAAATTTTCATAAGTACAATCCGTGATCTTTTCACGGCTGAATTTTTCAGTGAAATATTTCTGTGAGAAAGAGTGCCCGAGAGGAAAACCGATAAGGCCGAATTTTCTCATATTATAAGGAATGGAAAGGGTTCCCTTTTTGCAGTGGCAATTATTTAGTCAGGTTGTCAGGCAGAAACTGGAAGAATGTATCTCCCCGAAGTCCAAGACGCAGCGTCTCGAGCGGAATAATCTCATTAGGAGCAATATTCCCAAGGTTCACGTTTGCACCGAAATGCTTTATGAACCAGGCCTGCTGAGCTTTCATGGGTGCTTCCCAGATTACATTCTCAAGCTTCACATGCTCAGAAATGGCGCTGATAATGCTGTTGTTAATAGAGCCATCCTCATTATATATACCTGTGGTTCCCGATTCCCTGGCTTCAGCAATTACTTTTACAGAGCCTGCATTCAGTTCTGCTTTCATCATAGCGACCCACTGGTCGGGGGTATACACAACCTCTTTTTTCTTGGAGCCTACTTCCGATATCACGGTACGGTGCTTTGACAGCTTGCGTATATATTCAAGCTTGCGTTCAGATTCGATATCATAAGACCCGTCTGAAACTTCCACCAGGTCGATCTTGTATTTATCAAGGAATTTTATATACTCCCTGAACATGTTCCGTATTACAAATGCTTCAAACAGTGTACCCCCGAAATATGGAATTGTTCCGGCTTTCTTGTAAATGGATATTTTCTTGCTTAAACCCGGAGTCACCAGTGAGGTTCCGAATCCCAGCTTGACGAAGTCGGTATATTCACTTCCAATAGACATGAAATCTTCAGATTCCCTGATGCTCAGACCTTTATCCATGACCATCGTAAGTCCCGCATTCCTTGGTTTTTCGGGACGTTTTGGCAAAAAAGGGAGTACTTTTTTCATAATATAATAATATAATAAATAATGAAGAATCAGCTTTCAGATCAGGCTATATATTTTCAGAAGCCTGATGATCTTTCTTGTCAGGATAGACCGGGGGAAAAATTCATTGAAATCGGTATAAAGTTCCTTATCCATTTTAAGCGCCAGCGACAAATGAGTGTAAGCCTTGTCGTGACTGCCAGTCTGGAGATAGAATGAGGCAAGGAGGAAGTTTATTCCAGGGACATCTCCGGTTGCTTTATATGCATTTTCAAGATAGGATATTGCCCTTGATGCAAGATCTTCCTTACGGATGATCCTGCCGAGGTCGAACCAAACTTCATCATAATAAGGATCCAGCTTCAGGGCTTCCCGGAAACAAGACATTGAATCCTTGATTTCATTCCTGACATAATGTGCTTTGCCCATCAGATACCAGTATTCAGGATTCTCGTCATCCAGACGCACTGCTTTTCTGAAAAAGATCAGGCTGTCATCCGGATTGCCGGTGTTAAGCTCAACAACACCCAGACCGAACCACGGTTCAGCATATTCGGGAGCAAGTTCAATAGCGTCGTGATAGTATTTTTTTGCAAGCAGAACATCGCCAGTCTTCTCGTAGCATTCAGCCAGATAATTCATGGCTTCGAAGCTGTCGGATTCATTTTCCAGGTATTCATGATAAACCGGTATGGCATCATCATACCGCTCCATATTGCTCAGAATATTTCCTTTATTGAACAGGGCGAATGTATTCTGTGAGTTCACTGCGAGTGCATAATCATATGCTTCAACAGCTTTTTCGGTCTCATCGAGCTTGTTATAGATTATTCCCAGGTTATACCAGGCGCTGTCAGAGAATGGATCCTCCTCAAGATATTTCAGGTAGCAAGTGATGCTGTTTGTAAAATCCTCGGTTTTTTCATATGCGTATGCCAGGTCATAAAGATGGGACTTAAAGTCAGGTTCCCTTGCAATAAGCATAAGCAGATAAGGTATTACCTGCTCATAATAATTGAGGTTTTGCAAAACCGAAACTATGGAGAAGAGAATGTTGGCGGCGTCATCGGAATCGAGTGAGAGGGCATAGTCGAACATTTTCCTGGCTCCCTGTATATCTCCGAGAATTCCCATAGCAGTTCCCTTGGCTATATAGATCTCGTGATTTCCGGGTTCTATATTTTCAAGCCGTTTTAGTATTTTGAGAGTTTCAACAGCACGACCCTTATCGAGAAGAACCCTGGCCTTCCGCAGCTGGATAGATACTGAATTGGGATGCTGTCTTGTTGCAAGAGCTGCTGCTTCATACGCTTTTGCAGAGTTATTGCTCTCGATATAATAGTCTATGATTGATTCAAATTCAATAACATCAAAGAAATAACTTTCATTATTTCTGGTCATTCTCTCGAACTTCTGAACTGCCTGTCTCACTTCATCCTCCCAGGAGAATCCGTACTTTTCCTCTTCCATAGCTCATTCGTTTCATCACAAAAATAATACTAATTTTTACAAGGTTAATTGGGAGGCTATCCAATTATCAACAATGAGTATATTTTTTAAACACCTGTATTTCAAAATGATACAAAATAAGAATGCTTTTTTTCGTTTTTTTTATTTTCTTAACGCAACCTCCGGAGCCAAATCTTCATCTTTTGTTTATAAAAGCGGATTTAATTACCCTATACCCAATTACCCTAGAATTAACCTAAATTCTACCTCAGAAAGACCGGGCACCCTCCCGGTTTTTCATTTAATACTAAATATTCTATCTTTGCGTTAATACCTTTGTTTAACTGCTCATCATGAAAAACTTGTCAATTAAAGCAAGCATTGCACTTGCATCATGCATGTTGATTATTGCTTCTTTCCTAACATCGTGCAATAAGGATGACAATCCCATCAAGTATCCGTTTGGAACTGTTCCTGATACTGTCACTACTCCAATGACAGGGATTAATTCACAGTATGATGACTACAACATGGATATTCATCAGATCTACACCAGCTTTATACTTATATTCTCCAGTAACAGGGTTAGTTCAGGCGATCAGTTCGATCTTGTGCAGGGTGGCATATCCTTCACATGGGATCAGACAAACGGCAATTTTGAGGATGACGAACAAATGACCTCCGACACTTTCATTGGTTCGCTTCTCAGTGCAGCAAATACCGAAGGTGATGATTTCGGACCATATCGTTTTTTCAGCACTGTGGATGGTTATGAATATATGCTTCTCTCTTCAGAAAACGGCGCTGAAGGTCTGGACTTCTACTATCTGAAGAATATGCCGATGCTGACCAGTCAGCTTCCGACGGTCTATGGACCATATCCAGCCACACTTTTAAATACAGGCAGCGACGATGCATATATAAGCTTCGACCTGAACCAGGATACTGCATATTTTTCATCGGATCGCAGTGGAAATTTTGAGATATATACCATTAAGAGACCTGCTGAAACAACCATATCAGACTGGCTCAGCGGAACTTTTTCACCTGCCACGCTCGTTGACAGTCTGAACAGCACAAGCGCCGATAAATGTCCGCAAGTGTTCAAGAAGATCATGGTCTTTGCCTCCGACAGACCGGGAGGGTTCGGAGGATATGATCTGTATTATGCAATCTATAAAAATGGAAAATGGAGCACACCGGAGAATTTCGGACCTGATGTAAATACCACTTCCGATGAATACCGTCCTATTCTCGGACTCTTGCCCAATTATACGAATTACATGCTGCTGTTCTCATCGAACAGACCAGGAGGAAAAGGAGGTTTCGACCTCTATTTCAGGGGTATGTCCATTGATACAAACTGAACCTGATCTTACCTTCTGTTTTTTATAGCTACAAGAGCATTTCGCAGCAGCGAGACCCTCGTCATGGGTCCCACGCCTCCGGGGACCGGTGTTATATATGAGCACCGGGGTGCCACATTCTCAAAATCGACATCGCCGGCGAGCCTGAACCCTGTTTTGGTACCCGGAGCAGCTACCCTGGTAGTACCTACGTCGATTACAACAGCACCATCCTTTATCATTTCTGCCTTTACAAAGCCCGGTGATCCCAGAGCAGCGATAACAATATCTGATTCCTTAACTATACCGGGGACATTCCTTGTTCTGCTGTGAACAACTGTCACCGTTGCATCCATACCCTTCTGCGAAAGAAGGATGCTTAATGGTCGTCCCACAATATTGCTTCGACCGATCACTACACAGCTCTTTCCTGAAGTTTCAATCTTATATCTTCTAATTAGCTCAACTATTCCATAAGGTGTCGCAGGAATGAATCCGGGAAGCCCGATGACCATTTTTCCCAGGTTGACCGGGTGAAAACCATCTGCATCCTTCGAAGGATCGATATATTCAATTACTCTGTTTTCCGCGATATGGTCTGGAAGAGGAAGCTGAACAATGAAGGCGTCGATATCTTTGTCATTATTGAATTCAGCGATCTTTTCAAGAAGTATTTTTTCCTTGATATCTTTTCCGAATCTGATGAGAGTCGAAATGAAGCCGACCTCTTCACAGTCTCTTACCTTATTGGCAACATATTTCTGGCTCGAGGGATCATCCCCGACCAGTATCGCTGCAAGATGAGGTACTCTTACTCCTGCCGTCTTCATTTTTCCGACCTCTACTGCTATTTCATGCCGGATGTCGGATGCTGTTTTCTTACCGTCGATGATCGTATACATATAATGGTCTATCTTCTTCCCATTAATTTGGCAGCATTTCCGCTTTTTGTCACCATCTTCATCATTTTTCTGGTCTCGTCGAACTGCTTGATAAGCTTATTCACCTCCTGCACCGTTGTGCCGCTTCCGGTTGCTATCCTTTTTCTTCTGTTACCGTTAAGAACTCCCGGATTTGATCTCTCTTCAGGGGTCATGCTTCTTATTATTGCTTCAATGCTTTTAAAAGCGTTATCGTCAATATCAAGATCTTTGACCGCTTTTCCAACTCCCGGTATCATTGCCATAAGATCCTTGACATTCCCCATTTTCTTAATCTGCTGTATCTGCGAGATGAAATCATTGAAGTCGAACTGGTCCTTTGCGATCTTCTTCTGAAGCTTTCTTGCCTCTTCAGTATCGAACTGTTCCTGGGCTTTTTCAACAAGTGACACGATGTCGCCCATACCGAGGATCCTGTCGGCCATCCTGACAGGGTAAAAGATGTCGATGGCATCAAGTTTTTCGCCGGAACTAACGAACTTGATCGGCTTGTTCACAACCGAACGTATTGAAAGTGCAGCACCACCACGTGTATCGCCGTCAAGCTTAGTAAGTACCACGCCGTCGAAATCAAGGCGTTCATTGAATTCTTTTGCTGTATTGACAGCATCCTGTCCTGTCATGGAATCGACAACAAACAGTATTTCATGAGGATTAACAGCCTCCCTGATTGCGGAGATCTCCTTCATCATTTCCTCATCAACAGCAAGACGGCCGGCGGTATCTATTATCACGACATCATAACCTTTCAGCTTTGCCTCCCTGACCGCATTTTTAGCAATCTGGACAGGATTCAGGTTTCCTTCCTCGGTATATACAGGTACTTCAGCCTGTGAAGCTATGATCTTCAGCTGTTCTATGGCTGCAGGCCTGTAGACGTCTCCTGCAACAAGAATGGGATTCTTGCTTCGTTTGGCCTTCACCCATTTTGCAAGCTTCCCGCTGAAAGTTGTCTTTCCCGAACCCTGGAGACCTGCAATAAGTATAATGGCCGGATTGATCTTAATGTTGATATCGGTCTTGTCGCCCCCCATGAGATCTGCAAGCTCATCATGGACGATCTTCACCATCATCTGCGAAGGGTTTACCGATTTGAGGACTTCCTGTCCGAGCGCCTTTGTCTTTACAGTGTCTGTGAACTGCTTTGCGATCCTGAAATTGACATCAGCATCAAGCAATGCCCTGCGAACTTCCTTAAGTGTTTCGGCAATATTTATTTCCGATATTCTTCCCTGACCTTTAAGCAGCTTAAAGGATTTCTCCAGCCGTTCACTTAAATTCTCAAACATATCTGATCACGTAAAATTGTTTAATAATTGCTACATTCTTTCAGGCATCTCTATACCCATCAACCACATCCCCTTTCCAAGCACCTCGCTGGTGACAATTGAGAGTCCGAGTCGCAGGTTGCGTACCTCCGGATCAGGCTCTCCCAGAATGCTGAAATCGTGGTAGAACTGGTTGTACTCTTTTGCAAGCTCATAGCAATAATTTGCCACCAGTGCCGGGCTGTAAGAAGAAGCTGCTTCCGTAACTGTCAGCGTGAACCTGCGCAACAGCTTTATAAGTGTTACTTCTTTTTCGCTGGCTTTCGATTCAGATAAAATCTTTGGATCGTATTTGATACCTGTCTGCTCCGCCTTTCTGAATACCGATTTTATCCTTGCATATGTATATTGGATAAAAGGTCCTGTATTTCCGTTGAAATCAATTGATTCAGCAGGATTGAATGTCATGTTTTTCTTTGGATCAACTTTTAGGATAAAGTACTTCAGTGCGCCCAGCCCTACCTTACTGAATATTTCTTCCTTTTCATGATCCGAATACTCTGACAGCTTACCAAGTTCTATTGAAACATCCCTGGCAGTCTGCTTCATCTCAACGATCAGGTCATCGGCATCAACAACAGTTCCTTCGCGCGACTTCATTTTGCCTTCCGGCAGTTCGACCATGCCATATGAAAAATGATAAAGGCCGTCAGACCATTTGTATCCCATTTTCTTCAGGACTGCCTTAAGCACCTGGAAATGATAATTCTGTTCATTGCCAACTACATAAAGACAGCGGCTGAAACCATATTCCTGATGCCGGAGCACTGCTGTGCCAAGATCCTGTGTCATATATACTGCTGTGCTGTCGGATCTCAGGAGAAGCTTCTGATCGAGTCCTTCACCGCTCAGGTCAACCCAAATCGAGCTGTCGTCATGCCTGTAGAGTATATTATTTTCCAGAGCTTTCAGCACAAGTATGCGGCCTGTCTTATAGGTCTCCGATTCATAATAGATCTTGTCAAAATCGACCCCAAGCATCCTGTAAGTTTCATCAAATCCTGCATAAACCCATGAATTCATCATCTCCCAGAGCTCAATAACAGCATTATCGCCCGCCTCCCATTTGAGAAGCAACTCCCTGGCTTCTTTAATCATTGTTGTCGAATTCCTGGCTTCATCTTCGCTAACTCCTTTTTTAAGCAATTCTTCAATCTGCCGCTTATTTTCTTTTTCGAAGAGGACGTAGTATTTTCCCACCAGGTGGTCGCCCTTCATTCCCGAAGACTCAGGAGTCTCTCCGTTTCCATATTTCTGCCAGGCGAGCATTGACTTGCAGATATGTATCCCACGGTCGTTTACGATGTTTGTTTTTATTACTTTATGGCCGCAGGCTAAAAGGATCCTGTAGAGTGAATAGCCAAGCAGATTATTCCTTATGTGTCCGAGGTGCAGGGGTTTATTTGTATTGGGTGATGAATATTCGACAAGTATTATTTCAGGATCAGATACGCGGCAACGGTCCAGAAGATCGTTCTGTGAAGCCATCTCGGCAAAGTATCCCAGCCACCATTTATCAGAGATTTCCAGATTAAGGAAGCCTTTAATCACATTGAAGCCTGATATTGCCGGGAATGTTGATAAAAGATAGCTCCCGATCGTCTCTCCTGTCTTCTCAGGAGTATTCTTTGAGAAGCGCAGCAGTGGGAATACTACAAGTGTAAAGTCGCCTTTAAAATCCTTCCTAGTTTCCTGTATCTGGATAAGGTCATCCTTAACATCACTGTTATATAAAGATTTAATCGATTCCCTGATCTTTCCTTTCAGTATTCTCTCCATCCGTATTTCCAATTTCAGCCGCAAAGATAGCATTTTAAGAAATTTGCCTGTATCAATGAACCAAAATCGTCATGCGTCTATTCTGAATATGTTCATTTCCTTATACCAACTGTTGAAAAAATATGACAAATAGATATTTCTTTTTGATTAAACGCAATTACTTTGTTAAAAAGTTATTATATTTTTGATACAGGGAATTGTTGCGATAGCAAATACCGGGGTAACCAAATGGAAATTAAGAATATATTTATTGAATCGACAGTCAAAACTCCTCAGGTTGATTTCAGTCACCTCTCCGGAGAATTGATTTTATCAGGTAAATCCATTCCTGAAAATCCTGCCAAACTGTATGATGATCTCCTCAAGTGGACCCAGGAATATGTCAAAAACCCCCGTCAAACTACCAACCTCAGATTAAACATTGAGTATTTCAATACTGCCTCGGTATTATGGGTGGCAAAGATTGTAAAAGCCCTTTGCAGCATTGATGATCCCGAGAAATCTCTTTTCATTCATCTTTACTTTGATATTGAAGAGTTTGACAGCATGGAAATTGATGATGTCAGGGAAGCGCTGGGTCCTGTCATCGATGTAGTAGGTAATCCAAATATCAACCTCGGTATAAAACTGTACGGTACCGATGATAAAGGAGAGATACTTAAAGAAACAATGGTTCTTATTTAAGCCTTAACAAATCCTTTCAAACATATTTTTCTTCATTTTTTTGGCATAACTTTATTACGCCAAATTCTTATTTTATAGTGAGATCAGGATTAGTAATATTGCTTTCAATCTTCAGCATCATGGAACTTTTCTCTCAGAGCAAATCAATTGACAGACAACCTGTTGCAGCAGGACGATTTTACAATGCCGACAAGGAAACCCTGAAAAAAGACCTGGCAAAGCTTTTTGCCGACTGTAAAAAGCCTGTGGAAGAGATAAATGCAAGAGCAATAATCTCTCCGCATGCCGGTTATGTATTCTCCGGCAGGATTGCCGCCGCTTCTTTTTCAGCTACATCGAAAAACGCCAGATATGAAAATATTTTCCTTATAGGGTCAAGCCATATCATCGCATTTGATGGAGCATCTGTTTATAATACCGGAGATTTCATCACACCCCTGGGAAAAATAGTTGTCAACAGGGAAATCGGAGATAAGCTCAAAAAGGAAAATCCCGTTTTCAACTTCCCTACAAGCGCTCATCTCCAGGATCATTGCCTCGAGGTACAGATACCATTCATACAGTACTATTATACTATAACACCCAAAATAGTTCCCATAATCATAGGTACCACCAGCACCGGCACAATTAAAAAGATAGCTGAAGCCCTTAAGCCCTGGTTTACGAAGGAGAACCTGTTTGTAATAAGCAGCGATTTTTCGCATTATCCATCCTATGAGGATGGCAACAAAGCTGACAATACAACAGCCACAGCCCTCGCATCAGGAGATCCGTATGTTTTCCTGAGTGCCCTTAAGAAGAATTCGGCTGCACATATCGACGGCCTTGCCACGAGCATGTGCGGCTGGACTTCAGGTCTTGCCCTGCTGGATCTTGCAGAAGGGAACGAAAATCTTGAATTTAAAAGGATAGATTATTGCAATTCCGGCGATTCTCCATACGGAAATAAGGACGAAGTGGTGGGTTATAATGCCATTGCCCTGATCGAAAAAAATCATGCCCGGGTAAATCAGCAAAAAGAACAAGATGAGTTCAGCTTTACAGATGAAGAAAAGGATATGCTGTTTGATATTGCGCGGAGCAGCATAAGATCGATGCTTGATGATGATAAAATGATCACACTGGATGAAAAGAAGATTCCTGAGGCCCTCAAGAGGCCTCTGGGTGTCTTTGTAACACTGAAAATCAACGGAGTCTTGCGCGGATGCATAGGCCGGTTCGTTTCATCCGAGCCCCTTTACGAATTAGTTAGCGCATCTGCCATTTCTTCAGCTTTTGAGGATCCGCGGTTCCCCGCTCTTACCAAATCCGAATATGAAAATGTTGATGTGGAGATAACCGTCCTCGGACCAATGAAGAAAATCAACGACATAAGCGAAATAAAGCTGGGGAAACACGGAATTTACATAAAAAAGGATTCAAGAGCCGGAACAATGCTTCCGCAGGTGGCAATTGAATATGGATGGACGGTTGAGGAGTTCCTCGGATATACCTCCAGGGATAAGGCCGGGATCGGCTGGGACGGTTGGAAAAATGCCGAAATATTCATCTATGAGGGTTTGGTTCTCGAAGAAAACAGGAAATAACCATGTATCATGTTGTCGGAACAGCATTAACGATCACCCTCCTATACCTTATCAGCTTTTTCTTCAGCAGGACCGGGATTTATTCACAGGCATTTCACAGAAAGTTATGGAACTCGGCGCTCGCAATTGCATTCATCTTTACCGCAATTGCTGGAATATTCATGGCTCTGCAGATTAATTTCAAATGGAATGTTCCGTTCATCAAGCTGCTTCTCAAATGGCATGTTGAAACAGGAGTAGCCCTTGGCTTTACAGGATTGTTCCACCTACTCTGGCATCTTTCCTATTTCATGAATATCTTTAAAAATTCAGATAATAATCCTGGATTATCATTTCACAGTCTGAATAATCATTTTTCTATATCCGTCAATCTTTTCATGATCGGATTTACGAGCACTTCGGTCCAGATCCTGCTCATGAGGGAACTGATGATTATTGCCGGCGGCTATGAACTGATAAGCGGAGTATTCCTCGGATCTTGGCTGGTAACATCTTCAGCAGGAGCTGCACTTGCCAACAGGTCAGCTCTGCAGGATATCCGGAAGATAAACCTGCTCTTTGCCGCTGGTCCGTTTATTTCTCTCATGCTTCTTGTTATTATTACAAAGCTTTTCCTGAGTCCGGGAGAGGTTCCTTCCTTCCTCGAAGCAATGATTTTCACTCTTATCCTTTTAAGTCCATTCTGCCTGATATCCGGATTTGTTTTTGTAAAGCTCATAAATGAAGGCCGGGATACCAGCGGCTTCAAACCCGGAAAATCGTTTTCACTTGAAACGACCGGAGGCATTGCTTCTGGTATTTTATTATCGGTTCTCACCTCCGGATTATTCAATACCTACGAACTGCTGCTGGTAATCATACTTCTTTTCCTGGCTTATGCTGTTCTTACATTCTATGTTTCGAAAAATGGATGGAAGGTAGCTGTCAAAACTTGTTTCCTGATACTGATCTCAGCAGTCATAATATCAGAACCTGACCGGTTCTTAAGGCAACTTATGCTTCCGGCTGTCAAAGTAGCCGAGACGAAAGATACACCATATGGCAATATTACAAAAGGAGTCTATTATGGTGAACAGAGCATATATTATAACCAGCGGCTTCTCTCCTGGCACGACGATGCAATGGAACGGGAGGAGGATATCCATTATGCAATGCTTCAGAGGGAAAAACACGAGAGTATCCTTCTGATATCAGGTTCTCCCCGGTCACATCTTCCGGAAATACTCAAATATGATGTAAAAAAAATAGTTTATGTTGAAATAGATCCCGGACTGGCAGGATCAGCAAGATCAGAAATTACTGGCAGCACTGATAAGCTGGTGATTGAAAACGAGGATGCCTTCAGATATGTCAGGAGCGGCGGTGGATCTTTTGATGCCATAATAATGTTGCTTTCGCCTCCTTCTACCCTGTCTGTGAACAGATTCTACACAGTGGAATTTTTCAAAAATGCAAAACAAAGACTGGTTCCCGGGGGAGTCTTTATGTGTGCACCCGGACCAAATGACAATTATTTTAACCAGGAATCCGTAAACCTTTACTCATCAATTTACAATAGTCTTGCAGCTGTTTTCAGTCATATCATTCCGGTCGCAGGGAACAAGCTTTACTTCATTGCTTCGGATGATGAATTGTCGGTTTCATTCTGCCACCTGGCAGAAGAGAGAGGAATTGAAAATGTATATGTCAGCAAGGCATTCCTTTCCGATGATCTTACTGTGAAAAAATCGGCTGAGATTATGGCTCTGATGAATAAGGAAATCAGGCAGAACAGATCAGCATTCCCTATTGCCTGTTTTCATTTTCAGTCATATAACTTCAGTAAAAACCTTAAAGAAAAGATACCTTCCATAATACTGATCATTATCGCTTTTGTAATTCCAGTACTTGCAGTGAAAAGAAGGAATATACTTATGTATTTCAGTGCTTCAGCGCTTGCCGGATTTGAGATTATCATTCTTCTTTCCCTTCAGCTTACTGTCGGGAATATGTACCAGATTACAGGTCTGGCATTAGCAGCCATGATGGCAGGACTGGCAGCCGGAGCCGGCACAGGGAAAATATTTGCTGGCAAGCCTGCTCTGAGCATACAGGCTCTTGTACTGATCGTTTATTACCTTGCTCTGGCTTTGTGCTTCAATCTGATACTGGCATTCAAGGGGATATTTGCTCCTGTTTTGATCATTCTTCTTACTGTTCTTATTCCGTCATGGATGACAGGACATATCTTCCGGGAGCTTACTTCAGGGAATTCCGATCCATCAGGTGCCGGCGCAACATACAGCGCCGACCTTGCAGGATCAGCACTGGGATTCATTCTTATATCGGGGGTTGCAGTGCCCGCATTCGGGATCAGGAACTCAATTATTTTACTTTCGGTGCTTATCTTTACGGGTATTCTTTTTGGAACAAAGGGGAACAAATAGTAGTTTTATCAGCTATGGCCAACAAGAATTATAGCAACAGCAAACGCGAATTTATCAGAAAATGTATACTGTTTTCTGCAGGTGTAACATGCATACCACGATCTGTTATCCTAAACGGCTTCACTCCTGAAGAGCAGGACATTTACAGGAAGCTGGCAATGTACCAGGAAGAGACGCCCAGAGGCATTATGTGCAGGATATGTCCAAATGAATGTGTTCTCAGGGAGGGAGAAGTAAGCAAATGCAACAACAGGAAAGTACATAATTCGAAGCTGTATACGATGGCATATGGCAATCCCTGCTCTGTCAATATAGACCCGGTTGAAAAGAAACCACTTTATCACTTTTTCCCTGGCACACGTGCATTTTCAATTGCTACCGCAGGATGCAATCTGGTATGCCTGAATTGTCAGAACTGGACCATTTCACAGACCGGCCCTGACAAGACGAGGAATTTCGACCTCATGCCAGATAAAGTTGTAAGCGAGGCAGTTACAAGTAAATGCAGATCGATTGCATACACTTACTCAGAACCGATGACATTTTACGAATACACTCTTGAGACTGCAATTCTGGCCAGGAAAACAGGCGTTAAAAATATAGTAAAATCAAATGGCTATATCAATCCCGAGCCCCTAAAAAAGCTCTGTTCCGTTATCGATGCAGCCAACATTGATCTGAAGTCATTCAATGAAAGCACATACCTGAAACTCTCAGGCGGAAAATTGCAGCCAGTGCTTGATTCACTGAAAATTTACAGGGATTCGGGTGTTTGGCTGGAAATCACGAATCTGGTGGTTCCCGGATGGACCGACAAAATTGATGAAATAGGCAATATGTGCAAGTGGCTGAACGAAAACGGATTCAGGGATACACCTCTTCATTTCAGCAGATTCCATCCGACCTATAAGCTTCAACAGCTGCCTTCCACCCCAGTAGAGTTACTCAAAAATGCAGTGAATACAGCGACGGGTGAAGGGATCAGGTATGTTTACACCGGCAATGTACCAGGCAAGGAAATCTCCGATACCAGATGTGCCTCATGCGGAACTACGCTTGTATCAAGGCAGGGCTATACGATAACGGGCAACATTATAACAAAAGGGAAATGCAGCAAATGCGGAAATTCAATTCCTGGTGTATGGAGCTGAAAAATAAATAAAAATGAAGCGACCTGAAGCAAAAACACGCATAGAGAAGCTTAAGAAAGAAATAGAGGAGCATAATCATAATTATTATGTTCTTAATAATCCAGTTATCTCGGATTTTGAATATGATCTTCTTCTGAATGAGCTTGATACCTTAGAGAAGAAGTTTCCGGAATTTGCTACCGAAGATTCCCCTACACGAAGGGTAGGCAGCGACATCACAAAGGAGTTCAGGCAGTATGAGCACAAGTATCCTATGCTATCCCTGAGCAATACATATAATGAGGAAGAACTCAGGGAGTTCAACTCAAGGATCGAAAAAGTGACCGGTACCCCGGTTGAATATGCCTGCGAACTGAAATTTGACGGAGCTTCGATAAGCATTACTTACAGAAAAGGATCCATGTTCAGAGCGCTTACACGAGGCGATGGTTCCAGGGGAGATGATGTAACTCAGAATATTAAGACCATAAACAGCATCCCCTCAAAATTACATGCAAAAAACATCCCTGATGAATTTGTGATCAGAGGCGAAATACTCATGCCCAGGGCAGTGTTCAACAGACTCAATGAGGAAAGAGTAACAGAAGGACTTTCTCCGTTCGCAAATCCACGTAATGCTGCCTCAGGCACACTCAAGATGCTAGATCCCAGGATAGTGGCTTCAAGAGGCCTCGATTGCAACTTCTATTTTCTTTTTGCCGACGAGTTGTCTCATGAAACACATTATGAAAACATGATGGAGGCCAGGTCATGGGGATTCAGGGTGCCGGAAAGCATCCGACTCTGCAGGAATATAGAAGAGGTTATTGCATTCATAAACTATTGGGAATCTGAACGTAAGAAACTTCCATTTGATATCGACGGAGTAGTAGTCAAGGTCAATTCACTTGCCCTCCAGGAAGAGCTGGGCTTCACTGCTAAATCGCCGAGATGGGCAATTTCATATAAATACAAAGCTGAACAGGTATTAACAAAACTGCTGTTCGTATCATTCCAGGTTGGAAGAACAGGAAATGTTACACCAGTGGCGAACCTCGAACCTGTATTCCTGGCAGGATCTACAGTTAAGCGCGCCACATTGCATAATGCCGATCAGATAGCACTGCTCGGTCTCCACCTCAATGATATGGTATATGTAGAAAAGGGAGGAGAGATAATCCCAAAAATAGTGGGAGTCGACCATTCATTCCGAAATGAGAACAGCCAGGAGATAAAATTTATAACTGACTGTCCTGAATGCGGAACACCTCTTATAAAGAATGAAGGCGAGGCAAATCATTTCTGCCCTAATTACCTTCATTGTCCTCCTCAGCTGAAGGGAAGGATAGAACATTTCATAAGCAGGAAAGCAATGAATATCGATGGTATCGGGGAAGAGACCGTTGATCTGCTGTTCAGCAAGAACCTGATCAGGAATTATGCCGATCTGTATGAAATTAAGGCTGAACAGCTTACCCCGCTGGAAAGGATGGGTGAAAAATCGGCTTCAAATATAATCAGGAGCATCAAATCTTCACTTTCTGTTCCCTACAACAGAGTCCTGTACGCACTTGGCATAAGGCATGTCGGCGAGACTGTCGCTAAAACTATTGCCTTAAGATTCAGATCAATAGATGAACTCATGAATGCAGACCTTGAAAGCCTTAAAAGCGTAAATGAGATAGGTTCTAAAATAGCATCCAGCATTATCTCATTCTTCGCCGATAGTGACAACGTTTTAATAATAAACCGCCTCAAGGATTATGGATTAAGATTTTCTGAAGAAAGCACCACAGGCCCTGAAAGCGATAAGCTCTTGGGTAAAACGATCGTGATCTCTGGTGTTTTTCAGAAGCACAGTCGCGATGAGTACAAAGATATGATTGAAAAAAATGGAGGACGGAATTCTTCCTCTATTTCAGGAAGCACATCCTTCATTCTTGCAGGAGATAATATGGGACCGTCGAAAAAAGAGAAGGCTGAAGAACTCGGAGTGCCGATGATGAGTGAAAATGATTTCCTTGAATTAATTGGTGAATAATAATATTTGTGTCTTGCCGAGATAATATAAAAATCTATTAGGTTTGCATTATGGAATTGTTCAGAAACTATAGGCTGAAAATAGGAAACTCTATCCTTATAAAGAAGATTTCGAAAACAAGCAGGAAAATATCCTACACTGATATAAGCAACATAAAGAAGATAGGTATTGTCTGGGATGCAACAAAGACAGGTGATTTCTCAAGTCTTTCAAAGTTCCACCAGAAGATGCTGGAGAAAAATGTTGATGTAAAAGTCATCGGTTATCATCCGGGGAAAGAGCTACCTGACCAATACACTGCCATCAGGTTCTTGTCATGCATAAGAATGAATGAGCTCAGCTTTTTCTATTTACCGTTTTCAACCGAGGCAGATGTCTTCATTAATTCCAGATTCGATGTTCTGATAGACATGAATTTCGAAAGGGTATTCCCGCTTCAATACATCACAGCATTATCATCAGCCAGTTTCAAAGTAGGACTTTTTAATTCTGAAGCCGACTCCTCAATATTCGATCTGATGATGGAGATAAAGAAACCTGTTCAGGTTGAAAATTACCTTACTCAGGTAATCCATTATCTGGAAATGATAAATTCCGGAACAACGCTTAAAGCAGTCAATCAGTAAATTATGAAAAGATTTAAAGGAACCGGTGTAGCCATAGTCACACCATTTAAGGACGATTCCAGCATCGACTTTTCTGCACTCGGCCGTGTAATTGATCATGTCATTGAGGGAGGTGTTAACTACATTGTGGCCATGGGCACTACTGGTGAAGCCTCAACACTTACTAAAGATGAGAAGCAAGCCATCATATCTTATGTTACGGAAGCAATCGACAGCCGAATCCCACTGGTAATTGGTATTGGAGGCAATTACACCCAGGAAGTCATCAATACTATCAGAGAGCTTGATCTACAGGGTGTCGACGGTATATTATCTGTTGCACCCTATTATAATAAACCTAGCCAGCGAGGCTTATTCGAGCATTTCAAGGCTATTGCAACATGCAGTCGGCTGCCTGTAATGATTTATAATGTACCGGGAAGAACCTCATGCAATATTACCTCTGACACCTGCCTGCAACTGGCTCATGAATGTGAAAATATTGTCGGAGTAAAGGAGGCATCAGGTGATATATCTCAGATAATGAGGATAATAAAAGGCAAACCTGAGAATTTCATGGTTGTTTCAGGTGATGATGCCCTTACAATTCCCATAATTGCAGCGGGAGGTTCCGGAGTCATTTCTGTCCTCGCAAATGCCTATCCTGAAGAATGCAGCGATCTTGTAAACAATGCCCTGAAAGGCAATTTTAAAGCTGCAAGGGAAATCCATTTCCGCTTTATGGAATCGATAGACCTTCTGTTCGCCGAAGGTAATCCATCAGGCATCAAAGCTTTCATGAGTGTGTTGAATCTTTGTCAGAATAATCTCAGGCTGCCGCTCGTTCCTGTAAACAGGAATATTTATACAAGGATCCAGAAGTTCGTCGAAGATCATCGGTAGCTAATATGGCAGGCGTCGGGCGTCAGGCATTAGGCACAGCAGAAGATTGCTGCATTCCGTGACAGTTTTTATATTTTTTGCCGCTGCCGCATGGACAAGGATCATTCCTGCCAACTTTCTTATCAACTCTTACAGGTTCGGTCCTGCGTTCCCCGGCTTGTCCTCCCCCGCTGGCACCATATTGGTTGAAGTCGCTCTTCTGCGTTTTCAGGTTCTCCACCTGGCGCCTTCTCTGAGCTTCCTTCACCTGTTCCGGATCCTGAGTGGGGATATGTCCTTTCATAAGAGTGCTGACAACATCCTTATTCACCTTGCTGATCATTGTCTTGAAGAGTTCATATGATTCGAACTTGTAGATGAGAAGAGGATCTTTTTGCTCATATGTTGCATTCTGAACCGATTGTTTCAGCTCGTCCATCTCACGGAGCTGCTCTTTCCATGCATCATCTATGGTGGCCAAAACTACAGTCTTTTCATACGATTTTGCCAGTTCACGACCCTCCGATTCAGCAGTAGCTTTCAGGTTTGTTACTACCTGGAACACCTTGACACCGTCGGAAATAGGAACAACAACATTCTCATACTGATGCGACATACGCTCATAAACATCCTTTAGAACAGGATATGCCTGTTGTGAGATTGAATCAACCTTACGCTTGTAAGTGTCAAGCACTTTGGCATAAACTTTATCAATGACAGAATTCGTCTGTTCCTTGAGAAAAACCTCTTCAGGAACCGGAGAATCCATTGAGAATGAGCGTATAAGATCAAAATCGAAGCCTTCATAATCGCCTTCATTCTGGTATGTTTCAACAAGGCTGGCGGTTACATCATACATTGAATTTGCCACGTCGACACTGAGCCTTTCACCGAGAAGTGCATGTCGTCTCTTTTTATAGATGACAGTTCTTTGGGAATTCATTACATCGTCGTATTCAAGCAGACGCTTACGTATCCCGAAGTTGTTTTCCTCAACTTTCTTCTGGGCTCTTTCTATTGATTTGGTAATCATCGAGTGCTGTATCATCTCACCATCCTTCAATCCCAGCTTATCCATAATTCCTGCGATACGTTCTGATCCAAAGAGTCTCATAAGCTCATCCTCGAGTGAAACGAAGAACGAAGAAGAGCCAGGGTCTCCCTGCCTTCCTGCACGACCGCGCAGCTGCCTGTCGACACGTCGAGATTCATGTCTTTCAGTGCCGATGATAGCAAGTCCACCTGCTTTTTTTACTTCGTCGGTCAGCTTTATATCTGTACCACGGCCGGCCATGTTGGTGGCTATAGTGATTGTCCCGGATTTTCCTGCTTCCGCAACAATGTCGGCTTCCCTCTGATGCAGTTTGGCATTGAGCACATTATGTTTGAGACCTTTCATCTTAAGCATCCTGCTCAGCAGCTCGGATATTTCAACCGAGGTTGTACCGACGAGAACAGGTCTGCCCTGTTTGTTCATTTCCACGATCTCGTCGATGACAGCATTGTACTTTTCTCTCTTTGTCTTGTAAATTATATCTTCACGGTCGTCCCTGACTACTGGTTTGTTAGTAGGTATAACAACAACATCAAGCTTGTAAATATTCCAGAATTCACCAGCTTCCGTTTCTGCAGTACCTGTCATACCTGCAAGCTTATGGTACATCCTGAAATAGTTCTGTAGCGTAATGGTCGCATAAGTCTGCGTGGCTGCTTCAACCTTTACATTTTCCTTTGACTCGATAGCCTGATGCAGTCCGTCGGAATATCTTCTTCCTTCGAGTATCCTGCCGGTCTGCTCATCGACGATCTTCACTTTGTTATCCATCACGACATATTCCACATCTTTGTCAAAGAGAGTCCATGCCTTTAGGAGCTGAGTCATTGTATGTACCCTCTCCGATTTCACCGAATAATCCTGGAGAAGTTCATCCTTTTTCTGGAGTTTCTCCCTGTCACCAAGCCCTGACTTTTCCAGGTCGGCTATTTTAGATCCCATGTCAGGAAGAATGAAGAAGCTGGCATCTTCAACTGAAGTAGAAATAAGGTCAAGGCCTTTTTCAGTAAGCTCGATTGCATTTTGCTGTTCGTCAATCACGAAATAGAGTTCTTCAGTAACCTTGGGCATATCCTTGCTGTTGTTCTGCATGTAGAAGTTCTCTGTCTTCTGCAGCAATGTCTTTGCACCTTCCTCACTAAGGTATTTTATAAGTGCACTGTTCTTTGGCAGCCCTTTTTTTGCTCTCAGGAGCAATAGTCCTCCCTCTTCGTTCTTCCCATCAGCGATAAGCTTCTTGGCATCAGAAAGTAGCTGTGTTACAAGTCGTTTCTGTGCACTTACCAGTTTTTCTACTTTCGGCTTCAGCTCGTCGAACTGCTGTGTATCGCTCTTTGCAGTCGGGCCTGAAATAATAAGCGGCGTACGTGCGTCGTCGATAAGAACCGAGTCAACTTCGTCGACAATTGCGTAGTGGTGTTTTCTCTGAACAAGGTCCTCAGGATTTATTGCCATGTTATCCCTGAGGTAATCAAAACCGAATTCATTATTTGTTCCGAAAGTGATATCGGCATTATATGCTTTACGTCGTTCAGGGGAATTGGGCTGGTGCTTATCGATGCAATCGACGCTGAGACCATGAAACTCATACATCGGACCCATCCACTCTGAGTCACGCTTGGAGAGATAATCATTGACAGTAACAATGTGGACACCCCTTCCTGCCAGAGCGTTGAGAAACACAGGCAGAGTAGCTACGACGGTTTTTCCTTCACCAGTTGCCATCTCAGCTATCTTTCCCTTATGAAGAGCAACACCGCCTATCAGCTGAACATCATAATGAACCATATCCCAAAGGATCTCATTTCCTCCTGCCATCCACCTGTTGCTCCAGATGGCCTTGTCACCATTGATGACAATGCTTTCCCTGGTTGCTGCCAGGTCGCGGTCGTACTGCTGCGCAGTAACTTCCAGCGTTGCATTTTCCTTAAAGCGTCTGGCAGTCTCCTTGACTATTGCGAACGCCCTGGGCACACATTCATCAAGGATCTTTTCAAGCTTATCATCGATGCGTTTCTCAATTTTATCCGCCTCGTTGTAATAATCTTCTTTCTTATCCACATCCTCCTCATTCTCAGCCTTATCCTTAAGTGATTTAATCTCAGTTTCATCAACTGCAATATATTCACGTATTTCCTTTCTAAGCTCATATGTTTTCTCGCGCAGCTGGTCATTGGTCAGAACCTGTAACTTTGCGAATTCTAAATGGACCTTATCAACAAAGGGCGTAATCTCCTTTATGTCTCGTTCGTATTTATTCCCCAGGAAAAGACCCAGAACGTTATTTATAATACTCATTGTTAAGTGTTTTTTCGGTATTCCAAAATAAGACGCAAAATTAGTTTATTTTTCCAATTTTAACCACAAAGGTCTACTTAGCTGGCGCTGATTTGCTATCGGTGCCAAAAAAAATTAAAACAAGCAATGGCATGGATTACAACCGAGCAAAGGCATGGATTACAACCGAGCAAAGGCACGTATTACAAATCCAGCTGCATCAGAGTCAATCTTTGCGAGCTCGGCGAAGCCAACCGACCGAAGGGAGGTCGCCGCAGGCAAATCCGCGCCATCGTTTATTATAGAAATTCTTATTTAACTAAAGTGTATTTAATTGTCTGTACACCTTTTTGACGATAAAGGACAATGAAATAGAGTCCTGAGGGATATGCGGAAATATCTATGGCTGTATCACCTGAACCATTTGTATAATCTGTCATTATATATGTTCCGGTTGAGTTAAAGAGGCTGTATTTTAACGGATTCCCGGCGACTGATTCACTTTGCTTCAATGTGATCTTCCCATTCCCGGGATTTGGATATATAACACTCTTCAGCATGGTTACATCTTCGACGTTATCGATCAGAGGACCAATATGCAGATCCTCAATGCACCATCCCCATCCATTTGCATATGGATCAGAGAAGAGCCTGAATCTCACTATCATTGTATCGCCTGCAGAAATGTCTGAAGATACCTGAGGAAAGATAGTGTGTTTCACCAGCATGGATTCCTTTCCCTCATAAGTTGAATTATTTCCTGAAATGGAGCTGTTGTAGGAAGTTTCCCAAGCATCCATATATCTGCTGTCGTAGCCGTCAGCAAGTGCGAACCATGTTTTACCGAAATCATGTGAGCCTTCAACTATCACATAATCATAGAAATAAGTTGATCCGAATTCAGCTCCTTCTTCCCCCGGTTCAACAAGCACAATCTCATAATAGCTGATTATCATTCCCTTTGCATCAAACATGACAGGCGTTCTCAGCATTGTGGTATATCCGATACTATCACCTGTTTCCTCGGGGCTTTCATAAGGATGCCTGGTATGAAGTCCGAATCTGGTGAAACCTGAAGGTTTCATAATATTAAAACCATTTGTAAGGAAGTCTCCGGCAGAATTATTAAAGTCTGTGGAATAGCTTTCCTGAACAGTATTTATTTTCTCGAAATTCACAGTGAAGAATCCGCTTTCAGGCAGCATCTTCTGATTCCGGGAAGCAGATTTATCGATGGTTATAATCCTGTACTGCAGGGAATCTTCTCCACTAATAGCCAGCGGTTTGGCTCCCAGGGTAACACTATAGCTATATTCCCCTTTATGCACAAGGCCAATATAATTCAATGGCCTTTCATTTATTTTATACTCCAAATAAACCGTATCTATTCCGATGTTATCGGCCGCCTGAGCATCCAATCTGATGGAGTCGATCATTGAAAGGTAATATTCAGCCGGAGTATGTGTCAGAACTGGCTTTACAGTATCGGTACCAATAAAAACGGTAAAAGGATATGTTGTATCCGAAGGCATTACAAACGAACGCTGAAAATAATCTTCGGCTCCAAAAAAATAATCCAGTCTTGTCTCGTATGAAGAGACAGGAATGGTGGCGGTATAATAATTGTCAGATTCAGGTGATGCCATGTAGATTGTGTTGCTTGTGCTGAAATCATCGAACGACCAGGTTAGTGCAACCTTGCTGTGGTTGTAGGTAGTATCTGACTTTAATTCTGCACTTATTGAGATCGAAGAAATATGCTCTTCGGTATCGGGGAGCGGATCATGAACGATCCTTGTGTTAATCCAGCCAAGATCACCCAGCATTGCCCGCACAAGCTTGCCCGGATCATGAATTGCCTCAGCTCTGCCAATATAAGGTGTCATCAGCCCATCAGTGACAACGTAAGTGGTCTCGTCAAGATGTGCTATGCTGGATCCGGCATCATATCTTGAGGGAGCATAGACCCTTGCTCTGCCTCCTGTAAGATATTTGCTTACAACGGGACCCTTGAAATATAATGCTCCGCTGGTGATCTCTGAATTCAGTGCAAAGGAGGGATTAGCATAAATGAGTGTATCTGTAAGTTTCTTCCCAAGAACATTTTCGATAAATATGTCATATATCATAGGGATCGATGAAACTCCGTATGACCCCGAAGCGGATTCATCATTAAAGCTGTCAAAGAAACCAAGGCCGTGGATCATCTCATGAAGGACCACTGTGACAAGGTCGTACCTGAGTGTCGGACAATTACCGTCAGTTCCGTAATACCAGTTGACAGAACTGTTTACATTTAGCTCGATGTCGCCTTCAATATCTCCGTTAAGAGGTTCTCCGGCGATCTTTTCAGCAAGAGCAACCGGATAGACAGCCCACGGATGCAATGCATCAATTCCCAATCCAATTGAATATCCTGTTGATGAAGAATTTGCCAGGACACCTGCAGTTGATATGCTTTTCCAGTTGGCCACCACAGTTATATGAACATCATCCGGAAGCAATGATTCCAGTATTGATGCTGCATGTTCAACAGCATTTTTGGCAGTGGCAGTAAATCCATTATAATAAAAATCAATTGTAGCTCCGCCTGTTTTCCCCTGTTTTTTCAGAAACTCAGGAGGCGGAGGAATGAAGATCCTGTTCACCTTATCACTTGCATAAGTCGATCCGGTGAACAGGGGTTTATTGATCAGCTTCTGAGCATTTATCTCAGAGACTGTTAAAATAAAAACAAGAGCTGAAAATATAAGAATCAGCTTTTTCATTAAGCGACTGTCGCGGTATTGCCAGCAGGGGTTCTCAGATTCATTATATCCCTGTCGAACTGGTACATGTTATTCTTGCCACCAAGCTTCAGCTTATCGAGAATTGCTTGTGCAGACTTTTCTTCTTCAACCTGTTCCATAACAAACCACTGTAGGAAATTGTGGGTGTTGAAGTCCTTTTCTTCAAGAGTCAATGCTACGATTTCATTAATGCTGGCGGTAACGAAATTTTCGTGCTTCAGGACCTCTTTGAATAATTCTTCAACATTTTTAAATTCTGTCGGAGGTTTCTTAAATGCCGGTATGACAGCCTTTCCTCCTCTTTCATTGATATACCTTACAAACTTCAGCATGTGGAGCTTCTCTTCCTCTGCCTGGGCAAATAACCAGTCAGCCACTCCAGCCAATCCATTAGATTCAGCCCATGAAGCCATTGCAAGGTAAAGGTTCATTGAATAACCTTCACGTTCTACCTGCCGGTTGCAGATATCTTCTACTTTCTTTTTCAACATATCATTTAGTTTTAATGGTTCTCCTAACTTAAACAAAATTTATTCACGCTTGTTCACGATCGGCAGATCTATGTAAGATCAAGATTGAAAGACTTCTTGAAATCCTTCAAAGAGGGATATTTATTCTGAAGGTAATTATACTTCTGTTCATCAGTATAAAGCAGCTCATCGGTTTCGGAGAGATCGACTGCAGTATCAATATCAAGCTCCTGAACGGAGAACTTTCTTTCGATGAAGTTCATCAGTTTAGGTTTGTAATTCTGAACGAAAAGATCCTTCTGTGCTGCATTGTTAAGATGTATTCTGATTGTATGCTCATCCTCCATCTCAGGCTGAATGGATTTGAACATACTTATTATCCTCGGACCATCGTCCTGCAGCTCATCAAGGAATTCCTTCCATGCAGCAGCAAATGCTTCAGCCGTCAGCTCAGACCTGGTTGTACCTCCAGATATGGTTTTTGCTTCAGGTTCCTGAATCTCTGATAGATCCTGAGGAGATAAGCTTTTATTGTCGGAAATTACTTCCCTGATTGAAAATGTTTTTGAAGGCTTCTCTATAACAGGAATATGGCTTGCAGTATCTTTTTCGATATGGTGATACTCCTTTTTCTTTGGTTCCTCATCTTTCCGGATGATCTGAGATTTGGAAGGGAGCGGGATCTCCGTTTCCATATTTGTCAATACATCTCTTTCAGCCTTTTTTTTTTCTTCTCCATTGGCCGAACCGGCTATTATCCTGCATAGCCTGATAAGCCATAGCTCTGCATGGAGCCTTGGATTCTTGCTGCTCTTGTAGGAGATGTCGCAATTGCTTCCTGCATCAAGCGACCTGTAAAGGAAATCCACCGGGCATCTTGCTGACTGTTCAAGATATTTCTGGCGGACTGAAGGTGTCGCTTCAAGGAGCCGGAGCGTAACTTCATCCTTGCTTACCAGAAGGTCGCGTAAATGACTGTTCATACCGGCTACGAAGTTATGTCCGTCAAATCCTTTTTCCAGCACTTCGTTGAAAATCATGAGTACGGATGAGACATCACCTTTCAGGGCACCATCGATACACCTGAAATAGTATTCATAGTCGAGAACGTTCAGGTTTTCAATAACATTCTTATACCTGATATTCTTTCCACAGAGGCTGACAATCTGATCGAAAATGGAGAGGGCGTCCCTGAGTGCTCCGTCGGCCTTCTGTGCAATGATGTGCAGCGCCTCCTCTTCAGCTGTAACAGACTCATTATTTGCCACATACGTTAAGCGCTTTACTATATCCTCGAGTCTGATCCTGTTGAAGTCAAAGATCTGGCAGCGTGAGAGAATCGTGGGTATTATCTTATGCTTCTCGGTGGTTGCAAGTATAAAAATGGCATGCGAAGGCGGCTCCTCAAGTGTTTTCAGGAACGCGTTGAATGCCGATGAAGAGAGCATATGAACCTCATCTATTATATAAATACTGTACTTCCCTATCTGTGGCGGTATTCTCACCTGGTCGTTAAGGCTTCGTATGTCTTCGACCTTGTTGTTTGAGGCAGCATCAAGCTCATGTATATTGAATGACCTCAAGGTATTAAATGAGAGGCATGATTCGCATTTGTCGCACGCTTCACCCTTATCGCTGAGATTTATGCAGTTTATGGTTTTAGCAAATATCCTGGCACAGGTAGTTTTTCCAACGCCTCTCGGTCCGCAGAATAAATATGCCTGGGCGAGATGTTTGCCTGTAATTGCACTTCTGAGAGTATTGGTAATAGTATCCTGCCCAACAACCATGTCGAATGTTGCAGGCCGGTATTTTCGTGCCGAAACGATGAAGTTCTCCATATTTTAGCCTCGGTAGTACAGAATTTGAAATACAAATATAGTCAAAATGGCTTCAGGAAAAATCAGTGTTGAAAACTAACATTCCTTAATACAGTAATTACTGAACAGGCTGCATTTGCAATATTTTTATATCAATTACTTTTTGTTTTAAGTAAAATAATTGTACTTTTGCGAGCCAAAATCATTAAAATTAACTAACAGTAAAATTATGTTGAATCAGTACGAAACCGTTTTCATTGCAACTCCCGTTTTATCTGAGAACCAGATGAAGGAAGCGGTACTAAAATTCAAGAAGGTCATCACCGATCACAAAGGTGAGATCGTTCATGAAGAGAACTGGGGCCTGAAAAAACTGGCCTACCCTATCCAGAAGAAGTCGACTGGCTTCTATTATCTTATCGAATTCAAAGGTGCAGGAAGCCTCATTGAAAAGCTTGAAGTTCAATATCGCCGTGATGAGCGGATCATCAGGTTCCTGACATTCAGGATGGAGAAATTCGCGGTCGAATATGCAGAGAAGAAGAGAAAACAAAAAGAATCAGGAAAAGCAAAGGAGGAATAAGAAATGGCACAGAACGAATCAGAAATCAGATATTTGACTCCTCCTACAGTTGAGGTCAAGAAAAAGAAATACTGCCGGTTCAAGAAGAACAAGATCAGGTATATTGATTATAAGGATCCCGAATTCCTGAAGAAATTCCTGAATGACCAGGGAAAAATACTTCCCCGCAGGATCACCGGTACATCACTCAAATACCAGAGGAAAGTGGCAAAAGCCGTTAAGAGAGCCCGTCATATTGCTCTTCTTCCTTACGTTACTGACCTATTAAAATAAGGAGGATCAACTATGGAAATTATACTATTGCAGGATGTCCATAAACTTGGACAGAAGGACGATCTGGTACATGTAAAGGATGGCTATGGCAGAAATTACCTTATTCCCAGAGGTTATGCCATTGCAGCCACTTCATCAGCAAAGAAGATGCATACTGAAAACAAGAAGCAGAGGGCACATAAAGAAGAGAAGATCAAGACAGAAGCCCAGGAGCTTGCAGCAAAAATGGCTGGACTTTCAATTTCGGTTGGTGCAAAAACAAGCACTTCAGGCAAGATCTTTGGCTCAGTAAATACCATTCAGATCGCTGAAGCACTAAAGGAAAAGGGATTTGAAATTGACCGTAAGAGCATCTCACTTCCTGAAGACCAGATCAAGGAGGTCGGCAAATACAAAGCTATTATAAGGCTCCACAGGGAAGTGAAAGTAGAAGTCGATTTTGAGATTGTTGCAGAATAACTAATTCTGAAGTATTATAAAAAAGACTGGGTCGGATGATTCAGTCTTTTTTGTTTATGACACCCCTTTTAATTTACCCCCGAAGGTCAAAGCCCCCCTTTGGGGAGATGTCGCGAAGCGACAGAGGGGGGTCATAGAAAATAAGTTTACTTTGCTGCAATCGTTTCTATCTCCACCAGTGCTCCCAGAGGCAGGTCTTTTACTGCAAATGCAGCCCTTGCAGGCTGATGCTCAAAGTAAAACTCGCCATAAACCTCGTTCATAGCCTTGAAATTTGAGATATCGCCCAGCAGACATGTCGATTTGACAACCTCCACCAGGCTATATCCGGCAGCCTCAAGAATAGCTTCAATGTTTTTCAGCACCTGCCTAGTCTGAGCCTTGATGTCACCCTCGACCATCTTCCCTGTTTTGGGATCAATTCCCAGCTGACCTGAGATATAAAGTGTTTTGTTTATTTCAACAGCCTGGCTGTATGGACCAATTGCCGCAGGCGCATTCGGGGTTTTAATGATCTTTTTCATTGCTTTTAGTAATTATCGTGATAGTCTTTTCTTCTTTCATACTTAAGATCCTGAAGAATGGATGCATTGACCCTTATTGCAAACTCCCACATTTTCATATTTCCATTCGGCACCCAGTTAAAGCTCATATTCCAGCAGTGAAGATCACGGGATATTGCAATCTGGGTCATGGTTATCTTCTTTGCCGTAAAATCATACCCGGTATTATAAGTGATATTCATCTTTTTTGTAAGCTGAACATGTCCGCGCATAGTGAGCGCCTGCGTAATTGTTGCCTTGAAGGCAGCCTTGTAGTAGCTAAGGGAATAGCTTACATCCATAGACCAGGGTGCATCGAACTTCATGTAGCCATACTCATCAAACTGCGAATTACCGGCATCAGATTTTGTATCCTGTCCCGCCTCTGGCCCGGCATCGGGTCTCCTGTTAACAGAACCCGCAACTGCTCCTGTCTGGACTGGAGTTTGCTGAGCGCTTTTCTGATCCTTTCCCTTGAGAAGATCGCTGACACTGAAATCGAGGCCGACAGAGAACTGGTTCAGCCTCATCAGCTTCCTGTTCTGCGTGAAATAAAAGGTCCCTATCTGTCCCCCCTTGCTATTAAGCCCGTACAGTGAAAAATTGGCACTTGCCGAAACGCCGATGTTATTGAACAGGGTAGTACGCAGGACCATAGATATGGGGCTCCATCGCAGTGAATCGGCAAAGATGTTATAGGCTGTATTTATTGCGAAATTATCAATCAGGCTAACTTTTTTTGGCTTGCCTGTAGTATCATCCCTCTGAAAGACCTTGGCTTCAAGTAAATTGGTAAGGCTGAAAGAAACGTTACCGCTCCTGCTTGATGATGAGGGCGTTCCGTAGAGGTTTCCTTCAAAGATGGAATAATCACTGGTTCTTCCCAAAGTATCGATCTGTACCTGCCTGTACATGTCAGAACTTAGTCCTTTAATAAAAGGTACATAGCTAAAGCTTACCGAAGGCTTCATCACATGTCGTATCGCATCGATTCTCGAATTGGGGTTTGTGAAATCGTATATTCCGAAGATCTGGGGACTATAACCTGCGCTTATTGAGGCATTAAGAGCCTGACCATAATAATAACCATGCAGTGTATCTTTTACTACGGTATTCAGGTCCGGATTCCATATCCTTTCTACCTTCTGAGTATAGAGGACTCCCTTGTATAACACTGAAGGAGAGATGGAAAAGTTCTTAAAAGGACGGATCTGCAGGCTCAGAGGCGCCTCATGAGTGAATCCGCTTTTCATATTCTCCCAGACCTTGCTTGTGAAAAGAAGGCTGTCTTTTGTACTGATCTGGTTGTCGAGCCGTGCGGTATAACTGAACTGCAGTTCCTGCCACCACTTCGCCGGACCACTCAGGTTTTTTCCCTTAAGCGGGTATATCCTTGAGACACCGAAATCCATTTTTGGAAGATTAAGACTCACAACATTTGTCCTGTTGTTCTGGCTGTGATTGATACTAGTCTGAAAACTAAAGGGTGACCCTGTCCACGACTTCGAATAACTGATGCTTGACTGTTTATTGGTTGTTATACGATCCTCAATATTATAGCTGTTATTTTTATCATAACCGCTTGAGCTCATGTTTACACTGGCAGAGAACCTGGATCCGGGCCTTGCTTTAGCATCCTGGTTATAGGTCCATCCCAGACTGTAGTTCTTTAAGATTGATTCATCAGGAAGTCCCTTATGTCCCGATATGTTATTTGCATAGCTGAAGGATAAGCTCCCCCTGTACCTGTATCTTTTATTATATGTTGTCTGTGCATTTACCAGCCATGAACCGTTCGTGAAAATGCTTCCCTTAGTTGTAAGGTCAAAGTGATCATTAATTGCAAAATAGTAGCCTCCCTCGGTAAGGGCATAGCCTCGCACAGCCTCATAATGCACTTTGGGTATCAGGATTCCTGAAGCAGCCTTCTTCGTTTGTATCGGGAAAAAGCCGAAAGGCAGATAAAGCGGTAAAGGTATCCCTTCAAGGACGAGGTTTCCCGGTCCGGATATGATTTTCTTACGAGGGTACACCTTTGCCCTGGGAAGGTTAATGTAAAAATGAGGAGTGTCGGCATCACATGTCGAATAAGTGCTCTTGTATATATTGGATGTGCCGTCAGTGAGTAGTTTTGTCACCCGGCTGTGAAGCAGGCCTTCTTCCTGTTTTGTGATTATATTCTTAACTATCGCCTGTTTGGTATTGAAATTATACCTGAGTGTGTCAGAGTTGAATTCTTCCGATCCTGATTTGAATTCAGGCTTGCCTGTCACTTCACCGGTGGTATCCTTTATACCAACAGCAAAGACTTCATTGGTTGTCATATCGAAAACAATGGAGTCGGCTTTGATCTCGATATCCTTATAGTTGACCTTCCCGTTTTTGACAATGGTTGACCTCTTGTTAATCAGGTCATTTGTAATACGGCCGCCAGGTGCGCTGTATATCACCTGGGCATCAATAGCATCGGCTGAGATTCTTTTCAGATTGATTGTATCAGTAATTACAATTAATCTTTTTCGCGCAATGGAATCCGGCAATGCAGCATCTTCCTGGGATAGCAATGAAACAGACCTGAGCATCACGAGGAATACTATAACCAACCGTTTTTCTGTAAAAGAATACAATTTTTTTATGCTATTTTTGTATAGTTTTTGTGTGATGTAAGATGTCAGCGGCAAAACTATTAAAAAACGCGAACATAACATGAGTACCGGAAGTAAAAACGGCAAAGACCATACCATTAATATATATAGCTTTATTTTGCTTCTTTTTTTTATCCTCCCTGGTGACCTGATTTCATCTGCTCCGGTACCAAAAACCAACGGCAAATGGGTTATAGTGATAGATCCTGGCCATGGAGGAATAGACTCAGGTGCACCGGGGTCTTTCAGCAAGGAGAAGAACATCAATCTGGCGATAGCATTAAAGACAGCCAAATACATTCGTGAGAATATCAAAGACGTGAAAGTAATCCTCACCAGGGACGATGATTCAACAGTCGATCTGATAGAGAGGCCTAAAATAGCCAACAGGAACAATGCTGATCTTTTCATTTCAATCCATACCAACTCAACCGATAAGTCCAGAGCTGTTATGGGAGCTGAGACATGGATAATGGGTCTTGCATCGAACGATGAAAACCTTCAGGTAGCAATGAAGGAAAATGAGGTTATCCTTCTTGAAGAGGATTATTCAACAAAGTACCAGGGTTTTGATCCGAAATCACCTGAATCATATATCATCTTTACACTCACTCAGAATGTATATCAGAGGCAGAGCACCGACCTGGCTCAGAAAATACAGACACAGTTCACTGAAAGAGTCAACAGGAAAGACCGGGGAGTAAAGCAGGCCGGGTTCTGGGTACTTTTCAATACTGCCATGCCGAGTGTACTGGTCGAAACAGGATTCATTTCAACCCCGACGGAAGAAAGGTATCTCAATTCGGAACAAGGCCAGGATTATCTGGCTTCGGCAATTTTCAGAGCTTGCCGTGATTATATGTCAGAGGTTGATCTCCGTAGCAACATTAATATTGAAACCATCTCAGCTTCTTCAACCTCTTCAACTTCCTCCCCCTCTGCACCCTCTTCAACCCCTGAACCAATCACCAATGTACCGGACAATATCATCTTTACAGTCCAGGTAGCCGCCGCCACAGCAAGGACCGATATTAAGCCGGAAAACTTTAAAGGTCTTACAAATGTGTTTGAAATAACGGCTGGTGAGCGTTTCAGATATGTTACAGGCAGCTTTGGTGATTATTCAGAAGCAGTCAGTTACAGGAAGCAGATAGAAGCTATATATCCTGACGCATTTGTCATAGCATTACAAAACAACAAAATATTACCTTTGCAGCAGGCTCTTGAAAAAAAGAGGAAGAAATAAAAAATCAACACAAGATGAAGATCTCTAATGAAGTAAAAGTTGGTGCCGTTGCACTGGTAACAATCGTGGTATTTATCTGGCTTTTCAATTTTCTGAAGGGCAAGGATTATTTCAAGCGTACAGCGAATTATTATTCAGTTTATGAAAATATCGGCGGACTTGCTGAATCGAGTCCGGTTGAGATAAACGGCTTCAAGGTGGGTGTTGTTCAGTCTATTGATCTGCTGGAAGACAACAGTGGCAAGATCCTCGTCAATTTTTCGGTAAGCAAGGATTTCAAGCTGCCGGTCAACACGGTTGCAGAAATACTTCCGGTTTCAATAATTGCAGGAATGAAGGTGCAGTTCGTGTATGGCAGCGGACCGGGATATTATTCCTATGAAGACACTATTCAGGGAAGACTCTCAGCATCACTTTTGTCAACCATCGGTGATGTGATTGACCCGATAAAGGAAAAAGTCATGAGTCTGGTCACTGTTCTCGATTCAGTAATAACCTCAATAAATGATATAGTAGATCCGGAGTTTAAACAGAACCTGAGCGGAACGATGGTACATTTGAATAACTCAACAGGAAGCCTCGACAGGATACTTGGCTCCAGGGAAAAAGAGCTCAAGGAGACACTTGATAACATTACAAAATTCTCGGATATGCTTTCAGCGAACACCCAAAAGATGAACAGTACTTTTGACAATCTTGAATCGATAACAGATACTCTTGCTGCTGCCGGCCTCTACAATTCCATTAGCAACCTGAAGGCAAGTCTTGAAAAAGCCTCTCTGCTTCTTGAGAACCTTAACGACGGAAAAGGAAGCGCAGGACAATTACTGACCAACGACTCTCTGTACACAAATCTCAACAACAGCCTCGGAAGTCTTAACTTGCTTCTCGAGGATGTTAAAAGCAATCCAAAGAAATATGTTCACTTTTCTCTTTTCGGCAAATAAAATATTCCTTCCGAATGATTTGAATTCCTAAAATTCAGATTATCTTGAGCTTGAAAAATAAAGAATAAACAATGTCAAAATAATACCCGTTTTCAAACCACATTGTTGAATTTTGAGTAAGAATCCCTAATGAATTGTGACACACATAGAAGCCGATCTTTTATTTTATAATATATTGATATTCAATATATTATATTAGCATAAAATTTTTTTATATATAAGTTGCTGATGTTTAAAAACATATACTATATTTGAGAAAACCAAGTGAAAAAAAAATTTTTTATAAGATTTTTTTTTACAAATATTGCTTCAAGAATCAGCATAAAACGTACCTTTAAAAAAAGAATCTGCCTAAATGAACAAAACACACCATGACGTATGGAATAACTGCCTGCAAATTATCCGCGACATCATTCCGTCTGTCAGCTTTAAAACATGGTTTGAACCAATCATCCCGCTGAAACTTGAGAACAATGTACTGACCATACAGGTACCGAGTCCTTTCTTCTACGAGTACCTCGAGGAGCAGTATATTGATATTCTCAGGAAAACTCTCAGGCGGGAGATCGGTACCGACGCCAAGCTGGAGTACAACGTCGTGATGGAAAATGCAAATTTTTCTGACGGTAAGCCTTATACAGTAAAGTATCCTTCAAGAAACAAAACTGATCTTCACAACAAGCCGGTTCAGGTTCCTTTTGAGATGGCACAACCTGAAATAAAAAATCCGTTTGTCATTCCGGGAATAAAGAAGATCCACTTCGATCCTAAATTAAATCCCGACTACAATTTCAATAACTACGTTGAAGGAGAATGCAACAGGCTTGCAAGATCGGCAGGCATCGCTGTAGGAAACAATCCCGGAGGAACAGCTTTCAATCCGCTCATGATTTATGGCGATTCAGGACTTGGTAAAACCCACCTTGCCCAGGCAATCGGAATTCTTGTCAAGGAGAAGCATCCCGACAAGATCGTCCTTTATGTAAATGCAAATAAATTCCAGACACAATTTGTCGAATCTGTCAGAAATAACAACAAGAATGACTTCCTTCATTTCTACCAGATGATCGATGTTCTGATCCTCGACGATGTCCATGAATTTGCAGGAAAGGAAAAAACACAGGATACATTCTTTCATATCTTCAACCACCTCCATCAGTCGGGCAAACAACTGATACTAACCTGCGATAAGCCTCCCGTTGACCTCCAGGGTATGGAACAGCGCCTCTTGTCGAGGTTCAAGTGGGGGCTTCAGGCCGACCTCCAGAGACCTGATTATGAGACCCGGCTCGCCATACTTAAGAAAAAAGCTTACAACGACGGCATAGAACTGCCGGAAGATATATTTGAATTCCTGGCAGCGAACATCTCCAACAATATCAGGGAGCTTGAAGCCGTACTGATCTCTCTGTATGCACAGTCGACACTTAACAGGAAAGAGATTACTCTCGACCTGGCAAGGATGATGGTTGAAAAACTCATAAGCACTGCAAGAAAAGAGATAACAATAGAGTATATACAGAAGATAGTCTGCGAATATTATAAAATTCCCATCGATCTCATCCAGGGAAAAACCCGCAAGAGGGAAATTGTACAGGCCCGGCAGGTATCAATGTACTTTTCCAAGAGTCTTACCAAAGCATCACTTGCAAGCATTGGTTCACATATCGGAGGTAAAGACCATGCAACAGTACTTCATGCATGCAAAACAGTAAATAACCTTATCGATACCGACAAGCATTTCAGGAACCAGATAAATGAGATCGAGAAGAAACTAAAGGTTTAAGTAACATATACTCACCACATTCTTACCACCCCGCAGGCTGGCTCCTTCGCTAAAACAGCCCCGCGGGGCTGTTTTTTTACGCTCGGCCCGCTCTCTACTAAAGTAAAGAGGGGGACTTTGTTTGTAACTAATCTAATAAGCCCCTTCTTTGTTTTAACAGAGAAGGGTTTTGGGGTGAGTGCATAATGCAATTATTTCTTGCTTTTGAAGTTTTCCTGATCAATATCTTTAACACATCTGAACCCTACAGTAGAGCTTCTGTCATAACCAGGTGATACAAGAAGCATTATCTGTGTTCTGTCGAGCGATTGAGGGCCGCCCTTTATATACCACCAGCTTGAATCGGGATTATAGTAACTTCCTCCCCTGATAACAGAAAAGTAATTATTGCCATTGAAATACAAATCGTTGGTCATCTGCCAGATATTGCCAACGAAATCCATTGCCCCGAACTGACTCTGCCCTTTTAAGAAGGCATCAACCGGTGTGGGCCGTCCGAAGGCATTATTGCAATATGTACCGTGAAACTCGTTGCCCCATGGCCATAGGCGCTTGTCGGTTCCCTGTGCAGCCAGCTGCCACTCGGCTTGTGTAGGCAACCTCTTGCCTGCCCAGGCAGCATAGGCTTTCATATCTTCCAGGCTCAGGTAAACTACCGGGTATTTATCCTGCCCCTGCCTGTATATTCCTTTTACCCAATTCCTGAGATAACGGGTAGTATCAGAAGGAACATATCCCGAACTCACAAGAAACTCAAGATACTGTGCATTCGTTACCGGATATTTATCGATCAGGAAACTATCAATCCTTACCTCCTTCCCGCTAACATCAGGATACGGAATAAAATCCTCACCCGATGTGATTGTATGAGAAGGTTGCTCCCGGAACCAGAACCATTCCTGAAGGAACAGTGGCTACCTTGCTGGTGGCTTTTGTTTTGCTAATCAGCCATGGCTTCCCTCCCCTGACTCTCAGGACATTCTCATCCTTAAGTATCTTGTTCTCAATAAGCTGGACAACTATCTTTCCCTCATAGTAGCCGAAAATATCCTTTACCCTGAGTACTGTGTCGTTCTTTATCCTGAATTCAATGCTGGTGCTTTTGTAGGAAGGATTCCCTTTCCAGATAATCACTTTACCCGCTGACGGAGCTGAAATCCTGATTGAATCACCATCCAGTTTTGATTTCAGAATATCAGGGAGCTCAGCAATACATTCAACCGACCCCTCTCTTCTTGTGCCGGAATAAGCGGAGAGCCATCCCTCAGCTCTGGCTGTAAGATATGCTGTACCGTCATCATTTTCAGGTTTTATGTTTTCGTGATTCCATAATGAAACATAATGCCTGCCTTCCCTGATATCGGTTCTGAAAAGTCTTCCTGAGAAGCCGTCAGACCTCATGTTAAGAACCGTATATATGATCTTGCTGCCTGAGCTCCATTTATTTACGAATACATCGTCAGTAAGTGTCCCGATCAGCGGAGTCCACTCCTTATCCAGAAATGCATCGTTGTTTTGTCGAAGTATGAAGGTTGTCAGTGCCAGGAAGTCAAGATCCGATTCATAGTTCTCATCTCTGCCTCCTGGTCTGAAAATATTAAGTTCCGTACCATATCCATTAAAGAAAGATATTGCTATTTCTCTGTGAATAATGTCTTCACCGGTATCGCAAACTCTGAATATTGAACAATCTGGTTTTATCAGCTTGTCAATATTAAGTTCCGGGCTCAGGTATATAGCATTATGTACCCGTGAGGCTGCCATTCGCGGCATATCTTTTATGAAGGGCATGCCTTCGTAATACATAATTACTCCCTTCCGCACACTGTCTGCTGCAGCTTGTAGCGCGGGATCTGTATTTCCACCTCCACGTGAATCGAGAACAACACCGTCAGCTTCAGTTTCGGCAATCAGTTTTCCCATACCTTTTAGCTCATCTTCTTTTCTTGTGCTGTTATCCCAGGGAACTTCATTAATGAAAAACTTTGTTCCGTATTGTCTTGACATCCTTGCAAAATTCCGAAGCTGGTCAGTTCCTCCCGGCAGATCCCTGAACAGATCCCATTGGTTCCTTTCGTCAAGTCCGAGGCGTGGCCATGTCGGCCACAGCAGGAATGCATCAACACTGCCAAATAAGTTGATGTACTTTTTCAGAAATTCAGCATATGTGTATTTTCCAATGGACCTGTCATAGAATTCTCTGTCCCAGGCTGCAAGCAGGACCATAAGGTAGCTTTCTTTTATCCAAGCCAGATCTTTTCTTTCGAAAAGGGTATTGTCAAATTCCTCAAGATCATACAGATGCTTGTCCCTGAATATCGTTCTCAAGCCATTCTGCCATTCTCCCGAACAGATCTCAGCATGCATGGTGTATGTTACTTTTGCAGCAGGGGGAAGCACCGTTTCATATCTTCTCTTCTGGCCTCCTTCAGTTTTCTGTCTTCGGGTGATGGCACAGACCGAAAGGTCATCACCTGCAGGAAAGGAAGAATATCCCATCTCCCATGCATTATCGGGCAGGATAACCCTTACAGGACGGAATCCGGGACGAAACAGGCAGGCACGTGCCAGGTCTGCGGGTCCATAACCGGTTATGTATACCGAAGTTTTGCTTTCACCAAAGGGAACAACATTACTGAGAATTACCGTATCCTTTCCTATGTTCTCAAAAACAATATCACAAGCCCAGCTATCTATTGCCTGTGCGGGCATGTTCATGATTACTCTTAGTTTGTCGGCAAAGACCTGCTTAAGCACACCGCCTTCTTCCCTTGCTTCAGCATCTGATGTGCTGTAAAGCTTCTCATCGAGAAGGAAGCTTAAGCATGGCCTGGATGAGTTCAGGGAGATTATCCTGTTATCGGACAGGGTAAAATTACGGACTCCCAATCCCTGGCTTCTGTCGATACCTGCATTCATGATTGTCTGTGAATTTGCAGGTATGGCAATCAGCAGCAGAACTGGTAAAAAGTACTTTTGCATCTTTGCAACATCATTTAATTAATGCAATATATAACATGGAGGGCACTAAAAAAATTGTTTTTGACGTTTTATGACTAACGTACCTGACTGAATGACAGATCAATTTTTTTTTAAGGTAAAAATTTCGTATCTTTAATGGTAGTGAAAAGCAATCATGGCTGATGTCTAAATTTACACGAATACTAAAGTACTCTTTGATTTTTCTTGTTATTGCCATCTTTACAGGCTGTGCACCTTCAAGAAAGAACACATGGGTTGCCAAAAGAAAGCAAGCTTCCAGTGTCAATACATCAACGCTTGGAAGGAACAAGTTCTTCTATTCATCAGGTTATCAGAAGAAGCTCTACAAAAACTACAGGAGAAAGAGGTAGCTGGATCATTCATCACAGACCAGACTCAATCCGTCGTAGCCAAGCATTATACCTGGAGGCAGTTCTTCGGAAACATCCTTGTGCAATCCCATCTGGTGGCTTATATGTGTTATGAATGCTTTACGCGGGGATATCTCATGAATAAAATCTACTGCTTCCCTCAGGCTGAAGTGTGATATATGCTTTTCCTTCCTGAGGGCATTGATAACCAGATACTTGACACCAAACAACTTCTCCTTGCTTTGCTCCGGAATATAATTGGCATCAGTGATGTAGGCAAAATCTCCGATCCTGAAACCATAGATCTCCATATTCATGTGCCGTACCCTTACTGGAGTGATAACTATCCCCTTTATGGTGAAATTATAATCCGGGATGTCATTAAGCCTCATTCGTGGAATGCCGGGATACTGGTACTCAGAAAACACGTATGAAAATTCCCTCTTAATTGCTTTCTGAACTCTTCCTTCAGCATAAATATCCACTGCATCCTGGCTTTTATAATTAAAAGCCCTTACATCGTCCATTCCTGCAATATGATCTTTGTGTTCGTGGGTGATTAATATGGCATCAAGCTTTCTGACTTTCTCTTTAAGCATCTGTTGGCGAAAATCGGGACCGGCATCAAAAAGCAGCGTAACTCCATCTGATTCAAGAATAAGCGAAGTCCTAAGACGATTGTCATGAGGGTCAGCAGACATGCATGTCGGGCACTCACAGGCAATAACCGGGACGCCCTGGGAAGTACCTGTACCTAAGAAGGTTATTTTCACCAGTAGAAATATTTCATGACAAACCTAATTCAAAAATCTAAAACAGCCAACTCGATCCTGCTTTTTATTGAACCTTAAATTTTGGTATATTTGATAAAACGAATGAAAATGAAAGGGCGAATTTATCTTATACCGGTAACCCTTGGAGGAGATAATTACTCTGATGTGATCCCGGGTAAAACAATTGAAATAGCCAGAAAACTGAGGTATTTTGTCGTTGAGGATATAAGGAGTGCGAGAAGGTTCCTAAGACTTATTGATAAAACATTCCCGATCGATTCCACTGTTTTCTTTGAGCTTAACGAGCATACTGCCGAGGCTGATGTGAACAGTTTTCTCGAGCCTGCGCTGAACGGATGCGACATTGGACTAATGAGTGAAGCCGGGCTTCCGGGAATTGCAGATCCAGGGGCAATGCTGGTTTCACTGGCACACCGAAGGAAAGTTACGGTCACTCCCCTCTCAGGCCCTTCATCAATAATTCTGGCGCTAATTTCTTCAGGGCTTAACGGACAGAATTTTACATTCAATGGATATCTTCCTGTAAAGCCTGCTGAAAGAACTGCAAAGCTTAAAGAGATAGAAAGAAAGGCGCATGAAGGCTATGCGCAGATCTTCATGGAAACACCATACCGGAATCAGAAAATGCTCGAAGCTATTCTGTCTGTTTGCAGCGTTGATACAATGCTCTGCATAGCATCTGATATCACTTTGCCCACTGAATCAATCAGAACATTTAAGATCTCGGAATGGAAGAAAGCGATACCTGACCTTAAGGACAGGCTTGCAGTCTTCGTTCTGCAGTAAAACTATTTACCGTCTGCTCCCGGACCAGGAATGACCTTTATCAATTGGATATCAAAAAGGCGAGGTGTATAATCGAAGTAACCAAGACTACCTGGCATTAAAATCTTACATTTACCACCTACCTTCATATAAGTAATTGCCTCGTCGAATCCTCTGATTAACCATCCCTCATTGACAGGATAGATCAACGTATCCGTTGTCCCTACATTGGTAGCAAATTTTGTTCCATTAATAAAATAGCCGCTATAGAACGAATATGCTGTATCGTGAGTAACTGCAAGTGCTCCAGTACCGACAACCTCGTCAAGATAATAGAGACCACTCGGTTTTAGCTCATAATTGAGGTCCGGGTTTTCACTCAGATATGCCTGTATCTTATTAGCCTCATCCTTTTCCAACTGTTTTGACGAATCGCAGCCGGATGTCATAAAAATAACCGCTGCAGCTAATGCTGCAAGGGAAACATAACTACCTGTTCTTACCATAAAATCTTGTATTAAATCAATCTTTATATTCCAACTTTACAAATCAATTTTTGTCTATAATCTTCACACTATATACTAATACAGCCCGGGATGGTATTTTCCCCCCGTCGCCCGGGAGACCCCATCCGAGGAATGGCGGTATTATAAAAAGTGCCTCGCCTCCGGGTTTCATCATTCTGAGACCCTGGTCGAGGCCCGGCTCCATCCTGGTACTGCCTATAATAACCTCTTTAAGCCCTGACTCTTTTGAAGAATAGCAATATGTTCCATCGAGGAGAATACACTCATATTCCAATACAACTTTATCCTTATCAGTGAAATTGCTGCCTTTACCCTCCGATTTAATCATATACCATAAACCTGATTGCGTTTCGGTCATCTTCAAATCCTTCCTGGCTATGTAATTTTCAATTCTCTCCCTGTCTTTTCTTACCATGTACCTGTTCAGATCTGCCAGCTCTTTCTTTCCTGGACCTTTTTGTCTATCTGTTTTATGATGATCTGTATTACATGATAGAGTCATCAGCATCAATAACGGGATAACAAGCAGTCTTATTATCATTCCTTAGCCGATCTTATTTATGTTCCCGAAATTCTCTTTCAATATTTTAAGAAAATATGCGATAGTATTTTCAAGAGTATCCGGATACTCACCTCCCGATGCATTCAGGTGTCCGCCACCAAAGAAAAATCTTGATGCAAATTCATTTACCGGGAAGGTGCCCTTTGAGCGGAACGAGAGCTTCACAAATCCTTCCTTTTCAATAAAGAGAACCGAAAAAACCACGCCATTTATCGACAGGGGCATATTGACGAATCCCTCCGTATCGCCCTTGACATAATTATATGAAGCCAGCTCACTCTTTGAAAGATAAATATATGCTGTCTGATATTCAGGGAGGACAACCATTTTTTCATTAAGGGTATACCCCAGAAGCCTCATCCTGTCAGCAGAAAAATTATTATATATCAGATTCTGGATCATCCCCTTGTCTATTCCGGTCTCAAGAAGGTCGGCAACGATCCTGAATGTTTTCCCAGAATAATTGCCATGATCAAAGTTGCCTGTGTCGGTGATGATCCCTACATAGAGAGCTTCTGCATATGGTCTGCTCATATATGGCCTCCCGTTGATCTCCGATATGATCTCGTATATGAGTTCTGATGTGGAGCATACGGTAGGATCTGAAATCACCAGATCGGAAAAATTATCAGGGTTCAGATGATGGTCGATTACTACCTTTTTTGCCTTTGATTCAAGAACCATTTTCTCAGCTTCACCAAGCCTGTTCGACTGGTTGAAATCGAGCATTACGATAAGTCCTGCTTTTTCAATAAGCTCCCTGCACTTTTCTCTTTGCCTGATAAAAACATTGATTAGCTCTGCCCCACTCATCCATTTCAGAAACTCCTGAAGATTATTAGGTGCGATCATGGAGGCATTCTTACCTGTAGACTTAAGATAATGGTAAAGGGCAAGCTGAGCTCCAATTGCGTCGCCATCAGGGTTTATATGGCTGATCAGCAATATATTCTCAGTGACATCAAAAAGTTTTGCTAATTCTTTTGTATATTTGAATGATTCAGGCACCTTTGTTGCTGTTTCAAGTGGTCAAAGATAAGTAATATTCCTGAAGAGCAGAATCAATATAAGAATAAGTAAAATAGGGCTTATGAACAGTAATCTCACTTTTTCTATAATAAAGCCAAATGCTGTCAGGACAGGCAAAACAGGGCCCATTATGGCAATGATAAACGAGGCCGGATTTGAAATAACTGCCATGAAAATGCTGAGGATGACAAAAGATCAGGCCGAATCTTTCTATGCTGTCCACAGGGAAAGACCATTCTTTGAAGGACTGGTGGAATTCATGTCGTCGGGGCCTGTTTTTGTTATGATCCTCAGGCACGAAAATGCCGTTGAAGAGTTCAGAAGGCTTATCGGAGCCACCGATCCGGCCAAAGCTGAACCTGGCACCATAAGAAAGATCTTTGCAGTTTCGGTTCAGATGAATGCTGTCCATGGATCCGACAGCGATGAAAATGCAGAAAGGGAATCAGGGTTTTTCTTTTCGAATATTGAGAGATTCTAGTTTATCGGATCAAACATTAATTTTTCCGGAATAAACTTTTAATCCTGTTTAGTGTTATTAGCTTTACAGGATCTTAAAATATATATGGACTCACGATTTGCTACAGATTTTTCCGACAGGAAAACCCTCGAGAAATACTCATCTGCCTTCACACTCTCCGACATGGAGATATTCATCTTCCCGGATCTTTTTTATCCGCTTGTCCTCGCAAATATCATGTCGCCTCTCATGTGGACATGGAGAGACGATCCATGGTTCAGCGGTATTGAAAATAAAGGCTTCACATACAAGGCAAACAGGATAAAGCAGTTCATAATCCAAAACTACATCTTCAATCTTGATCTTTCAACATGGGGACTCACAACAAAAGGCAAAGAGATTGAAAGGTTCAGGGATTTCTTCGACATGAAGCTTCTGAAGCAGTCAAATGCATTGTTCGGCTATGAAGGCGATAAATATTATTTCGATATAGATATAAGGAAGCACTTCGGCCTTGATAAATTCAATTCGGATGTAATCCCTTACTGGAAAACAGAAACCATCGAGGCAATGACTGCCTTCAGGTACAAGGAGAATTTTACAACAGGTGCCGGTGAATGTGTCTCACTTTCTGCACTTTACGCAGCAGCTATGTTTGTTCTTGGAAGGATCCCGCTCGAAAAGTTATTCCTTATAGCCACCCCGCTTCATTCACAGAATTTCGTAACCGAAAAAGAGGGGCTGATCACAAATAACAGGAGGATAGTTACAAAGAACATGTGGTTCAATGGGACATCTCTTTCCGAAAAAGCAAGAAGAGCCCTTGAGAATGAAAAGGTTACAATTGTCTCACATATTTCAGGTTACATTCATACAATATACAGGGAGGCAACAATAGACAGGAAAGCCTATGACTATTTTTCTGCAAGGTTGAGAGATTTCCTGATTACGGACCTGACCAATCACATTTTCATAAATTTCCTCAGGTTTAAATCGAAATACAAATCCATATTTCAGTTTGAATGTGAATGCTCAGGGAAAAAAAGGTATATCTCTCTTGAGAAACTTTTCGAGTATGAGCATTCAAGTAAATTTCATGCCTCCGCAGAAACAAGGGCACAGCTCATTGCTGAGATAGAGGGTGAGGAGTTTCACCTTAGTCCTATTCAGGGGAAAATAATGCTCAATGATGCGGAAGAGATCATTGAAAAGAACAAGGGTAGAAGCCTTGGAGAGATAAAGGGTCTTTTCAGAAAGCTTAAAGGGAATATCCCGGGGGAAGTCATAAGTGAGATGTTCACCGATCTTGAGCTCTTTATTTCAACAGATCCAAAAATACCTGATGACAATAAAGATTATACTTCAACAGTAGTGCCTGAAATCTCTGTCGAAAACAGCAGGGAGGAGATCATTCATGAAATACTTGGATTAGCAGGAAAATCTGAACTGGCATTACTCACTCTTTATACTTACAGGCAGATGGATAAGATCGACTGGCTCCCTTTCATCAAAGCTGCTATTGAGCGTAATCCGGTATGCTTAAATGATTTATTCAAAGCCAGCATTCAGAATATATATGATAGGCTTGTCACCTTTCCAAACCAGTCAATTTATGATGATAAAAGGCTGGCCCTTCCCGATGAGGTCTGGAATTTCAGAAGAGGCGACGGAATTGAGAAGGCGCTACTGCTGGCAGATGTTATAATAAACAGGGATAGGAAAGCTGAAGTGAAAATTTATATTGAAAACAAAAAAGTAATTCTGAATTATTACGATCAGATTTTCGAATTCGTATCGTCAAAACACTTCAAGAAATCCATAAAGATTCACGACGAAAATTTTGATATCATATAGAAGGCCCCCCGGATCATCTTAACACAATATCCTTAATAACCTCATCCCCAGCCTTTTCATTAATCTTTTCTTTAAGTGCCTGTCTAAGCATAAGTAGTTCATTTCTCACCACTGAAGAGTTGAGATGTACATAAAGTACCTGGTCCTTTATAAAGATCTTTGAAGTTCTTGAAGCTATAGCTTTACCGACAGTCTCTTCCCATGAATTGATAACGCCGATCTCGTTGAGCTTTCCTTCGAGATGCATTTCTTTTATATAATCCTTCATGGCTTCGGCCAGTGATATGGTTTTGCTGCGCCTCATTTTTCCTGTTTTCCGTTATGGATTATCTCATCAACTGAATTGTTGCTGATCCTGAAAAGTTTGTAATCGGTGCCGTGTGATGAAAGTATCTCATGCAGGCGGCTCTGGTGCGTGTCGGTTATAAAGATCTGACCGAACCTGTGATTGCCTACAAGCCTGATTATCTGCTCAACTCTCTCGGCATCGAACTTGTCGAAGATGTCATCGAGGAGAAGAATCGGCGCGACGCCAGATTTCCGTCTTATATAATCGAATTTTGCAAGCTTCAGGGCCACAAGGTAAGACTTCTGCTGTCCCTGGGATCCCAGTGACTTTACAGAATGTTCGTTCATTTCAAGCAGCAGGTCGTCCTTATGAATGCCAATAGTTGTGTATTCCAGGAAGCGGTCCTTGCTCACTGAATTGATAAGCGCCTCACTGAAGCTTCCATCTGATAAGTGTGATCTGTATGAGAGCCTTACTTTTTCCTTCCCTGCACAGATCATGGAATAATGCTCCTGAAATACCGGAATAAGCTCATCGACAAGACTTTGCCTTTCCCCGTAAACATAGGTTCCATATTTAACCAGTTGAGAATCCCAGATCAGCAATGATTCATTGTCAAACTTACCCGTAAGTTTAAAATCTTTCAGCAGCCTGTTCCTGTGCTGCAGTGCTTTGCTGTATTTCAGCACCGAATCGAGGTATTCAGCGTTGTATTGACTTATTATCTTATTCAGGAACTTGCGTCTCTCTTCGCTCCCTTCGGAGATTAATGCACTGTCAGCCGGTGAGATCATTACCACCGGATATTTCCCTACATGCTCGGAGAGTTTCTGATATTCCTTGCTGTTCTTTTTCAGCACTTTTTGTTTTTGCTTCTGGAAGGCGCAATAGATCTGGTCCTCTTCTCCGTTGCTTATAAATGTCCCGTCTATTATGAAATAATCTTCCCCATGCCGTATGCTTATGCTGTCGATATTGTTGAAGAAGCTCTTTGTAAGTGAAAGGTAGTGGATGGCATCAAGGATATTCGTTTTTCCTACGCCGTTATTCCCAACTATGCAGTTTATCCTGGGCGAGAATTCCAGCACAGTGTCATCGTAATTCTTGAAATTGGTAAGTGCGAGGCTTTTGAGGTACATTTTAATAGGCATAATGGCCCAGAGGCGCAAAGGTACAATGGTATAAAAGCGTAAAATTACAAAAAGAATCGTTCCTAAAACAGTTCAAGGGCTTTGAGATTCCTCATTCCACTGCGCTCCATTCGGAATGACATTTTTTTTTGAAGGACTGGTGGAGAGGAGGCGGCACGCTCCGGGCGTGGCGCCTCCTCTCCACCTTGTTCACCCCTCTACTTTCTGTCATTCTGAGCGAAGCGAAGAATCTCCAAAAAAAAGAAAAATTCATATAAGTCATCTTATTTGTTTTATAATAAGCTGAAAAAAATTACTTTTGCGGTTGCAAATTTTGACGTTTAACATTTATTACAGAAATGGCAAAGAAGACAAAGGAAGGCAATCCTCAGACAATTAAGAATGTTGAGCAGACACTCACAACGACAGAACAGTTCCTTGAATCACATTACAAAGAATTACTCATTGGGCTGGGAGTCATTATTGTACTGATCTCAATATTCTGGCTCGGAAAGATTTACCTCGGCAAGCAAAATGAGGAAGCAGAGTCGCAGATGTACCAGGCAGAAAGATACCTTGAAATGGATTCTCTCAATCTGGCACTTAACGGCGACGGCAACTATCTTGGATTCATTGATATTGCAAACGATTATAAATATACACAGGCAGGCAACCTTTCCAGATACAGCGCTGGCATATGCTTCCTGCACCTTGGTCAGTATGAGGATGCAATAGAGTATCTGAATAAATATTCAAAGAAAGACAAGTTGATCGGGTCCCTTGCCATAGGAGCCACCGGAGATGCGTATGTTGAACTGGGTGAAATGGATAAGGGCGTTGCAAAATACATCGAAGCTGCCGATTATGCTAAAAACTCATTCAATACCCCTCTTTACCTGATGAAGGCAGGTGAGATCTATGAACTGAATGGCAATTATGATGAAGCCCTTAAGCTGTACGAAAGAATCCAGAACGAGTATCCTGAGAGCACGGAAGGGTCGTCTATTGATAAATATATTGCACGCGTAAAGCTTCTTATGAAGTAGCATGGCAACTGCTAATCTATCAGCCTACGATCCGAAGACTATTCCTGACTCAGGGGATATGAGATTCGGAATTGTTGTTTCGGACTGGAACAATGATGTAACCTGGGCTCTTCTTGATGGTGCAGTAAATACCCTGAAAAAGCATGGAACAACCGAAGAGAACATTGTTGTAAAACATGTTCCTGGCAGCTTCGAGCTTACACTCGGGGCTCAATTCCTTGCAGAATACGACGATCTTGACGGAGTCATCTGCCTTGGTTGTATCATCCAGGGTGAGACACCCCATTTCACATATATCTGCCAGAGTGTTACTCAGGGAATAACACAGCTTAATCTCGAATATAACATACCTTTCGTTTTCGGAGTGCTCACAACCGACAATCACCAGCAGGCTCTTGACAGGGCTGGAGGCAGATATGGAAACAAAGGTGACGAGGCTGCAGTGACTGCAATAAAGATGGCCTCTCTTCAGAGGGAAATAGAAAAATAAATAACCTACCTGAGCACTTTCCTGACGAAAGCAACAGTAAAATACGACATCAGGAAGACCCCCGTAAATCCCTCAATACTCGATACTATCCTGGCTGCTCCATAAGGATAGTGATCTCCATAACCTATTGTAAAGAAGGTTATGGCGCTATGGTAGAATGAACGGGCCACTACTCCCAGCTGGTCTGATGTTGAAGAAATTATATCTGCGGTGGTAAAAGTAATCATGAGGGTATAAATAATGCTGAAAAGCATGTAGGTTGCAGCCATTGAAATAAGTACCCTTGCAGGATTGGTTGCATATAGTCCCATGAAATCGAAGACCAGCCACTTGAAGCCATGGGGAATATAGCTTACAATTTTTGTAAATCCTCCCTTTTCCTCCTGACCTGTAATCCATGATTTTGCTTCGTACCTCTTAAACATGACATATGCTTTATCCTCATCAGAATATTTGCCGGTACCGCTGAAATTCTCCTTCAGGATCCTGAACTGCTCAGCTTTTTGTTTCAGCGTGGTCCCTTCCTGTTTAATGATAATTTCCTGACAATGGTTCTCATGCCAATCGATGTAAAGCTTGCCGATCAGCCGCATACCTGAAAGATCGAGCACTTTAATATCAACAGGAAAACCATAGGGTTCCAGATCGATGATGTCACGGACAACAGTATCTGAAATATCAAGAAGTTTTGCTTTAGCAAGGCGAAGGTCGACATACTGGTTAAGGTGGCAGGACTTTAGAGAGATTGTGTGGAACTTTGATTCACAGAATGTTACGTCTCCATCACTAAATACAGTCTTCTCAAAGTTTATCTCTGTGTTCTCCATTTCCATCAGGCTGAAATTTTTCAATCCGGCTCCCAATTCTGCCTTCTTGAACTGCATCTTGCCTTCTCTGCTCGTGGCTCCTTCAAAATTTATTTCTCCATGCCCGAAAACCGACCGGTTGAAATTTATCCTGCCGGATCCAAAATCAACAGTCCTGAAATCAACCCTGCTGTTTCCGAATTCAGTCCTCTCGAACATTATGTCACAATCACCAAATACTGAATAGTGAAAATCAACCTTGCCTCCGGCAATACGGGCAACCTTAAAATTGAACTTTCCACTATTGAACCGGGTGTTTATGAACAGGAGCTCTCCAAAATTGAATTCGGTATTTGCGAAACTTACTTCACCGTTGCCGAATTGTATATCCTGGAAGTCCTTTGTTCCGTCGCTGATTACAGCATTTTTAAACAGGAAATCACCTTCACCGAACGATGTACCGTTGAATTCGATGTTTCCGTTCCTGAAAAAGGTATTTGAGAAGTTAACGTTTCCCTTACCAAATACTGAACCCGTGAAAATTACTTTGCCCCTGGCAAAATGTGATCCCTCAAAAGACACCTCTCCATCCGAAAATAAAGCATGTGAAAAATCATTGCAAATCTTAGATTCGAAAAAGGCATTCTTTGCCGAGAAAGATTTTAATGGAACAGCCGTTTTCTTTTCAATATTATTCTGTCTCCTGTAAGCTGATAAGGAGAATTCGGAAACATAGAAATTATCAAGGATCACATCCTGACCTTTCATAATAAGGTCATAAACTGTATCGACATCTATTACGCCGAATAATTCGGTACTGATATCTTTTCCTTTTGCGTTAATAAAAGTTACGATCGCAGTTTTTGGGCATATTCTTCCGTCATCCGAGGTAAACCTGACATTCTTTATCTCTACCCTGAAATCTGAATACCCTGTAGTCATGAGATCTGAATTAAAATAATCACCAATGTAATAAAAAAAAACAATCCGAATTGCATCGTGATTAACGACCGCACAATACTCTGAAAGGACAATAACCGCATTTCCTGGACTGTTTGCCGGTCATGATAAACGGCTCCCTGCTGCTGAACATAAGTCCGACTGCTGAATTGAAGCTTTCGAGAAACTCTCTCCTTATTGAAGCATAGTCTTCAATTTCAGAATTTCCAAGAATAAGCTTGTCTGTCACCTTCTCACCTGGGATTAGCTTCAGCTTATAAACTGAAGGCCTGACCTTTGCACCCGGAACCTCTGACAAAAAAGCTTCGCAGTATAAAAGTGTCTGAAGCCATGCGTCAGGATCCTTCTCCCTGTCATCCCTGAAAAGATCACTTATGTTGTCAACTGAATCGGATGTGATTCCCGTCTTGTAGTCAACGATCCTGGTGATTCCGTTTTTCAGGTCCACCCTGTCGACGTTTCCTCCTGCCATTATCTCATGATAGCCGTCGTCGGTTTTAATAGCATACCTGAAAACATATGGTTTCTCGATCGATACTATAGTGAATGGCGCCGAGGCCTTGTCTGTTTCAAGGATACGTAAAATGTAGTTCAGGAGAACCTCTCGTACCATCATCTCGTTGATGGCGGCAAATGATTCCCCCTCCCTCTTCAATACTTCATTTACCGATCTGTTGACAAGTTCAGAAAGTGCAGGCCGGTCCTCTATGAAACCTGAGATGATTTCCTTATCCGGGGTTTTTCCGAGGAACCCTCCGTAGAGGCTTCTTATTGCTGCATGAAGCATTGATCCAAGCTTTGCAGGATCGATTTCCATTATCACCTTCTTAGGCTCGCTCAGTCCGTTTACGAACTGATAATAGAATTTCATCCTGCAGTTCAGCCATATATTCATTGCCGATGGTGAAAGTGGTCGCTCACGGTTTCCCGCAGGAAATCTCTGGTACAGCTTCTGATTATGTTCAGGAGTTCTTTCAATGGTATCGCCAATGGTGACGGGATTCCTGATTTCGAAGCTCAGATTGAGGGACTCAGGTTTTGCAGATGGCTCATATTTCATCTGCTGCAGGAACCTGCTCATCTCCCCGCTTCTCAATCCTTCGGGATTTGAATTGAAGACGAATGTAACATTTTCAGCCCTGTGCAGAAGCCTGTAGAAATGATATGCATAAACCGATTCCTGATGATTGAGTGATGGAAGTCCGAATGCCTGCCTGAGGCTGAACGGGATAAACGAAGCAGCAGCAGTTACAGCCGGCATTATTCCCTCATTCACTGAAAGTATGATCAGATTTCTGAAATCAAGTGATCTGGTTTCCAGTATCCCCATTATCTGTATCCCTGAAAGAGGCTCGCCTGAAAAAGGTACTGATTGGGTCCTTAAGATCCTGTCGAGAAGCCTTGTCCATGTGTCGATTGTAAGATTAATCTCGGGGCTCATTACAATGACCTCGAGCCTGTTTATAGCAAGTATTATCTTGTATATGAATTCATTAAGGATACGTTTGGGCATGCTTCCGGCGGTAGTTTTTTCAGATTCCTCTTTTACAACCATCGAGAGAACGCTTATGATATAACCGGAAATCCCAGCCGGTGAGGAAGGCTTAATAAATATCTGAGACAGTTTTGCTGACTCTTTGAAACGCCCGGAGGGAACCAGTATAAGGTTATTCCTGATAATCTGTTCGGGAATCTTCCTTTCCTCTTCATGCAGCAATCCGGATAAAAGCTCGTTTTTCAGGAGCCTTGTAACCTCTTCGTGACCGAACAGAATAATTCCATCCCTTACCTTTGAATTACGCTGCAGATCAAGAAGCTGTCCAACCAGTGAATATGCTGAAGTATGCTTCATGGGATAACCCATCGTAATATTTATATCCAGGATATTTGCCGGAAGGCTTGTCAGAACCGGTAGAAGCAGATTTTCATCCGCAAGCACCACTACAGTATCATATGCATTTTCAGGGGTTAGTTCCGGGATCTTATTGATTAAACCGGGCATAAGCTTCACCTGGGCGATATCAGAGGAGGTTTCTATTATACAACGTTTAACTTTGTCAGGACCGGAGGATAGCAGGGTATCATAGCTCCAATCATCAGGCATGTTATTTCCAAAGATCTTCAGGTTATTCCTTAAAAAGAATCCCGCTGAGTTCAAGCCTCCTTCCCCGATATAGGATTTATCATAATCCCAGTAAAACCTTGCCTTGCCTGATTCTTTAAGACTGAGCATCAGCCTCTTTTCGCATTCATTCAATGCATTGAACCCTATAAAATGGACAGTATCCCATCTAAAGCGGGGACAATTCATAAATTCCTTATTCTCCGCCACTTCCCTGAATATCTTTCCTTCATAAGCAAGGTTCTTTCCCCGTAATGCATTATTGAATTCTATGTAAAGAGTTCCCAGGATAGACCAAATGCTTATGAACTTTTCCTTCGTCCCTGTTATTTTCCCGGGATCAAAATTTGTCCAGAATCTTTGTATAACTTCAATTTGCTCAGGGGAGAGACCACCGAATTGCTGATCGATTTTTTTAAGGTCACTTACATTCTGAAAAAGTTTTGATGCATCTGCAAGATATTTGTCGGCATCATCAAAATCGTTCAGCAGCATATCACCCCAGAAATAGAAATCATCGAAACTCTCTCCGCTCCTGCTGATGCTCCTGAAAACCTTATAAAGCTCGAGCAACAATATCTCATTTTCTGCCTGGCGTAGATCAGACAGAGAACGGAATAAATCGTTAATGGTCATGACTGACGGCATCCATACCGGATTTACAATTTCTGCAGACAGGTATTTAGTAAAGAATAATCCCGAGCGACGGCTTGGAAATACCAGACAGTGATCCCTCAGCCTGTCACCATGTTCTGTGTAAAGAGATTTAGCAATGCGTTGAAGGAAGTATTCCATAAGTGTCGTGCAATCGTGCAATCGTGCAATCGTGCAATCGTGCAATCGTGCAATCGTGTAATCGTAATGTTAGTTAATTCAAATTTAATTAAAAGGCCTTATGTTGGCGCCTGAAAAGTGAATATATTTGTTTATACCTATTACCTCGAATATGAAAAGAACAATCGTTGTTACCCTGTTACTAGCCGTTACATGTTCCTGTAACCGGGAAAGAATTTTTACCACTGAACAGGAAAATCTTTTCGCTGAGGCATCATTGAATGCTCAGCTTGTGAATGAGGGATTCAACCGCTGCGTGAAATTCGTTGACGGCTGGCTTCAGCTTGCAGATCCCTCCACAGGCCTGATTCCGAGGAATATAAATGATGAAAAAAGCAAAGACATATGGAATGCAAAAGATTGTGCAGCAGATAATTACCCCTTTATGGTACTAACTTCGGCTTTGCTCCGGAAGGATTTGTTTGAGGGCACAATGAAGGATATTCTTGAAACCGAGATCAGGCTGACTTCGAGGATCGGATCAATGCCTGATACATATTCATTCTCAAAAAAAGGATTTGCAGTCGCCGACACCATACTGCCTGATATAATCTTCGGTTCGGCTGAGTACATAAAGGACGGATTGATACCATTGACTGAATGGCTGGGACCGAGCCAATGGTCCTCGAGGCTTATCTCAATACTTGATGATATATGGAAATATGCACCTGTAAAGACTCCTTCTGGCAATATCTGTTCGGACGATCCTGAAGTTAATGGTGACATGCTGCAGAGTCTTTCACGGATTTACTGGACCACAGGAGACAGGAAATATCTGGAATGGGGAGAAAGGCTCGGTGATTATTATCTTCTCGGGGATAATCATCCGACGAGGAATTTTAAAGTCCTGCGCCTTAGGGACCATGGCTGCGAGATAGTATCAGGGCTCTGTGAACTTTATGCAACCGTTTCATTTGCAGATACTTCTAAAAAAGAAGCATACAGGGCTCCTCTCTATGAAATGCTCGATCGCATACTTGAGGTCGGACGCAATGACGACGGACTTTTTTATAACTCAATTGATCCTGTAAAGGGTATTCCTGTCAACAGCGCAATAGCCGATAATTTCGGATATACGCTAAATGGATTTTACACTGTGTATCTCATCGATAAAATTGAAAAATACAGGGAGCCGGTTCTTGTTGCCCTTGGCACTCTCAATTCGAAATACAGAAATTATCCATGGGAAGGAACCAGCCAGGACGGATATGCCGATGCCATTGAGGGAGCACTTAATCTCTATGCCAGGGAACCTGTTCCTTCAGCAAAGGATTGGATCAACAGCGAAATAAAAGTTATGTGGAACAAGCAGCAGTCATCAGGGATCATCGAGGGATGGCATGGAGATGGCAATTTTGCCAGGACCACGATAATGTATTGCCTGTGGAAAACAGGAGGTGTATATCTGACACCATGGAGAGACGATCTGCAGGTTGGAGGAGTTTTCAGGAACAACACTCTCTACCTGACTTTAAGCTCACCTTCAGATTGGAAGGGCAGCATAATGTTCGACAGAAAGAGGCATAGAGATTATATGCATCTGCCTTTCGATTGGCCAAGGATCAATCAGTTCCCGGAGTATTTCACGGCAGATAAAGGAAAGAATTATATTGTGATGGCAGGCATAAGCAATAAGGATATGGCAATCACCGGCGAAGATTTACAAAAGGGATTGCCGGTTAAGCTTAGTGAAGGGAAAACATTAAAGGTGATAGTTCAGGGCTTATAAAGTCTTCCCTGCCAGGTATCAAGCTCCTCAAGTCTTTTCTCTACCAGCCCGACAATCTGATCACTTCTCTTTTTGCCCCATATGCTGCCGGTTAAAAATCTCGGTGGGGCTTCACCCGTGAAACGCTCCACAACGATTCCTGGATTCAGTCTTTCCAGGAAACTGACGAAAAAATCCAGATATTCATCCCACGAAAAAAGCTGAAAATCAGCAGGATTATCATGAAATTCCTTTTCCAACAAGGTGCCTTTGATAATCTGGAGCTGATGGAATTTGACCGTATCAAGAGGCAGCTTTGATATAATGTCTGCTTCAGCAAGCATCTCTTCCCTCGTCTCACCGGGCAATCCGAAAATGAAATGACCACCCGTTTTTATTCCGATCCCGGCGGTTGCCCTTACTGCCTCTTCAGCCTCCCTGAATGAATGTCCCCTGTTAATCTTTCTTAGTGTCTTATCATAGCATGACTCGATCCCGTATTCTACGGCTACATAGAATTTTTCCGAAAGTTCCCTGAGATAACCCAGTTTCTCTGCATCAATGCAATCCGGCCTGGTACCTATAATTATGCCGACAACTTCAGGATGATCAAGCGCTTCTCCATACAGTTCTTTCAGAGATCCCAGTGGTGCATAGGTATTTGAATATGCCTGAAAATAAGCAAGATAAGAACCAGCTTTGCGGTATCTTGTTCTGTGAAAACTTATCCCCTCCTCTATCTGCCTGGTTACTGATTTTTCGGGGGAACAATAGGAAGGATTGAAAGCATCATTATTGCAGTAGGTACAACCGCCGTTACCCTTTGATCCATCACGGTTCGGACACGTGAAGCCTGCATCAATTGAAATTTTCTGGACCCTGGCTCCGTATATCTTCCTGAAATAATTGGAATAGGCATTAAACCGCCGGTCATGTCCCCAGGGATATTGCATTATACTTTGCTGATTTTGTTTCTGTCAACATACCAGATGTAACCATCAACATTCCTGTATCCCATTCCGTTCAGCAGACTGCTGTATTGGATGATCTGCTCTGCATAGTTCCCGCTCTCTTCACCAAATTTGAAATCGATGATCACTGCCTTTCCCTCCTGCAGAATTACTCTGTCGGGTCTTTTTATACTTCCTGATGGCATAAGGATATCTGCCTCTTTCATCACCACATTGCCCGATTTGAACCAGTCGTATGCAGCAGGCGATGAGATAAGTTCATTCAACCTGTATATCATAGATTCGGAATCAGATCCCGGGATCTGTCCTTCAAGAACCAGCCTGTCTACGGCTGCCGGAATATCTTCAGCGGTATCAATGTATTCAAATGCCTGGTGCATCAGCTTGCCGTAATTGATCCGGCTGATGACATCCTCCCTTCCTGCAATAAAGTAATTTTCTCCATGAAGCTTAAGTTTCAGTGATTCAGGCTTCTGGCATACGGCATATTCGAGTGAAACAAGATCTTTCTTCATATCGGCGGTTCTTTTTTGATTTGCAATTTTGCCGAATTCAAATATTTTCAGCCCCTTATTGTAAAATCCTGCCGGATTTATTCCCGATTCCCCTGCAGGATTTAATTCTGAAGTCACCGCTTCCTTAAGGAGTTTTGAGATACCGCTGTTTTCGTCAGGGTTTTCAGCTGCAAAGCCAAAAATTGCATCTTTTGCCCTGGTCATTGCGACATACAGCAGGTTCAGATTATCGAGATATGCCGAATACTTTTCTTTTCTGAAGAAATCATTGAAAACTGATGCAGGAGGATTCCTTCTGTATCGGATGGGGACAATCCCCAGCTCATTGAAAGGGTCTACTTCGGGAGGTCTCACCCATACTATCTCATGATGATGGGTATTATGGTCATCATTCCAGGAAAGGAAAGGAAGAATGACTACTTTGAACTCCAGACCCTTTGCCTTGTGAATGGTGAATATTCTTGCCGCATCCTGGTTGGCCGGAAGGACAACCGAGCTCTTGCTTCCTGTTGTCTCCCACCAGTCAAGGAATGACTGAAAATCATTTTCCCTGGCACCTGAAAAGCTGATCACCAGGTCTTGTAAAGTGTTGAGATAAGCTACATTCCACGAATGTTTCCCCACTCCGAAAAAACCAATTATGTTTTCAACTGCCTCAAATACTGTAAAACAGGATGCCCTGTTCATGAATTCAATGTATCCTTCGGGGAAATATTCCGGAGCTCCGGCTTTCAGTGATGCCGGATAAAGAGGAACATATACGGCTTCAGAATATCCGGTTGCTAGAAGGTAATATCTGAGCATTGCTGCCCGGCTAACATCATCAGCCGGATTATTCAGCACTTTAAGCACTGAAATAATAAATGTTATCACAGGAGAATTGGAGAGTGTCAGGGAATAATCAGATACTATTTTATAATTGTACTTCGCCTTCTTTTTCACAGGGCAGTTATTGCTGTAGCGGATCATCGTATTAAGCACATCTGTTCCCTCGCGGCTGTATCTTACAATTATCCCGATATCCGATGCGGAATATCCCTTGTCCTGGATAAGTTCTATCATTTCAGGAAGCTTGTCAAGAACTTTGTCTTCCCAGATTCTGGTTTTTATTCTTGCTTCCTTTCCCTTATTATTAACGATAACCTCATAATCATTATCAACGAATTCAAGCTTCACATACCCCCCGTCATCTTTCCTGGGATCCTTTTGTACCGATTCGGAATAAATATCGCTGAAACGGAGGGCATCAGGATCTTCCTCAAAAATCCTGTCAATATTTTCCGGCATCAGCTTAAAGATGGTATTATTAAACCTGATTATGTTCGTTCTGCTTCTCCAGTTCGTGTCAAGCGGTACGCCAATCAGTCTTTCAGCAGGGATCTGCATATCGAGAAGTCTGCCGAGTATCTGCCAGTCACTGTTCCTGAAGCGGTAAATAGATTGTTTAATATCGCCCACAACCAGGTTATCATTTCCCCTGCCCATGCTCTCAACAATCAGCGGAAAAAAGTTATTCCATTGCATCAGTGAGGTATCCTGAAACTCGTCGATCATGTAGTTTTCATACCTGTTTCCTATCTTCTCATAAATGAATGGTGCCTGATCGCCTGATGTTATGTCGTGCAAAAGTTCACCGGCATCCGAAATCAGGAAACTGTTTTCAGATGAAGCAATCACACGGACCTTTTTCAGGATATCGGAAAGGATGCCGACAGCATAAATGTTTGAGAGGATCTCTTTTGCGCTGTTGTAATTCACAATATTTGTGTCGTAGAATATAATTGCATCTCTAAGCGTCTTTCCGAGTCCCCCGGCAACTGCCTCCTGAAGCTGCGGCACCATGGCTTTGGTTGCCCATTTGGGAGGATCAGCCATGATGGCCCTTACATATGTTTTCGGCTCCGTCATCCTGCCGGCAGTCAATGATCTGACAAATCCCGGGACTCCCTTCCCCTTATAATAAAACATATCGTCAGACAGACTATACAGAGTGAATATCCTGTCACTTTCCCTCCCTGCCGAAAACATTGTTTCTTCAAATGTCTCCCTTATCGAACGGAGCTTGCTGATATACCCGAGAAGAAACTTCTTATCCTCAAGTCTGTATCTTTCTTCCGAGGAAAGAATCTTGAATCTTTCCTTGAAGATCTCTTCGGCAAGGTTCATGATATCATCTTTCGGATTCCAGCTTTTTTCATCGCTGAGCTTTGAATTTACATATTCATTCAGCCATTCTTTAAGCTCATTATCCACAGCTGAGGAAGCGATCATGTCATCAACGGCAGAAGAGAGTATCAGGCTGTGATCCAGTTCTACATTGAAACCTGTATGTAGTCCCGATTCCCTGGCAAATGCTCTGATTATCTTCTGAAAAAAGGCATCGATAGTGCATATCGAGAATTCCGAAAAGTCATGCAGGATTGCATGGAGCAATTCCCCTGCACTACGTCTGATCTCATTTTCATTTTTTCCGGTCTCCATCATCAGGCCTTTCAGGTATTCCGATCTGTCACCGGTTGCCAATATATTAAGCTGATCGAGAATCCGGCTTTTCATCTCAGCGGTAGCCTTGTTGGTGAATGTCACCGCAAGGATCTTCCTGTAGCTATCCTTATCCCTGAACAGATGGGAAAGGTAGATGGCAGTCAGACTGAAGGTTTTTCCCGAACCTGCTGAGGCGCTGTATTTAGTTAATGTGCCGGTTCCCATATGCGATAAAGTTACCCATTTTTGCTAATTTTGCACCGTGAAACAGAAAGTTATAGTCGGGCTGTCAGGGGGCGTTGATTCAAGCGTTGCAGCCTGGGTACTGAAGGAACAGGGTTATAATGTCGAAGGCTTGTTCATGCGCAACTGGCATGATACGACAGGTCTTATTCAGAGCGATTGCCATTGGGAAGATGATCTGATGTTCGCTGAGATGGTGGCAAAGAAGCTTAACATTCCATTTCATTTTACTGACCTCAGCGAACCTTACAGGAAAAAGGTCATCGACTATATGTTTGCCGAATATGAGAAAGGACGAACACCCAATCCTGATGTGCTCTGCAACAGGGAGATCAAATTCGACTCATTTGCTGAAGAAGCAAGGAAGCTCGGAGGAGACTATGTAGCAACAGGGCATTATTGCAGAAAAGAAGAGATAAAAAGTGATGGCCGGAAAATATTCAGGCTTCTTGCCGGAAGGGATGAAAACAAGGACCAGAGCTATTTCCTCTGTCAGGTAAGCCAGGATCAGCTGGCTTATGCCCTTTTCCCAATTGGCGATATGATAAAGCCTGAAGTAAGAAAAATTGCTGCCAGACTCGGACTCGCGACAGCTCACAGGAAAGATTCACAGGGAATATGCTTTGTCGGGAAGGTGCATCTTCCAACTTTTCTTCAGCAGAAGCTTGAAGCGAAAAAAGGAAGCATAATTGAAATACCTGCCTCCGCAATATTTAGAACCTGGCAGCCGGGCTTCCCTGATGATGATATGTCAGATGATGAATTGAAGATTGCCGTTGAGCCTCATGATCAGGGCAGGATGGATGGGAAAGTCATCGGTGCTCACAACGGTGCACATTTCTTCACCATAGGGCAGCGGAAAGGTATAAACATTGGCGGTTATACAGAACCATTGTTTGTGACCGGCATAGATATTGAAAGGAACATTCTTTATGTCGGTGAGGGGCAATCGCACCCTGGGTTGTACAGGAAAGGACTGCTTGTCAGAAAGGATGAGATACACTGGATCAGAACAGACCTTGCAATGAAAGAAGGTGAAAGACGCGAGTATATGGTAAGGATCAGGTACCGTCAGCCGCTACAGAAAGCGAAGTTATTCCTGCGGAATGATGGCATCTATGTAATTTTTAATAAATTACAGAGGGGCATCGCTCCCGGTCAGTTTGCCGCATGGTATGATGGGGACGAAGTAATAGGATCCGGAGTAATATATAAATAAGGTGACGGCCGACCCTGATAATGATCTCTGTTGGTTATAAATATTGCTTCGTCGTCCCGCTGAGGCGGTATTCCTCGCAATGACAGTATCCCTATGAGGATTTTGTTAAGTTGAAACAGTATCTATCTGGTATCTACTGTCATTGCGAGCGCAGCGAAGCAATCTTTTTATCTCCCTCTCTTTTCCTTGACTAGTTTTTCCAGTTTTTGAATTCGTTGATTCAGAACTTCGATCTGCCTCTGTTGTTCCTTGACAGCCTCAGTAAGCACAGCGGTCATTTCGGCATAGTTAACACCCTTATATCCATCAACCGGATTTGTGAAAACCAGCTCAGGTAACACTTGCTCTACTTCCTGGGCGATAAAACCGATCTTATTCTCTGCATATATATCTGATAACCAATTATATTGAACGCCCCTTAGTGCCAGTATTTTAGCCAGAGCATCGGATATTTCAGAAATATTTGTTTTCAGTCTTGAATCGCTTGAGGATACAGTCAGAGTTCCATCAGACATTATATTCAGCGGTGCAGAATATGTCCCTGAACCCACAGAGCGGAACCTTGCATTACCCATGACGTCCAGACGGACACCTGTGATAGTTGATGAACCAACGGTCATCACTCCGCCAGGAGTTATATTCAGGTATGGTGTCCATGTGGATCCGCCATCATAGTATACGATACCGAATTCATTCCATTTTGTATGGTTAATCTCCCAGGCTTTGGATACTGTTGTTTCCTGCGATTTTAATAATATCTGTGAATAATGGTAAGTATTTCCGGTACCCTTAATTTCCATTACAGCACAATCGTAAGGATTGTTAACCGATAGTTTTGCGTTATCAGACGGATGGCCACCTATTCCAACATTCCCATTTAACCGCAGCAGATTCCTATCAAAATTCCCCCAGATAAGAGCCCATGTAGAATCCGAATCACTATTATCTATATACAATCGGTTTGAACGGGTTTCATGTCTGCCTGCACTGGTCCCGATAAACACATTACCGGAACCTGTGAAATTATCCTCGCCTGTTAGTCCACCAACAAAGACGTTTGAAACTCCGGTAATATTTCTGCCTGCCGCAGTTCCCACTATTGTATTGAAATCGCCCAGCGTACCATGATCTCCTGACCATGCTCCCACAATAACATTCCCCTGAGAAGTGTCCGTGTTCTCCCCTGCATGAGTGCCAACGAAGACATTGTCCTGGCCAGCAGTAACTTTTGCTCCTGTTGCTGTTCCTACAAATGTATTTCCCCATGCTGTGGTGCTCAGCTCTCCGGAAAGCCAACCAAGCAGTACATTTCCGCTACCTGTCGTATTGCTGAAACCGCTGCGGTAACCAAAAAACAAGTTATCATCTCCCTCAGTATTATTCATGCCACTCTGACGGCCAAGAAATACATTTTGAAAACCGCTAGTATTTGATTTCCCGGCTTCAGAACCAATATAAACATTGTCATTGCCTGTCTTGTTGCTACGCCCGGAGAGATAGCCGAGAAAAACATTCCCGAAAGTATAAACATTATCATGGCCTGATTCAAATCCGATAAAGACATTATTGCCACCTGAGTGGCTGTTATAACCGGCGGAATTCCCAATAAAGACGCTTGACCAGCTTCCCTGTTCGGATAGACTCCCATTATAGCCGCTAAAAGCACCTAAAAACACGTTTTTATCACTGTTTTTTGCGTTCCTTCCGGCGTTATCGCCAATAAAAGTATTTCCTACATAGCCGTCAAACATATAACCTGCGTTTATACCGATCATGACGTTGGAGAATCCTGTTAAATTTGAACGCCCTGTCTGGTTACCTATGAATACATTGTTGAAACCGGTGGTATTTGATCTTCCCGCACTGGTGCCGATAAATACATTATCAGCTCCTTCAATATTCTGTAGTCCGCATCCTGTGCCAAGAAAAGTATTTCGGGAGCCCGTCAGATTCTTATAACCTGTCGAATCTCCAACGAATGTATTGTTAGAACCTCCTTTATTGCTGAATCCTGAAAAACTGCCCAGAAATGTATTAAAAACTCCTGTCGTATTTGACTGCCCTGCAAGATAACCCAGAAATGAATTATAATTCCCATCCACATTGCTGTAGCCCGTTTTATATCCCAGGAACAGGTTCCCTGATCCGGAATTATTGCTGAAGCCGCTCTGGTAGCCGATAAAGGCATTGCTTTCTCCGGAGGTTATATATTTGCCACTCTGGTATCCCAGAATAGAATTAAATCTCCCGGTTGTCAATGAACTGCCTCCTTCATGGCCAATGAAATAGTTTTCCGGCGTAAGCGAAGTAAAAGGTGTCACTGTCCCTTTTGTATTGTCAAATCCTCCTACAGCAAAACCACCTCTTTGGCCTTTGCCAGTATTCTTTACAGAAATTCTTGTGCAAGTGTCTGTTACATAAAGATATTGCTGAGATGTGGCTTTATCTGTCCCAAATCCTCCAACAGCAAATCCTCCTCTTTTGCCTTTATTTCCATCAGAGACCCACATCCTTACACCTTCGCTGTAAACCGCAAAAATAGTCTGATCGTCCTTGTTCTTTACTTCAAATAATGCGGAATCAGGGTTCGTAGCTGTTCCTTTAATGTTAAGGTTGCCGGCACCAATGGTTTGAGCATTCATTGCATAGGGAACCGACCATAGCTGGGCTGCATTCCCCATATCTTTCCAGGAGTCTGAATAAAAAATCTCGGTTTTAACATATTTCGGAATAACTTTCCAGTCAATCAGGTCAAAAAAAGTAACCGTGCTTTCTGGCTGCCTGACACCTGTGCCCAGCACAACTGTAAACATACCAAAGTCGTTGGTGACTACAGGATTGTGCAGCTCCTTCCAGAAGATTGTTCCTCCGGTTGGTGAGGACTGGATATACAGCCTAACCTGCAATGTCTGATTTGCAAGTACGTTTTTTGTTACTGCATCACGAGCAACTGCCTGGTAGTTGAATCCCTGTGGCACCTGTCCAAAGCAAGGAGAAAGGAGAAAGGAGAAAGTTAAAAGTAAAGCGAGGATGGAGAGTTTTGTTTTCATAATAATAGGCTTAAAGATTCAACGGCGCGAAGGTACAAAGGCCTTCAGACCGAAAACCAGGTTAGACAATGTATTGAAAACAAGTTAAGTTAAAGCAAGTTATGACAAAAGATAAGGCAAGTCAAATTTTTTTGACAAACGGAAAGAAATGGATTACAGCGGAGTGATGTCATTGCGAGATGTCACTCCTTAGCGGGACGCTGTGGCAGCCTTTTTATCTACCTTTTTTCCCTGACGAGTTTCTCCAGTTTTTCTATCCTCTCATTCTGTTCATCGATCTGCTTCTGCTGTTCTTTAAGGCTTTCAAGAAGAATTACAGTCAGCTTTTCATAAGAAACTGCCTTATAACCTTTGTCGTCAGTTCTTACAAGTTCCGGATAAATCTTTTCAACGTCCTGTGCTATCAGTCCTATCTGTCTCTCTTTATCAAAGTTCCTTTCAGGGAATTCATTTTCACGCCAGTTATACTTGTATCCCTGCAGCTTAAGCACTTCAGGGAGAGTATTATGAATTTGTTCGAGATCTTTTTTCCACCTTGCATCTGAACCTGCCCAGCCTCCTGTTGAATATGCTGATCCCTGTACATAAAGCATATAGCCGCCTGGATTGGCTGCATTGCCGATTGTTACTTTATCAGCAAAGTAATTATAAGTTCCTCCGTAACCATAACTGAAATATGTTCCATTGTACCACAATGCCTCAGCGCCTGCGACCTGAAGAGCAGCAGATCCTGATACATCTATATTCAGATAACTATCATAAACTGATGGTCCAGTAACCCATAAAGCATCGTTTACGGTAAAAGCATATTGTTTTGAAGTGCTGCCCGCAGAACCCTGGTAACAATAATTTATCGGAGTTGTGCCTGTGCCGGGATTACCTAAAAGTCTGAGATAAGTGCCGCCAATATTCAGAACACCGCTTGTAGAAATATTTCCTGTCGCAGAAAAGTTCCCGAGAAGATCCATGTTCCCATTTTTGTATACTGTGAGGGCATTTGATCTTGCAGTCGGGGAAGTACCGTTACCTATTGCAAAGACAGGTTCTGTAGAAACCCATGAACCTGGCGTTCCTGTTGCAACATTGTATCTTCCGATGGCCATTGAACCGTAAGATTGTGAAATGGTCTGGTCGCCAAAGGTCGATGATAGTTGTCCGCTCGCTACTGTCATGAATCCTGTTGCAAAAGAAGTATGTCCGCTTGCATATGTCCTGTCGCCGAATGCTGAGGCAGCCCAGTTGCCCGCTTTGGTCCAGATGCCGGTTGCCATAGCTGCTATTCCGTTCTTTTCTACAATGGTTCCTGCACCCAGGGTAGTTGACCACCATTCGCGCGATCTGTTATAATATCCCATCGATAAAGATCCCGGAGCTTTTGCTGAATCGAGTACTCCCATTGCAAAAGCGCCAACGTCTGATGCAACTGATCCGAAACCAAGGGCAAATGCCCATTGCCCGGAAGCAATGGTTTGAATCGATCTACCGGTTGAATCCACTCTTGAGGAGCCTAAAGCAAAGCTTTTTACACCTGTAGCAAGGGCTCCGGTTCCAATAGCATAGGAATCATCTGCTTTTGCATTAGCAGTGTTTCCGAATGCAAATGAATTAAGGCCGTTGGCATTACTGTTATTGCCAATGGCAGTCGAATAGTCTCCCCGGGCAGAAGTTTTATAACCAAATGCCTGTGACCAGTCACCACTGGCTTGTGATTCATATCCGCTGACAAAGGAATTAAGTCCAACACTGTCGGGGCTTTCAACAAGTACCTTACCAGCAAGGAAAGCATTCTTTAAAGGGTACCAGAGAACCCTGTTCTCTGATGGATTCACTATTCCGTCCTCGTCAGTAGCTACATTAAGAAACTCAGTATTACTTCCTTTTGTCTGATCAAAGCCACCTACTGCAAAGCCTCCCCTGCTTGTTTTGCCGGGCAGATCATCGATATAAATTCTGATGCTGTCGCCGGCGATATACATATATCTCTGGGAAGTTGCCTTGTCGGTGCCAAAACCACCGACTGCAAAACCACCCCTCTTTCCCTTTGCACCATCATCAACATAGACTCTTACCCCTTCGTTATAAACCGCAAAAACTGTCTGGTTATTCTTGTTCTTTACCTCGAATAAAGCCTCATCAAACAATGAAGTCTCTCCCTTGACGGCAAGTTTTTTTACAGATCCTCCCAGATCACTGGCCGTCATTGAATAAGGGACTGACCATAGCTGGGCTGCATTCCCCATATCTTTCCAGGAGTCTGAATAAAAAATCTCGGTTTTAACATATTTCGGAATAACTTTCCAGTCAATCAGGTCAAAAAAAGTAACCGTGCTT